>ERZ1370068.2443-contig-1595_pt1 | contig 57814 bp, 93 predicted proteins | sample MGYA00561227_ERZ1370068 | MGnify/ENA primary metagenome ERZ1370068 (study PRJEB38410, sample SAMEA6850437) | metagenome | study: Metagenomic assessment of the ecological functions of the soil: analysis of the soil microbiota associated with the... | reverse complement strand
CCGTATTGCTATAAAAACGCCCAATGCTTCGGATGGCATGAAAGTAAAATCTCATCCTCGCAAAAGCCCCGCCGCGTTGGATACCAACAGAAAGTCGGGCTGCAGGCCGACAATGACCCAGCGAGGCAACCAATCGAGCCGTAGCCGAGATCGGTCGCGGCAGATTAAACCAACCCGGCGGTCGCCAGCAGCGAACTCGTCAGGCTCGTCGCCGCCGGAAAACCCAGCCGCGTCTTGATAGCGCCAGCACCCGATACAGTTTGCGCGATACGACTTCGCGCCTTACGCACCGCACATCCAGGCTGCTGATTTCAAAGTGGCGGCGTTGCCTTCGGGATGCTGCACGAGATCGCCCATCTGGCGAATCGTTTTCACGTCATCGAATGAGCGCGGCGTCGAACTCGGACATCGCGCAGCCTCTTTCCTTTCTTCAGCAATTCCCGTGGCGCGTTTGCGGGGCGCCCGGCGACGACGACGACATCCGGGCCGAAGTACAGCACATCCGGTGCCGCCAGAAAGCTTCGGTAAAATTGCGCAGGCCTTGCGGCATCCTGGTGAGCGTGCGCGATCACGTGTTGGCGCTGAGACCAAGGATTTGGCAGGATCCGCCAGTGTCACCAGCAACTGGATCGGTGCAGCAGGATTGATGGAGGCGATCCGCGCAGCTCAGCCGCGCCAGCCGCGCTTTGCATACCGCCAGGCTGTATTGCACCGCCAGAAAAGCGTTTTGCGGCCCTCGCAGCCGGCGCTGATAATGGCGCAGAAGCGCGCTGAAGCACGGTGGTGACCTTACCGAGGTGCGATCGCACGGCGGCGCGAGCCCGAAGAGTTGGCCTGATTTGTCGACCGACCAACCCTGGCCGTGGCCAATTCCGCATCTGCCGGAAGGATATGGCAGACGCCCGCCGTCGCGCGCGTCAGATATTGAGGCGTTACTGGCTGGCTGCGCTGCAAGACCGCCACAGCGCTCGGCTGACGTCCACCTCGCCGCCGCTATTTTTGCCGGAACCCAGGCCCTGATCCAGGTGCCGTCTTTATCTCGCAGCGCCGGGCCGCGCCCGATCGTTTGACCAACCCATAGCGAACACGCAATTCGCCTGGCGCAACGCCGGTCTGGTGATCGGTGATCGACAATCCGATGCGCCCTGAAAGCGCGGTCCAGTCGCCGATCGTCGTCAACCCCAACGTAATCCCGATGGCGCCGTCACTGATCGCGCCGCGGCTCCATGATAGGCTCGCTACGCAATTGAAAGGTCGTGGGTAGCTTACGCATCGTCGATGAAGCCTTTGCCGGATATTGATCCGCACGTCGCGCGCGGTTGCCAAATTCGATTTGGCCCGTGGTGATCCCGCGCCCTCCAGCCCAAGTTCATGGTTGCGTCGCGCGGATTGCGGCTGGGTTTCGCCATAGGCGCGCGCCTGGTTGACGCGCGGATCGCCACCGCATCATCGTAACCATGGCCGTGTCTGGCCGCGCTGTTGATCGTGGACCGCTGGCGTCAGATCAGCCATGGTAGACCGGCATCGCGCCGTGCGTTGAAGCAACAGGCCCGTGCGCTTGATGAGGCTCTGTGAAGGCGGTTTTAAGACGGATCGCCGAGGCACGGCATTGCTTCGGCTCGCCCGGGCAATCCCCAGGCGCTGCTGCATGCCTGCGTTGGCGAAGCAGCAGCATCTGCGCCGTGGAGTCGACTGGGGCCAGGAACCTGCGATTTGTCTGCCCTCCGACGCCGCCGGTTTGACCGTCGCGGCCGTGCCAAGTGGTTAGCTGACCATCGATCAGACCTCGCCCAGGAAGCGGACTGCACGGCCTCGTGCCGGTAGTAATTTTCACAGCAAAGCCGATCCTGAACACGTCGCTATGACCCATCCGATAGCGCTTTGATCCGGCTCGATGCGCGGCGACGTCGCCCGACAGCACGATATCGGTGTTCCGCGTAGCGCGCGCCAGCCCGATCGCATCACCACCATTACCAGTAAACGCCGCATTCATGCGGCGCTGCGCAGATTCACCGCGACGTCGATCTGGTAGCGGACTGAGCGACGCGGTCGGTTCGTCCGCAGCCATCGAATTGCGCCGATTACGTCAGCACGCGGGTTAGCGCAACGCGGCTTCGCCCGCCGCCGGATTAAACTGTAGTGACACGCCGACTGGCGAATCACCACGCCGAGGTGGTCGCATCGCGCGCGGACATGGCTTGTTCACAACCGACAGCCGCGGCTGGACCAGCTGCGCCATGCGGGTAACGGCCGAGCGCGACAACGTCCCGGGCTGTAACGGCTATCACATCGCTGCACTTGCGGTAGATAACCGGCACCACGCGTACATCGCCTGCAGGCCAGTGACGATAGGTGTCGCCGCCGATCCCGCGATCGATCCAGCTCAGGCAACGCTTTCGCCAGGGGCACGGAGCAGGGTGGTTTTTCCAGCGCCGTTCGGACCCACCAGGGCCACCAGCTTCCTCGACAGGATAAGGTGGAGATGCCGGTCCAGAACGGTGGCCGGATGGTGTCACGCCAACCCGGCGGTGAGTACGACCGGCTCACCGCGATGACTTCCAACGAGGTCCGACGCTCGCGCGCAATCAGATGCCAAAGGAAAAACGGTACGCCGATGATTGATCATCACGCTGACCTCGATGTCGGTTTGTCGATGAATGATACGCACCGCGATATCGGCTGCCGCGTTAGCGCCGCGCCAACACCGCGCTGGGCACCAGCAGCCGCAGTCGCACCGACCGTGTTTCACCAGATGGAGCTACACCAGGCTTCGATGGAAACCGATCGTTCCAGTGACGGTAAAACCGCGCCGCCAACGCTGAGCGCTGTACGCCGATGATAACCAGCAACCGCGCGACCGTCCAACATCGGACGCCAGCGCTTCCGCGCGGTCTCCCCGCCAAGGTTGAGCGCGCGAATGCGCCGCGCTGACCAGCATGCATCAAATGGCCCGGCAATGATGAAAAGGCGGTAACGCCAGTACGACATGACGAAACTTCGATCCCAGTTGCTCTCCAGCAGCCAAAAAAGCGATTTCGCGGCAAAGATCGGCGAGAAACGCCATTCACCACGCGGTCGCGGCGTTCGCGAGGCCTGGAAGTCGCCACCTGAGAGAATGAGTGAACAACAGGCCGGCATTGCGGCCGGCTATCCCGGAGCAGCACGGCGCCGACACGAACATGACGATGCCGGCGACCGGCAGTGGCGATGTGGGAAGCGCACGTCAGCCCAAATCACGGTGATCAGCACCGCGCGAAGCCGCCGACTGCGGCGCCCGAAACAGGAGTGGCGACGCCAGGGGACGCGCAGCAGGCCCTGCGGAAGTGCCGCGCCAGACAGGAAGTCGAGATGTGCGCCGACTGCCAGCCCTCAACAGTGTAGTGATTTCGCACGATGGTCTGCGCACCTCGCCACTGCCCAAAGAGCTCAATGATCCGGCGGCGTTTCTTCATCCTTTACGGGCTCGACGCTGGCGGGAACTGAGCGCTGCAGCAGCGGTCAACAATGCGGCAAGGCCACCAACACAATACCCGACGCCCGAAGTCCGGCTTCACCAGCTGCGGTTGAACCCGGCATGCCAACGGCAGACCTGGCAAGTCGAAGCCGTAACACTGCAGCGTTCATTGAGGATGTTTGCTGGCGCGCTGAACACCGCCAGTTCGGCTGATCTGGTACCGGCAGTAGGTCGACGCGTAGCGCCGACCCAGGCCGCACCATCGGCGCCGTCGAACCGCTTCGAAACGGCAGAACGGCGGAGTCTGATCAGCCAACTGCCCGTGGTAAGGTGTGATAGTCAGCGCAAACGCGGCTATTTCATTGCCGCTACACTCCAAGCTGGCCGTGAAGATCGATCGCGCAGAGGTGATGAGCTGTGTTGAACTTCAATTATACCGAAGCAATGGCGCGGTTACAGCCACCCGATACCGTTGGCCCTCGGGGCAGACGTTGAAATAGCATCCGATTAGTCAGACAGACAGACACGAGGAAAAAGACCGGGCTGGTCGTGCAATCAACTAGTTATGAAATCGTTCTGATAGCTGCATAGGGTGCAGTGAAACGGTCACAGCGCCATTTGTAGAATTAAAGCTGATCAGATACAGTCAAACAGCCAACTATGGGAAAAAGCTGATGCCCCCCTTATGGTGAGTAGAGCCAAACAGTGTGGGGGCTCTTGGGCAGCCTGTTCCAGAAGTGCCGGTGTAGCTTGGTGCTGGAGCCAGCGGATCGTATAGTCGTGGTGGCCCTGGGATCTGAACCCAGATATTCACCATGCTCAATGACGGACCTCCCATGGTGATAACTCAGCCCTCCTGATCGTGCAACTGCCACAGCCCAAACATGAAATCAGAACCCAGTTTGCCTGCACCCTGAGGTAATGCGAGGCGGCAGAAACAAACGGCATCGAATATCGCCGAAAATATCCGGTGATTCTGGTTGGTCTCGGTCCGGCAGATCAACAGCATATTCTTGAGCGAACCCGGCGAGAAGTCGACTGATACATCTCATGCCGACGCTGGCTCTGGTGATATCCGTGATGGTCATGACACTGCACCAGGAGGCGACAATCTCGCCAGAACAGAACTGAATCAGCCTTCATCCCGGCCATTGAGGCTATGGCGTCCATTTGCGTTGAGCGTATCCACGGCGTCCCGCCCAGCACCTGATCAGAGCGAGGCGCTGCTGTGTCTGGAATAGCAGATAACCGCCCTGCTGCCGCGTTCGACTGGGTGAGAGTGTCGACAAGATGTTGACCAACCGGTATCGCCAAAGCCGACATCGTATCGAATCCAGCAGATCCTCAACTGATCGGAAAACCATCCGGCTCCTGATCAGATTTTTCGCCCGATGGCGAAACACGATAAAGAATAACCGCGAAAGCCTTCAGCTCGGTTGCCGCCGGTGAACGGCACAGATCACTGGCCCCAGGACCGTCAACGATCCATTATCGCGGTGCTGGCACTTCCGCCATCCCGACGCACCGCGAGTTTGAGTTCTTCGCATTGAGCTGACGACGCCGCCCATCGCGTCCGAACCCGTAACGCGCCTGCAGGGCCTTCAACACCCTGATCCGCTCTCATGGCGCTGGCAAAAACATCGATAAGTTGAACCGCCGCTGCCATGGTAGACCGCTGATCCAGACGCCGTCGATCATCACCAGGGTCTGGCCGGCACGGCCGCAAAGCCGGATGCGCTAGTCGCCGAACCCGGTCCACCGCTCTCGGAACATGACGCCTTAAACTGTCGCGACGTCCATCGCTAATCCGATTGCGCCGGTCGCGGCGGAACCACCTGATCACCGATCGAGCTGCCGCGTGGCCGATGGACCAGCTCCTGCCGCCGCAACACACTTCACCCGTCGGCTGTGCTGGCGCAGGCGCGGGGGCGTCGGTTTGGCCGCAACATCTCAAGCTGCGCGACGGTCAAGATCCCGCGAACATGTCGGCGGACCTGGTTTGGCGCGTGAACAACCCCAGGATCGATCGTCACCATGAGTTGACCCGAATTCGACTGCAAAGCAGGCGCGCCAGCGCCGCTTGACAATGACGCCAATCAGTAAGAATTACGGCTGCCGAGCCGGCAGCATAGTTTAGCAAACCATCGAGTTCTTCCGTCGACCACCGTTCAGGTCCGAGTTTGAATACCCGTCACCGGCCGGCCCCTGGCTCACGGTCGTCTCGCGATCCGCCTCCCGGACCTGGGTCCAGTGGCTTGCCTGATCGAGAATGGCCGCTTACAGTTGCGGGGCAGCTGTAATCAGCTGGTTGGCCCGTACCAGGTATCCTCGCCGCACCCTCTTGAGGGCACCGATGACGAAGCTAAAAGCACAATGTCGCCCCCGAGTTCAAATGCCGTGAATCGAATCAGGTAGGCACAGCTCGGCGTCCGTGATCGGGAAAATCAGCTGCGGCTCACCCGGAGCTGATAGCTTCCACCACTGACGACGCGCCGGTTCTCAAAGGTTCGCGTGAAGCATGCTTTAAGGAGGCGGCATAACGATGTAAACCGGCTGTGCCCACTTCTGATACAGCAACGCGTTTCGCGCAAGTTTGCGCGACCCTGCTTTCCGCGCCGACGTACGCCGGTTCCGGAGTTGTTTCCTGCCTCGTGGCATGCCGGAGTATCCATCGATATCGCCTGTCTGGCGCCTTCGGTTGGTCTCGTACAAAGGCAGTGCTTGTGATTGTCGACGACACCGGCCGCCGCGAGCAGCATGATCGCGTGAATTTCGAGTCCCGTACGCAGATGCGCCTGAGCCTACACCGGCGACGAACGCCATCTGGATATGCCGCCCAGTTGATGATTTCAGGCAGCGCCCCGTCATCTTGCCGTTCGCCGACCGCCCAACCGTTGTCGGTCACGGTCTGGGTCGACGGACGATGCCTGAAATACGACTATTCCGTAGGCAGACGGCGGCACTTTCAACTGCTATACCATCGAGGGTCGGGGTATGTGGCTGGGGCGTCGATCCTGATCCGCCGTTAATGGCGTTCTTCGATGTTCCCCAGACTGGCGTTTTATCGGATATTTCACGGCCTGGGCTATCCACGACGAAGATGCGTCCGGAATTGAGCGAGCCGGCGCGTGAAGCACCGTCGGCCGCTGGGTTTTATTTTTCTCGTCGATGAGGATTTCGCCTTTCGGTCGCGCTTGGGTCTGTGGACCATCGGGAAAACGCCGTGCTGTGCAGAGCAAACCGCCACTGCGGAGTAATGCCCGCAATCCTTTGATCATCCCACCACCGCTTATCGATTTCGTCGTCTTGAGCAGGTGTTCGAGCGCCGCGGGCGTCGCTCGTTCCTCCTCGACCGGCGTCATGCGCTGGAGTTCAGGCGAAGCGGCTGACCAGGGCCGGGTCCTTGAGCGCCTTTTGCAGGGCGCCGACGAGCGCATCCACGATTGGTTTCGGCGTGTTGCGCGGCGCATACATCTCCGTACCAGGTCGTGACGTCAAATCTTCGGCACGCCGGCTTCCGCCGAAGTCGGCACGTTCGGCGCGGTCGGTACACGTTTCTTGCTAGTAATGCGTAGCCCGGGATGGTGCCGGCCTGAATATAGGGCGTCGGTCCGGTTGCCGGATCGCAATAGACGTCAATGTGACCGGCGATGAATATCGTTCAGCGCCGGTCCGCCGCCCTTGTAATAGATCGGCGTGAGTTTGGCCTCGATCGCACTCATGAACATCAGCCCGCAAAGATGTGACGCGGAGCCGAGGCCCACATTGCCATAGGTGACCTTGTCGCCTTGGGCGCGCACATAGGCGACCAGTTCCTTCAGGTCCTTGGCCGGAAAGTTTGAGCGCGCCACCAGGATCATCGGCACGTCGGTTACGAGGCCGATCGGCGCGAAATCGCCGACCGGATCGAACGGCAACTTCGCGTAGAGCGCCGGCGCGGTGGCCTGGCCAACATGCATCAGCAGCAGGGTGTAGCCGTCGGGGGCGGCCTTGGCGACCCGATTGGTGCCGAGGGCGCCGCCGGCGCCAACGACGTTTTCGATGACGATGGCTTGCTTCAGCGTTGCGCTCATCGAGCTCCGGAGCAGGCGCGCGATTACGTCGCCGGGCCCACCGGCCGAGAACGGAACCACGCATGGTGATCGGCCGGCTCGGATATTCCTGTCCGAACGCCGGCAGTGTCGGCGACAGCAGCAGGCAACAGCAGAATTGTTTTGACGAACTTCAGCGTGCAGTTTCCTGTCTGCCCTCGTGGCCTTCTTGAAAGCAGCGTAGGACTGGCTCATTCATGCGCGGCCGCTTTTTCCTTCGGCGCGGATGATCGTTCGATCATGCTGAGCGCGGCCACCGCGGCCGCCTTCACATGATCGACGCAGCACCGCTCGGCGAGATCGGGGTCGCCATTCTGGATCGCGCGCCAGATCGCAGTGACCTCGCGCGAGACTCTTGTTGATCCGTTTTGGCTGCGACATCGAGGTAATTCGCAGCAGCGTGATCCGGTCGTGCAGTGGCCTGAAGCATTCGCTCGACGAAGGCGTTCTGGCAGCCGCCGATAAGCGCCGCATAGAAATCCGTCTTGGCTTCAAGGGCCGTCATCAAGTCAGCTTCGGCGAACGCACGCTTTCAGCCTGGTGAGCGCGTCCCCTGATCCTTCGCACCACAGCAGGATCGCGCAGGCGGGCGCATTCACGGCCGGCGAATCCTTCGAGCACGGCGCGTGCCGCGTACAAGCTGCCTTGCTTCCTCAAGACTGATGGTGCTGACGACGGGACCGCGATGAGGGACCGTCGTTGACGAGGCCATCGGCTTCCAGCAGCCGAAGCGCCTCGCGAATAGACGGCCGGCTCGACACCCGTCATCTCGCAAAGCTCGCGTTCGACCAGGCGCTGGCCCGGCTTCAAGCGTCCCGGACATGATCGCTTCGCGCAGCTTTTGCGCGACCCTCGAGCGGACGGTTGGAACGTCCTCGATCCGAAGCGTGGATTGCAATTCAGCCGCGTTTGTCCATTGTCTACCGCCGCTGGTACCGGCATCTGGGTTCAATAGCGATTTACGGGCAGAATCATCATCTCCGCAATCTGAACATGGGGTGGCTGGTCCAGCGCAAACAAGATCGATCGTGCGATATCCGCCGGATCGAGCGCCAGCTTGAACTGGTCGAAGTAGTCTTTTTCCTTCTTCCTGTCGCCGCGGTAGCGGGTGAGGATGATACCGGTTCGCGTCAGGCCGGGCTGCATCTCGGTTACCCTGATCGCCGTCTCGGCAAGTTCTCCTCTGAGCGTTTCGGTAAACATGTGCACGCCCGCCTTGCTCGTGCTGTAGGCAGCCATGTCCGGAATGATACGGACGGCGTTGATCGAGCTGATGTTGACGATGTGGCCCGGAGTTGCGTTTCGACCATGTCGGGCAGGATGCTGCGTGTCACCGCGCATCAGGCCGATCAGGTTGGTCTGGATGATGCTGGACCAACCGTCCGCCGGCCCGATATCGAAGGCGTCCGGCCGCCGATGTCATGTCCGGCGTTGTTGATGAGGATGTCGACCGGCTTGAAAGCATCCGGAATAAGATCGGGCAGGCGGTCCACGCTCTTGGCGTCGGTAATATCGAGCTGGATCGGAAACGTGCTGGTCGCCCATTTTGGCGGCGAACTGACGAAGGGATTCCAGATCGCGGTCGACCAATACGACCCGGCGTCCGCTTTCCAGCAGCGCCCCGGTGATGGCGCGGCCCATGCCGCCAGCTGCACCGGTCACCGACGGCGTTTCGCACCGATGTTTCAGCCATTGGATATCTCCGTTGCGGATCGATCGTTTGCGCTCATGCGATGGACCAGCCTCCATCGATCGGCAGGGTCGCGCCCGTGATGTCCTGTGCGGCCTGGCTGCACAGAAAGACGACCATCGCGCCGACGCCTTCCATGGCGACAAACCGCCCGGTCGGCTGGCGTGCCGCCAGATAGTCGCGCGTCGCCTCGTCGATGGTGCGGCCTTCGCCGGCCGCGATCGATGCAATTTTCTCCTGAATGGCCGGCGTCGGCAGCGTGCCCGGGCAGAGCGCGTTACAGGTAATTCCGCTCGTCGTCGTCTCGATCGCGACCGCCCGGGTCATGCCAAGGATGGCGGTCTTGGTCGTCACATAATCGATGCGGTCGGCGACGGCGCGGGTCGAATAGATCGATGCCATGTTGATGATGCGGCCCCAGCCGCGCTTCTTCATGGCCGGCAATGCGAGGCGGATCAGGTGAAACGGCGCCGACAGATTGACGGCCAGCGCTTCCTCCCATCGTTCCGGCGCGAACGTGCTCGACCGGCGCAAAGTGCCGGACCACCGCGTTGTTCACCAGGATATCGATCGCGCCGAGGCGGCCGAGCAAGCTCAGCCATCATGGTTTCAATGGATGCGCGCTGCGACAGGTCGGCGGCTACGCTCACCGCATCGACGTCAAAGCGGGACCGAAGACGATCCCTTGTCTGCTTCGGCTCGACCAGATCGTGCAGGGACGATATTGGCTCCGCGCCGGCAAGGCTTTCCGCCACGGCCAGTCCAAGGCCTGCCGTTGCTCCGGTCACGAGGCGCCCATTTGTCCTTCAGCATCGCATCGGGCTCCCTGCTTACTTCTTCTGATCGAGTTCGGCGAATACTTCCCGTGCATTGCGGAAAGCATCGACGCCGGCCGGCACGCCGCAATAGATCGCGACCTGCATGAACACCTCGCGTATTTCCTCGCGCGTGGCGCCGTTGGTCAGCGCGCCCCGAACGTGGGTCTTGAGTTCGTGCGGGCGGTTGAGCGCGCACAGCATCGCGAGGTTGAGAAAACTGCGGGTCTTGTGCGAAAGGCCATCGCGGCCCCAGACATAGCCCCAGCAATATTCCGTCGTGAGGTCCTGCATCGGACGATTGAAGTCGTCGGCCGACGCGATGGCCTTTGTCGACGAATTCGTCGCCAAGGACGCTTTTGCGGATCTTGAGGCCTCGATCGTATGTCGCCTTGTCCATGATGATTTCCAATGCTTGCGGTTGCAGGGAGGCTGCTAGTTCTGGGCCAGAACGGCTGCGACAGCGCCAGTTGCGGCGGGAATACCGTGACCGGAACGCCGGATTGCCACTGCACGATGGTCATGCCGGCGCCGACACGGCGGCCTTTTCGTCGAACTTGATCTCGCCGAGCGGATAATATTTCGAGGGACCGGCGTCCATTGAACGCAACGCCTCGGCCACGGCGACCCGGTCAGCCTTGCCGGCCTTTTCGAGCGCGTCCTTGATCACCCACATGTCGCCGTAAGTGGAGATCGCGTTCTGCGTCATCCAGGGTTCCTTGTAGCGCGCCTTCAGTTCGGCGATCAGCGCCTCGTGACCCTTGGCGCCCCAGCTTGCGACGCAGGTGATCACGCCCTGCAGCAATTCCGCGCTGACGGTCTGCAGCATGTCGGGTTCGGCGATGGCGATGCCGAACGAGATGGTCGGGATCTTGCCTTGTCCGAGGCCGAACTCGTTCATTTTCTCGAGCAGCAGCTTGGCGTCGGAAATCACGGTCGGCAGGAAGAACAAGCAGGTCCGGTTTGGCCGAGCGGACTTTTTGCACCAGCGACGTTGCGTCGGCGAGCGGTGGGGTGAAGGTTTCGTCGACGATCAGTTGCAGCCCGTTTTCGGCGAGCAAACCCTCTCGCATCGACTTTGCCGAGGCGACCGATGCGCCGGTGTTGTCGGTGATGATCGCGCACGGTCTTGGGCTTCTTGCCGGAAGCAGCCTCCGCCAGCTTCACGATCTGCGGCAAGGCTTGCTTGGCCTGGGATCCCGCCGTTGCCGAGGTCTGGAATACATATTTGAATCCGCGATCGGTGATCAGGTCGGAGTAGGAGAGGGTGAGAACCGGCAGATTGGCCCGCTCCGTAACCTCGGTGACCGCGAGCGTGAACGAACTCAGATAGGCCCCGCTCGCCGCCACCAGATCCGGCTCCTGGGCGACCATGCGCTGCGCCGCATTCTTGGCTTTCTCGGTGGTGTCGCCGGAATCCAGCACCACCAGCTTGAGTTTGGCGCCTCCGAGCGACTTGATGCCGCCTTGCGCATTGATGTGATCCACCGCCATCTCGGCGCCGTCGCGCATCACCGCTCCCGGGCGCGCATAGAGGCCCGAGATCGGCACCAGCAGTCCGACTTTCACTTCGGAGGGCGCTTGCGCCCACACCCGAGACGACATCAATCCGATCGATGCGCCGGCAAGCAGCGTGCGCCGCGTGATCTTGCTCATGACAATTGCTCCCTGAAAATTTGCGAGACGGGTTTAAATCACGATTTTTCGGCCAGAACGGCGCCGCCAATGCGAGATCGGGCGGAAAGACGGTGACAGGCACGCCGGACTGCCATTGCACGATCACCACCGCCGGCGCCGACGCGGCGGCCCTTTTCGTCGAATTTGAGCTGACCGCCCGGGTAATGTTTCGAAGGACCGCCATCCATCGTGCGGAATGCTTGCGCGACGGCAAGGCGATCGGCCTTGCCGGCTTTTTCCAGCGCCGCCTTCATCAGCCACATATCGCCATAGGTCGAGATGACGTTCTGCGTCATCCATGGCTCCTTGTATTTTGCCTTCAGCTCGGCGATCAGATCCTCGTGGCCCTTCGAACCCCAATTGGCGACGATGGTCAGTGATGCCCTGCACGACGTCGGGGCTGACGCTTTGCAGCATGTCGGGTTCGGCAATCGTGATGCTGAAGGAGACGGTCGGAATCTTGCCCTGGCCGAGGCCGAACTCGTTGATTTTCTCCAGGCCGAGCTTGGCGTCCGATATGGCGTTCGGCATGAACAGCAGGAGGTCGGGACGAGCCGACCTGACCTTCTGGATCAGCGAGCGTGGCATCGGACAGCGGCGGCGTCCAGACTTCCTCCACGACCAACTGAAGGCCTTCCTGCGCGAAGATCTTCCCTTGAGCGCCTTGGCGGTCGCAACCGACGTCGCCGTATTGTCCATCAGCATCGCCACCGTCTTCGGGCGCTTGCCGGACGCGGTCTCGGCAAGCTTCATCAGCTCGGGCAGGCCGAGTTCCGACCGCCGGCTCTGCGGGCGCCGCAGTCTGGAAGATGAATTTGAAGCCGCGCTCGGTCAGCAGATCCGAATAGGATAATGTCAGCATCGGCAATTCGGCGCGCTCGGTTACCTCGGTCACCGCCAGCGTGAAGGAGCTCAGATATGAGCCGGTCGCCGCAACCGAGATCGGTCTCCTGCGCCACCATGCGCTGCGCCGCGTTCTGGCCTTTTCGGTGGTGTCGCCGCAATCGATCACGACGAGTTTGAGCTTGGCGCCGCCGAGCGACTTGATGCCGCCCTGCGCGTTGATGTGCTCGATGCCCATCTCCGCGCCCATGCGCATCACCTGGCCCGGACGGGTGTAGATGCCGGAAAGCGGCACGATCAGACCGACCTTGACCTCGGCCGGTTGCTGCGCCCGCGCCACCGTCGATAGTCCGATGGCGGCTGCGCCGGAGAGCACGGTTCGCCGCGTCAGCCGACGTTTTCGAAATCTCTGCTGGCTATTCTTTCCTGGCTCACTCTTTCGTCCTCCCAATTCGTTCGTTGATTGATCGTTTGTTACATGCCGAGATAGGCCTTGCGCACACGGTCGTCCGCCCGCAAAGTCTGGTTGTTGCCTTGAGGCGCGACGCGGCCGGCCTCGAGGACGTAGCCGTGATCGGCGGACTCCAGGGCTTCCGCCACGCGCTGCTCGACCAGCAGGATCGTCAGGTTCGATTGCCGGCGGATTTCGATCAGCCGTTCAAAGATGAAATCCGCAATCGCGGGCGCCAGCCCCATCGAGGGTTCATCCAGCATCAGAAGCTTGGGCGAGGACGCCAGCCCGCGGCCGATCGCCAGCATCTGCTGCTGTCCGCCGGACAACGTTCCCGCGAACTGGCCGCGGCGCTCGGCAAGCACCGGCAGCCATTCGAAGATGCGCTCGATATTGCGTTTCCAGTCGCGCTGGCCGGCCTCGGTCATCGCGCCCATTTCGAGATTTTCCATCACCGTGAGCGAGGGAAAACCTGGCGTCCTTCCGGGACGTGGGCGATGCCGAGATGCGCGCGTCGCGCCGGCCGGACGGACAGCAGGTCGGTATCCTCGAAAGTGATCGCTCCGCGCGCTCGGCCGCACGATTCCGGAAATCGTCTTGAACAGGGTGGTCTTGCCGGCGCCGTTCGGTCCGACGATGGCGACGAACTGGCCTTGCCTCGACCTTGATCGAGACGCCGTTCAAGACCGGGATTGCCGAATAGCCGGCGGTCAGTCCTTCAATGCGGAGCATGCGCCATCCATTTCTTGCCGAGATAGGCTTCGATGACGCGGCTGTCGCGGGTGACGGCTTCCGGCTCGCCCTCGACGATAACCGCGCCATGGTCGAGAACGAGGAAACTGTCGACCAGGCGGACCATGGCCTGCATCGTGTGTTCGATGATGGCGATCGTCATGCCGTCGCGGGCGAGGCGCTGAATCAACGCCGACGACCTCGTTGGCTTCGTCATGCCCGAGGCCCGCCAGCGTCTCGTCGAGCAGCAGGATGCGCGGCTGTCCGGCCAGCGCGCGGGCCAGCTCCATCAGCCGCAATTCCTCGGTCGTGAGTTCGCCGGCGATCGCGCCCGGCGATCTCAGACAGGCCGACGCGGGCAATCGCTTCGGCCGCCAGTCGCCTTGCCTCGGCGTCGGTCTTGGCGCGGACATAGGCGCCGACGACCACGTTGTCCGAGATCGACATGCGCAAGAATGGGCGCATGATCTGGAAGGTCCGGCCGATGCCGGCCTCACAGAGCTCATGCGGCTTGCGGCCCGACATGTCGCGCCCGTCGAGGAGAATTTCGCCGGTGCCGGGCCGCAGGAATCCGTTCAGCAGGTTGAACAGCGTGGTCTTGCCGGCGCCGTTGGGACCGATGATTCCAAGGATCTCGTTTCGCCGCAGTTTGAAGCTGACGTTCTGGACGGCTTTCAATCCGCCGAAGGAACGCGACAGGTTGCGGACCTCGAGAACGACATCGTCCGAAGCCTGGGATCGTTCCGGGCGCGGCGGCTTTGCCGGCGGCGATCGGGGCTGCGGCGAGCCGAACCGGTGCGCTCGACGTTGCCGCAGCTTGCGACGCCGGCCGCCTGCGCAGGAAGATCGCGCAGTTTCCAGAACAAGCCCTCCGGCGCGAGCAGGATGACGCATATGATCGCGAGGCCGTAGATCACCCCTGAATGCCGGGAAAGCGCGAGCCCGCTTCGGCGTTGAGCGTTTCGGCCAGCGGGATCAGGATCACGGATCCGATCACCGGTCCCCAGACCGTTCCGACGCCGCCGAACATGGCAACCGTCAGCGCCTGTGCGGACACCAGCATGCCGAACACCGATTGCGGGGTCACCACCAGCAGCACGACGGCGTAAAATCCGCCGATCGCCCCGGCAATCGCGCCGCTCAAGCGTGATGGCGCGCAGCTTCCAGGCCAGCGTGTTGATCCCCGCGGCTTCCGCGGCCGGCCTCGTTCTGCTTGATCGCGAGCAGCGCCATGCCGAACCGCGAATTTTCGATCATCCTGCGTCAGCAGGATCGTCCCGAGCATCATCGCCAGCGCCAGCAGCGTGTAGAGACGTGGATCGGCGAACTGCATGTAGGCAATCGGATTGTCGCGCTTGATCGGCAGCGGTGACTTCCTGAAAGCCGAGCCATTCGAACACGTAGAGAATGGCCAGCGGGTAGGCGAGCATCGCCAGCGCGAAGTAGTGGCCCTGCAGGCGGAACGTCGGAAAGCCGATCAGCAGCCCGGCGACGCCGCCGAGCACGGCCGCGATCGGGATCGATGACCCATGGCGACAGATCAGAAATAGATCCTGACCGAGCGCGACGGCATAGGCGCCGATGCCGAAGAAGGCCGCGTGGCCGAACGAAATCAGCCCGGTGTAATCCGCTGAGCAGGTTCCACGACAGGCCGAAGCACCGCCCAGACCGGAACCAGCGTCAGCACCAGCTGGTAGTAGTGAATTGGTGACGCTCAGCGACAGCCGCCGCATACAGCGCCGGTGAAGACAAGGATCGGCAGCAGCGATCGCGATCCCGCGCATCGTCACGTCCTCTCGACCATGCGCCCGAAGAAACCCTGCGGGCGGAAGAAGATGATCAGGAGGAAGACGACGAAGATCGCCGCGTTCTGCAGTTGCGTCGGCAGTATCAAGCGTCGACATCTGCTGCACCAGGCCGATCGTCATGCCGCCCCAGAAGGCGCCGATGATGCTGCCCATGCCGCCGAGCACGACGCCGGCATACATCACGATGACGTATTCGACGCCGACGAAGGGCTGGAACGGATAGTTGGTGGCGAGCAGGCCGCCGGCAATCGCGGTGATGCCGGTGCCGAGCGCGAAGGCGACGCGGTGGCGCGCGATCGACGTCGATCCCCATGTAGGTCGCCGCGGTGGGATTGTCGGCGGCGGCCCGCAGCGATTTTCCGATCCGCGACCGCGTGATCAACAGCGTCAGCAGCATCATCGTCACGAACGACACAACGGCGTCGATCCCGCGCGCCTTGTTGACGAAGACGCTGATGTCATGAAGCAACGGACCAAGCTCCCAGGCCGAACTCGACAGCGGCGTGCGGATCGAGGCCAGCACCGAACCGAACACGAGCAGGCCGCCGTTCTGCAGGATCAGCGCGATCCCCAGCGTCAGAATGAGCTGGGCATAGTGGCCCTCTCCCTCGAGCGAGGAGGTGCGCGTGCCCGATACGCGCGAGATCAGGGCAAGGTGGACCGCATAGCCGAACGACCGCCAGTACGGGACCGGCAAGCAGGATCGCGACGAACGGTCCGAAGGTGTTGCCGAAGGTGGCCTGCACGCCGAGCGCGGTGAAGAAATAGAACGCCGCATACATGCCGAGCATCATGAAATCGCCCTGGGCGAAGTTGATGACCCGCATGACGCCGAAAATCAGCCCGAGCCCGACGCACATCAGGCCATAGACCGCGCCGATCAAAAGTCCGGCGCTCAACGCTTGCAGGAAGCCTTCCAGCGCCTGGGTCACCGGTGACCTCGCGCGAGACGTGGAGCCGGTTTGCCTCACGCCGATTGCCGATCTCGTTGCGTGTCCGTCCCCGATGTGGTCATTGCGCCCCTGTTTGCCGTTCGTTATTGCTGGTCATGACGCCGGCCGTAGCAGCCGTTCCATCGGCTCTGCCGGCACTGCGCGGCGATGACGCGGCCGTCCGAAGGAACTCCGCAATCGTCGACAAGCTCTTCCAGATGCAGCGCGCGCTTGTCGCCGACGACGTCGGCGGCAGCCCGTCGAAAGCGGGCACGGATTTCCTGCGGCGTGGCGGCAATGACATTGTCGAGGCGCTGTCGGATGGTCGTTTCCATTCCGCAGGCCGACCACGACCTCGGCGCCCTGCTGCGCAGGGAAGGCCGCGGTGAATCCGGAATCGCATGTCCAGGTCGGTCCGATCGACGAGACGAAGAATCTGGGGATCGCTCGATCTGCGCATAATTCGTCTTCCGCGATGCGCGCCGCGCGCGAGCACGGCGGCGACGCTGAAGGGAATGCTCATCTTACCTGCAGCGCATTCCGATAAGGCCCTTGGAATCGCAGCCGGGATAGCGCGCCGCCGCCTCGGGGACGCGGATCGACATGCCTCGATGTCGTCCGGATGTCCGAGTTCGCGCGCGGTCCGCAATGCCGCCTGCGCGGCGGTTTGCGCGAAGTTGCAGGCGGGAACCGGCTTGTTGTAGACGGCCATGATTTCCGGCTGGCCGCCGGCAAACAGCCGGATGTCGGCGGGTGCAGGCTGCCGGCGGTAAGCGGCGAACAGTCCGGCCTCACCTTCAAGGATCGTTTCCCGAGGCGTAGGCGCCGGCTTCCGCCAGTTCGATCGCCGCAATCGCGTTGCGGGCCGCAAAACCCGGATGGAAGTACATCTCGGAGCCGCCGGCATGCGGCCATTCGTTCAGGCCGGACGATGTGTTGGCGGCAATGGAAACCGCACTCGTCGCGGCATCTTCGCTGAGACCGAGCGCATGGCTTCCCGCCAGTGCTGCGCCCAGCGGCGCGACAAGGCCGGTCGGCCGATAGAGCCGCGCCAGATCGGCGGTAAAAGTGCGCGGCCGATCTGCGCGCCGGCCTCATAGCCGACGATCGCAGCCGCGAGCAATGTCGCGCCGGACGAGCGGCGTTCGTTCCGACAAGTGCGAGCAGGGTCGGCCAGATCACCACGCCGTGGTGGCAGATGCTGGCGGCGTGCATGTCCTCGCGCACCAGGCCGTGGCCCAGCGTCGCATTGGCGAAGGCCGCATCGCCCGGTGTTGAAAGTCTGCTGGTCCCGATGATGGTTGCGCCGTTTTCGATCCCGCGGGCGATGCCGATCGCCTGACGGCTCCAGGGGTGATCGCGCGGCCTCGAACGCGCAGGAGAGAAAATCCAGCAGGCAGATCTTGGCCTTGGCGATGACATCCGACATCGAAAGCGCCGAGATCGACGGCAAGCGATGCGCGCGCCAACGCGCGCGCCAGGGACATCTCGCTTGGTCCGGTCGATCCGATCGTCATTGCAATCGCCCTTCGCTCGACGGCTGCTCCGACTCTAGCCGCGCATTTCCACTCCGGCCCATTCCTCAAGGACTTTGGCGATCGACGTGAAGTCGGATGAGGCGCCATATTTGGCGTTGGTAATCGCAAGCATCTGCCGGACCACCGAACCGCAGACCATCGGAACGCCCATGGCCTCGGCTTCATCGACGCAGAGCCGCACGTCCTTGTAGGAAAGGCCGGTGGTGAAGCCGAAATCGAAGGTGCCGGGAAGCACCGCGCGGGGAACTTGTCCTCGGACGCGCTGTTGCGCCCGCTGCTGGCATTGATGATATCGATCAGCACCTTGGCGTCGACGCCACCCTTGACGCCCATCGCCAACGGCTTCCGACGTGATCACGCAGGGCGGCTGCCGCCATCAGATTGTTGGCGAGCTTTGCGGTCTGCGCCGTGCCCGGCTTGTCGCCGGTATAGAAACAACTTGCCAAAGTTCTTCAGGATCGGCTCGACCGTTTCGTAGGTTGCCTTCGGGCAGGACACCATGACCGCGAGCGTACCGTTCACCGCGCCCTTGATGCCGCCGCTGACGGGAGCATCGACCAGCGTCAGGTTCCTGGGCTTCGAATCCTTCCGCGATCAGCTTGGCGCGCGCCGGGTCCGGTGGTGGACAGATCGATCACGATGGTGGCGCGGTTTCCGCGCAATGATCCCGTCGGGTCCCAAGCGCGACGGCCTTGACGATGTCAGGCGTCGGCAGGCTGGTCGAGCACGATATCCGCTGATGAAGCGACCTCGGCGGGCGATTTTGCAAGACGTGCACCACGCGCAACAAGCGGTTTGGTCGCCTCGCTCTGCGTGTCGTAAATCGACAACGAATAGCCGGCGTCGAGCAATCGCCCGGCCATCGGTCCGCCCATGCGGCCCGTTCCGACAAAGCCGATTGTCTCTCCCGCCATCGCTTCACCCCCTGTCGCGCCGCGTCGAGGCGGGCGCTCGTGTTGTTCTTGTTTGTTCTGGTCGCGGCCCGGCTCCCGGCCGCTCTTCCCCAAATGTCCAGATTGTCAGTCAATCTGTCAAGCATAAGATTCTGGTATCGACAGGCTACGGCTCGCCGGATTAGGATTGGAAAAACAACAATCCGAGGAATTCGCTCAGTGCGGCAGGATGAAAGGCAAGGCGCCAGTGCAACGCTCGCGGATTTCGTTGCCGCCACGTCATGGGCGGATGTCGCCGCGCAAAGTCACGAAGCCAAACGCTCGATCCTGAACTTCTTCGCCACCGCGCTGGGTTCGGCGCAATGATCCGGCCGTCACCGCCGCGCTGCGGACGCTGTCGCCGTTCAGCGGCGCTGCAACATCCGCGATCATCGGCCGTGCCGGAACGGCTCGATGCGCTCGGTGCGGCGTTCGTCAATGCGATCTCGGCCAACCTGCTCGATTTCGACGATACCCATCTCGGATACGATCATTCATCCGGCGGCTCCGGTCGCGGCGCCGGTGCTGGCGCTGGCGCAAGCGCGAGGATTTTCCGGGCAGGATGTTCGTCGCAGCGTTCATTCTCGGCGTGGAAGTGGAGTGCCGCATCGGAAATGCGGTTTCTCCCGGACACTACGCCCGCGGCTGGCATATCACCTCGACCTGCGGAGTCTTCGGCGCGGCCGCCGCCTGCGCCAGGCTGCTCGGACTGTCGGCGGACCAGATTGCGAATGCGATCGGAATTGCCGCCAGCCAGTCGGCCGGCATCGTCGAGAATCTTCCGAGCGCGGCCAAGAATGTCGGTGTCGGCAACGCGGCCCGCAACGGCCTGTTTGCGGCATTGCTTGCGGCAGAAGGTTATGGCCGCTTCGCCACGCGCGCGATCGAGGGGCCGCCTCGGCTGGGCGCGTGCCATGGGGATGAGCCCGATCTCGAGCGCTTGGCTGGCGGCCTCGGCAAGACCTGGGAGATCGCCAAGAACACCTACAAGCCCTATCCGGCGGGCATCGTGTTTCATGCCGTGATCGACGCCTGCTTCAATTTGCGGCGCGAAGCTGAACCGGCGCATCGACGATATCGCGTCGATCACGGTGCAGGGTTCGGCGCTGCTGCTGGCGCGCGGCGACCGTCCGGTTCGCAACGAACGTGATGCGCGGGTCAGCATCCATCACTGCGCCGCCTGCGCGCTGTTGTCAGGCGCGGCTGGCGTCACCGAGTTCGCCGAGCGCGACCGTATTTCGGCCCGGACATCGTGTCGCTGCGCCAGAAGGTGAGGGCGGTGCTTGACGCTTCGCTTCCGGACGGTGCGGCGCGCGTCAGTATCCAGCTGACATCGGGAGAAACGCTCAGTGAGATCGTGATGGCTGCGCGGGGCAGTCTCGCCGATCCGCTTTCGGATCGCGATATCGAAGCGAAGCTGCGCGATTGCGCGCGGCTGGGCGGAACGCGATTGGGATATGCAGACCGCATCATTGACGATGTCTGGCGTCTCGATGCGCTTGCCGATGTCTCGAGCCTGATGAAGGCGCGCGACGGCTGAGCCGGCGCTCGCCATGCGACGCGTGAAACAACTAGTACTCAAACAATGGAAGGAACCGACGATGAGTGACAGTTGTTCGAAAAGGGACTGAAGGTCCGCAAGGAAGTGCTCGGCGAGGATTACGTCAACAAGTCCATCGCCGGCGCGGACGAATTCACCCGGACGATGGCGGAATGGTCGACCGAGTTTTGCTGGGGCGCGTTGTGGACCCGGCCGGGACTGGATCGCCGCACCCGCAGCATCGTCAATCTGGCAATGCTCGGCGCTCTCAATCGGCCTCACGAATTGAAGCTGCACGTCAAGGGAGCGCTGAAGAACGGCCTCACCAAGGACGAGATCAAGGAGATCCTGCTTCAGGTCGCCGTCTATTGCGGCATTCCCTCAGGTATCGATGCCTTCCGAAACGCGCGCGAGGCGTTCAAGGAAGTGGAGGGCGAAAAGCACAAAAACGAATCCGATCGTAATATCGCATGCGCGGATCCCTTAGAGCATGATCCGGAAAAGCATGCCCTCGGGCCACGACCCGATGGGTGGGTACCGGTTTTCCCTCGCGACAAACGCGAAGCGTTTGCGCGGAGATCATGCTCAAACAAAAGATAGAGCGGGGATTGACGATCCATCCCGCCCCAGTGCCGCTCGTTGCCTTGTCGAGGTCTGGAACTGTGTTCACGTCGATATCTCCTCGGGCTCGCGCATCGGAAAGCGCGCGCGGCTCGGCAACGCGAGAGGCGACCCTTCGCTGTGGCGAGCCGATGCAACTTCGGCGAGCCGGTGCAACTTCAATTGTGGGTAAGGATTTTTTGCCTGCAATCGCGCCAGAGGAGCCCGTTGTCGGGCAGGGCCATGGGCGTTTTGCAAATTGCGCGATGATGGAACAGTGCCGCTGATTTGCCCGACGTGTCAAAATGTTTTCGCAGGATTAGCTCAAAGCATCCATGCCAGCGACCACCATGCTACTTTGCATGGGGTTGTTTTCGATATTTTAGTTGGAAGCCAGAGCCGCGTCGGCCCTTGCGGCTGTCTTTCCCGTTGATGATCGCAGCATGGCTTGCCAAGCCGTAGCTCGCGAACCGCGCGCCCGCCACAAAGCTTCGCGTCATCGGGCTCATCAGCGCCGCAGACGGTAGCGGCTGACCGCGATGCGTCGCGGAAGAAGTGGACGATCTCCCTGCTCGTACTGCAAGTCCGGCACGAACACGTTGAGGTACATCCGGTCGATCCCCTCGACCGTCAGCCTGACATGACGGCTGATGATCTCGGCCACGCTCTGTGCTATCATCTGCTCGGCTCCGGTCGTGCAGGTTTTGCCTCTCGCAGGCGTTTAGACCGTTCATCGGTCCTCTGAGACTTGGTCTTACCAGAGCTCGTCATGAACCGGCGATCGGAGCCACAAAATCCACACGCCTCGTCGGTCTGAGGCGAAGCCTCGCTAGTAGCGGCGTTTCAGTGCTCGCCCAGGCGCCAGAGGCGATCACGAAACCCAGGCAGCGTGACTGCCTCAGGCAGCCGCAGCCTCTTCTGTCATAGCTCAACGCAAAATGGATCGGCCGCTTCAGCGGGGTTCTGCTGCCAAGGCCGGGACCGCAGCCAAACAGCAGGCTATGAAGTTTCCCTTCATGCCGGCAGTTCCGCGGCCGTGGAGGCGCCCGCCGCGTTGGGGTGTAGGCAGAATCGGGTCGCCGCTCCAGTCCTGACCATCGGCACTACGTCGGTGTGCACCGAAAAGCCATCGACACCCCCACCCCGGTCGGGACCAAGGCTCGCGAGGACATCTCGCCTTGAGCCCATCGTCGTCGTAGCTCAGGCGGATGCGTGCGCCATGCTCTTCAAGGTAGGCGACCGTCCAGACGCACCAGCGGCAGATTGGACAGCCGTGACGCGGTGTCGAACCCGACAGCGTCCGTAGGATATCGATCGTGTCCATGGCGGTATCCGGAATGCGCTACGCCACAGGTTCTTGAACAAGTGTCGCTGTCACGGCGGCGCCCGGCTAACGAGAGGTACCGAGGCGAAGCGGCGCGAAGTGGCTGATCGTCCCGCACCATTGGTATCCAGCATGGGTTGTCCCCACGCTGTTGGCCGTTGGCGGGATCAGCTCGCGCAGAAAGCCACCGTCGACACGCAGATTGTGCCCGATGACAGAACGTGATGCTGCGTCCGGAGTGCCAGACCACCGCCTGCGACATTTCTTCGGCTTCGCCGACCGCGCACGCGGGGCAGACCAGCGGCGCAGTTTGCGCCATGTCGGCGCGATGCCCGAGCTCATCATCATCGTCGGGGTCTCGATCCGGCCCGGCGACACGGCATTCACGATGTGATGCCATGAGATGCGTACTCCAGCAGTCGCTGCAGCGAAATCCACGGCAGCCTTGACGCCGGCAAAGCGCGCTGGTACTGGATTACGACGCGCATCGCCACCGCACAGAGGCGTTGCCGATGATCGCCCGCCACCGCCAGCTCGACGCCATGGCTGGTGATCTCGCCCCCGGACGCGTTGCAATGGCGCTGGCGCGGACATCGCCATAAAGACGCCGTCGAACACATCGTCCGGCTGCTCGGCGAGCGGCGCCTCGCCGTTCCTGAACGCGCTGGCGTTGCTGAAAGCGACGCCGAGGCGTCGGGCCGAAATGGTCGCAGGTCTGGGCGATACTGGCATCGCGCAACTGGGCCGGCACCGTCACGTCGGGGTCTTCGATGAGTGACGCGCGGGCGCCGGCGCCCTCACATGCCGCGATCAAAGCGACGGCCACGCCCGGTGTCTTCGCCCGATTATCGTAATGCTACGCCGCGCCGCAAGGCCAGCGCGGTCGCTCTGTCCGATTCCCGGTGTGGCCCGCGTGATCAACACGGTCTTGTTCGCGAGCGACGCTGAGTTCCGCGGTGTGCGGCCGGATCAAACATCGTCCTCTGCTGCTCTTTGAGCGTCATGAGGTGCTCGAACTGCTTCACACACCCTCAAGAGCGATACGCAGGCGCCCGTTGTGCCGGTCTCCTGTTTTCGATCTTCAGGATATGCAGGGGGCGTGACGCGCCGGTCGAGATGCGGTGCCGCCGCAAATTCGGCGATCGAGGCCGGCGATCCGATGATGTGGATCTGCCACGGCGGTGGGCGGCGGCGCGACCGAGCGCGACCGATCAGTCCCGGTTCGTCCAGGCTCGTTTCGCTGACGAATGCCTGACGAACCGGAGCATCCCGACGGACGCGTCGTTGATGGCGGCTCCAGCGCACGCAAAGCGTCGCCGTCGCCTGGTGAGTCGAGTCGATACGCGCCGTACCGTCGTTGTTCATCTGAACACTTCGGTCACCAGCGCTCCGTTGAAGCCTTGATAGACCAGCGCGCTGACGATGTGCAGATCGGTGCGCAGTTTCACGCATGAGCTGACGAAACGGGATCCACCGCCGCCTCGACACCCTCCAGAGTCTCCACGGATCGCTGATGCCAGGAGATGCCAGAGCTTCCGATCCTGCACCTCAAACCCGGTCACGCGATCGGCCGCCGCCCGATCGGATGACGCCCTGGTCGGGAGCTGGCCGCCGCCACCGGGGTAAACGGCGTTGCCGCGAGCAGGACGCCCCCGGCCGCGTGCCGAGACGAATCTCGGTTTCGAGGCATAAGACTCTCGATTCCGTGTGACAAAGTAGAGCGCCATTACAGCTAAATCTGTCTCGCTGTTGGGCCTTCGCGATCACCAAGGCGGCGCTCGATAGTGGGCGAGGCGGGCGATCGGTTATTGGCCGAAATTGCTCTGGCGGTCAAGTGATGGCGGCGCGCACCCACTGCAGCGGGGTGATGCCATAGGTGCGCTTGAAGTGGTTCGTCAGGGCGCTCTGATCGTAGAAGCCGGCGGCGAGTGGATCTGGCAATGTTGGCGCCAGCCGCCGTATCTTCCCGGATGGCCGCCTTCAGCCGGGACCTGCGCTGTGGTAGGCGTGCGGCGTCAGGCCGAATCGTTCGCTTGAACAAGCCGATCAGCTGAAAGGTGAGGTCAACGATCCGCCCCATCGCCCGGTAGTCAGTTGCTCGCCGTATCGATCCTGCATCAACGCTTCTGAATGGACGATATGCCGCGGTCGCGTGGACGCGACCGGAATGCTCCCCTGCTGCCGTGCTGGCGGAACAGCTGACCGGAGACTCGACAAGAGTTTCGCACGCGAGATAAAGCGTCCGTGCCCTTCTGCAGCGCGCGGTGAAGGTCGTGAGAAAGCGGCTTCAATCAGGTCGATGTCGCGGAATACGTTGGCCGTGAAGTACGGGACGGTGTCAATCCCGAGAGTTTCGCCAAGCTCTCCAGCGCGCTTTCAGTCAGATAGAGGCCGCGATAGCACCAGCGCGCGCTCCGCGCCAGCGGTCCTGAATGCGTGTCGTCGATTTGAACACGAGAAGCACCGTGGAGGTTGAGGCTTCGTTGACTTCGCCGCGGCTTCGAATTCCGGATCCGCCGGTTTCTCGGCGTGACGGGCAACCACCAGGGCTTCGTGGCTATGCGGTGCGTAATCGTGCGCCGTGAAGTCGGCGCACAGTAACCTTGCACCCGCCAGATGCGGGTCATTCCAGCAGTCGGGTGGTGCCGTGGGATCGACGCGGGCCAAGACTGCTCTCCGCCCTCGAATATATCATCAATGCAACGCGCCCGCGAAGTGCCCCCAATCGAGCCGGAACGGGCAATGACAACCGCTCACGTCAGCGCCTTTCGCGGCAAACTGCCGAAAGCGATTCGGCAGGCCAGGCAGGCGCGAGGCGACGAATGCCGAGCGCTGGCGGCTGCACCCGATAAAGCCTGCCGCGTTGGCAGAACTCCTCACCCGCGCGACGCTGGTTATATTCGGCTGGTGGCGAGCCGGGTGTGGCCGGCGCAATAGGGCGGAGCCGCTTCGATCGGCGTTGTTGCCTCAGAACAGAAACCCGGTCGTGGTGGATCGGCCAGCGGCATCGCGCCTCGCTCAACTCGAGCAACGAGCAGCGTGTGCCCGTTGTGGATCGGCTCCTACGATCGGCCGCAGGCTGCAGCTCGGCCTGCAACGCCCGCAGCAGCTGATGTCGGAGCCTTGGTACCGTTCGCGGGCGGCCTGTGCCTTCGCGGCACTCCTTTCGCGCCGTGGGCGTCGTGCATCGCCGCTTTATCGCGCGTCAGATTGAGGCGGGAGAGTTTGCCGATCACGGCGTTGCGGCTCACCCGATGTCGGCGGCAATTTCGCGGCAGGTCAGCCCGGCTACCAAAGCAGTTCTTCAGGGAGTTCGATGCGTTCGACAGTCAGGTGGGTTCGTTGGCGAGCATGTTGATGGTTCCCCACGCTACGGGTGATCACTCCAAATCCTGCTGGCCTCGCGGTCGTCCGAACCGCCGCCCCCAAGGCTTGCCCAAGGCTTCCTTCGGTTCCGTTCAGTTCCCTTCATGGCGTCTTGCCATTGTCGCGGATCACGCAAGCATGCCCATCGCTTGATGGCGAGCCGAATGCCTTCCTCGATCAGGGTCCGCTTGCTGACGCCGGGTACGCTGGTGCCGTGGGTGCCCTGTCCACCAGCTTTTCGAGATAGCCGATGGTGGAGAGCGCCAACGTAATCGGAACACGGTCGGTTTCGGCTTTTCTGTGGCCATGCCAAAAAGCTAACCTTAACGGGTGTACTGAAAAGTATCTTTTTAGAGTCTATTTGGATTCATTTGCGAGTGAAACCAGCACTCGGTTTTTCTCTGTAATTTTGGTGAATCCCGATTTCATTGGCAATCTGTCCCGTGCTGGGGATCATGGAAGCGAAGACGAAAAGGTGGAGTGGTGTGATGCGCGCGCAATACACTTTTTGGCGCTGCGGACGGAGCTTTCCCGTCACCTTCCAAAGCGGTTTTTCAGCGGGAAATCAGCAACCCGCGGATACGCCAACGCTGGCCATGACGTGGGGCGCGGTTCGACACCGCCGCTGAGGTGTAAGCCAATCGCTGTTCGCGCCAAAATGTTCAGGATCGCTCGCGCTTGGCGCAGCTATCCTCGTCCTGGCATCGCCCACTCCCTGATGTTTCGGGTAATGATACGGTAATAAAAGACCATCGATCCGAAGCACGCGCGTACTGAAGTTCTCGCCCGCCGCGCGACCGCAGGTGAAGCAAAGCATGTATCCAGATCTGAAGCCGCGTCTCCAAAAGCTCACGATCGGGCTTTGTGAAAGCCTTCGCCGGGCGGCAACACGCGCACGACCGTGTTCATGCAAACCTTATCCGATCTATGCCGCGCGCGGCGGCAGGCTGCCGCGTCTGGGACGTTGACGGAAACGAGCTGATCGATTGCATCAACAATTTCACGTCCCTGATCCACGGCCACGCTCATCCGGCGCTGATCGGGAGCAGCCATGCGCCAACTCGCGCTCGGATCGGCCTTTGGCTTGCCGACGGAATCCGAGATCGACCTTGCCGAGTTGCTCGTGTCGCGGCCTGCCGTCGGTCGATCAGTGCGGTTCGCCAACTCCGGCACGGAGGCGGTGATGACAGCGCTGAAGCGCGCGCGTGCCTTCACCGGTCGGCCGAAAATCGCCAAGTGCGAGGGCGCCTATCACGGCTCCTACGATTACGCGGAGGTGAGCCTGGATCCGACTCCGGCAGCGTGGGGCGGCAATGCGCCGGTTTCGGTCGCCTACGCGAAGGGTACCCCCGAAAATGTTCTGGTCGATGTCGTCACCATTCCGTTCAACGATATCGAGGGCGCCGTCAGTCTGATACGCGAGCGTGGCAAGGAGCTCGCCTGCGTGCTGGTCGATCCGATGCCGAACCGCGCCGGCCTTGCGCCGGCCGACAAAGGCCTATCTGGAGGCGCTGCGGCAGGTAACGCGGGAGGTCGGCGCGCTTTTGGTGCTCGATGAAGTCATCGTCTTCCGCCTTGGCTGTCGCGGTGCGCAAGGCCTCTGGGACATCGATCCCGATCTGACCACGCTCGGCAAGATCATCGGTGGCGGTTTTCCGGTCGGCGCCAATTGGCGGGCGAGCCGAGGTGATGGCGGTGTTCGATCCGCGTCACGGCAAGCCGGCATTGCCGCACGCCGGGACCTTCTCGGCCAATCCCGTCACGATGCGCGCGGGCCTGGCGGCGATGCAATTGCTCGACGATGCGGCTTTCACGCACCTCGACGCCATGGGAGATGGTCCGCGCCGGCGTCAACGATGCGTTCCGGCGAAGCGGTGTGCCTGGCGGCGCGGTCGGACTTGGCTCGCTGCTGAAGATCCATTTCGTCCGCCGGCCGATCCGCGACTATCGCTCGGCCTACATGACCGAGAGAGGAGACCAAGCGACAGGCCGTCTTTAGTCTCGGGCTGCTCAATCGCGATGTTCTAGCCGCGGGCAACGGTCTCATGGCGCTTTCTACTCCGATGACGGATGCGCGATATCGCGACGATCGTCGCAGCGGTGTCGGATGCGCTGTCCGATGTGGATCGGCCGCCGCCTGATGCAAATGGCCTCGCGTCCGAGCACGAGTCGCGTGGGGGACGCGATTTCCTGCAACTGCAGCTCAATTGTTCGTTCGTTGAAGGTGTTCCATGTCAGCCAAGGTCGATCCCATCACGCGCTCCGTTGTTCAGCACCGGCTGAGCTCGATCGTTGCGGAAATGGGCGAGGGCCATGCTTCGCACATCCTACTCGCAGATCTCAACTCCAGCCGCGACTTCTCGCTCGCGATCTGTGATACAGAACGGCCGTCTGATTGCGCAGGCCGACCATAATTCCGGTGTCATGTCGGTGCGCCTTCCGTGGGCAACGCTCGCGGGTCGAGCAGCGGTTCAAGCGATATCCGGCCGGGCGACGTCATCCTGCTGAATGATCCCTATCACGGCGGGAGCCATTCCGCCGGACGTGACCGCGTTCGTGCCGATCTTCGACGGCGATGCGCCGACTGTACTGGACCATCGCGCGCGCGCATCAAAGCGATATCGGCGGCGCCACCCATGGCGGCTACAATCCCGACCGCGACCGAGATCTGGCAGGAGGGCCTGCGCACTACCGCCGATCAGGCTCGTACGAGGCCGGTCGGCTCTGCGCGACGACCTCCTCGATATGCTGGCGCTGAACGTCCGCAACGCGCGCGAGTTCCGCGGCGACCTCGCGGCGTATGGTGGGGGCAGCTCATCTCGCGGCGAGCGGCGCATGACGCGGTTGCACGCCGAGTTCGGCAGCGACCGTGGTCGCAGGCGGCGGTCGAGTCGATTCTCGATGCCGCCGAGCAGCAGACGCGCGCGGTAGTCTTCGACACTGGAAGGACGGCGTGTTTCATGGCGAGGCGTTTCTCGACGACGACGGCCGCGGCCGCAGCGACATCAGGATCAGCCGCCAAAGGTCACCAAGCGGACAGCGGCATGCCGAGGTCGATCTCTCCGGTCTGCGATCCGCAGATCGACGAGCTTCGTCAATTCCTCGCACGCCAATACTGCAGGCCGCGGTGGTGATGGCTTTTGCCTATCTGTATCGATGCCGATATCCCCAAGAACTCCGGCGCGCTGCGCCCGCTGAGCGTGGTCGACGAAACCAGGCACCATCAGTCCGTGCCGACGCCGGGCTTCCGGTCACACTGTGCACAAGCCATCCGTCGAACGAGATCGTCGAGGCCGTGATCAAGGCGCTCGCGGCATCCTGCCCGGATCGCGCCATGGCGGGCTGGAGCCGCCGATTCCGCATCGCGATCCAGGGGAAGATCCGCGCAACGGCCGCAATTTCATCTGGCACATGTTCCAGGCGCGCCCGGGCGGCGGCGCGCGTCGCCGGGCGGCGACGGTTGGTCGTCGATCGGCGAATGGCACCACGGTTGGCGGCATCAAGTTCGGTACGATCTCGGAGTCGCCGAGGCGCGCGTCCTTGCCGTACTTCCGCCGCCACGAACTTCCGCGCAGGCTCCTGGTGGCGATGGCCAATCCCACGCGGCGGTCTCGGCGTCGCCCTCGATCTGGTGCTGGAGATCGGAGAAGCCGGCGCGCGGCAACACCGCGTGGCGACGGCGCGTGCGCTGCGGCCTGTGCGGCATGCTCGGCGGCGAGGACGGCGAGCCGCACCATTACTCGCCTGCTCTCGGCGGACCGCGCGCCGCGCGTGTTGCGCACCGCTGAAGTCGGCATCGCAGACTCCGCCCCACCGATTGCCTTCGAAGTACGCTCCTCCGGCGGCGGCGGCTGGGGGGCCGCCGGCGCAGTCGATCGCCGCAGGCCCGCCGGCGCGACCGCCGAACGGGGGCCTCGATACGCAAGACAACGCGACGACGCGGCGCGGAGCCCCAGCGATGTTCTGCGATCGGGATCGGCGTCTGAAGCGGGACCTATGCCGATCTGGTGTGCCACCGACGGAGACCGGGCACCCGTTGTTGCGAAGTCGCCGTCCACGCCGGCCGACCGGTCGGTAGGCGTCATGGCCGGGACTGGACGAACTCGCGCGGCGGCTGCGGCGTGACGCGAGCGGCGATGCTTGGCCTGCGACCAGGCCGCGTGGTTCACGGCACCACGGTTGCGACCAACGCACTGCTGGAGCGCAAGGGCGTCAAGTCGCGCTGCTCACCACCGAGGTGCCATCGCGACGTCGTCGAGATGCGCGCGAAGGGCCTCAAAGCCGGACCGCTGGCTGATTTGCGCTCGCCGCCGCCGGAGCCCGCTGGTGCGCGCGAGCGGCGCTTTGGCGTGACGCGAACGGCTCAAGGCCAACGGCGGCATCTCTGACGCCGCTCGACGAGGCCGATCGCTCGGCCGGCGCCGTCGCCGCGCATCCGCCGCTCCGGCGCCACCTCGGTCGCGCCTGGTGCTTCCTGCATGCTATCTCAACCGGTCCATGAACTCGCCGCCCGCGGTCAGACGGTTGAATCTCGCGAGCTGCCCGGCGTCAGCGTTTCGCAGGTCAGGCGACGTGCTGCCGCAGATCAAGGAATATGAGCGTGTCTCGACCACGATCGTGAACGCCTATGTCGGGCCGCTGGTGCGGTACTGCCTGGCCAATCTGAGCAGCGTCTGGCGGAGCAGGCTTCAACGGCAGCTCTTGTCTATCATCCTGTCGCATGGCTGGCATGGCGCCCGTCGAGGAAGCCTCGCGCCTTGCCGCGAGGCACGGTGCTATCAGGACCGGCCGGCGGCGTTTCGAGCGCGCGGCAGTGCGCCGAGTTGCTCGGTATTCCCAGCAGTCTGGTGCCAGTTCGACATGGGCGGTACCGGCACCGGCATCTCGCTCATTTCGGAGGCCGCGCATCTGTCCGCGGACGGAATGCTCGGGGGCGCGCACGTGGCTGGCGCGCAGCCTCGACATCGCCAGCATCGCGGCCACCGGCGGCGAGATCGATCGCCAGTATCGATGCCGGCGGGAGACGCTTCGCGTCATGACGGGCCGGATTCTCGGAAGTGCCGGGACCGGCCTGCTACGGCAATGGCGGCGCGCCGCAGCCGTTACCGACGCCAATGTCGGTGCTCCGGTTACATCTCGCCGACGCCGCCGCGTTCATGGGCGGACAGCGCCCGCTCGGTTGCCGCGGAAGCGGCTGCGGTCGACCAGGTCGCTGCGTCGCTGGGCCTGTCGCGGCTGCAGGCTGCCGCCGGCATCTACGGATGATCTGAAATCTGAGGATGGCCGATGGCATCAGGCCTTTGATGACGTTTACGCGCCGCGGCATCGATCCCGGCAGTTTGCGCGCTGTTGAGTTTTGTAGCGGCACGCGGCGGGGCCTGCATGCCGCCGAGTCGCGCGACTGGATATCAAGAAGCGCATCATCGTGCCGACGGCGTGATGCTATCGGCACCAGGCATGCTGACCAGCCACCACCTGAAAGTGGGCCGGACGCATTACGGCGCGGGTTGCCTTTCGGCGGCCAGCGTGCGCTGTTTATCGCGACAACAGGCGGCCGACCGGCACGCGCCTGATTCGATAGCCCCGCCATCGAGCGCTCAACGGAAATACGCTACGGCGAGCAGATATTCGAGATTGATGTAGGTCTCGATGACCTCGACTGGGATGCAGCCTCGCTGGTGGATCAAATCGAAGACCGCTTTCACCGCCGGCATGAAGAGCTTTACACCTACGCCTCGCGCGATCAGGAGGTGCTCTCGTCAACGCGCGGGTCGCCGCGGTCGGCGAAGTGTCTCGGCGCGGGGAGAAGGAGGAAATCAGCGCCGTCCGCCGCAACCTGCATGCCGCGCGCGACACGGCAAGCTCTTCGGCGGTTGGCGCGAGGTTGCGTGTTTTTTCGCTCGATGACTTGCAGCCAGGCCATTCCATCATAGGTCCAGCGAATCATTGAGGCCGAAACCACCACGGTCATCATCGGCGCCGGCGACCGTGGGTAACCGTCAACGCGCTCGGCTGGCTCGATATTGCGCTGGGACTAATGGGAGCAAACCTTTGCCGTTCTGACTTGCGAACAATGCGGTGCCCAGTTCCTGAAAGCGGTGAGCCGCCGCTGTCGTGCCTCCGTTTGCGAGGACGAGCGGCAGTTCGTGAACTGGAAAGGCCAGGCGTGGCTCACCCGCGAACAGCTGACGAAGCGTCACAAGCTGGTCTGGCGTGAACGATCTGGGCATTCCTGAATCGCGCTGTCGAGCCCAGTTTCGCGATCGGGCACGCGCGCTTCGTGCGTGGAGCCGGACGGCTGCTGGGATGTGGGACTGCGTTCCCTTGCTGACCAATGACGCGGTCGAATACGCCAGATCGCTTGGCGGCCTCAAGGCGATTGCTGTCTCACATCCGCATTATTATGGGGCTGTCGCCGATTGGAGCGAAGCTTTTGGTGGCGCGCCGATCTATCTGCATGGCGACGATCGGCGACGGGTGACGCGGCCGCATCCGGCGATCGTGTCATGGTCCGGTGACAGCCACCAGCTCTCCGATGACATCCGTCTCGTCCGCACCGGCGGCCATTTTGCCGGGGCCACCGTCCTGCACTGGCGCGCGGGGCGGAAGGGCGCGGCGCGCTACTGACCGGAGATGTCGCCATGGTGGCCATGGATCGCCGTTCTCTGAGTCTCATGTTTAGTTTTCCGAACTACATTCCTTTGAATGCGACGTCGGTTCAAGGCATCGCCCGTGCGCTCGAGCCGCTGGCGTTCGATCGCATCTCACGGTGCCTGGTGGGCCGCAACGTTGAAGCGGGTGCCAAGGCGGCATTCGAGGCCTCGGTCCGGCGATACCTTGCGGCGATTTCGGGCGCGCCGTAGCGGGGATGATTGAGAAGGCCGTCGAATCTCGCGCCCGTTGCCAGAGTGGCACTACACCAACTGCAGTCGCAACTCCCCGCCCCACGATTTTAGCGCGCGCTGAAGGTTCCTCGATCGTGGCGCTGCGCGTTGGTCAGGTCGAGCAAGCGATCGACTTGCGCGCGGCTGGTTTTCATCAACTCGGCCATCCGCTGCTTGGTGATTTTCTTTTTTCTTCATTTCGCTGGCTGCAGCTGGCGTGCGATCACAGCCTTGATCGCCGCGGTGGTTGCTTCCTCGCGGATTCCGGCGTCTTCGAGCCAGCTTTCGAAGCTCGAACCTATGTGCGGGTTTTTCCTTGCCATGATCATTCCTCTGCGGAGTGTATCAAAAAAGATGCATCCAGGGCAATGTGGACATGAGCTGAAATGTCCCGTTCCGACGACTGTGCTCGTAAGCGTTGCCCCGCAGCTTGTCCCGCAAACTGGGTTCGCTATATCGAAGCCTCCCGATCGCGCATTGAGTAGAGCGACATGAGCCTGCCTCCACCGCCGACACCGCCCCCCGTATCCCAGCCGTTCCAGGCCGAGGTGCGCCGAACTGCTGCACCTGATGGTGCATTCGGTCTATTCGGAGACCGATATTTTCCTGCGCGAGCTGATCTCGAACGCGTCGGACGCCTGCGACAAGCTGCGCTACGAGGCGATCGCGGCAGCCCGACCTGATCGCCGACGGCGCGCCGCCCGAAAATCCGCATCGTGCCCGACAAGAAGGCCGATACGCTTCGCGTGGTCGACAGCGGCATCGGGATGGACCGGCAGGAGCTGATCGACAATCTCGGCACCATCGCGCGCTCCGGCACCAGATCGTTTCTGTCGCGCCTGACCGAGGCCAAGGACGGCGCCGGCCTGATCGGCCAGTTCGGCGTCGGCTTTTATTCCGCCTTCATGGTGGCCGACCGCATCGTCGTCACCAGCCGCCGCGCGGGGATCGGACGAGGTCTGGACCTGGTCGTCGTCAGGCGGCAGCCGGATTTGAAATCGCGCCGGCCAGCGAGGAGGACGCCAAACGCATCGCGCGCGGGCACCGAGATCGTGCTGCATCTGAAGCCGGACGCGGCAGAAATATCTCGAGACTCACGAGATCGAGCGCATCGTCGGCGCCTATTCCGACAACATCCAGTTTCCGATCGAGCTTCAAGCCGGAAGAGGGCGAGCCGCGCCAGATCAATTCGGCGAGCGCGCTGTGGCAGCGGCCGAAATCGGAGCTGACGCCGGAAGACTACAAGCAGGCCTACAAGTCGATCGCGCAGCGCCTTCGACGAGCCGGCGATGACGCTGCATTACCGCGCCGAAGGGCGCTAGTCCTACGCGGTGCTGCTGTTCGCGCCATCGACAACAGCCGTTCGATCTGTTCGAACCGGCGCGCAAGGGCAAGGTGAAGCTCTATGTGCGGCGGGTGTTCATCACCGACGATGCCGACCTGCTGCCGTCCTATCTGCGCTTCATCCGCGGCGTGGTCGACAGCGAAGATCTGCCGCTCAACATTTCGCGCGAGATGCTGCAGAACAATCCGCAGCTCGCGCAGATCCGCAAGGCCGTGACCGGCCGCGTGATCACCGAGCTGGAACAGCCTGAGCCGAGAAGGAGCCCGAGAATTTCGCGAGGATCTGGGACGCGTTCGGCCCGGTCATCAAGGAAGGCCTCTACGAGGACTTTGAGCGGCGCGAGAAATTGCTGGCGCTGTCGCGCTTCACCACGACCGCGGGCGAGAAGCGCTCGCTGAAGCAATATATCGCGGACCTGAAGCCCAACCAGACCGAGGTGTACTTTCTGGCCGGCGACAGCATCGAGCGGCTGAAGTCCAATCCCAAGCTGGAAGCAGGCGACGGCCCGCGGCATCGAGGTTCTGCTGCTGACCGATCCGGTCGACGCGTTCTGGACCTCGGCGCCGCTCGATTTCGAAGGCAAGCCGCTGAAGTCGCTCAGCCAGGGCGATATCGACTTCGGCCTGATCCCGCGTGCTCGACGACAGCACAGCGAAGAGACCGAACGCGGACACCGACGAGGCCACGACCATCGCCGCGATCAAGGCTACCCTCGGCGACCGCGTTACCGATGTGCGCGCCTCGCAGCGGCTGACCACCAGCGCGTCATGTCTCGTCGCCGGCAGCCATGGCCCGGACCGGGAGCTCGAGCGATTGCTGGCACGGCAAAATCGCGGCGCCGGCACCAAGCCGATCCTCGAAATCAACATGCGCCACCCCCTGGTCGCGGCGATTTCCGGCGCCAACGACGTCCAGCCTCCGGATTTGTCGTTTCTGCTGCTGGAGCAGGCGCAGATCCTCGACGGCGAACTGCCGGAGGATCCCGCCGCGTTTGCCAACCGGCTCAATCAGCTGGTGCTGCGTGGCGCGCCGAGCTAGCTTGATCAGGGATGGATCGATGGCAAGCCGGATCGATAAGCCTGGCCATGGGGCCATCGGTCGCGGCCATACCCAGCAGTTTCGCACATTGCGACCAGCGGGCCCAATTACGCCGGTCGCGGACAGAATGCCGGTAACGGGGTAGGTCAATTAGCCTCGGTTAGGAGAGTCAGGGAAGTTCAGGCAATCGTTAGTCATTGTTAGCATTGGTGCTTTGAAGTGGGAGGTCACGGTTTCAGTTTTATCGTTTGGCCTCGCAATGCTTGTTCATTTCATCACCGATGACCCCACGAAAATACCGGCCATCCGCGCGATGCTGGAGCCGCGATATCATGTTGCTCCTCAGCTGCTGGGAAGCGGTGACACGCAAATCGACTCCAGCGGCGTGCTCATGGTCGACGCCGACCTCCGTAAAATTCATCGTGTCGAGCAGATCAAGCTTCGTCTTGCAGGAGCTGAGCTGCATTCGTGAAAAGCTGTTTGTCGTTCACAACCACGTTCGCTCCATGGTTGCGCAGGCCTATGCGCTCGGAGCGACCGCCGTGGTTTCCGCGCCCAAAAGAAATCATCTTCAAGCTGGCGCAGATCGAAATCGCCGAGAAGGCGAGCACAAAGCGACATCGCCATTACCTCGCCCGAGATCACAGAGAGCACGGCGGCCTTCGCGTCGATGTTTTCGGCGGTACGGGCTGGCAAACAAATAAACCTGTCAGATGCCGAGCGCGCCACTTTACAAATCATCGATAGCATCGCGCAAAAAGGGCTTGCCGCCTGGCTTGACGACGTACGCCGCTATCACGAAGGAACCTTCCAGCATTGTCTGCTGGTCACGGGAGTGGCAGTCGGCTTTGCGTTGGAAATCGGGTTCTCCGATCTGGATGTAAAGCGACTTGGAATAGCGGCAACCCTCCATGACATCGGAAAAGCCCGTATTCCCTTGTTGATTCTCGACAAGCCCGACCGCCTTGACCCAGGCGAAGAAGAGATCATGCGAAGCCATCCGGTGATCGGATATGAATTATTGAAGGATATCGAAGACATTAGCCCCGAGATTCTTGACGGCGTGAGACACCACCACGAATATCTGGACGGTTCCGGTTATCCCGACGGGCTGACGGCGCCGGAGATTTCCGATCTCGTAAGATTGCTGACGATCTCCGATATTTTCGCCGCTCTCATCGAGTCGAGGCCGTACCGGCCGGCAATGCCCCGTCAAAACGCCTACAAGATCCTGTGCGGCATGGACGGCAAGCTGGAACGACCACTTGTGAAGGCGTTCCGGAACGTAGCGCTTGTGGTCTGAACGCAAACCGGCAAAGCGAAATGGTGCGCGTGAGCATGATCCAGAAAGCATGCCCTCGGCTTGACCGAGGGTGGGAACCGGTTTTCCGAAAAAGATCATGCTCAACAAGAGAGCATGGACATGAATGATCCGATCTCAACCTGAATCGATCACGATCTAGCGCGTCCGTTGAGCGCGCAAGGACGATGATGCCGTTCGCAGGAAGCGCAACGGCGGCTCGCCGAGAAACCATCCAGCGGCTGCGCTCCAGGAACGAACCCGCCCGCCATTGCCGACCGGCGCGGCATTTGGAAAGCTGTCGTACACGTCGCTGTTGAGCAGTTCCAACCAGTCCCCGGCAAACGGCAGTCCGATCGCGTAATCCCGCTTCGGCTGCTCGGCGCAGATTGGCTATCACGACCACATCCCGGCCTTCGCCTTCGATCCATCTGTGCAGGACGATCACCCGGTCGAAATTTCTGGCGCGCGATACCCGGGCGCTGCTTCCGCGCAGCGCGTGGCTGCGAGCGGCGAAGCTGGATCATGTCGGCGGCGAACTTCAGAAAATCGCGCCTCGCCGAACCGGCGCCGTCCAGCGCTTCCCATGAGATGAGGCCATCGACCAGCCGGTTGTCGCTCCAGTTGTTATCCTCGAGGAATTCCTGGCCCATGAACAATGCGGGAATTCCGGGCGCGGCAAGCAACAGGCCGGTTGCCGTCCTGCTTCGGCTGCGGGCGTACCAGGACGTTTCGGTCCGACGAGTCCGCGAGCATGGCGACCCGCGCGGCATCCGAATGGGACGCGAAAGTCACGTCCTGATTTTCGAGGCATTGCACGAGACGCCAGCCCTCGGGAATGCGCAGCCGGCACCACAAGGGCGTTCGCCACAGCGGAAAGATCCAGTGTCGCCGATGCACCGGCCGATGCCTGCCTGAGAAGATCACGCAGCGCATCCCGCAGACCGTCGCCAAGCTCGGCGTCGAAGCCGAGCCCCTGGGAGGCGGATGCACGCGCTCGGCGCGATCCTCGTTCCAGTACTCGGCAATCTGGATCGCCGCGGGATTGGTCGCGCGCACCGTGTCCGTCAGGTGCTGGCAGAACAGCCGGCCGCCCTCGTTCTCGATCACCCGCACCTCATCGTAGCGAATTCCATCGATCCGGAACTCGGTCAAAAAGAACCGCGCATTGTCGATGAGAAACTGCGATACCCAATCATTCCAATAGGCGAAGATTTGACCGCCTGCCCAGCCGTGATCCGTGAAGAAAAGGCTGTTGTTCTGGTTGTCCGGACGCTGCCGGTCGTAAAACCAGATACTGCGATCGTCGAAGCCGCCCCCGGCATGGTTGTAGACCAGATCGAAAATCACGGCGATCCCGTGCAGATGGCAGAGGTCGACGAGGCATTTCAACTGATCGGCTGCCATGCGCAAGCTCGGGAGCTGCGAGAGGCTGCTTGCCGAAGCGTTCGAGCCGTCGGTTGATGCTCGCGAGCCGCCAGCGGAGTTGCTTGGGGAAACAGAATATGCGCCTTCGGGAGAAAAATAATCGACGCCATTATAGCCCATGCTGAAGGCGGTTTCGAATTCCTGGATCGGGAGCAACTGAAATGGCGTTCACGCCGAGACTTTGCAGGTGTTCCAGTTTCTCGATGACGTCCAGAAACGTACCGCCGCGCAGCTTGCGGACATCGCGGCCGGTCTCGTCCTGCGCCCACCAGGTGCCGACGTGAAGTTGATAGATGATGAGATCGTTGAACCGCGGGGACTGCCAGCCTTCAGCGCGCCACGAATAGCTTTCAGGAGCGCGAACGACGCAGTAGCTGTCCGGAAAGGCGGGCGACAGCGTGAGCTCGCGCGCGTAAGGATCTCGCTTCCATCCGGCGCTGCCGACACCCTCAACGAAAAACATGTAAGGGTCACCGTGGCTTATTCCAGCCAGAAAGCCGCCCCAGCTGCCGTCACCCAGTGCTGCCAAATTATCTTCCGGAGCCGGCCGCCAGGACGGTTCGTTGATCACGGCAAGCGCGCTGCCGGCGACCACGGAAACCGCTTTGCGTTCGGCGCCCAGGTCCGAAAGCCTGTCCCATCGGACCGCACCGTGGCCCCCATGGCGCTGTTTTCGTTAACCCGGCTCAAATCAACTGCCATATGCGCGCCCGGTTCGTTATGCAGATGCTCTCAAATAGTTTTCGGGTAAGCACCAAAATGCAAGGGCCAGCCGCCGAAGTTTATTCGATCGGCGCCAGTCTTGAACCCGATTACAGCGCCAGCCGTATCTGTTAGACGATCTCGAAATGGGGTAATTCCACGGAAATGACCGCGCTCAACGGCAGCGACACGTTTTACGGCAGAATTCCGGTCTTTCGCGGCTTTTCCAGCCTGATGGACCCGGCGCTGTATTCCGGCGTTGCCGGACGACTGGAGCATCGGCGTCGCCGATATCGTGGAATCGACCAAGGCGATCGCGGAGGCGCGTTACAAGGCGGTCAACATGGCCGGCGCGTCCGTGATCGCGGCGGTCGCCAATGCGCTGGAGGGACGCGAGTTTCCGTTCGTGTTCGGCGGCGACGGCGCAAGCTTTGCGGTATCGCCCGACGATGTTGCGCGCACCCGCGACGCGCTGGCGGCGACCGCCATCTGGGTCGAGGAGAGCCTCAACCTCATGATGCGGGTTGCGCTGGTTCCGGTCGCAGCGATTCGGGCGCAGGGTCTTGACGTCCGCGTTGCCCGCTTCGGGCCGTCGCCGAATTTGTCCTACGCGATGTTTTCCGGCGGCGGCCTCGGCTGGGCGGAAACCGCGATGAAGCGCGGCGAGTTCGCGGTGCCGGCGGCGGCGCCAGGAACGCAGCCCGATCTGACCGGGCTGTCGTGCCGGTTTGAGGAAATTCCATCCGTGCGTGGTCTCATCCTCTCGGTGCTGGTGGTGCCGGCGCGCGGCGCCGATCCGCTGGCCTTTCGCAAACTGATCGAAGACGTCATCGCGCTGGTCGAGCGCAGCCCGGATGCAGGCCGGCCGGTGCCGCCGGGCGGGCCGCCGCTGCGATGGCCGCCGGCCGGCGCCGATTTCGAAGCGCGCGCCGCGCGCGGCGGATCGCTGTTGAAGCGGCGCGCGGCTGTGCTCACGTTTACGCTGTTCGCCTATCTCATCATGCGCTTCGGCATCAGTGTCGGCGGCTTCGTCCCGAAAACCTATGTGCGGCAGGTGGTGGAGAATTCCGACTTCCGCAAATATGACGACGGACTGCGCATGATCCTCGACTGCTCATCGGAACTGGAGGCCGCACTGACACGGCGCCTCACTCTCGCCGCTTCCGCAGGGGTCGTGCGATATGGCCTGCACCGGCAGGACGCGGCGATGATGACCTGCTTTACGCCTTCGGCGCTGCGCAGCGATCACGTGCATTTCATCGACGGCGCACGCGGCGGCTATGCCTCGGCGGCGACGGCGCTGAAGGCGATGGCGGCTTGATGCGACCTGTTCCTCATGGTGAGGAGGCGCTCTCCCGGCAGCGTACTTGCGCTGTCCGGTGCGCCGTCTCGAACCATGAGGAAACGCATAATTCATCCTTCGAGACGCGGCGAAGACGCCGCTCCTCCAGCGATGAGCGCAATTGCGCTCACGCGGGGATGAGGAAAAGATCAGGCGTCATTTTCCGCAGCTGCTCAGCGCGCGGATCGGGTCCAGTTTTCGCCGCCGCAGAGCGAGCCGCCCACGCAGCCTTCGACCTTCAACGCGTCCGGACCCAACACCGAAATGTTGCTGGCATAGCTGTTGCCGTCATCGGCGTTGTAAATTGGACCAGACCATTTGTTCGGGCCGTTGGGCCGCATGCCGCTGAATAGCGCAAGCCCAATTATTGGGCGTTTGGCCAAGGTTGGATCGGGATTCTTGTCATCGATCTGAGGTTTTCCGGTTGCCGGATTGATCGGGTCCTTCAGCCAGACCACGACCCCGCAAATTCCGCCGCCGCATTTGCTGACACGGACTTTGGCGTCGCCCGCCTGCGTCAGCCAGATTCCGCTCGGGTCAGGGCTGGCCTGCGCGTTTGCGGGCGTCACGCCAAGCAACGCCGCGAAAATTGCAATGATGAAGATTAGTCTGCAAGCCATAAATCTCTCCCCGAGAAGCAGGTCTGCATAGCAACAAATCGAATTTGCGCAATGCCATATCCGCCACTCGCGAAGATCATTTGTCCCAGCGCGTCAGGCGAATCGACAAGGCCGTGCCAAGGCCGAACAATGACCATTGGGGCCGCGTCGAGCGGAGCGTCGATGGTCATACCTCAGCAGATATTCCTGCAGGCCCCGGACAAGCAATGGATTATGGGCAACATGTTATGAAGCCATCCGGGCCATCCGCCACCCGCGGCCTGCGCATGGTCACCAGGGCAGGCCGCATAGGTCGATCACGCCACCCAGCGGCGCGCGTTTGAGTTTGTAGACATATGGCGCGGTGGCCTGGAAGCGAATCCGCCCCTCCGGCTGATCGCAATAGATTTCGCCGTCGAACGGCTTCCAGCCGCGGCCGACATAAAACGGCGCGTTGTGCGGTTCGCAAAACAGCAGCGCGAAATCGGTGGCGCCTTCATCCTTCAAGGTTTGATGGCGGCATTGAGCGCAACACTGGCGTAGCCGCGGCGCCGGCTGTCCTCGCGGGTCAGGACGCCGCCGATGCCGCCGGCCCGCATCTTGCGCCCGTTCCATGTGATCTCGCGGCGCTGGATACCGACATGGCTGACGACGCCTTCCGGGTCAGCCTCGAACCAGCACCCGCCACTCCGGATAGGCAAAGCAAAGCGGCCCCACGGCAGCTTCGCGATGACGTGAGGCGGCCAGACCGCCTTGAACAGCGGCTCTGCCAGAGACCAGGATGCGTCTCCGTTCAAGACGTCGATCTCGATGCTCATTGCATTCCTAACCTTCTCGCCCGGCGCCGCGGGACCTCGATCACGGACCAGGGCCGTGCGCCTTGCTGTCATAGCGGCAAATGGTATGATTTCGCGATCGGAATTCGGGGGCATCGATGCGCCGGCTTGCCGCCTTTGTCACTGCTTTTTGGCGGTTTGCCTGCCAATCAACCCGCCTTGGCGGGAAGCGCGTCGCACTCGTGATCGGTAATTCGAGCTACCAGAACGTTGCCGCGCTCACCAATCCCGCCAACGATGCAGACCGCCATCACCGAGATGTTCAAGAAGGCATCCTTTGATGTGGTCGAGTCGCGCCGCGACCTGAAATACATGGAAATGCGCCGGGCGTTGCGCGATTTCGCGGATAAGGCCCGGGGCGCGGATATCGCGGTGATCTATTTTGCCGGTCACGGCCTCGAGGTCGACGGGACAAACTACGTCGTTCCGGTTGACGCTGTGCTGGAACGCGACGCGGATGTCGATGACGAAGCCATCGCCCTCAACCGGATTCTCTGGCGGCCGAGCCGGCGACGCAGCTGCGGCTGGTCATTCTGGATGCCTGTCGCGACAATCCGTTCGCGAAGAAAATGAAGCGCACGATCTCATCGCGATCGCTGGGGCGCGGCCTTATCGGCGTCGAGGCGACCAAGCCGAATACGTTCATCGCGTTTGCCGCCAAGGAGGGATCGACCGCCGCCGATGGCGATGGCAAGAACAGCCCGTTTTCGGCGGCGTTGCTGAAACATCTCACTCGGCCCGGCCTCGATATCCGCAAGGCCTTCGGCTTCGTCCGGGACGACGTGATGAGCGCAACCGGCAACCAGCAGGAGCCTTACACGACCAATTCGCTCGGCGGTAATGACGTGGCGCTGGTGCCCGCTCCGCGCCGCCGCCGGTGGCGAGCGGGAACGCCAACGCCGACATTCGCCACGACTATGAACTGGCCGAACGGGTTGGAACCAAGGAAGCCTGGGATCTGTTTGTGGCGGCAAACCCGTCCGGCTTCTACACGGATCTGGCCAAGGCGCAGCGCAACAAGCTCGCCGCCGAAACGGCGCGGATCGCTGCGACCGAAAAAGCCCGCAACGCCGCGGAGGAGCAGGCAAGACTGGCCGCCGAGGTGCCAAGGCCAGCGAGCAGGCCAAGGCGGCGGCGCAACCGAAGGCCGCCGAAGAGGCGAGGCTGGCAGCCGAAAAGAAAAGCAGGTCGAAGACGCAAAGCTCGCGGCAGCGGAGCAGGCAAAGGTCGCCGAACAGGAAAGGCTGGCGGCCGAGAAGGCAAATCAGGAAGCCAGGATCGCGTCAGCCGAGCAGGCCGCGCCAAAACAAGATAAGCCTGATGTCGATAAACCCGCGGCTCCGGCGGTCGCGGCGCTGACGCCGCCCGGCACGGCTGCTCCAGAGGCGCCAAACTCCGATCGACCAGCGCAGCAAGACATTCCCGGCTGCTGCAGTCCGAACTGCGGCGGGTCGGCTGCAAGACCGGCGAGGCCAGCGGCGAATGGAACGCATCGGCCCGCCGGGCGCTTTCGTCATTCAATGACAATGCCGGGACCAGGTTCGATGTGAAGCTCGCCAGCCTCGATGCGCTCGATGCGGTCCGCGCCAGGACGGGGCGGGTTTGCCCGCTCGATTGCGAACGCGGGTTCCGCGCCGATGGCGATCGCTGCGTGAAGATTACCTGCGATAGCGATCAGGTCTTGGGGCCGAACGGAACGCTGCCGCCCGCGTCCGGAGCGTGCGCCAAGAGTTGTGACGCGTCAGGAGCGGACGGGCGCCCGCAGCGCCAGGGGCCGGGGCAGGTGTTTTGTCTACAACGGCAGGCAGGTTTGCGAATAGCGCCTGCGCGCGCAGTCCAGGCGCGCGCTGTTTTGTTCTGGCGGTCGCCCGCTCAATAAGCCTCACATTGGGTCCGGGTGATTTGCGGGTGGGAGCAATATGCGATTGCGCCCGATCCGCTAAAGAAAGTGTATACTGCGTTTGCCGGGCTTGAGCTTCGATCCTGGATCGTCATCCTGCAGTCGTTTCCGCGAGATCGTCATCATCACAATGGTGATATTGTTCGGGTAATCCCGAACGGCACGAAGCGAGTGCCTTCCCACCACATTGAGAGTGGTCGAGCCGCCAGGTGACTCAGTCCTGCGCACCCAGTGACGGCATTCAAATTAGTTCTTCCGCTTGTGCCCGATTTCACGTCGAGGACTTGCCGTGCGATCGTCGGAGAAACACGGCCGTGCCTTCAGCATGAAAACGGAAAGTTCTGTATCGGCGGCTGCTGGCAATTGGCGATACCGTCATAGCTGAAGCGGCCCCGGATGATGGGGTTTGCCGCTTCGCTCGGGGCAGACGCCATGCATGCCGCGACCGCGAACGCCGCAATCACGCAGGCCGACTTCAATTTCATGGTTTCGACCTCCTTAGGTATTTCATTCCCAATGGTATTTTGGACTTAATTCGATGCGGCGGCGTTTGACAATATCCGCTCGCCGGCCGAGGGCGGCGTATTCCCAAATTGCTGTATTTAAGACCGCTGGAACCTTCTATAAGGGGTTCTCGTTAAACCACGTCTCCCACCATTGCGGACATCATCCCATGACCTTCACGCTTCCCACCCTTCCTTACGCCTATGATGCGCTTGCGCCCCATATGTCCAAGGAAACCTTGGAATATCATCACGACAAGCATCACCAGGCCTATGTGACCAACGGCAACAATCTGCTGAAAGGCACCGAATTCGAGGGCAAGTCCCTCGAGGAGATCGTCAAGGGCTCGTTCGGCAAGAATGCGCCGCTGTTCAACAACGCCGGCCAGCACTACAACCATCTGCATTTCTGGAACTGGATGAAGCCCAATGGCGGCGGCGCCAAATTGCCCGGCCGCCTGGAAAAGAAGATCACCGAGGACCTCGGCGGGCTTGAGAAATTCAAGACCGATTTCGCCGCCGCCGGCGTCGGCCAGTTCGGCTCGGGCTGGGCATGGCTGTCGGTGAAGAACGGCAAGCTCGAAATCTCCAAGACCGCCAATGGCGAAAACCCGCTGGTGCATGGCGCCACGCCGATCCTCGGCGTCGACGTCTGGGAGCATTCTACTACATCGATTATCGCAATCGCCGCCCGGATTATCTGAAGGCGTTTGTCGATCATCTGGTGAACTGGGAGTATGTCGACCAGCTGTTCTCGAAGGCCTGATTTCTAAGAGAACTGGCTCTGGCCAAACTCGGCATGCTCCGACAGAAGCGCGAAGCGCGTCTTCGCGCTTGCACGTCCCGGGCATCCGACGTCTTAACGGGTTAGCAGCAGAAAGACGTCGATGGCTGGGACATAGCGCGCAGCGGAGCTGATGGCATCGCCCCGAGACGACACGCTCGGCCATGTCGAGAAACGAGCTTTCGAATGGGCGGTAGCATCCAGCTGCCGCCCTTTCGTTTGCGCTGGCGGTTCGCGATCCTTGCGGGGATCGCGAGCTTGCGGCAAAACCTGCGGCCAGCTGGGTGTCCGTCCTGTCAATCTGGAAAAGCTCGAGATGAACTATCTCCTGGTCTTTATCGGTGGCGGTCTTGGTGCGTCGCTGCGTCACATGCCGTCAACATGATCTGCGCGCGCTTGCTCGGCACGGCGTTTCCCTACGGCACCTTCATCATCAACATCACCGGCTCGACCGTCATGGGCCTGATCGCGGGCTATCTCGCGTTCAAGGGCGAAGCGTCGCAGCCCTGGCGCCTGTTCCTGATGACCGGCATTCTCGGCGGCTACACCACATTCTCGGCGTTCTCGCTCGATGCCGCGCTGCTCTACGAGCGCGGCGAGATCGGGCTTGCACTGTTCTACGTGCTGGGTTCGGTGGTGTTTTCGATTGCAGGCCTGTTCGCCGGCCTCGCGCTGGTTCGCCATCTGACGTGAACCGTTGGCCTCGTGGCCTCCCTGGCAATCCCGCATGGGCCTCCATGAGGCACGCATGGGTCCCGTCACTCTTCCATTTGCTTCGCTGCGCACGGCGAGACTAAGCAGGTTCAGCCCCATCACGCGCCAGACCGAATCGCCTTGTCAGAACTGCCTCTGAAAGACCCGGCGCCCGCCGACGACGCCACCGGACGAGCCGCGTCCCGGACGCGTCCGCAAGCCGATCGGCTGGTCGATGATCGTGATCGCGCGTGCTGGTCGCGGTCAGCGCCACACTGGTCTGGCGGCGCGACGGCATCGACGGCGTGACTGGAAATTCTGACCCACGATCTCGCGCTGTTCGGCGGCATCCTGCCGCGCGTGCTGGCGGGCTGCCTGCTTGGCGCATTCATCGCGGAGATCTTGCCGCACGAGAAGGTGTCGCGCTCGCTGGGGCCGAATTCCGGGCTGAAGGGATTGCTGATCGGAACCGCGTTCGGGGCGATCCTGCCGGGCGGGCCGTTCACCGCCTATCCGGTGGCGAGCGCGCTGCTCACCGTCGGCGCCGATTTCGGCGCCACCATCGCCATGGTCGTGAGCTGGACATTGATCGGCTATGGCCGGGCGATTGCCTGGGAATTGCCGATCATGGGCGACCGACTTCACGCTGTGGCGCATCGTGATCTCGCTGCCGCTGCCGGTTCTGGCCGGCGCGCTTGGGCGTTTCGTCTATGTCCGGATGTATCCGAAGGCGCGCCGCCGTGAGCGCGCGCTGATCATCGACATCATCCTGTGGGGCTCGGTTGCGGCAGTCGGGTTTATCGCCTGGCAGCGTGGCCGGCTTGTCGCTCACGACGGCGGTGCGCGAAGGCTCCATGGACTTCATCAATATCGTGCCGCGCATCGCGCTCGGCGTGATCGGCTCGGGCTATATCGCGGCCGTCATTCCCCAGGAAGTCATCACCGGCTGGCTCGGCCCGGACTCGGGCTGGCTTCGGCGTCCTCACCGCCGTGATCGCGGGCGCAGCGACCCCGGGCGGGCCGGTGGTCGGCTTTTCGCTCGGCGCGGTGGCGCTGAAGGCCGGCGGCGGCTCGCCCCAGGTGATCGCCTATGTGATCGCGTGGGCGCTGTTTGCCTTCCAGCGGCTGCTGCTGTGGGAAATCCCGTTCATGCCGGCGCGTTTTGTCTGGTTTCGCGCGGCCGTGTCGCTGCCGTTCCCGTTTCTGGCGGCAGCCATCGCGATGGCGATCGGCAGGCCGTAGGGCCACTGTGGACGGCTACGAGGCTTCCTAAAAGGTGTTAAAATGACTATGTTTCGAGCATGACGCGACTGCTTGAACAGGCCATTGAAACCGTGTCCGCTCTACCTGACGACGTGCAGGACGATCTCGCGCGGATCTTCTTGCAATTCGCGGGCGTCGAGCAACCGCCCTATATACTCACGCCCGAGGAAGAAGTTGAGATAGGACGCTTCGCTGGGTGAAGCTGAGCGTGGCGAGTTCGCGACGGATGAAGAAGTCCGCGCCATGTGGACCAAGCATGGCCTGTGAAAGTCCGCTTCACACGCCGGGCGCTCCGGCAGATGGCCGAAATTCTCGACTACATTGAAGCCCAGTCACCGCAGGGCGCGGAGATCGTCAAGAGACGGCTACAGGCCGTCAGTTGGTCTGCTCGCTGATCATCCCGACGCCGGACGCGTCACCAACAGGGGTAATTCCGCCGCGTCGTCGCAAGTCCCTATCCTTATGTGATATTCTACCGATCGGACGCGACCGGGATCGTCATTCACGACGTTCGCCACGCTGCCCGTCGTCCTCTCTAAGCCATTCGGACCGGTTAGGTTCGTAGACACCCGTTATGTTATAATATAACATTTTTCCATGGCTCCTTCTCACCCCCACAGCCACGGCCACGATCATGGGCACACGACGCCCACAGCCACGGGCCGGCAACGCCGCATCCGGCGCAAGCCGCGCCGTGGTCGATCCTGCGCATGACCGTCGTCGCGCGGCTCGGCGCGGCGCTCGCGGTCAGCGCCGGGCTGTGGGCCGTCGTGTGGCTCGCGATGAGGTGAGCATGGCCGCGCAACTGCAATTCCGCGACGTCACGCTGGGCTACGACCGGCACCCGGCGGTGCACCACCTCAATGGCGAGGTCGCCTCGCGGCGCGCTGCTCGCGGTGATCGGTCCGAACGGCGCCGGCAAGTCGACGCTGTTTCGCGGCATCGCCGGCATCCTCAAGCCGCTGGCGGGCGTCGATCCTGACTCGGCGGCCTCGATCTCCGGGATATCGCCTATCTGCCGCAGACGCGTGGATATCGACCGCAGCTTTCCGATCTCGGTGTTCGATCTCGTCGGCACCGGGCTCTGGCGCTCGACCGGATTTTTCGGCGGCATGGGCAAGATCAGCGCGCGACAAGATCGCGCAGGCGCTCGCCGCCGTCGGCCTCAACGGTTTTGAGAACCGCACGCATCGGCACGCTGTCCGGCGGGCAGATGCAGCGCATGCTGTTTGCGCGGGTGCTGCTGCAGGACGCGCGCCTGATCGTGCTGGACGAGCCCTTCAACGCCATCGACGCCAAAACCTCGGCCGACCTGCTGGCGCTGGTGCGGCGCTGGCACGCGCGAGAGAGCGCACGGTGCTGGCGGCGCTGCACGACATGGATCTCGGTGCGCGCCAATTTCCCGGAAACCCTGCTGCTGGCGCGCGGTGCCGGTGGCCTGGGGCGCGACCGCGCGAGGTGCTGACGCGCGGAAAACCTGCCTGAAGCGCGGCGGATGTGCGAAGCCTTCGACGACAGCGCCGCCGCCTGCGCCGTGGACGACATGCCGTCGCGGGCCGCCTGACCTGCCATGATCTATGATGCGCTGATCGCGCCCTTCACCGAATTCGAATTCATGCGCCGCGCGCTCGCCGCCGTGATCGCGCTGTCGCTCGGCGGCGCGCCGATCGGCGTGTTTCTGATGCTGCGGCGGATGAGCCTCGTCGGCGACGCGATGGCGCATGCGATCCTGCCGGGGGCGGCGATCGGCTTCCTGCTGTCCGGGCTCAATCTGTTCGCGATGACCGACCGGCGGATTGATCGCGGGCTTTGCGGTGGCGATTCTCGGCCGGCGTGGTCGCGCGCACCACCGAGCTGAAGGAGGACGCCTCGCTGGCGACCTTCTATCTGGTGTCGCTGGCGCTGGGCGTGACCATCGTCTCGATCAAGGGCACCAATATCGACCTGTTGCACGTGCTGTTCGGCAACATCCTGGCGATGGACGACCAGACGCTGCTGGTGATCGCGTTCAACGCCACCATTACGCTGCTGGTGCTGGCGGTGATCTATCCGCCCGCTGGTGATCGAATGCGTCGATCCGGTGTTCCTGCGCACCGTCAGCTCGCGCCGGCGCGCCGGCGCATCTGGCGTTCCTCGCGCTGGTCGTCATCAACCTCGTCAACGGCTTTCATGCGCTCGGCACGCTGCTGGCGGTGGGGCTGATGATCCTGCCCGCCGGCATCGCGCGGTTCTGGTCGCGCGACATCACCGGCATGATCTGCATCGCGGTAGCGAGCGCGATGGTGCTCGGGCTATGCCGGGCTGGTGCTGTCGTTCCAGACCCGCATTCCCTCGGGGCCCGCGATCATCCTGGTGGCGGCCGGGTTTATGTGCATCTCGCGTGCTGTTCGGCAATGTCAGCGGCCTGGTCAGGCAGATGTTTCCCGGCCGCCATCTCGAGGCGTGACCGTGATGCGGCGGCTTCAGCTTGGCTTGATCTGTTTAGCGCTCGTGACGGCGGCTACCCGGCGCGGGCGCAGGATCGTTTGCAAAATCGTCTTGAATGTCGTCGCCAGCTTTTCGATCCTCGGCGATTTCGTCACGCAATGTCGGTGGCGAGCGCGTCGACGTCACGACACTGGTCGGCCCCGACAGCGACGCGCACGTCTATGCGCCGACGCCGGCGGACGCCAAGAAGATTGCGGACGCGAAGCTCGTGATCATCAACGGCCTTGGCCTGGAGGGCTAGCTGCCGCGGCTGGTGCAATCCGCAGGCAGCAAGGCGGTGATCGTGACCGCGACCGATGGTATCGCGCCGCTCAAAATAGGCTCTGATGCCGATCCGCATGCCTGGCAATCCGTCGTCAACGCCAGGATCTATGTCGCCAATATCCGCGACGCGTTGAGTGCCGCCGACCCCGCGGATGCCGAGGTTTTTCGTGCCAATGCCGAACGCTATCTGGCGAAAGCTCGATGTCCTTGACCGGGAGGTGCGCGAGGCCATCGCGCAGGATCCCGCAAGCGCGCCGCAAGGTGATCTCGACCCACGACGCCTTCGGCTATTTTGCCGCCGCCTATGGCATCGAATTCATCAGCGCCCCTGGGCGTTTCGACCGAATCCGAGGCCAGCGCACCGCGACATCGCCGGCATCATCACCCAGATCAAGACGTGCGAGAATTCCGGCCGTTTTCCTCGAAAATATCAGCGATCCCCGCCTGATCCAGCCGGATATCGGCCGAGACCGGCGCGAAGGTCAGGCGGAACGCTCTATTCCGGACAGTCTGACGGACGAAAAGGGCGATGCCCCCACTTACATTGATATGGTCAGGCACAATATAAAGGCACTGACCAGCGCGCTCGGCAACTAGGGCAGGGGCCTCCCTGCCGGCCTGAGCGCCGCCGCGAATTTCGCTCCGGAGTTATTATGCCAGAACTGACTTCCCAAAAATTCCCGTGACCGTGCTGACCGGCTATCTCGGCGCCGGCAAGACCACGCTGCTGAACCGCATCCTGTCGGAAAACCACGGCAAGAAATACGCCGTCATCGTCAACGAATTCGGCGAGATCGGCATCGACAACGACCTGATCATCGGCGCCGACGAGGAAGTGTTCGAGATGAACAATGGCTGCGTCTGCTGCACGGTGCGCGGCGACCTCGTGCGCATCCTCGACGGGCTGATGAAGCGCAAGGGCAAGTTCGACGCCATCATCGTCGAGACCACCGGGCTTGGCCGATCCGGCGCCGGTGGCGCAGACCTTCTTCGTCGACGAGGACGTGCAGAAGAACGCACGGCTCGATGCGGTCGTGACGGTCGCCGACGCCAAATGGCTGAGCGACCGGCTGAAGGACGCGCCCGAGGCCAAGAACCAGATCGCCTTCGCCGACGTCATCGTGCTCAACAAGACCGACCTCGTCTCCAAGGCGGAACTGGCCGAAGTCGAGGCGCGGATCCGCGGCATCAACCCCTATGCCAAACTGCATCGCACCGAGCGCTGCCAGGTCGCGCTGTCCGACGTGCTGGAGCGCGGCGCGTTCGATCTCGACCGCATCCTCGAACTCGAGCCGGAATTTCTCGAAGCCGGCGATGGCCACGATCATGACCACGATCATCACCACGGCCATGATCACCACGATCACGGCCACAGCCATGGCAGGCCTGAAGCACTACCATGACGAGGAAATGCAATCGCTGTCGCTGCGGTCGGACAAGCCGCTCGATGCCACCAAATTCATGCCGTGGCTGCAGAACCTGGTCGCGAGCGAAGGCCAGAAGATTTTGCGCTCGAAGGGCATTCTCGCCTTCACCGACGATGACGACCGCTACGTCTTCCAGGGCGTGCACATGATGCTGGAGGGCGATCACCAGCGGACCTGGAAGGACGGCGAGCGCGCGAGAGCCGTCTTGTCTTCATCGGCCGCGAATTGCCCGAGCAGACCATCCGCGACGGTTTCGAGAGCTGTATCACCACGTGATGAAAGAGTTCGATCCGGCGATAACGCCGCCTCCATCGTTTCGGTGACCGACCGCGTGCGGCCGCTCGCGCTCGGCATGGCCGGTCACGTCGGTGCATTTCCTCGGCGACGACGCGCCCATTTCGTCGGCGCCGAGGAGAAGTGTCGTCGATGGTCAGCGGCGAGGGCGAGATTTCGCAAATCGCCGTCCACGGCGGCGCGCATCCTGTGCGCGGCATCCGATGGCGACGCGCATCGTCATGGGCGGCGACGACGGCAAGCTGGTCGCGCTGGACGCCAAGGGCGAGGTCACGCTGCTCGCGACCGATCCAAAACGGCGCTGGATCGACAATGTCGCGCTGCATCCCGATGGCGCGGTGGCGTGGTCGGCCGGCAAGACCGCCTTTGTCCGCAGCGGCAAGGCCGAGGACAAATCTTTCGAGTGCGCCGTCGACGCGTCGGCGGTCTTGCGTTCGCACCGAAGGGGCTGCGGCTCGCGGTCGCGCATTATAACGGCGTGACGCTGTGGTTTCCCAACATGGCGGCGACAGCCGGAATTTCTGGAATGGGCGGGCTCGCATCTTGCCGTCACCTTCAGCCCCGACAACAAGTTTCTGGTCACCGCGATGCACGAGCCGGCGCTGCATGGCTGGCGGCTCGCCGATCAACCGCCACATGCGCATGAGCGGCTATCCCGGGCGCGTCCGCTCGATGTCGTGGAGCGCGGGCGGCAAAGCGCTGGCGACCTCGGGCGCCGATGCCGTGATCATCTGGCCGTTCGCCAGCAAGGACGGCCCGATGGGCAAGGAGCCCGCGATGCTGGCGCCGCTGCAGGCGCGTGTCTCCATGGTCGCCTGCCATCCGAAGCAGGACATCATGGCGGCGGGCTACAGCGACGGCACCGTGCTGATGGTGCGGCTCGACCGATGGCGCGGAGATCCTGGTGCGCCGGCGCAACAGGCGACGCGCCGGTCGCCGCATTGGCCTGGAACGCCAAAGGCACGCTGCTGGCATTTGCCGCGGAGGATGGCGACGCCGGGTTGCTGGAGCTTTAGAGCATGATCCGGAAAAGTGGGTACCGGTTTTCCTCGCGACAAACGCGAAGCGTTTGCGCGGAGATCATGCTCAAACAAAAGAATAGAGCAGGATGACAGAATCGAAGAAAAGTCATCTAGCGGCGGCGGATAAACGAAACTTTCTGGCAAGGAGGGTGGCCGTTATAGCCATTCCGGCGATGTATTTGCTGCCATCTTGATACTTCCCAAAGTTGGGGTGGTTTTTACCCAAATTGGGGTGTATAGTGCCCAATATGGGTAGGATGGATATGGAAACAATCAGCTTATCTAACGCGCTCTTTCGAAGGTGCAGCAGCGTGTGCTGGCGCTTATCTTTGGCCAACCTGAGCGCAGTTTCTATGCGTCCGAGATTATGAGGAACGTTCGTTCAGGAACAGGCGCTGTTGAACGGGAGCTGTCGCGGTTGCAGCGGAGTGGACTTGTCTCCGTTGAACGCATTGGCAATCAGAAACATTACCGGGCGAATCGTCAGTCTCCTATTTTTGCGGAATTGCAGAGGCCTTGTTATCAAGACTGTCGCCTTGACCGAGCCTCTCAGGAAATCGCTTGAGCCTTGTGCTGATAAGATCAGGGCTGCATTTGTGTATGGCTCGGTGGCAAAGGCATCGACACCGCACTCAGCGACATCGATCTCATGGTGATCAGGGGAAGACTTGAACTACTCCGAACTCTATGGTGCGCTGCCACAGAACGTCGAGAGTGCGTTGGGTCGCAAGGTGAGCCCAACGTTTCTTTCTCCGAAAGACTGGCGGCGAAAGGCATCTGAGAAAGGTTCATTCATCAGCAAAATAGATGCATTGCCGAAGATATTTATTTTTGGTTCAGAGAAAGACCTCCAGCTTTGAGCAAAAAGGAGCTCTGACAATCTCGTAAAGAGATCAACCGGCTCAAAGCTGAGCAAGGATCACGTCGTGGAGTTGCCGGCATGCCGAATTCTTGCACGTACGCGTCTGGCTGATGCTCGTGAACGAGAGTCTCCGACCCTGATAGCCGAAGTTTCGACCTGGCGTGCGGCGCAGCACACACATAGGTTGGCGCGCTCGCTGCATTGCGCCACCAGGGATACCGGTCGGAAAAATCGCATTACCGTTTTCCGGGCCCTCGTTCATACGTTGGGCTCCGGATATTGCTGATGTGCAAATTTTGCTTAAGGCCCACAACGAACGAAACCGCGCAGAATACGAGGGCCGCACGGAGATTGACGAAGGTCTTTTTGGCCGATCTGATCCGCTGCGCGAAGCAAAAATGGAGACCGCGTTGGGGCAAAGGCTCGATCCCCCTGCCGACGAATGAAGGGGTTACCGGTGAGCTCATCGGCAAAATGCCGCCCGGAAAGCCGGGCCGGTTCCCAAGGAACAATGCGTTCACCTGTCCGTTGATCCCGCCAACGAGGGTGGAGAATCATGAATCCGGACGACAGGAAACGCACCTACAGGATGGATATGCTGCTCGCATGCGCATTAATCGCATCGGGGCTTGCTGTATCCGGCCTTTCGTTCAGCCCAGCTCAACGCCAGCAATCTGCAAATGGCGCAGGCGACGCAGCCGTTGCAGTCGACGTACAGGTGCAGAAACCAAACCGTCCGCGCCCCCGAGCCAACGACGACCGGTGCGCGGCCAAGCGAGATTCCACCGCAACCTGCACGGCCCGATGCCGAGGCGCAGAAGGCCGGTGCCGCGCCGGCGTTGCCGCCGGCTCCGGCCGAAAAGACCGCGGCCCCGATCAAGGAAAGATAGCCGCCGTATCGCCCAATCCTCATCCTGAGGCGTGTGAGCAAATTGTAGGGTGGGCAAAGGCGCCGCTGCGCCGTGCCCACCATCTGATCCGATCGCGATCTTGAATGGTGGGCACGCGGAGTTTATCATCGGGCGCGCGTTCGCGCGACCCGTTGGCTTTGCCCACCCTACGGCTGCGATATATCTCCGACCTCATCCTGAGGAGCGCTCGGAAGGAGCGCGTCTCGAAGGATGGGCCGCGTACTCGCCATGGTTCGAGACGCGCGCAAGGGCGCGCTCTCACCGCCATGAGGCCGGCGTGGCGGCACGATGACATCTGACGGCGGCGTGGTCCGCGCTGCCGATTTTACAGCCTCGATTGTTGCCATCAGCCGCCGCATGATGTCCTAAAGCGCGGGTCGCGCTGATGAGACATGAGGCTGATCATGAAAATCGACGACGTCAGGCGAACCGCCTATTCGATGCCGCTGACCAACCCGTCGTTCCCGCCGGGGCCCTACCGCTTCTTCAACCGGGAATATTTCGTCATCACCTACCGGACCGATCCGGAAGCGCTTGCCGCCGTGGTGCCGGAGCCGCTCGAAGTGACCGAGCCGGTCGTCAAATACGAATTCATCCGCATGCCGGATTCGACGGGCTTCGGCGACTACACCGAAACCGGGCAGGTGATACCGGTCCGGCTCAACGGCGAGGAGGTGCCTATACCCACGCGATGTATCTCGACGACGATGCGCCGATCGCCGGCGGCCGCGAGCTATGGGGATTTCCCAAGAAGCGGGCGACGCCGAAAATCGAAGTCGAGAGCGATGTGCTGGTGGGAACGCTGCATTACGGCTCGGTGCTCTGCGCCTCCGCCACCATGGGCTACAAGCACCGCCCCGTCGATCATGACGCCGTGCTGAAGAGCATGAAGGCGCCGAACTTTCATTCTGAAGATCGTTCCGCATGTCGATGGCGTCGCCGCGGATCTGCGAACTGGTGCGCTTCCATCTCGAGGACATCACCTTGAAGGAAGCCTGGACCGGGCCCGCGGCGCTCGGCCTGTTTCCGCATGCGCTTGCCGGACGTCGCGCGGCTGCCGGTGCGCGAGGTGGTCTCCGCGCTGCACTTCAAGGCGGACCTGACGCTGGGGCTGGGGAACGGTGGCGTTCGATTATTTGGCGAAGTGACAGATCGCTCTGCTCATTCCGTCGTCATGCACCAGCGCTCGAGCCCGGTGATCCATCCGTCTTCACCAAGCCTTTTCGAAGTTGGATGGATACGCGGGTCAAGCCCGCGCTATGACGAACGAGTATGACCTCGGCCGACCGCCTCACCGCACCAGCACGTTCCGGAACTGCCAGGGATCGGACGTGTCGATGTCCTCCGGAAACAGCCCGGGCCGGTCGGTCGAGCGGCGTCCAGTCGGTATAAAAACCCTTCACCGGGCCGAGATAGGGCCGCTGGATTTCCAGGCAGCGGTGGAAATCCATCTCGTCGGCCTCGACGATGCCGGCTGTCGGGATTTTCCAGCGCCCACACCATGCCGGCGAGCACCGCCGACGACACCTGCATGCCGGTGGCGTTCTGGTAGGGCGCGATGCGCGCGCGTTTCCTCGATCGAGAGCTGCGACCCGATACCAGTAGGCGTTCTTGGCATGGCCGTAGAGCAGCACGCCGAGTTCGTCGATGCCGTCCTCGATCTCGTTTTCGTCCAGGATGTGCCAGCTTCGGCTGCATCTTGCCGGTGGCGCCGAAGATCTCGTGCAGCGACAGCACCGCGTCGTTGGCCGGGTGATAGGCGTAATGGCAGGTCGGGCGATAGATCACCTTGCCGCCGTCGCGCACGGTGAAATAGTCCGCGATCGAGATCGACTCGTTGTGGGTGACGAGAAAGCCGTATTGCGCGCCCGGCGTCGGGCACCATGAGCGCACGCGGGTGTTGGCGCCGGGCTGCAGCAGATAGATCGCGGCGCCGCAGCCCTCGGTGTGGGCGCGGCCGTTGTCCGGCATCCACGTCTCATGCGTGCCCCAGCCGAGTTCGGCCGGCTGCATGCCCTCGGACACAAAGCCTTCCACCGACCAGGTGTTGACGAACACGTTCATCGGCTTCGGCTTCTTCGAGCGCTGGGTGTCGCGCTCGGCGATATGGATGCCCTTGACGCCGAGCTTGTGCGCAAGCTGGCCCCAGCCTTCCCGGCTCTTCGGCTCGTTGAACTCGGTCTTGGTGTCGCGGGCGATGTCGAGCAGCGCCTGCTTGACGAACCAGGACACCATGCCGGGATTGGCGCCGCAGGTGGAGACCGCGGTGGTGCCGCCCGGGCTCTTGTGCTTGGCCGCCAGCAGGGTCTCGCGCAGCGCGTAGTTCGAGCGCTTTTCGGGGCCGATATTCTTGTCGAAGTAGAAGCCGAGCCACGGCTCGACGACGGTGTCGATGTAGAGCGCGCCGATCTCGCGGCACAGCGGTCATGATGTCGACCGACGAGGTGTCGACCGACAGGTTGACGCAAAACCCTGGCCGCCGCCGGCGGTCAGCAGCGGCACCAGCACCTCGCGATAATTGTCGCGTGTCACGGCCTTGCTTGATGAAGCGCACGCCGTGCTGTTTGGCGAGTTCGCCGTCCTCATGCGGATCGATGATCACGAAGCGCGATTTGTCATAGTCGAAATGCCGTTCGATCAGCGGCAGGGTGCCTTTGCCGATCGAGCCGAAGCCGATCATGACAATGGGGCCGGAAATTTTCGCGTGGATTTGCTGATCGGGCGGGCTCATGAGGATGGTCTCCGGGAGAATAGATGCGCTTGGCGCAGACGGGATGATCAGGCGGTGCGTCGCTTCGCGGTGACTTCGATCTCGACCTTCATCTCGGGCTTGTAGAGGCCCACGACGACCAGGATGCGTTGCAGCCGGGCGGATATCGCCGAGCACTTCGCCGCAGACCGCGAAGCACGGTGTCGGCATCCGTCGGCGTCGGTGACGTAATAGGTCGCGCGGACGATATCGGCCATCGCAAAGCCGCCTCCCTGCAAGGCGGCTCGTCAATGGTCTTGAAGCAGTTTCGTGCCTGGCTCGTGACATCCGCCGGCATCGTCATGGTGGCGTAGTCGTAGCCGGTGGTGCCGGCGACGAAGGCGAAATCGCCGTCGATGACGGCGCGGCTGTAGCCGGCGGTCTTCTCAAAGGGCGAGCCGGTGGAAATCAGACGGCGTGGCATCGGGACCTCGATCAGGGTTTCGAGCGGTTTCGCGCGGTTTACGGGCTTTTTCAGGGTGCGCGCAACCCCTCGCTATATCAGGGACGCGGCTGTGTCACGTCGGAGGACGGCGGCGCGGCAGCCCCAGCGGCGCGCGAAAATGTCCCTGACGATCATGACCGATGAGCAGGATCAGCAGGATCGTGGTGATGGTCGCTGCGGAGGCGCGAGGCGCGCGCGTCGCTGGCGGGTGAGGTTTAGCGCCATGGTCATTGAGCCGTCAGGCCGCGTGCGGCACGGATCGCAGCGCCTTTTCGCGCGACGAGCCTGTGCCTTGGCGACAGCAGCGCGCCGGTCGGCGCGATCATGCCCCAGGCGCCGTCGAGCGCGCCTTCGCGCAGCTCGAGGCCGAGCAGGCGGTCGCGCTCGAACGGGCCCGGCAGCGACAGCTCGCCGGTCTTGCGGCCGAGAAGCCGAAGCGGGCGTAGTAGGGCGCGTCGCCCGAGCAGGATCACCGCGCCATGGCCGCGCGCCTTGGCGCCGCCGAGCGCGTGGTCCATCAGCGCGGCGCCGACACCGAGCTTGCGGCAGGAACGCATCGACCGCCAGCGGGCCGAGCACCAGCGCTCGGACGCCCCCGGCGCTGACGTGCCACAACCGCACGCGTTCCGACCAGCCGGCCCTGGCGCACGGCCGAGAAGCGCAAGGCCTTCGGCGGGCGCGCGTCCGTCGCGCAGGCGCTGGCAGGTGCGCATATGGCGGTTTTCGCCAAAGCAGGCATCGAGCAGCGCCTCACGCGCGACGACGTCCGATGCTCGCTCCGCACGGATCGCGAACGGAGCGGCGTCGGGGTGAGGGCAATCTGGGTCTTCCGCAAAGCAGTCATGGCACGTCAGTCCCCGCTGCCAGCGGCGCAGCGAGGCCGCGGCAGCGTTGTCGGTAAATCGCATGTGAGAGGAGGGAGCCGGCGCACCGGCTCCCGATT
>ERZ1370068.2444-contig-1596_pt1 | contig 57825 bp, 76 predicted proteins | sample MGYA00561227_ERZ1370068 | MGnify/ENA primary metagenome ERZ1370068 (study PRJEB38410, sample SAMEA6850437) | metagenome | study: Metagenomic assessment of the ecological functions of the soil: analysis of the soil microbiota associated with the... | reverse complement strand
CCGTATTGCTATAAAAACGCCCAATGCTTCGGATGGCATGAAAGTAAAATCTCATCCTCGCAAAAGCCCCGCCGCGTTGGATACCAACAGAAAGTCGGGCTGCAGGCCGACAATGACCCAGCGAGGCAACCAATCGAGCCGTAGCCGAGATCGGTCGCGGCAGATTAAACCAACCCGGCGGTCGCCAGCAGCGAACTCGTCAGGCTCGTCGCCGCCGGAAAACCCAGCCGCGTCTTGATAGCGCCAGCACCCGATACAGTTTGCGCGATACGACTTCGCGCCTTACGCACCGCACATCCAGGCTGCTGATTTCAAAGTGGCGGCGTTGCCTTCGGGATGCTGCACGAGATCGCCCATCTGGCGAATCGTTTTCACGTCATCGAATGAGCGCGGCGTCGAACTCGGACATCGCGCAGCCTCTTTCCTTTCTTCAGCAATTCCCGTGGCGCGTTTGCGGGGCGCCCGGCGACGACGACGACATCCGGGCCGAAGTACAGCACATCCGGTGCCGCCAGAAAGCTTCGGTAAAATTGCGCAGGCCTTGCGGCATCCTGGTGAGCGTGCGCGATCACGTGTTGGCGCTGAGACCAAGGATTTGGCAGGATCCGCCAGTGTCACCAGCAACTGGATCGGTGCAGCAGGATTGATGGAGGCGATCCGCGCAGCTCAGCCGCGCCAGCCGCGCTTTGCATACCGCCAGGCTGTATTGCACCGCCAGAAAAGCGTTTTGCGGCCCTCGCAGCCGGCGCTGATAATGGCGCAGAAGCGCGCTGAAGCACGGTGGTGACCTTACCGAGGTGCGATCGCACGGCGGCGCGAGCCCGAAGAGTTGGCCTGATTTGTCGACCGACCAACCCTGGCCGTGGCCAATTCCGCATCTGCCGGAAGGATATGGCAGACGCCCGCCGTCGCGCGCGTCAGATATTGAGGCGTTACTGGCTGGCTGCGCTGCAAGACCGCCACAGCGCTCGGCTGACGTCCACCTCGCCGCCGCTATTTTTGCCGGAACCCAGGCCCTGATCCAGGTGCCGTCTTTATCTCGCAGCGCCGGGCCGCGCCCGATCGTTTGACCAACCCATAGCGAACACGCAATTCGCCTGGCGCAACGCCGGTCTGGTGATCGGTGATCGACAATCCGATGCGCCCTGAAAGCGCGGTCCAGTCGCCGATCGTCGTCAACCCCAACGTAATCCCGATGGCGCCGTCACTGATCGCGCCGCGGCTCCATGATAGGCTCGCTACGCAATTGAAAGGTCGTGGGTAGCTTACGCATCGTCGATGAAGCCTTTGCCGGATATTGATCCGCACGTCGCGCGCGGTTGCCAAATTCGATTTGGCCCGTGGTGATCCCGCGCCCTCCAGCCCAAGTTCATGGTTGCGTCGCGCGGATTGCGGCTGGGTTTCGCCATAGGCGCGCGCCTGGTTGACGCGCGGATCGCCACCGCATCATCGTAACCATGGCCGTGTCTGGCCGCGCTGTTGATCGTGGACCGCTGGCGTCAGATCAGCCATGGTAGACCGGCATCGCGCCGTGCGTTGAAGCAACAGGCCCGTGCGCTTGATGAGGCTCTGTGAAGGCGGTTTTAAGACGGATCGCCGAGGCACGGCATTGCTTCGGCTCGCCCGGGCAATCCCCAGGCGCTGCTGCATGCCTGCGTTGGCGAAGCAGCAGCATCTGCGCCGTGGAGTCGACTGGGGCCAGGAACCTGCGATTTGTCTGCCCTCCGACGCCGCCGGTTTGACCGTCGCGGCCGTGCCAAGTGGTTAGCTGACCATCGATCAGACCTCGCCCAGGAAGCGGACTGCACGGCCTCGTGCCGGTAGTAATTTTCACAGCAAAGCCGATCCTGAACACGTCGCTATGACCCATCCGATAGCGCTTTGATCCGGCTCGATGCGCGGCGACGTCGCCCGACAGCACGATATCGGTGTTCCGCGTAGCGCGCGCCAGCCCGATCGCATCACCACCATTACCAGTAAACGCCGCATTCATGCGGCGCTGCGCAGATTCACCGCGACGTCGATCTGGTAGCGGACTGAGCGACGCGGTCGGTTCGTCCGCAGCCATCGAATTGCGCCGATTACGTCAGCACGCGGGTTAGCGCAACGCGGCTTCGCCCGCCGCCGGATTAAACTGTAGTGACACGCCGACTGGCGAATCACCACGCCGAGGTGGTCGCATCGCGCGCGGACATGGCTTGTTCACAACCGACAGCCGCGGCTGGACCAGCTGCGCCATGCGGGTAACGGCCGAGCGCGACAACGTCCCGGGCTGTAACGGCTATCACATCGCTGCACTTGCGGTAGATAACCGGCACCACGCGTACATCGCCTGCAGGCCAGTGACGATAGGTGTCGCCGCCGATCCCGCGATCGATCCAGCTCAGGCAACGCTTTCGCCAGGGGCACGGAGCAGGGTGGTTTTTCCAGCGCCGTTCGGACCCACCAGGGCCACCAGCTTCCTCGACAGGATAAGGTGGAGATGCCGGTCCAGAACGGTGGCCGGATGGTGTCACGCCAACCCGGCGGTGAGTACGACCGGCTCACCGCGATGACTTCCAACGAGGTCCGACGCTCGCGCGCAATCAGATGCCAAAGGAAAAACGGTACGCCGATGATTGATCATCACGCTGACCTCGATGTCGGTTTGTCGATGAATGATACGCACCGCGATATCGGCTGCCGCGTTAGCGCCGCGCCAACACCGCGCTGGGCACCAGCAGCCGCAGTCGCACCGACCGTGTTTCACCAGATGGAGCTACACCAGGCTTCGATGGAAACCGATCGTTCCAGTGACGGTAAAACCGCGCCGCCAACGCTGAGCGCTGTACGCCGATGATAACCAGCAACCGCGCGACCGTCCAACATCGGACGCCAGCGCTTCCGCGCGGTCTCCCCGCCAAGGTTGAGCGCGCGAATGCGCCGCGCTGACCAGCATGCATCAAATGGCCCGGCAATGATGAAAAGGCGGTAACGCCAGTACGACATGACGAAACTTCGATCCCAGTTGCTCTCCAGCAGCCAAAAAAGCGATTTCGCGGCAAAGATCGGCGAGAAACGCCATTCACCACGCGGTCGCGGCGTTCGCGAGGCCTGGAAGTCGCCACCTGAGAGAATGAGTGAACAACAGGCCGGCATTGCGGCCGGCTATCCCGGAGCAGCACGGCGCCGACACGAACATGACGATGCCGGCGACCGGCAGTGGCGATGTGGGAAGCGCACGTCAGCCCAAATCACGGTGATCAGCACCGCGCGAAGCCGCCGACTGCGGCGCCCGAAACAGGAGTGGCGACGCCAGGGGACGCGCAGCAGGCCCTGCGGAAGTGCCGCGCCAGACAGGAAGTCGAGATGTGCGCCGACTGCCAGCCCTCAACAGTGTAGTGATTTCGCACGATGGTCTGCGCACCTCGCCACTGCCCAAAGAGCTCAATGATCCGGCGGCGTTTCTTCATCCTTTACGGGCTCGACGCTGGCGGGAACTGAGCGCTGCAGCAGCGGTCAACAATGCGGCAAGGCCACCAACACAATACCCGACGCCCGAAGTCCGGCTTCACCAGCTGCGGTTGAACCCGGCATGCCAACGGCAGACCTGGCAAGTCGAAGCCGTAACACTGCAGCGTTCATTGAGGATGTTTGCTGGCGCGCTGAACACCGCCAGTTCGGCTGATCTGGTACCGGCAGTAGGTCGACGCGTAGCGCCGACCCAGGCCGCACCATCGGCGCCGTCGAACCGCTTCGAAACGGCAGAACGGCGGAGTCTGATCAGCCAACTGCCCGTGGTAAGGTGTGATAGTCAGCGCAAACGCGGCTATTTCATTGCCGCTACACTCCAAGCTGGCCGTGAAGATCGATCGCGCAGAGGTGATGAGCTGTGTTGAACTTCAATTATACCGAAGCAATGGCGCGGTTACAGCCACCCGATACCGTTGGCCCTCGGGGCAGACGTTGAAATAGCATCCGATTAGTCAGACAGACAGACACGAGGAAAAAGACCGGGCTGGTCGTGCAATCAACTAGTTATGAAATCGTTCTGATAGCTGCATAGGGTGCAGTGAAACGGTCACAGCGCCATTTGTAGAATTAAAGCTGATCAGATACAGTCAAACAGCCAACTATGGGAAAAAGCTGATGCCCCCCTTATGGTGAGTAGAGCCAAACAGTGTGGGGGCTCTTGGGCAGCCTGTTCCAGAAGTGCCGGTGTAGCTTGGTGCTGGAGCCAGCGGATCGTATAGTCGTGGTGGCCCTGGGATCTGAACCCAGATATTCACCATGCTCAATGACGGACCTCCCATGGTGATAACTCAGCCCTCCTGATCGTGCAACTGCCACAGCCCAAACATGAAATCAGAACCCAGTTTGCCTGCACCCTGAGGTAATGCGAGGCGGCAGAAACAAACGGCATCGAATATCGCCGAAAATATCCGGTGATTCTGGTTGGTCTCGGTCCGGCAGATCAACAGCATATTCTTGAGCGAACCCGGCGAGAAGTCGACTGATACATCTCATGCCGACGCTGGCTCTGGTGATATCCGTGATGGTCATGACACTGCACCAGGAGGCGACAATCTCGCCAGAACAGAACTGAATCAGCCTTCATCCCGGCCATTGAGGCTATGGCGTCCATTTGCGTTGAGCGTATCCACGGCGTCCCGCCCAGCACCTGATCAGAGCGAGGCGCTGCTGTGTCTGGAATAGCAGATAACCGCCCTGCTGCCGCGTTCGACTGGGTGAGAGTGTCGACAAGATGTTGACCAACCGGTATCGCCAAAGCCGACATCGTATCGAATCCAGCAGATCCTCAACTGATCGGAAAACCATCCGGCTCCTGATCAGATTTTTCGCCCGATGGCGAAACACGATAAAGAATAACCGCGAAAGCCTTCAGCTCGGTTGCCGCCGGTGAACGGCACAGATCACTGGCCCCAGGACCGTCAACGATCCATTATCGCGGTGCTGGCACTTCCGCCATCCCGACGCACCGCGAGTTTGAGTTCTTCGCATTGAGCTGACGACGCCGCCCATCGCGTCCGAACCCGTAACGCGCCTGCAGGGCCTTCAACACCCTGATCCGCTCTCATGGCGCTGGCAAAAACATCGATAAGTTGAACCGCCGCTGCCATGGTAGACCGCTGATCCAGACGCCGTCGATCATCACCAGGGTCTGGCCGGCACGGCCGCAAAGCCGGATGCGCTAGTCGCCGAACCCGGTCCACCGCTCTCGGAACATGACGCCTTAAACTGTCGCGACGTCCATCGCTAATCCGATTGCGCCGGTCGCGGCGGAACCACCTGATCACCGATCGAGCTGCCGCGTGGCCGATGGACCAGCTCCTGCCGCCGCAACACACTTCACCCGTCGGCTGTGCTGGCGCAGGCGCGGGGGCGTCGGTTTGGCCGCAACATCTCAAGCTGCGCGACGGTCAAGATCCCGCGAACATGTCGGCGGACCTGGTTTGGCGCGTGAACAACCCCAGGATCGATCGTCACCATGAGTTGACCCGAATTCGACTGCAAAGCAGGCGCGCCAGCGCCGCTTGACAATGACGCCAATCAGTAAGAATTACGGCTGCCGAGCCGGCAGCATAGTTTAGCAAACCATCGAGTTCTTCCGTCGACCACCGTTCAGGTCCGAGTTTGAATACCCGTCACCGGCCGGCCCCTGGCTCACGGTCGTCTCGCGATCCGCCTCCCGGACCTGGGTCCAGTGGCTTGCCTGATCGAGAATGGCCGCTTACAGTTGCGGGGCAGCTGTAATCAGCTGGTTGGCCCGTACCAGGTATCCTCGCCGCACCCTCTTGAGGGCACCGATGACGAAGCTAAAAGCACAATGTCGCCCCCGAGTTCAAATGCCGTGAATCGAATCAGGTAGGCACAGCTCGGCGTCCGTGATCGGGAAAATCAGCTGCGGCTCACCCGGAGCTGATAGCTTCCACCACTGACGACGCGCCGGTTCTCAAAGGTTCGCGTGAAGCATGCTTTAAGGAGGCGGCATAACGATGTAAACCGGCTGTGCCCACTTCTGATACAGCAACGCGTTTCGCGCAAGTTTGCGCGACCCTGCTTTCCGCGCCGACGTACGCCGGTTCCGGAGTTGTTTCCTGCCTCGTGGCATGCCGGAGTATCCATCGATATCGCCTGTCTGGCGCCTTCGGTTGGTCTCGTACAAAGGCAGTGCTTGTGATTGTCGACGACACCGGCCGCCGCGAGCAGCATGATCGCGTGAATTTCGAGTCCCGTACGCAGATGCGCCTGAGCCTACACCGGCGACGAACGCCATCTGGATATGCCGCCCAGTTGATGATTTCAGGCAGCGCCCCGTCATCTTGCCGTTCGCCGACCGCCCAACCGTTGTCGGTCACGGTCTGGGTCGACGGACGATGCCTGAAATACGACTATTCCGTAGGCAGACGGCGGCACTTTCAACTGCTATACCATCGAGGGTCGGGGTATGTGGCTGGGGCGTCGATCCTGATCCGCCGTTAATGGCGTTCTTCGATGTTCCCCAGACTGGCGTTTTATCGGATATTTCACGGCCTGGGCTATCCACGACGAAGATGCGTCCGGAATTGAGCGAGCCGGCGCGTGAAGCACCGTCGGCCGCTGGGTTTTATTTTTCTCGTCGATGAGGATTTCGCCTTTCGGTCGCGCTTGGGTCTGTGGACCATCGGGAAAACGCCGTGCTGTGCAGAGCAAACCGCCACTGCGGAGTAATGCCCGCAATCCTTTGATCATCCCACCACCGCTTATCGATTTCGTCGTCTTGAGCAGGTGTTCGAGCGCCGCGGGCGTCGCTCGTTCCTCCTCGACCGGCGTCATGCGCTGGAGTTCAGGCGAAGCGGCTGACCAGGGCCGGGTCCTTGAGCGCCTTTTGCAGGGCGCCGACGAGCGCATCCACGATTGGTTTCGGCGTGTTGCGCGGCGCATACATCTCCGTACCAGGTCGTGACGTCAAATCTTCGGCACGCCGGCTTCCGCCGAAGTCGGCACGTTCGGCGCGGTCGGTACACGTTTCTTGCTAGTAATGCGTAGCCCGGGATGGTGCCGGCCTGAATATAGGGCGTCGGTCCGGTTGCCGGATCGCAATAGACGTCAATGTGACCGGCGATGAATATCGTTCAGCGCCGGTCCGCCGCCCTTGTAATAGATCGGCGTGAGTTTGGCCTCGATCGCACTCATGAACATCAGCCCGCAAAGATGTGACGCGGAGCCGAGGCCCACATTGCCATAGGTGACCTTGTCGCCTTGGGCGCGCACATAGGCGACCAGTTCCTTCAGGTCCTTGGCCGGAAAGTTTGAGCGCGCCACCAGGATCATCGGCACGTCGGTTACGAGGCCGATCGGCGCGAAATCGCCGACCGGATCGAACGGCAACTTCGCGTAGAGCGCCGGCGCGGTGGCCTGGCCAACATGCATCAGCAGCAGGGTGTAGCCGTCGGGGGCGGCCTTGGCGACCCGATTGGTGCCGAGGGCGCCGCCGGCGCCAACGACGTTTTCGATGACGATGGCTTGCTTCAGCGTTGCGCTCATCGAGCTCCGGAGCAGGCGCGCGATTACGTCGCCGGGCCCACCGGCCGAGAACGGAACCACGCATGGTGATCGGCCGGCTCGGATATTCCTGTCCGAACGCCGGCAGTGTCGGCGACAGCAGCAGGCAACAGCAGAATTGTTTTGACGAACTTCAGCGTGCAGTTTCCTGTCTGCCCTCGTGGCCTTCTTGAAAGCAGCGTAGGACTGGCTCATTCATGCGCGGCCGCTTTTTCCTTCGGCGCGGATGATCGTTCGATCATGCTGAGCGCGGCCACCGCGGCCGCCTTCACATGATCGACGCAGCACCGCTCGGCGAGATCGGGGTCGCCATTCTGGATCGCGCGCCAGATCGCAGTGACCTCGCGCGAGACTCTTGTTGATCCGTTTTGGCTGCGACATCGAGGTAATTCGCAGCAGCGTGATCCGGTCGTGCAGTGGCCTGAAGCATTCGCTCGACGAAGGCGTTCTGGCAGCCGCCGATAAGCGCCGCATAGAAATCCGTCTTGGCTTCAAGGGCCGTCATCAAGTCAGCTTCGGCGAACGCACGCTTTCAGCCTGGTGAGCGCGTCCCCTGATCCTTCGCACCACAGCAGGATCGCGCAGGCGGGCGCATTCACGGCCGGCGAATCCTTCGAGCACGGCGCGTGCCGCGTACAAGCTGCCTTGCTTCCTCAAGACTGATGGTGCTGACGACGGGACCGCGATGAGGGACCGTCGTTGACGAGGCCATCGGCTTCCAGCAGCCGAAGCGCCTCGCGAATAGACGGCCGGCTCGACACCCGTCATCTCGCAAAGCTCGCGTTCGACCAGGCGCTGGCCCGGCTTCAAGCGTCCCGGACATGATCGCTTCGCGCAGCTTTTGCGCGACCCTCGAGCGGACGGTTGGAACGTCCTCGATCCGAAGCGTGGATTGCAATTCAGCCGCGTTTGTCCATTGTCTACCGCCGCTGGTACCGGCATCTGGGTTCAATAGCGATTTACGGGCAGAATCATCATCTCCGCAATCTGAACATGGGGTGGCTGGTCCAGCGCAAACAAGATCGATCGTGCGATATCCGCCGGATCGAGCGCCAGCTTGAACTGGTCGAAGTAGTCTTTTTCCTTCTTCCTGTCGCCGCGGTAGCGGGTGAGGATGATACCGGTTCGCGTCAGGCCGGGCTGCATCTCGGTTACCCTGATCGCCGTCTCGGCAAGTTCTCCTCTGAGCGTTTCGGTAAACATGTGCACGCCCGCCTTGCTCGTGCTGTAGGCAGCCATGTCCGGAATGATACGGACGGCGTTGATCGAGCTGATGTTGACGATGTGGCCCGGAGTTGCGTTTCGACCATGTCGGGCAGGATGCTGCGTGTCACCGCGCATCAGGCCGATCAGGTTGGTCTGGATGATGCTGGACCAACCGTCCGCCGGCCCGATATCGAAGGCGTCCGGCCGCCGATGTCATGTCCGGCGTTGTTGATGAGGATGTCGACCGGCTTGAAAGCATCCGGAATAAGATCGGGCAGGCGGTCCACGCTCTTGGCGTCGGTAATATCGAGCTGGATCGGAAACGTGCTGGTCGCCCATTTTGGCGGCGAACTGACGAAGGGATTCCAGATCGCGGTCGACCAATACGACCCGGCGTCCGCTTTCCAGCAGCGCCCCGGTGATGGCGCGGCCCATGCCGCCAGCTGCACCGGTCACCGACGGCGTTTCGCACCGATGTTTCAGCCATTGGATATCTCCGTTGCGGATCGATCGTTTGCGCTCATGCGATGGACCAGCCTCCATCGATCGGCAGGGTCGCGCCCGTGATGTCCTGTGCGGCCTGGCTGCACAGAAAGACGACCATCGCGCCGACGCCTTCCATGGCGACAAACCGCCCGGTCGGCTGGCGTGCCGCCAGATAGTCGCGCGTCGCCTCGTCGATGGTGCGGCCTTCGCCGGCCGCGATCGATGCAATTTTCTCCTGAATGGCCGGCGTCGGCAGCGTGCCCGGGCAGAGCGCGTTACAGGTAATTCCGCTCGTCGTCGTCTCGATCGCGACCGCCCGGGTCATGCCAAGGATGGCGGTCTTGGTCGTCACATAATCGATGCGGTCGGCGACGGCGCGGGTCGAATAGATCGATGCCATGTTGATGATGCGGCCCCAGCCGCGCTTCTTCATGGCCGGCAATGCGAGGCGGATCAGGTGAAACGGCGCCGACAGATTGACGGCCAGCGCTTCCTCCCATCGTTCCGGCGCGAACGTGCTCGACCGGCGCAAAGTGCCGGACCACCGCGTTGTTCACCAGGATATCGATCGCGCCGAGGCGGCCGAGCAAGCTCAGCCATCATGGTTTCAATGGATGCGCGCTGCGACAGGTCGGCGGCTACGCTCACCGCATCGACGTCAAAGCGGGACCGAAGACGATCCCTTGTCTGCTTCGGCTCGACCAGATCGTGCAGGGACGATATTGGCTCCGCGCCGGCAAGGCTTTCCGCCACGGCCAGTCCAAGGCCTGCCGTTGCTCCGGTCACGAGGCGCCCATTTGTCCTTCAGCATCGCATCGGGCTCCCTGCTTACTTCTTCTGATCGAGTTCGGCGAATACTTCCCGTGCATTGCGGAAAGCATCGACGCCGGCCGGCACGCCGCAATAGATCGCGACCTGCATGAACACCTCGCGTATTTCCTCGCGCGTGGCGCCGTTGGTCAGCGCGCCCCGAACGTGGGTCTTGAGTTCGTGCGGGCGGTTGAGCGCGCACAGCATCGCGAGGTTGAGAAAACTGCGGGTCTTGTGCGAAAGGCCATCGCGGCCCCAGACATAGCCCCAGCAATATTCCGTCGTGAGGTCCTGCATCGGACGATTGAAGTCGTCGGCCGACGCGATGGCCTTTGTCGACGAATTCGTCGCCAAGGACGCTTTTGCGGATCTTGAGGCCTCGATCGTATGTCGCCTTGTCCATGATGATTTCCAATGCTTGCGGTTGCAGGGAGGCTGCTAGTTCTGGGCCAGAACGGCTGCGACAGCGCCAGTTGCGGCGGGAATACCGTGACCGGAACGCCGGATTGCCACTGCACGATGGTCATGCCGGCGCCGACACGGCGGCCTTTTCGTCGAACTTGATCTCGCCGAGCGGATAATATTTCGAGGGACCGGCGTCCATTGAACGCAACGCCTCGGCCACGGCGACCCGGTCAGCCTTGCCGGCCTTTTCGAGCGCGTCCTTGATCACCCACATGTCGCCGTAAGTGGAGATCGCGTTCTGCGTCATCCAGGGTTCCTTGTAGCGCGCCTTCAGTTCGGCGATCAGCGCCTCGTGACCCTTGGCGCCCCAGCTTGCGACGCAGGTGATCACGCCCTGCAGCAATTCCGCGCTGACGGTCTGCAGCATGTCGGGTTCGGCGATGGCGATGCCGAACGAGATGGTCGGGATCTTGCCTTGTCCGAGGCCGAACTCGTTCATTTTCTCGAGCAGCAGCTTGGCGTCGGAAATCACGGTCGGCAGGAAGAACAAGCAGGTCCGGTTTGGCCGAGCGGACTTTTTGCACCAGCGACGTTGCGTCGGCGAGCGGTGGGGTGAAGGTTTCGTCGACGATCAGTTGCAGCCCGTTTTCGGCGAGCAAACCCTCTCGCATCGACTTTGCCGAGGCGACCGATGCGCCGGTGTTGTCGGTGATGATCGCGCACGGTCTTGGGCTTCTTGCCGGAAGCAGCCTCCGCCAGCTTCACGATCTGCGGCAAGGCTTGCTTGGCCTGGGATCCCGCCGTTGCCGAGGTCTGGAATACATATTTGAATCCGCGATCGGTGATCAGGTCGGAGTAGGAGAGGGTGAGAACCGGCAGATTGGCCCGCTCCGTAACCTCGGTGACCGCGAGCGTGAACGAACTCAGATAGGCCCCGCTCGCCGCCACCAGATCCGGCTCCTGGGCGACCATGCGCTGCGCCGCATTCTTGGCTTTCTCGGTGGTGTCGCCGGAATCCAGCACCACCAGCTTGAGTTTGGCGCCTCCGAGCGACTTGATGCCGCCTTGCGCATTGATGTGATCCACCGCCATCTCGGCGCCGTCGCGCATCACCGCTCCCGGGCGCGCATAGAGGCCCGAGATCGGCACCAGCAGTCCGACTTTCACTTCGGAGGGCGCTTGCGCCCACACCCGAGACGACATCAATCCGATCGATGCGCCGGCAAGCAGCGTGCGCCGCGTGATCTTGCTCATGACAATTGCTCCCTGAAAATTTGCGAGACGGGTTTAAATCACGATTTTTCGGCCAGAACGGCGCCGCCAATGCGAGATCGGGCGGAAATACGGTGACAGGCACGCCGGACTGCCATTGCACGATCACCACCCCGGCGCCGACGCGGCGGCCCTTTTCGTCGAATTTGAGCTGACCGCCCGGGTAATGTTTCGAAGGACCGCCATCCATCGTGCGGAATGCTTGCGCGACGGCAAGGCGATCGGCTCTTGCCGGCTTTTTCCAGCGCCGCCTTCATCAGCCACATGTCGCCATAGGTCGAGATGACGTTCTGCGTCATCCATGGCTCCTTGTATTTTGCCTTCAGCTCGGCGATCAGATCCTCGTGGCCCTTCGAACCCCAATTGGCGACGATGGTCAGTGATGCCCTGCACGACGTCGGGGCTGACGCTTTGCAGCATGTCGGGTTCGGCAATCGTGATGCTGAAGGAGACGGTCGGAATCTTGCCCCGGCCGAGGCCGAACTCGTTGATTTTCTCCAGGCCGAGCTTGGCGTCCGATATGGCGTTCGGCATGAACAGCAGGAGGTCGGGACGAGCCGACCTGACCTTCTGGATCAGCGAGGTGGCATCGGACAGCGGCGGCGTCCAGACTTCCTCCACGACCAACTGAAGGCCTTCCTGCGCGAAGATCTTTCCTTGAGCGCCTTGGCGGTCGCAACCGACGTCGCGGTATTGTCCATCAGCATCGCCACCGTCTTCGGGCGCTTGCCGGACGCGGTCTCGGCAAGCTTCATCAGTTCGGGCAGGCCGAGTTCCGACTGCCGGCCTGCGGGCGCCGCAGTCTGGAAGATGAATTTGAAGCCGCGCTCGGTCAGCAGATCCGAATAGGATAATGTCAGCATCGGCAATTCGGCGCGCTCGGTGACCTCGGTCACCGCCAGCGTGAAGGAGCTCAGATATGAGCCGGTCGCCGCAACGAGATCGGTCTCCTGCGCCACCATGCGCTGCGCCGCGTTCTGGCCTTTTCGGTGGTGTCGCCGCAATCGATCACGACGAGTTTGAGCTTGGCGCCGCCGAGCGACTTGATGCCGCCTTGCGCGTTGATGTGCTCGATGCCCATCTCCGCGCCCATGCGCATCACCTGGCCCGGACGGGTGTAGATGCCGGAAAGCGGCACGATCAGACCGACCTTGACCTCGGCCGGTTGCTGCGCCCGCGCCACCGTCGATAGTCCGATGGCGGCTGCGCCGGAGAGCACGGTTCGCCGCGTCAGCCGACGTTTTCGAAATCTCTGCTGGCTATTCTTTCCTGGCTCACTCTTTCGTCCTCCCAATTCGTTCGTTGATTGATCGTTTGTTACATGCCGAGATAGGCCTTGCGCACACGGTCGTCCGCCCGCAAAGTCTGGTTGTTGCCTTGAGGCGCGACGCGGCCGGCCTCGAGGACGTAGCCGTGATCGGCGGACTCCAGGGCTTCCGCCACGCGCTGCTCGACCAGCAGGATCGTCAGGTTCGATTGCCGGCGGATTTCGATCAGCCGTTCAAAGATGAAATCCGCAATCGCGGGCGCCAGCCCCATCGAGGGTTCATCCAGCATCAGAAGCTTGGGCGAGGACGCCAGCCCGCGGCCGATCGCCAGCATCTGCTGCTGTCCGCCGGACAACGTTCCCGCGAACTGGCCGCGGCGCTCGGCAAGCACCGGCAGCCATTCGAAGATGCGCTCGATATTGCGTTTCCAGTCGCGCTGGCCGGCCTCGGTCATCGCGCCCATTTCGAGATTTTCCATCACCGTGAGCGAGGGAAAACCTGGCGTCCTTCCGGGACGTGGGCGATGCCGAGATGCGCGCGTCGCGCCGGCCGGACGGACAGCAGGTCGGTATCCTCGAAAGTGATCGCTCCGCGCGCTCGGCCGCACGATTCCGGAAATCGTCTTGAACAGGGTGGTCTTGCCGGCGCCGTTCGGTCCGACGATGGCGACGAACTGGCCTTGCCTCGACCTTGATCGAGACGCCGTTCAAGACCGGGATTGCCGAATAGCCGGCGGTCAGTCCTTCAATGCGGAGCATGCGCCATCCATTTCTTGCCGAGATAGGCTTCGATGACGCGGCTGTCGCGGGTGACGGCTTCCGGCTCGCCCTCGACGATAACCGCGCCATGGTCGAGAACGAGGAAACTGTCGACCAGGCGGACCATGGCCTGCATCGTGTGTTCGATGATGGCGATCGTCATGCCGTCGCGGGCGAGGCGCTGAATCAACGCCGACGACCTCGTTGGCTTCGTCATGCCCGAGGCCCGCCAGCGTCTCGTCGAGCAGCAGGATGCGCGGCTGTCCGGCCAGCGCGCGGGCCAGCTCCATCAGCCGCAATTCCTCGGTCGTGAGTTCGCCGGCGATCGCGCCCGGCGATCTCAGACAGGCCGACGCGGGCAATCGCTTCGGCCGCCAGTCGCCTTGCCTCGGCGTCGGTCTTGGCGCGGACATAGGCGCCGACGACCACGTTGTCCGAGATCGACATGCGCAAGAATGGGCGCATGATCTGGAAGGTCCGGCCGATGCCGGCCTCACAGAGCTCATGCGGCTTGCGGCCCGACATGTCGCGCCCGTCGAGGAGAATTTCGCCGGTGCCGGGCCGCAGGAATCCGTTCAGCAGGTTGAACAGCGTGGTCTTGCCGGCGCCGTTGGGACCGATGATTCCAAGGATCTCGTTTCGCCGCAGTTTGAAGCTGACGTTCTGGACGGCTTTCAATCCGCCGAAGGAACGCGACAGGTTGCGGACCTCGAGAACGACATCGTCCGAAGCCTGGGATCGTTCCGGGCGCGGCGGCTTTGCCGGCGGCGATCGGGGCTGCGGCGAGCCGAACCGGTGCGCTCGACGTTGCCGCAGCTTGCGACGCCGGCCGCCTGCGCAGGAAGATCGCGCAGTTTCCAGAACAAGCCCTCCGGCGCGAGCAGGATGACGCATATGATCGCGAGGCCGTAGATCACCCCTGAATGCCGGGAAAGCGCGAGCCCGCTTCGGCGTTGAGCGTTTCGGCCAGCGGGATCAGGATCACGGATCCGATCACCGGTCCCCAGACCGTTCCGACGCCGCCGAACATGGCAACCGTCAGCGCCTGTGCGGACACCAGCATGCCGAACACCGATTGCGGGGTCACCACCAGCAGCACGACGGCGTAAAATCCGCCGATCGCCCCGGCAATCGCGCCGCTCAAGCGTGATGGCGCGCAGCTTCCAGGCCAGCGTGTTGATCCCCGCGGCTTCCGCGGCCGGCCTCGTTCTGCTTGATCGCGAGCAGCGCCATGCCGAACCGCGAATTTTCGATCATCCTGCGTCAGCAGGATCGTCCCGAGCATCATCGCCAGCGCCAGCAGCGTGTAGAGACGTGGATCGGCGAACTGCATGTAGGCAATCGGATTGTCGCGCTTGATCGGCAGCGGTGACTTCCTGAAAGCCGAGCCATTCGAACACGTAGAGAATGGCCAGCGGGTAGGCGAGCATCGCCAGCGCGAAGTAGTGGCCCTGCAGGCGGAACGTCGGAAAGCCGATCAGCAGCCCGGCGACGCCGCCGAGCACGGCCGCGATCGGGATCGATGACCCATGGCGACAGATCAGAAATAGATCCTGACCGAGCGCGACGGCATAGGCGCCGATGCCGAAGAAGGCCGCGTGGCCGAACGAAATCAGCCCGGTGTAATCCGCTGAGCAGGTTCCACGACAGGCCGAAGCACCGCCCAGACCGGAACCAGCGTCAGCACCAGCTGGTAGTAGTGAATTGGTGACGCTCAGCGACAGCCGCCGCATACAGCGCCGGTGAAGACAAGGATCGGCAGCAGCGATCGCGATCCCGCGCATCGTCACGTCCTCTCGACCATGCGCCCGAAGAAACCCTGCGGGCGGAAGAAGATGATCAGGAGGAAGACGACGAAGATCGCCGCGTTCTGCAGTTGCGTCGGCAGTATCAAGCGTCGACATCTGCTGCACCAGGCCGATCGTCATGCCGCCCCAGAAGGCGCCGATGATGCTGCCCATGCCGCCGAGCACGACGCCGGCATACATCACGATGACGTATTCGACGCCGACGAAGGGCTGGAACGGATAGTTGGTGGCGAGCAGGCCGCCGGCAATCGCGGTGATGCCGGTGCCGAGCGCGAAGGCGACGCGGTGGCGCGCGATCGACGTCGATCCCCATGTAGGTCGCCGCGGTGGGATTGTCGGCGGCGGCCCGCAGCGATTTTCCGATCCGCGACCGCGTGATCAACAGCGTCAGCAGCATCATCGTCACGAACGACACAACGGCGTCGATCCCGCGCGCCTTGTTGACGAAGACGCTGATGTCATGAAGCAACGGACCAAGCTCCCAGGCCGAACTCGACAGCGGCGTGCGGATCGAGGCCAGCACCGAACCGAACACGAGCAGGCCGCCGTTCTGCAGGATCAGCGCGATCCCCAGCGTCAGAATGAGCTGGGCATAGTGGCCCTCTCCCTCGAGCGAGGAGGTGCGCGTGCCCGATACGCGCGAGATCAGGGCAAGGTGGACCGCATAGCCGAACGACCGCCAGTACGGGACCGGCAAGCAGGATCGCGACGAACGGTCCGAAGGTGTTGCCGAAGGTGGCCTGCACGCCGAGCGCGGTGAAGAAATAGAACGCCGCATACATGCCGAGCATCATGAAATCGCCCTGGGCGAAGTTGATGACCCGCATGACGCCGAAAATCAGCCCGAGCCCGACGCACATCAGGCCATAGACCGCGCCGATCAAAAGTCCGGCGCTCAACGCTTGCAGGAAGCCTTCCAGCGCCTGGGTCACCGGTGACCTCGCGCGAGACGTGGAGCCGGTTTGCCTCACGCCGATTGCCGATCTCGTTGCGTGTCCGTCCCCGATGTGGTCATTGCGCCCCTGTTTGCCGTTCGTTATTGCTGGTCATGACGCCGGCCGTAGCAGCCGTTCCATCGGCTCTGCCGGCACTGCGCGGCGATGACGCGGCCGTCCGAAGGAACTCCGCAATCGTCGACAAGCTCTTCCAGATGCAGCGCGCGCTTGTCGCCGACGACGTCGGCGGCAGCCCGTCGAAAGCGGGCACGGATTTCCTGCGGCGTGGCGGCAATGACATTGTCGAGGCGCTGTCGGATGGTCGTTTCCATTCCGCAGGCCGACCACGACCTCGGCGCCCTGCTGCGCAGGGAAGGCCGCGGTGAATCCGGAATCGCATGTCCAGGTCGGTCCGATCGACGAGACGAAGAATCTGGGGATCGCTCGATCTGCGCATAATTCGTCTTCCGCGATGCGCGCCGCGCGCGAGCACGGCGGCGACGCTGAAGGGAATGCTCATCTTACCTGCAGCGCATTCCGATAAGGCCCTTGGAATCGCAGCCGGGATAGCGCGCCGCCGCCTCGGGGACGCGGATCGACATGCCTCGATGTCGTCCGGATGTCCGAGTTCGCGCGCGGTCCGCAATGCCGCCTGCGCGGCGGTTTGCGCGAAGTTGCAGGCGGGAACCGGCTTGTTGTAGACGGCCATGATTTCCGGCTGGCCGCCGGCAAACAGCCGGATGTCGGCGGGTGCAGGCTGCCGGCGGTAAGCGGCGAACAGTCCGGCCTCACCTTCAAGGATCGTTTCCCGAGGCGTAGGCGCCGGCTTCCGCCAGTTCGATCGCCGCAATCGCGTTGCGGGCCGCAAAACCCGGATGGAAGTACATCTCGGAGCCGCCGGCATGCGGCCATTCGTTCAGGCCGGACGATGTGTTGGCGGCAATGGAAACCGCACTCGTCGCGGCATCTTCGCTGAGACCGAGCGCATGGCTTCCCGCCAGTGCTGCGCCCAGCGGCGCGACAAGGCCGGTCGGCCGATAGAGCCGCGCCAGATCGGCGGTAAAAGTGCGCGGCCGATCTGCGCGCCGGCCTCATAGCCGACGATCGCAGCCGCGAGCAATGTCGCGCCGGACGAGCGGCGTTCGTTCCGACAAGTGCGAGCAGGGTCGGCCAGATCACCACGCCGTGGTGGCAGATGCTGGCGGCGTGCATGTCCTCGCGCACCAGGCCGTGGCCCAGCGTCGCATTGGCGAAGGCCGCATCGCCCGGTGTTGAAAGTCTGCTGGTCCCGATGATGGTTGCGCCGTTTTCGATCCCGCGGGCGATGCCGATCGCCTGACGGCTCCAGGGGTGATCGCGCGGCCTCGAACGCGCAGGAGAGAAAATCCAGCAGGCAGATCTTGGCCTTGGCGATGACATCCGACATCGAAAGCGCCGAGATCGACGGCAAGCGATGCGCGCGCCAACGCGCGCGCCAGGGACATCTCGCTTGGTCCGGTCGATCCGATCGTCATTGCAATCGCCCTTCGCTCGACGGCTGCTCCGACTCTAGCCGCGCATTTCCACTCCGGCCCATTCCTCAAGGACTTTGGCGATCGACGTGAAGTCGGATGAGGCGCCATATTTGGCGTTGGTAATCGCAAGCATCTGCCGGACCACCGAACCGCAGACCATCGGAACGCCCATGGCCTCGGCTTCATCGACGCAGAGCCGCACGTCCTTGTAGGAAAGGCCGGTGGTGAAGCCGAAATCGAAGGTGCCGGGAAGCACCGCGCGGGGAACTTGTCCTCGGACGCGCTGTTGCGCCCGCTGCTGGCATTGATGATATCGATCAGCACCTTGGCGTCGACGCCACCCTTGACGCCCATCGCCAACGGCTTCCGACGTGATCACGCAGGGCGGCTGCCGCCATCAGATTGTTGGCGAGCTTTGCGGTCTGCGCCGTGCCCGGCTTGTCGCCGGTATAGAAACAACTTGCCAAAGTTCTTCAGGATCGGCTCGACCGTTTCGTAGGTTGCCTTCGGGCAGGACACCATGACCGCGAGCGTACCGTTCACCGCGCCCTTGATGCCGCCGCTGACGGGAGCATCGACCAGCGTCAGGTTCCTGGGCTTCGAATCCTTCCGCGATCAGCTTGGCGCGCGCCGGGTCCGGTGGTGGACAGATCGATCACGATGGTGGCGCGGTTTCCGCGCAATGATCCCGTCGGGTCCCAAGCGCGACGGCCTTGACGATGTCAGGCGTCGGCAGGCTGGTCGAGCACGATATCCGCTGATGAAGCGACCTCGGCGGGCGATTTTGCAAGACGTGCACCACGCGCAACAAGCGGTTTGGTCGCCTCGCTCTGCGTGTCGTAAATCGACAACGAATAGCCGGCGTCGAGCAATCGCCCGGCCATCGGTCCGCCCATGCGGCCCGTTCCGACAAAGCCGATTGTCTCTCCCGCCATCGCTTCACCCCCTGTCGCGCCGCGTCGAGGCGGGCGCTCGTGTTGTTCTTGTTTGTTCTGGTCGCGGCCCGGCTCCCGGCCGCTCTTCCCCAAATGTCCAGATTGTCAGTCAATCTGTCAAGCATAAGATTCTGGTATCGACAGGCTACGGCTCGCCGGATTAGGATTGGAAAAACAACAATCCGAGGAATTCGCTCAGTGCGGCAGGATGAAAGGCAAGGCGCCAGTGCAACGCTCGCGGATTTCGTTGCCGCCACGTCATGGGCGGATGTCGCCGCGCAAAGTCACGAAGCCAAACGCTCGATCCTGAACTTCTTCGCCACCGCGCTGGGTTCGGCGCAATGATCCGGCCGTCACCGCCGCGCTGCGGACGCTGTCGCCGTTCAGCGGCGCTGCAACATCCGCGATCATCGGCCGTGCCGGAACGGCTCGATGCGCTCGGTGCGGCGTTCGTCAATGCGATCTCGGCCAACCTGCTCGATTTCGACGATACCCATCTCGGATACGATCATTCATCCGGCGGCTCCGGTCGCGGCGCCGGTGCTGGCGCTGGCGCAAGCGCGAGGATTTTCCGGGCAGGATGTTCGTCGCAGCGTTCATTCTCGGCGTGGAAGTGGAGTGCCGCATCGGAAATGCGGTTTCTCCCGGACACTACGCCCGCGGCTGGCATATCACCTCGACCTGCGGAGTCTTCGGCGCGGCCGCCGCCTGCGCCAGGCTGCTCGGACTGTCGGCGGACCAGATTGCGAATGCGATCGGAATTGCCGCCAGCCAGTCGGCCGGCATCGTCGAGAATCTTCCGAGCGCGGCCAAGAATGTCGGTGTCGGCAACGCGGCCCGCAACGGCCTGTTTGCGGCATTGCTTGCGGCAGAAGGTTATGGCCGCTTCGCCACGCGCGCGATCGAGGGGCCGCCTCGGCTGGGCGCGTGCCATGGGGATGAGCCCGATCTCGAGCGCTTGGCTGGCGGCCTCGGCAAGACCTGGGAGATCGCCAAGAACACCTACAAGCCCTATCCGGCGGGCATCGTGTTTCATGCCGTGATCGACGCCTGCTTCAATTTGCGGCGCGAAGCTGAACCGGCGCATCGACGATATCGCGTCGATCACGGTGCAGGGTTCGGCGCTGCTGCTGGCGCGCGGCGACCGTCCGGTTCGCAACGAACGTGATGCGCGGGTCAGCATCCATCACTGCGCCGCCTGCGCGCTGTTGTCAGGCGCGGCTGGCGTCACCGAGTTCGCCGAGCGCGACCGTATTTCGGCCCGGACATCGTGTCGCTGCGCCAGAAGGTGAGGGCGGTGCTTGACGCTTCGCTTCCGGACGGTGCGGCGCGCGTCAGTATCCAGCTGACATCGGGAGAAACGCTCAGTGAGATCGTGATGGCTGCGCGGGGCAGTCTCGCCGATCCGCTTTCGGATCGCGATATCGAAGCGAAGCTGCGCGATTGCGCGCGGCTGGGCGGAACGCGATTGGGATATGCAGACCGCATCATTGACGATGTCTGGCGTCTCGATGCGCTTGCCGATGTCTCGAGCCTGATGAAGGCGCGCGACGGCTGAGCCGGCGCTCGCCATGCGACGCGTGAAACAACTAGTACTCAAACAATGGAAGGAACCGACGATGAGTGACAGTTGTTCGAAAAGGGACTGAAGGTCCGCAAGGAAGTGCTCGGCGAGGATTACGTCAACAAGTCCATCGCCGGCGCGGACGAATTCACCCGGACGATGGCGGAATGGTCGACCGAGTTTTGCTGGGGCGCGTTGTGGACCCGGCCGGGACTGGATCGCCGCACCCGCAGCATCGTCAATCTGGCAATGCTCGGCGCTCTCAATCGGCCTCACGAATTGAAGCTGCACGTCAAGGGAGCGCTGAAGAACGGCCTCACCAAGGACGAGATCAAGGAGATCCTGCTTCAGGTCGCCGTCTATTGCGGCATTCCCTCAGGTATCGATGCCTTCCGAAACGCGCGCGAGGCGTTCAAGGAAGTGGAGGGCGAAAAGCACAAAAACGAATCCGATCGTAATATCGCATGCGCGGATCCCTTAGAGCATGATCCGGAAAAGCATGCCCTCGGGCCACGACCCGATGGGTGGGTACCGGTTTTCCCTCGCGACAAACGCGAAGCGTTTGCGCGGAGATCATGCTCAAACAAAAGATAGAGCGGGGATTGACGATCCATCCCGCCCCAGTGCCGCTCGTTGCCTTGTCGAGGTCTGGAACTGTGTTCACGTCGATATCTCCTCGGGCTCGCGCATCGGAAAGCGCGCGCGGCTCGGCAACGCGAGAGGCGACCCCTTCGCTGTGGCGAGCCGATGCAACTTCGGCGAGCCGGTGCAACTTCAATTGTGGGTAAGGATTTTTTGCCTGCAATCGCGCCAGAGGAGCCCGTTGTCGGGCAGGGCCATGGGCGTTTTGCAAATTGCGCGATGATGGAACAGTGCCGCTGATTTGCCCGACGTGTCAAAATGTTTTCGCAGGATACGCTCAAAGCATCCATGCCAGCGACCACCATGCTACTTTGCATGGGGTTGTTTTCGATATTTTAGTTGGAAGCGAGAGCCGCGTCGGCCCTTGCGGCTGTCTTTCCCGTTGATGATCGCAGCATGGCTTGCCAAGCCGTAGCTCGCGAACCGCGCGCCCGCCACAAAGCTTCGCGTCATCGGGCTCATCAGCGCCGCAGACGGTAGCGGCTGACCGCGATGCGTCGCGGAAGAAGTGGACGATCTCCCTGCTCGTACTGCAAGTCGCGGCACGAACACGTTGAGGTACATCCGGTCGATCCCCTCGACCGTCAGCCTGACATGACGGCTGATGATCTCGGCCACGCTCTGTGCTATCATCTGCTCGGCTCCGGTCGTGCAGGTTTTGCCTCTCGCAGGCGTTTAGACCGTTCATCGGTCCATCTGAGACTTGGTCTTACCAGAGCTCGTCATGAACCGGCGATCGGAGCCACAAAATCCACACGCCTCGTCGGTCTGAGGCGAAGCCTCGCTAGTAGCGGCGTTTCAGTGCTCGCCCAGGCGCCAGAGGCGATCACGAAACCCAGGCAGCGTGACTGCCTCAGGCAGCCGCAGCCTCTTCTGTCATAGCTCAACGCAAAATGGATCGGCCGCTTCAGCGGGGTTCTGCTGCCAAGGCCGGGACCGCAGCCAAACAGCAGGCTATGAAGTTTCCCTTCATGCCGGCAGTTCCGCGGCCGTGGAGGCGCCCGCCGCGTTGGGGTGTAGGCAGAATCGGGTCGCCGCTCCAGTCCTGACCATCGGCACTACGTCGGTGTGCACCGAAAAGCCATCGACACCCCCACCCCGGTCGGGACCAAGGCTCGCGAGGACATCTCGCCTTGAGCCCATCGTCGTCGTAGCTCAGGCGGATGCGTGCGCCATGCTCTTCAAGGTAGGCGACCGTCCAGACGCACCAGCGGCAGATTGGACAGCCGTGACGCGGTGTCGAACCCGACAGCGTCCGTAGGATATCGATCGTGTCCATGGCGGTATCCGGAATGCGCTACGCCACAGGTTCTTGAACAAGTGTCGCTGTCACGGCGGCGCCCGGCTAACGAGAGGTACCGAGGCGAAGCGGCGCGAAGTGGCTGATCGTCCCGCACCATTGGTATCCAGCATGGGTTGTCCCCACGCTGTTGGCCGTTGGCGGGATCAGCTCGCGCAGAAAGCCACCGTCGACACGCAGATTGTGCCCGATGACAGAACGTGATGCTGCGTCCGGAGTGCCAGACCACCGCCTGCGACATTTCTTCGGCTTCGCCGACCGCGCACGCGGGGCAGACCAGCGGCGCAGTTTGCGCCATGTCGGCGCGATGCCCGAGCTCATCATCATCGTCGGGGTCTCGATCCGGCCCGGCGACACGGCATTCACGATGTGATGCCATGAGATGCGTACTCCAGCAGTCGCTGCAGCGAAATCCACGGCAGCCTTGACGCCGGCAAAGCGCGCTGGTACTGGATTACGACGCGCATCGCCACCGCACAGAGGCGTTGCCGATGATCGCCCGCCACCGCCAGCTCGACGCCATGGCTGGTGATCTCGCCCCCGGACGCGTTGCAATGGCGCTGGCGCGGACATCGCCATAAAGACGCCGTCGAACACATCGTCCGGCTGCTCGGCGAGCGGCGCCTCGCCGTTCCTGAACGCGCTGGCGTTGCTGAAAGCGACGCCGAGGCGTCGGGCCGAAATGGTCGCAGGTCTGGGCGATACTGGCATCGCGCAACTGGGCCGGCACCGTCACGTCGGGGTCTTCGATGAGTGACGCGCGGGCGCCGGCGCCCTCACATGCCGCGATCAAAGCGACGGCCACGCCCGGTGTCTTCGCCCGATTATCGTAATGCTACGCCGCGCCGCAAGGCCAGCGCGGTCGCTCTGTCCGATTCCCGGTGTGGCCCGCGTGATCAACACGGTCTTGTTCGCGAGCGACGCTGAGTTCCGCGGTGTGCGGCCGGATCAAACATCGTCCTCTGCTGCTCTTTGAGCGTCATGAGGTGCTCGAACTGCTTCACACACCCTCAAGAGCGATACGCAGGCGCCCGTTGTGCCGGTCTCCTGTTTTCGATCTTCAGGATATGCAGGGGGCGTGACGCGCCGGTCGAGATGCGGTGCCGCCGCAAATTCGGCGATCGAGGCCGGCGATCCGATGATGTGGATCTGCCACGGCGGTGGGCGGCGGCGCGACCGAGCGCGACCGATCAGTCCCGGTTCGTCCAGGCTCGTTTCGCTGACGAATGCCTGACGAACCGGAGCATCCCGACGGACGCGTCGTTGATGGCGGCTCCAGCGCACGCAAAGCGTCGCCGTCGCCTGGTGAGTCGAGTCGATACGCGCCGTACCGTCGTTGTTCATCTGAACACTTCGGTCACCAGCGCTCCGTTGAAGCCTTGATAGACCAGCGCGCTGACGATGTGCAGATCGGTGCGCAGTTTCACGCATGAGCTGACGAAACGGGATCCACCGCCGCCTCGACACCCTCCAGAGTCTCCACGGATCGCTGATGCCAGGAGATGCCAGAGCTTCCGATCCTGCACCTCAAACCCGGTCACGCGATCGGCCGCCGCCCGATCGGATGACGCCCTGGTCGGGAGCTGGCCGCCGCCACCGGGGTAAACGGCGTTGCCGCGAGCAGGACGCCCCCGGCCGCGTGCCGAGACGAATCTCGGTTTCGAGGCATAAGACTCTCGATTCCGTGTGACAAAGTAGAGCGCCATTACAGCTAAATCTGTCTCGCTGTTGGGCCTTCGCGATCACCAAGGCGGCGCTCGATAGTGGGCGAGGCGGGCGATCGGTTATTGGCCGAAATTGCTCTGGCGGTCAAGTGATGGCGGCGCGCACCCACTGCAGCGGGGTGATGCCATAGGTGCGCTTGAAGTGGTTCGTCAGGGCGCTCTGATCGTAGAAGCCGGCGGCGAGTGGATCTGGCAATGTTGGCGCCAGCCGCCGTATCTTCCCGGATGGCCGCCTTCAGCCGGGACCTGCGCTGTGGTAGGCGTGCGGCGTCAGGCCGAATCGTTCGCTTGAACAAGCCGATCAGCTGAAAGGTGAGGTCAACGATCCGCCCCATCGCCCGGTAGTCAGTTGCTCGCCGTATCGATCCTGCATCAACGCTTCTGAATGGACGATATGCCGCGGTCGCGTGGACGCGACCGGAATGCTCCCCTGCTGCCGTGCTGGCGGAACAGCTGACCGGAGACTCGACAAGAGTTTCGCACGCGAGATAAAGCGTCCGTGCCCTTCTGCAGCGCGCGGTGAAGGTCGTGAGAAAGCGGCTTCAATCAGGTCGATGTCGCGGAATACGTTGGCCGTGAAGTACGGGACGGTGTCAATCCCGAGAGTTTCGCCAAGCTCTCCAGCGCGCTTTCAGTCAGATAGAGGCCGCGATAGCACCAGCGCGCGCTCCGCGCCAGCGGTCCTGAATGCGTGTCGTCGATTTGAACACGAGAAGCACCGTGGAGGTTGAGGCTTCGTTGACTTCGCCGCGGCTTCGAATTCCGGATCCGCCGGTTTCTCGGCGTGACGGGCAACCACCAGGGCTTCGTGGCTATGCGGTGCGTAATCGTGCGCCGTGAAGTCGGCGCACAGTAACCTTGCACCCGCCAGATGCGGGTCATTCCAGCAGTCGGGTGGTGCCGTGGGATCGACGCGGGCCAAGACTGCTCTCCGCCCTCGAATATATCATCAATGCAACGCGCCCGCGAAGTGCCCCCAATCGAGCCGGAACGGGCAATGACAACCGCTCACGTCAGCGCCTTTCGCGGCAAACTGCCGAAAGCGATTCGGCAGGCCAGGCAGGCGCGAGGCGACGAATGCCGAGCGCTGGCGGCTGCACCCGATAAAGCCTGCCGCGTTGGCAGAACTCCTCACCCGCGCGACGCTGGTTATATTCGGCTGGTGGCGAGCCGGGTGTGGCCGGCGCAATAGGGCGGAGCCGCTTCGATCGGCGTTGTTGCCTCAGAACAGAAACCCGGTCGTGGTGGATCGGCCAGCGGCATCGCGCCTCGCTCAACTCGAGCAACGAGCAGCGTGTGCCCGTTGTGGATCGGCTCCTACGATCGGCCGCAGGCTGCAGCTCGGCCTGCAACGCCCGCAGCAGCTGATGTCGGAGCCTTGGTACCGTTCGCGGGCGGCCTGTGCCTTCGCGGCACTCCTTTCGCGCCGTGGGCGTCGTGCATCGCCGCTTTATCGCGCGTCAGATTGAGGCGGGAGAGTTTGCCGATCACGGCGTTGCGGCTCACCCGATGTCGGCGGCAATTTCGCGGCAGGTCAGCCCGGCTACCAAAGCAGTTCTTCAGGGAGTTCGATGCGTTCGACAGTCAGGTGGGTTCGTTGGCGAGCATGTTGATGGTTCCCCACGCTACGGGTGATCACTCCAAATCCTGCTGGCCTCGCGGTCGTCCGAACCGCCGCCCCCAAGGCTTGCCCAAGGCTTCCTTCGGTTCCGTTCAGTTCCCTTCATGGCGTCTTGCCATTGTCGCGGATCACGCAAGCATGCCCATCGCTTGATGGCGAGCCGAATGCCTTCCTCGATCAGGGTCCGCTTGCTGACGCCGGGTACGCTGGTGCCGTGGGTGCCCTGTCCACCAGCTTTTCGAGATAGCCGATGGTGGAGAGCGCCAACGTAATCGGAACACGGTCGGTTTCGGCTTTTCTGTGGCCATGCCAAAAAGCTAACCTTAACGGGTGTACTGAAAAGTATCTTTTTAGAGTCTATTTGGATTCATTTGCGAGTGAAACCAGCACTCGGTTTTTCTCTGTAATTTTGGTGAATCCCGATTTCATTGGCAATCTGTCCCGTGCTGGGGATCATGGAAGCGAAGACGAAAAGGTGGAGTGGTGTGATGCGCGCGCAATACACTTTTTGGCGCTGCGGACGGAGCTTTCCCGTCACCTTCCAAAGCGGTTTTTCAGCGGGAAATCAGCAACCCGCGGATACGCCAACGCTGGCCATGACGTGGGGCGCGGTTCGACACCGCCGCTGAGGTGTAAGCCAATCGCTGTTCGCGCCAAAATGTTCAGGATCGCTCGCGCTTGGCGCAGCTATCCTCGTCCTGGCATCGCCCACTCCCTGATGTTTCGGGTAATGATACGGTAATAAAAGACCATCGATCCGAAGCACGCGCGTACTGAAGTTCTCGCCCGCCGCGCGACCGCAGGTGAAGCAAAGCATGTATCCAGATCTGAAGCCGCGTCTCCAAAAGCTCACGATCGGGCTTTGTGAAAGCCTTCGCCGGGCGGCAACACGCGCACGACCGTGTTCATGCAAACCTTATCCGATCTATGCCGCGCGCGGCGGCAGGCTGCCGCGTCTGGGACGTTGACGGAAACGAGCTGATCGATTGCATCAACAATTTCACGTCCCTGATCCACGGCCACGCTCATCCGGCGCTGATCGGGAGCAGCCATGCGCCAACTCGCGCTCGGATCGGCCTTTGGCTTGCCGACGGAATCCGAGATCGACCTTGCCGAGTTGCTCGTGTCGCGGCCTGCCGTCGGTCGATCAGTGCGGTTCGCCAACTCCGGCACGGAGGCGGTGATGACAGCGCTGAAGCGCGCGCGTGCCTTCACCGGTCGGCCGAAAATCGCCAAGTGCGAGGGCGCCTATCACGGCTCCTACGATTACGCGGAGGTGAGCCTGGATCCGACTCCGGCAGCGTGGGGCGGCAATGCGCCGGTTTCGGTCGCCTACGCGAAGGGTACCCCCGAAAATGTTCTGGTCGATGTCGTCACCATTCCGTTCAACGATATCGAGGGCGCCGTCAGTCTGATACGCGAGCGTGGCAAGGAGCTCGCCTGCGTGCTGGTCGATCCGATGCCGAACCGCGCCGGCCTTGCGCCGGCCGACAAAGGCCTATCTGGAGGCGCTGCGGCAGGTAACGCGGGAGGTCGGCGCGCTTTTGGTGCTCGATGAAGTCATCGTCTTCCGCCTTGGCTGTCGCGGTGCGCAAGGCCTCTGGGACATCGATCCCGATCTGACCACGCTCGGCAAGATCATCGGTGGCGGTTTTCCGGTCGGCGCCAATTGGCGGGCGAGCCGAGGTGATGGCGGTGTTCGATCCGCGTCACGGCAAGCCGGCATTGCCGCACGCCGGGACCTTCTCGGCCAATCCCGTCACGATGCGCGCGGGCCTGGCGGCGATGCAATTGCTCGACGATGCGGCTTTCACGCACCTCGACGCCATGGGAGATGGTCCGCGCCGGCGTCAACGATGCGTTCCGGCGAAGCGGTGTGCCTGGCGGCGCGGTCGGACTTGGCTCGCTGCTGAAGATCCATTTCGTCCGCCGGCCGATCCGCGACTATCGCTCGGCCTACATGACCGAGAGAGGAGACCAAGCGACAGGCCGTCTTTAGTCTCGGGCTGCTCAATCGCGATGTTCTAGCCGCGGGCAACGGTCTCATGGCGCTTTCTACTCCGATGACGGATGCGCGATATCGCGACGATCGTCGCAGCGGTGTCGGATGCGCTGTCCGATGTGGATCGGCCGCCGCCTGATGCAAATGGCCTCGCGTCCGAGCACGAGTCGCGTGGGGGACGCGATTTCCTGCAACTGCAGCTCAATTGTTCGTTCGTTGAAGGTGTTCCATGTCAGCCAAGGTCGATCCCATCACGCGCTCCGTTGTTCAGCACCGGCTGAGCTCGATCGTTGCGGAAATGGGCGAGGGCCATGCTTCGCACATCCTACTCGCAGATCTCAACTCCAGCCGCGACTTCTCGCTCGCGATCTGTGATACAGAACGGCCGTCTGATTGCGCAGGCCGACCATAATTCCGGTGTCATGTCGGTGCGCCTTCCGTGGGCAACGCTCGCGGGTCGAGCAGCGGTTCAAGCGATATCCGGCCGGGCGACGTCATCCTGCTGAATGATCCCTATCACGGCGGGAGCCATTCCGCCGGACGTGACCGCGTTCGTGCCGATCTTCGACGGCGATGCGCCGACTGTACTGGACCATCGCGCGCGCGCATCAAAGCGATATCGGCGGCGCCACCCATGGCGGCTACAATCCCGACCGCGACCGAGATCTGGCAGGAGGGCCTGCGCACTACCGCCGATCAGGCTCGTACGAGGCCGGTCGGCTCTGCGCGACGACCTCCTCGATATGCTGGCGCTGAACGTCCGCAACGCGCGCGAGTTCCGCGGCGACCTCGCGGCGTATGGTGGGGGCAGCTCATCTCGCGGCGAGCGGCGCATGACGCGGTTGCACGCCGAGTTCGGCAGCGACCGTGGTCGCAGGCGGCGGTCGAGTCGATTCTCGATGCCGCCGAGCAGCAGACGCGCGCGGTAGTCTTCGACACTGGAAGGACGGCGTGTTTCATGGCGAGGCGTTTCTCGACGACGACGGCCGCGGCCGCAGCGACATCAGGATCAGCCGCCAAAGGTCACCAAGCGGACAGCGGCATGCCGAGGTCGATCTCTCCGGTCTGCGATCCGCAGATCGACGAGCTTCGTCAATTCCTCGCACGCCAATACTGCAGGCCGCGGTGGTGATGGCTTTTGCCTATCTGTATCGATGCCGATATCCCCAAGAACTCCGGCGCGCTGCGCCCGCTGAGCGTGGTCGACGAAACCAGGCACCATCAGTCCGTGCCGACGCCGGGCTTCCGGTCACACTGTGCACAAGCCATCCGTCGAACGAGATCGTCGAGGCCGTGATCAAGGCGCTCGCGGCATCCTGCCCGGATCGCGCCATGGCGGGCTGGAGCCGCCGATTCCGCATCGCGATCCAGGGGAAGATCCGCGCAACGGCCGCAATTTCATCTGGCACATGTTCCAGGCGCGCCCGGGCGGCGGCGCGCGTCGCCGGGCGGCGACGGTTGGTCGTCGATCGGCGAATGGCACCACGGTTGGCGGCATCAAGTTCGGTACGATCTCGGAGTCGCCGAGGCGCGCGTCCTTGCCGTACTTCCGCCGCCACGAACTTCCGCGCAGGCTCCTGGTGGCGATGGCCAATCCCACGCGGCGGTCTCGGCGTCGCCCTCGATCTGGTGCTGGAGATCGGAGAAGCCGGCGCGCGGCAACACCGCGTGGCGACGGCGCGTGCGCTGCGGCCTGTGCGGCATGCTCGGCGGCGAGGACGGCGAGCCGCACCATTACTCGCCTGCTCTCGGCGGACCGCGCGCCGCGCGTGTTGCGCACCGCTGAAGTCGGCATCGCAGACTCCGCCCCACCGATTGCCTTCGAAGTACGCTCCTCCGGCGGCGGCGGCTGGGGGGCCGCCGGCGCAGTCGATCGCCGCAGGCCCGCCGGCGCGACCGCCGAACGGGGGCCTCGATACGCAAGACAACGCGACGACGCGGCGCGGAGCCCCAGCGATGTTCTGCGATCGGGATCGGCGTCTGAAGCGGGACCTATGCCGATCTGGTGTGCCACCGACGGAGACCGGGCACCCGTTGTTGCGAAGTCGCCGTCCACGCCGGCCGACCGGTCGGTAGGCGTCATGGCCGGGACTGGACGAACTCGCGCGGCGGCTGCGGCGTGACGCGAGCGGCGATGCTTGGCCTGCGACCAGGCCGCGTGGTTCACGGCACCACGGTTGCGACCAACGCACTGCTGGAGCGCAAGGGCGTCAAGTCGCGCTGCTCACCACCGAGGTGCCATCGCGACGTCGTCGAGATGCGCGCGAAGGGCCTCAAAGCCGGACCGCTGGCTGATTTGCGCTCGCCGCCGCCGGAGCCCGCTGGTGCGCGCGAGCGGCGCTTTGGCGTGACGCGAACGGCTCAAGGCCAACGGCGGCATCTCTGACGCCGCTCGACGAGGCCGATCGCTCGGCCGGCGCCGTCGCCGCGCATCCGCCGCTCCGGCGCCACCTCGGTCGCGCCTGGTGCTTCCTGCATGCTATCTCAACCGGTCCATGAACTCGCCGCCCGCGGTCAGACGGTTGAATCTCGCGAGCTGCCCGGCGTCAGCGTTTCGCAGGTCAGGCGACGTGCTGCCGCAGATCAAGGAATATGAGCGTGTCTCGACCACGATCGTGAACGCCTATGTCGGGCCGCTGGTGCGGTACTGCCTGGCCAATCTGAGCAGCGTCTGGCGGAGCAGGCTTCAACGGCAGCTCTTGTCTATCATCCTGTCGCATGGCTGGCATGGCGCCCGTCGAGGAAGCCTCGCGCCTTGCCGCGAGGCACGGTGCTATCAGGACCGGCCGGCGGCGTTTCGAGCGCGCGGCAGTGCGCCGAGTTGCTCGGTATTCCCAGCAGTCTGGTGCCAGTTCGACATGGGCGGTACCGGCACCGGCATCTCGCTCATTTCGGAGGCCGCGCATCTGTCCGCGGACGGAATGCTCGGGGGCGCGCACGTGGCTGGCGCGCAGCCTCGACATCGCCAGCATCGCGGCCACCGGCGGCGAGATCGATCGCCAGTATCGATGCCGGCGGGAGACGCTTCGCGTCATGACGGGCCGGATTCTCGGAAGTGCCGGGACCGGCCTGCTACGGCAATGGCGGCGCGCCGCAGCCGTTACCGACGCCAATGTCGGTGCTCCGGTTACATCTCGCCGACGCCGCCGCGTTCATGGGCGGACAGCGCCCGCTCGGTTGCCGCGGAAGCGGCTGCGGTCGACCAGGTCGCTGCGTCGCTGGGCCTGTCGCGGCTGCAGGCTGCCGCCGGCATCTACGGATGATCTGAAATCTGAGGATGGCCGATGGCATCAGGCCTTTGATGACGTTTACGCGCCGCGGCATCGATCCCGGCAGTTTGCGCGCTGTTGAGTTTTGTAGCGGCACGCGGCGGGGCCTGCATGCCGCCGAGTCGCGCGACTGGATATCAAGAAGCGCATCATCGTGCCGACGGCGTGATGCTATCGGCACCAGGCATGCTGACCAGCCACCACCTGAAAGTGGGCCGGACGCATTACGGCGCGGGTTGCCTTTCGGCGGCCAGCGTGCGCTGTTTATCGCGACAACAGGCGGCCGACCGGCACGCGCCTGATTCGATAGCCCCGCCATCGAGCGCTCAACGGAAATACGCTACGGCGAGCAGATATTCGAGATTGATGTAGGTCTCGATGACCTCGACTGGGATGCAGCCTCGCTGGTGGATCAAATCGAAGACCGCTTTCACCGCCGGCATGAAGAGCTTTACACCTACGCCTCGCGCGATCAGGAGGTGCTCTCGTCAACGCGCGGGTCGCCGCGGTCGGCGAAGTGTCTCGGCGCGGGGAGAAGGAGGAAATCAGCGCCGTCCGCCGCAACCTGCATGCCGCGCGCGACACGGCAAGCTCTTCGGCGGTTGGCGCGAGGTTGCGTGTTTTTTCGCTCGATGACTTGCAGCCAGGCCATTCCATCATAGGTCCAGCGAATCATTGAGGCCGAAACCACCACGGTCATCATCGGCGCCGGCGACCGTGGGTAACCGTCAACGCGCTCGGCTGGCTCGATATTGCGCTGGGACTAATGGGAGCAAACCTTTGCCGTTCTGACTTGCGAACAATGCGGTGCCCAGTTCCTGAAAGCGGTGAGCCGCCGCTGTCGTGCCTCCGTTTGCGAGGACGAGCGGCAGTTCGTGAACTGGAAAGGCCAGGCGTGGCTCACCCGCGAACAGCTGACGAAGCGTCACAAGCTGGTCTGGCGTGAACGATCTGGGCATTCCTGAATCGCGCTGTCGAGCCCAGTTTCGCGATCGGGCACGCGCGCTTCGTGCGTGGAGCCGGACGGCTGCTGGGATGTGGGACTGCGTTCCCTTGCTGACCAATGACGCGGTCGAATACGCCAGATCGCTTGGCGGCCTCAAGGCGATTGCTGTCTCACATCCGCATTATTATGGGGCTGTCGCCGATTGGAGCGAAGCTTTTGGTGGCGCGCCGATCTATCTGCATGGCGACGATCGGCGACGGGTGACGCGGCCGCATCCGGCGATCGTGTCATGGTCCGGTGACAGCCACCAGCTCTCCGATGACATCCGTCTCGTCCGCACCGGCGGCCATTTTGCCGGGGCCACCGTCCTGCACTGGCGCGCGGGGCGGAAGGGCGCGGCGCGCTACTGACCGGAGATGTCGCCATGGTGGCCATGGATCGCCGTTCTCTGAGTCTCATGTTTAGTTTTCCGAACTACATTCCTTTGAATGCGACGTCGGTTCAAGGCATCGCCCGTGCGCTCGAGCCGCTGGCGTTCGATCGCATCTCACGGTGCCTGGTGGGCCGCAACGTTGAAGCGGGTGCCAAGGCGGCATTCGAGGCCTCGGTCCGGCGATACCTTGCGGCGATTTCGGGCGCGCCGTAGCGGGGATGATTGAGAAGGCCGTCGAATCTCGCGCCCGTTGCCAGAGTGGCACTACACCAACTGCAGTCGCAACTCCCCGCCCCACGATTTTAGCGCGCGCTGAAGGTTCCTCGATCGTGGCGCTGCGCGTTGGTCAGGTCGAGCAAGCGATCGACTTGCGCGCGGCTGGTTTTCATCAACTCGGCCATCCGCTGCTTGGTGATTTTCTTTTTTCTTCATTTCGCTGGCTGCAGCTGGCGTGCGATCACAGCCTTGATCGCCGCGGTGGTTGCTTCCTCGCGGATTCCGGCGTCTTCGAGCCAGCTTTCGAAGCTCGAACCTATGTGCGGGTTTTTCCTTGCCATGATCATTCCTCTGCGGAGTGTATCAAAAAAGATGCATCCAGGGCAATGTGGACATGAGCTGAAATGTCCCGTTCCGACGACTGTGCTCGTAAGCGTTGCCCCGCAGCTTGTCCCGCAAACTGGGTTCGCTATATCGAAGCCTCCCGATCGCGCATTGAGTAGAGCGACATGAGCCTGCCTCCACCGCCGACACCGCCCCCCGTATCCCAGCCGTTCCAGGCCGAGGTGCGCCGAACTGCTGCACCTGATGGTGCATTCGGTCTATTCGGAGACCGATATTTTCCTGCGCGAGCTGATCTCGAACGCGTCGGACGCCTGCGACAAGCTGCGCTACGAGGCGATCGCGGCAGCCCGACCTGATCGCCGACGGCGCGCCGCCCGAAAATCCGCATCGTGCCCGACAAGAAGGCCGATACGCTTCGCGTGGTCGACAGCGGCATCGGGATGGACCGGCAGGAGCTGATCGACAATCTCGGCACCATCGCGCGCTCCGGCACCAGATCGTTTCTGTCGCGCCTGACCGAGGCCAAGGACGGCGCCGGCCTGATCGGCCAGTTCGGCGTCGGCTTTTATTCCGCCTTCATGGTGGCCGACCGCATCGTCGTCACCAGCCGCCGCGCGGGGATCGGACGAGGTCTGGACCTGGTCGTCGTCAGGCGGCAGCCGGATTTGAAATCGCGCCGGCCAGCGAGGAGGACGCCAAACGCATCGCGCGCGGGCACCGAGATCGTGCTGCATCTGAAGCCGGACGCGGCAGAAATATCTCGAGACTCACGAGATCGAGCGCATCGTCGGCGCCTATTCCGACAACATCCAGTTTCCGATCGAGCTTCAAGCCGGAAGAGGGCGAGCCGCGCCAGATCAATTCGGCGAGCGCGCTGTGGCAGCGGCCGAAATCGGAGCTGACGCCGGAAGACTACAAGCAGGCCTACAAGTCGATCGCGCAGCGCCTTCGACGAGCCGGCGATGACGCTGCATTACCGCGCCGAAGGGCGCTAGTCCTACGCGGTGCTGCTGTTCGCGCCATCGACAACAGCCGTTCGATCTGTTCGAACCGGCGCGCAAGGGCAAGGTGAAGCTCTATGTGCGGCGGGTGTTCATCACCGACGATGCCGACCTGCTGCCGTCCTATCTGCGCTTCATCCGCGGCGTGGTCGACAGCGAAGATCTGCCGCTCAACATTTCGCGCGAGATGCTGCAGAACAATCCGCAGCTCGCGCAGATCCGCAAGGCCGTGACCGGCCGCGTGATCACCGAGCTGGAACAGCCTGAGCCGAGAAGGAGCCCGAGAATTTCGCGAGGATCTGGGACGCGTTCGGCCCGGTCATCAAGGAAGGCCTCTACGAGGACTTTGAGCGGCGCGAGAAATTGCTGGCGCTGTCGCGCTTCACCACGACCGCGGGCGAGAAGCGCTCGCTGAAGCAATATATCGCGGACCTGAAGCCCAACCAGACCGAGGTGTACTTTCTGGCCGGCGACAGCATCGAGCGGCTGAAGTCCAATCCCAAGCTGGAAGCAGGCGACGGCCCGCGGCATCGAGGTTCTGCTGCTGACCGATCCGGTCGACGCGTTCTGGACCTCGGCGCCGCTCGATTTCGAAGGCAAGCCGCTGAAGTCGCTCAGCCAGGGCGATATCGACTTCGGCCTGATCCCGCGTGCTCGACGACAGCACAGCGAAGAGACCGAACGCGGACACCGACGAGGCCACGACCATCGCCGCGATCAAGGCTACCCTCGGCGACCGCGTTACCGATGTGCGCGCCTCGCAGCGGCTGACCACCAGCGCGTCATGTCTCGTCGCCGGCAGCCATGGCCCGGACCGGGAGCTCGAGCGATTGCTGGCACGGCAAAATCGCGGCGCCGGCACCAAGCCGATCCTCGAAATCAACATGCGCCACCCCCTGGTCGCGGCGATTTCCGGCGCCAACGACGTCCAGCCTCCGGATTTGTCGTTTCTGCTGCTGGAGCAGGCGCAGATCCTCGACGGCGAACTGCCGGAGGATCCCGCCGCGTTTGCCAACCGGCTCAATCAGCTGGTGCTGCGTGGCGCGCCGAGCTAGCTTGATCAGGGATGGATCGATGGCAAGCCGGATCGATAAGCCTGGCCATGGGGCCATCGGTCGCGGCCATACCCAGCAGTTTCGCACATTGCGACCAGCGGGCCCAATTACGCCGGTCGCGGACAGAATGCCGGTAACGGGGTAGGTCAATTAGCCTCGGTTAGGAGAGTCAGGGAAGTTCAGGCAATCGTTAGTCATTGTTAGCATTGGTGCTTTGAAGTGGGAGGTCACGGTTTCAGTTTTATCGTTTGGCCTCGCAATGCTTGTTCATTTCATCACCGATGACCCCACGAAAATACCGGCCATCCGCGCGATGCTGGAGCCGCGATATCATGTTGCTCCTCAGCTGCTGGGAAGCGGTGACACGCAAATCGACTCCAGCGGCGTGCTCATGGTCGACGCCGACCTCCGTAAAATTCATCGTGTCGAGCAGATCAAGCTTCGTCTTGCAGGAGCTGAGCTGCATTCGTGAAAAGCTGTTTGTCGTTCACAACCACGTTCGCTCCATGGTTGCGCAGGCCTATGCGCTCGGAGCGACCGCCGTGGTTTCCGCGCCCAAAAGAAATCATCTTCAAGCTGGCGCAGATCGAAATCGCCGAGAAGGCGAGCACAAAGCGACATCGCCATTACCTCGCCCGAGATCACAGAGAGCACGGCGGCCTTCGCGTCGATGTTTTCGGCGGTACGGGCTGGCAAACAAATAAACCTGTCAGATGCCGAGCGCGCCACTTTACAAATCATCGATAGCATCGCGCAAAAAGGGCTTGCCGCCTGGCTTGACGACGTACGCCGCTATCACGAAGGAACCTTCCAGCATTGTCTGCTGGTCACGGGAGTGGCAGTCGGCTTTGCGTTGGAAATCGGGTTCTCCGATCTGGATGTAAAGCGACTTGGAATAGCGGCAACCCTCCATGACATCGGAAAAGCCCGTATTCCCTTGTTGATTCTCGACAAGCCCGACCGCCTTGACCCAGGCGAAGAAGAGATCATGCGAAGCCATCCGGTGATCGGATATGAATTATTGAAGGATATCGAAGACATTAGCCCCGAGATTCTTGACGGCGTGAGACACCACCACGAATATCTGGACGGTTCCGGTTATCCCGACGGGCTGACGGCGCCGGAGATTTCCGATCTCGTAAGATTGCTGACGATCTCCGATATTTTCGCCGCTCTCATCGAGTCGAGGCCGTACCGGCCGGCAATGCCCCGTCAAAACGCCTACAAGATCCTGTGCGGCATGGACGGCAAGCTGGAACGACCACTTGTGAAGGCGTTCCGGAACGTAGCGCTTGTGGTCTGAACGCAAACCGGCAAAGCGAAATGGTGCGCGTGAGCATGATCCAGAAAGCATGCCCTCGGCTTGACCGAGGGTGGGAACCGGTTTTCCGAAAAAGATCATGCTCAACAAGAGAGCATGGACATGAATGATCCGATCTCAACCTGAATCGATCACGATCTAGCGCGTCCGTTGAGCGCGCAAGGACGATGATGCCGTTCGCAGGAAGCGCAACGGCGGCTCGCCGAGAAACCATCCAGCGGCTGCGCTCCAGGAACGAACCCGCCCGCCATTGCCGACCGGCGCGGCATTTGGAAAGCTGTCGTACACGTCGCTGTTGAGCAGTTCCAACCAGTCCCCGGCAAACGGCAGTCCGATCGCGTAATCCCGCTTCGGCTGCTCGGCGCAGATTGGCTATCACGACCACATCCCGGCCTTCGCCTTCGATCCATCTGTGCAGGACGATCACCCGGTCGAAATTTCTGGCGCGCGATACCCGGGCGCTGCTTCCGCGCAGCGCGTGGCTGCGAGCGGCGAAGCTGGATCATGTCGGCGGCGAACTTCAGAAAATCGCGCCTCGCCGAACCGGCGCCGTCCAGCGCTTCCCATGAGATGAGGCCATCGACCAGCCGGTTGTCGCTCCAGTTGTTATCCTCGAGGAATTCCTGGCCCATGAACAATGCGGGAATTCCGGGCGCGGCAAGCAACAGGCCGGTTGCCGTCCTGCTTCGGCTGCGGGCGTACCAGGACGTTTCGGTCCGACGAGTCCGCGAGCATGGCGACCCGCGCGGCATCCGAATGGGACGCGAAAGTCACGTCCTGATTTTCGAGGCATTGCACGAGACGCCAGCCCTCGGGAATGCGCAGCCGGCACCACAAGGGCGTTCGCCACAGCGGAAAGATCCAGTGTCGCCGATGCACCGGCCGATGCCTGCCTGAGAAGATCACGCAGCGCATCCCGCAGACCGTCGCCAAGCTCGGCGTCGAAGCCGAGCCCCTGGGAGGCGGATGCACGCGCTCGGCGCGATCCTCGTTCCAGTACTCGGCAATCTGGATCGCCGCGGGATTGGTCGCGCGCACCGTGTCCGTCAGGTGCTGGCAGAACAGCCGGCCGCCCTCGTTCTCGATCACCCGCACCTCATCGTAGCGAATTCCATCGATCCGGAACTCGGTCAAAAAGAACCGCGCATTGTCGATGAGAAACTGCGATACCCAATCATTCCAATAGGCGAAGATTTGACCGCCTGCCCAGCCGTGATCCGTGAAGAAAAGGCTGTTGTTCTGGTTGTCCGGACGCTGCCGGTCGTAAAACCAGATACTGCGATCGTCGAAGCCGCCCCCGGCATGGTTGTAGACCAGATCGAAAATCACGGCGATCCCGTGCAGATGGCAGAGGTCGACGAGGCATTTCAACTGATCGGCTGCCATGCGCAAGCTCGGGAGCTGCGAGAGGCTGCTTGCCGAAGCGTTCGAGCCGTCGGTTGATGCTCGCGAGCCGCCAGCGGAGTTGCTTGGGGAAACAGAATATGCGCCTTCGGGAGAAAAATAATCGACGCCATTATAGCCCATGCTGAAGGCGGTTTCGAATTCCTGGATCGGGAGCAACTGAAATGGCGTTCACGCCGAGACTTTGCAGGTGTTCCAGTTTCTCGATGACGTCCAGAAACGTACCGCCGCGCAGCTTGCGGACATCGCGGCCGGTCTCGTCCTGCGCCCACCAGGTGCCGACGTGAAGTTGATAGATGATGAGATCGTTGAACCGCGGGGACTGCCAGCCTTCAGCGCGCCACGAATAGCTTTCAGGAGCGCGAACGACGCAGTAGCTGTCCGGAAAGGCGGGCGACAGCGTGAGCTCGCGCGCGTAAGGATCTCGCTTCCATCCGGCGCTGCCGACACCCTCAACGAAAAACATGTAAGGGTCACCGTGGCTTATTCCAGCCAGAAAGCCGCCCCAGCTGCCGTCACCCAGTGCTGCCAAATTATCTTCCGGAGCCGGCCGCCAGGACGGTTCGTTGATCACGGCAAGCGCGCTGCCGGCGACCACGGAAACCGCTTTGCGTTCGGCGCCCAGGTCCGAAAGCCTGTCCCATCGGACCGCACCGTGGCCCCCATGGCGCTGTTTTCGTTAACCCGGCTCAAATCAACTGCCATATGCGCGCCCGGTTCGTTATGCAGATGCTCTCAAATAGTTTTCGGGTAAGCACCAAAATGCAAGGGCCAGCCGCCGAAGTTTATTCGATCGGCGCCAGTCTTGAACCCGATTACAGCGCCAGCCGTATCTGTTAGACGATCTCGAAATGGGGTAATTCCACGGAAATGACCGCGCTCAACGGCAGCGACACGTTTTACGGCAGAATTCCGGTCTTTCGCGGCTTTTCCAGCCTGATGGACCCGGCGCTGTATTCCGGCGTTGCCGGACGACTGGAGCATCGGCGTCGCCGATATCGTGGAATCGACCAAGGCGATCGCGGAGGCGCGTTACAAGGCGGTCAACATGGCCGGCGCGTCCGTGATCGCGGCGGTCGCCAATGCGCTGGAGGGACGCGAGTTTCCGTTCGTGTTCGGCGGCGACGGCGCAAGCTTTGCGGTATCGCCCGACGATGTTGCGCGCACCCGCGACGCGCTGGCGGCGACCGCCATCTGGGTCGAGGAGAGCCTCAACCTCATGATGCGGGTTGCGCTGGTTCCGGTCGCAGCGATTCGGGCGCAGGGTCTTGACGTCCGCGTTGCCCGCTTCGGGCCGTCGCCGAATTTGTCCTACGCGATGTTTTCCGGCGGCGGCCTCGGCTGGGCGGAAACCGCGATGAAGCGCGGCGAGTTCGCGGTGCCGGCGGCGGCGCCAGGAACGCAGCCCGATCTGACCGGGCTGTCGTGCCGGTTTGAGGAAATTCCATCCGTGCGTGGTCTCATCCTCTCGGTGCTGGTGGTGCCGGCGCGCGGCGCCGATCCGCTGGCCTTTCGCAAACTGATCGAAGACGTCATCGCGCTGGTCGAGCGCAGCCCGGATGCAGGCCGGCCGGTGCCGCCGGGCGGGCCGCCGCTGCGATGGCCGCCGGCCGGCGCCGATTTCGAAGCGCGCGCCGCGCGCGGCGGATCGCTGTTGAAGCGGCGCGCGGCTGTGCTCACGTTTACGCTGTTCGCCTATCTCATCATGCGCTTCGGCATCAGTGTCGGCGGCTTCGTCCCGAAAACCTATGTGCGGCAGGTGGTGGAGAATTCCGACTTCCGCAAATATGACGACGGACTGCGCATGATCCTCGACTGCTCATCGGAACTGGAGGCCGCACTGACACGGCGCCTCACTCTCGCCGCTTCCGCAGGGGTCGTGCGATATGGCCTGCACCGGCAGGACGCGGCGATGATGACCTGCTTTACGCCTTCGGCGCTGCGCAGCGATCACGTGCATTTCATCGACGGCGCACGCGGCGGCTATGCCTCGGCGGCGACGGCGCTGAAGGCGATGGCGGCTTGATGCGACCTGTTCCTCATGGTGAGGAGGCGCTCTCCCGGCAGCGTACTTGCGCTGTCCGGTGCGCCGTCTCGAACCATGAGGAAACGCATAATTCATCCTTCGAGACGCGGCGAAGACGCCGCTCCTCCAGCGATGAGCGCAATTGCGCTCACGCGGGGATGAGGAAAAGATCAGGCGTCATTTTCCGCAGCTGCTCAGCGCGCGGATCGGGTCCAGTTTTCGCCGCCGCAGAGCGAGCCGCCCACGCAGCCTTCGACCTTCAACGCGTCCGGACCCAACACCGAAATGTTGCTGGCATAGCTGTTGCCGTCATCGGCGTTGTAAATTGGACCAGACCATTTGTTCGGGCCGTTGGGCCGCATGCCGCTGAATAGCGCAAGCCCAATTATTGGGCGTTTGGCCAAGGTTGGATCGGGATTCTTGTCATCGATCTGAGGTTTTCCGGTTGCCGGATTGATCGGGTCCTTCAGCCAGACCACGACCCCGCAAATTCCGCCGCCGCATTTGCTGACACGGACTTTGGCGTCGCCCGCCTGCGTCAGCCAGATTCCGCTCGGGTCAGGGCTGGCCTGCGCGTTTGCGGGCGTCACGCCAAGCAACGCCGCGAAAATTGCAATGATGAAGATTAGTCTGCAAGCCATAAATCTCTCCCCGAGAAGCAGGTCTGCATAGCAACAAATCGAATTTGCGCAATGCCATATCCGCCACTCGCGAAGATCATTTGTCCCAGCGCGTCAGGCGAATCGACAAGGCCGTGCCAAGGCCGAACAATGACCATTGGGGCCGCGTCGAGCGGAGCGTCGATGGTCATACCTCAGCAGATATTCCTGCAGGCCCCGGACAAGCAATGGATTATGGGCAACATGTTATGAAGCCATCCGGGCCATCCGCCACCCGCGGCCTGCGCATGGTCACCAGGGCAGGCCGCATAGGTCGATCACGCCACCCAGCGGCGCGCGTTTGAGTTTGTAGACATATGGCGCGGTGGCCTGGAAGCGAATCCGCCCCTCCGGCTGATCGCAATAGATTTCGCCGTCGAACGGCTTCCAGCCGCGGCCGACATAAAACGGCGCGTTGTGCGGTTCGCAAAACAGCAGCGCGAAATCGGTGGCGCCTTCATCCTTCAAGGTTTGATGGCGGCATTGAGCGCAACACTGGCGTAGCCGCGGCGCCGGCTGTCCTCGCGGGTCAGGACGCCGCCGATGCCGCCGGCCCGCATCTTGCGCCCGTTCCATGTGATCTCGCGGCGCTGGATACCGACATGGCTGACGACGCCTTCCGGGTCAGCCTCGAACCAGCACCCGCCACTCCGGATAGGCAAAGCAAAGCGGCCCCACGGCAGCTTCGCGATGACGTGAGGCGGCCAGACCGCCTTGAACAGCGGCTCTGCCAGAGACCAGGATGCGTCTCCGTTCAAGACGTCGATCTCGATGCTCATTGCATTCCTAACCTTCTCGCCCGGCGCCGCGGGACCTCGATCACGGACCAGGGCCGTGCGCCTTGCTGTCATAGCGGCAAATGGTATGATTTCGCGATCGGAATTCGGGGGCATCGATGCGCCGGCTTGCCGCCTTTGTCACTGCTTTTTGGCGGTTTGCCTGCCAATCAACCCGCCTTGGCGGGAAGCGCGTCGCACTCGTGATCGGTAATTCGAGCTACCAGAACGTTGCCGCGCTCACCAATCCCGCCAACGATGCAGACCGCCATCACCGAGATGTTCAAGAAGGCATCCTTTGATGTGGTCGAGTCGCGCCGCGACCTGAAATACATGGAAATGCGCCGGGCGTTGCGCGATTTCGCGGATAAGGCCCGGGGCGCGGATATCGCGGTGATCTATTTTGCCGGTCACGGCCTCGAGGTCGACGGGACAAACTACGTCGTTCCGGTTGACGCTGTGCTGGAACGCGACGCGGATGTCGATGACGAAGCCATCGCCCTCAACCGGATTCTCTGGCGGCCGAGCCGGCGACGCAGCTGCGGCTGGTCATTCTGGATGCCTGTCGCGACAATCCGTTCGCGAAGAAAATGAAGCGCACGATCTCATCGCGATCGCTGGGGCGCGGCCTTATCGGCGTCGAGGCGACCAAGCCGAATACGTTCATCGCGTTTGCCGCCAAGGAGGGATCGACCGCCGCCGATGGCGATGGCAAGAACAGCCCGTTTTCGGCGGCGTTGCTGAAACATCTCACTCGGCCCGGCCTCGATATCCGCAAGGCCTTCGGCTTCGTCCGGGACGACGTGATGAGCGCAACCGGCAACCAGCAGGAGCCTTACACGACCAATTCGCTCGGCGGTAATGACGTGGCGCTGGTGCCCGCTCCGCGCCGCCGCCGGTGGCGAGCGGGAACGCCAACGCCGACATTCGCCACGACTATGAACTGGCCGAACGGGTTGGAACCAAGGAAGCCTGGGATCTGTTTGTGGCGGCAAACCCGTCCGGCTTCTACACGGATCTGGCCAAGGCGCAGCGCAACAAGCTCGCCGCCGAAACGGCGCGGATCGCTGCGACCGAAAAAGCCCGCAACGCCGCGGAGGAGCAGGCAAGACTGGCCGCCGAGGTGCCAAGGCCAGCGAGCAGGCCAAGGCGGCGGCGCAACCGAAGGCCGCCGAAGAGGCGAGGCTGGCAGCCGAAAAGAAAAGCAGGTCGAAGACGCAAAGCTCGCGGCAGCGGAGCAGGCAAAGGTCGCCGAACAGGAAAGGCTGGCGGCCGAGAAGGCAAATCAGGAAGCCAGGATCGCGTCAGCCGAGCAGGCCGCGCCAAAACAAGATAAGCCTGATGTCGATAAACCCGCGGCTCCGGCGGTCGCGGCGCTGACGCCGCCCGGCACGGCTGCTCCAGAGGCGCCAAACTCCGATCGACCAGCGCAGCAAGACATTCCCGGCTGCTGCAGTCCGAACTGCGGCGGGTCGGCTGCAAGACCGGCGAGGCCAGCGGCGAATGGAACGCATCGGCCCGCCGGGCGCTTTCGTCATTCAATGACAATGCCGGGACCAGGTTCGATGTGAAGCTCGCCAGCCTCGATGCGCTCGATGCGGTCCGCGCCAGGACGGGGCGGGTTTGCCCGCTCGATTGCGAACGCGGGTTCCGCGCCGATGGCGATCGCTGCGTGAAGATTACCTGCGATAGCGATCAGGTCTTGGGGCCGAACGGAACGCTGCCGCCCGCGTCCGGAGCGTGCGCCAAGAGTTGTGACGCGTCAGGAGCGGACGGGCGCCCGCAGCGCCAGGGGCCGGGGCAGGTGTTTTGTCTACAACGGCAGGCAGGTTTGCGAATAGCGCCTGCGCGCGCAGTCCAGGCGCGCGCTGTTTTGTTCTGGCGGTCGCCCGCTCAATAAGCCTCACATTGGGTCCGGGTGATTTGCGGGTGGGAGCAATATGCGATTGCGCCCGATCCGCTAAAGAAAGTGTATACTGCGTTTGCCGGGCTTGAGCTTCGATCCTGGATCGTCATCCTGCAGTCGTTTCCGCGAGATCGTCATCATCACAATGGTGATATTGTTCGGGTAATCCCGAACGGCACGAAGCGAGTGCCTTCCCACCACATTGAGAGTGGTCGAGCCGCCAGGTGACTCAGTCCTGCGCACCCAGTGACGGCATTCAAATTAGTTCTTCCGCTTGTGCCCGATTTCACGTCGAGGACTTGCCGTGCGATCGTCGGAGAAACACGGCCGTGCCTTCAGCATGAAAACGGAAAGTTCTGTATCGGCGGCTGCTGGCAATTGGCGATACCGTCATAGCTGAAGCGGCCCCGGATGATGGGGTTTGCCGCTTCGCTCGGGGCAGACGCCATGCATGCCGCGACCGCGAACGCCGCAATCACGCAGGCCGACTTCAATTTCATGGTTTCGACCTCCTTAGGTATTTCATTCCCAATGGTATTTTGGACTTAATTCGATGCGGCGGCGTTTGACAATATCCGCTCGCCGGCCGAGGGCGGCGTATTCCCAAATTGCTGTATTTAAGACCGCTGGAACCTTCTATAAGGGGTTCTCGTTAAACCACGTCTCCCACCATTGCGGACATCATCCCATGACCTTCACGCTTCCCACCCTTCCTTACGCCTATGATGCGCTTGCGCCCCATATGTCCAAGGAAACCTTGGAATATCATCACGACAAGCATCACCAGGCCTATGTGACCAACGGCAACAATCTGCTGAAAGGCACCGAATTCGAGGGCAAGTCCCTCGAGGAGATCGTCAAGGGCTCGTTCGGCAAGAATGCGCCGCTGTTCAACAACGCCGGCCAGCACTACAACCATCTGCATTTCTGGAACTGGATGAAGCCCAATGGCGGCGGCGCCAAATTGCCCGGCCGCCTGGAAAAGAAGATCACCGAGGACCTCGGCGGGCTCGAGAAATTCAAGACCGATTTCGCCGCCGCCGGCGTCGGCCAGTTCGGCTCGGGCTGGGCATGGCTGTCGGTGAAGAACGGCAAGCTCGAAATCTCCAAGACCGCCAATGGCGAAAACCCGCTGGTGCATGGCGCCACGCCGATCCTCGGCGTCGACGTCTGGGAGCATTCCTACTACATCGATTATCGCAATCGCCGCCCGGATTATCTGAAGGCGTTTGTCGATCATCTGGTGAACTGGGAGTATGTCGACCAGCTGTTCTCGAAGGCCTGACCGGCGCAAGGCGAATTTGCCACGCGACGAATCTGGGGCGGCAGCATCTCGGCTGCCGCCCTTTCGTTTGCGCTGGCGTTTGCCGATCCTTGCGGGGATCGCGAGCTTGCGGCAAAACCTGCGGCCAGCTGGGTGTCCGTCCTGTCAATCTGGAAAAGCTCGAGGATGAACTATCTCCTGGTCTTTATCGGTGGCGGTCTTGGTGCGACGCTGCGTCACATGCCGTCAACATGATCTGCGCGCGCTTGCTCGGCACGGCGTTTCCCTACGGCACGCTTCATCATCAACATCACCGGCTCGACCGTCATGGGCCTGATCGCGGGCTATCTCGCGCTTCAAGGGCGAAGCATCGCAGCCCTGGCGCCTGTTCCTGATGACCGGCATTCTCGGCGGCTACACCACATTCTCGGCGTTCTCGCTCGATGCCGCACTGCTCTACGAGCGCGGCGAGATCGGGCTTGCACTGTTCTACGTGCTGGGGTCGGTGGTGTTTTCGATTGCAGGCCTGTTCGCCGGCCTCGCGCTGGTTCGCCATCTGACGTGAACCGTTGGCCTCGTGGCCTCCCTGGCAATCCCGCATGGGCCTCCATGAGGCACGCATGGGTCCCGTCACTCTTCCATTTGCTTCGCTGCGCACGGCGAGACTAAGCAGGTCCAGCCCCATCACGCGCCAGACCGAATCCCTTGTCAGAACTGCCTCTGAAAGACCCGGCGCCCGCCGACGACGCCACCGGACGAGCCGCGTCCCGGACGCGTCCGCAAGCCGATCGGCTGGTCGATGATCGTGATCGCGCGTGCTGGTCGCGGTCAGCGCCACACTGGTCTGGCGGCGCGACGGCATCGACGGCGTGCTGGAAATTCTGACCCACGATCTCGCGCTGTTCGGCGGCATCCTGCCGCGCGTGCTGGCGGGATGCCTGCTCGGCGCATTCATCGCGGAGATCTTGCCGCACGAGAAGGTGTCGCGCTCGCTGGGGCCGAATTCCGGGCTGAAGGGATTGCTGATCGGAACCGGCGTTCGGGGCGATCCTGCCGGGCGGGCCGTTCACCGCCTATCCGGTGGCGAGCGCGCTGCTCACCGTCGGCGCCGATTTCGGCGCCACCATCGCCATGGTCGTGAGCTGGACATTGATCGGCTATGGCCGCGCGATTGCCTGGGAATTGCCGATCATGGGCGACCGACTTCACGCTGTGGCGCATCGTGATCTCGCTGCCGCTGCCGGTTCTGGCCGGCGCGCTTGGGCGTTTCGTCTATGTCCGGATGTATCCGAAGGCGCGCCGCCATGAGCGCCGCGCTGATCATCGACATCATCCTGTGGGGCTCGGTTGCGGCAGTCGGGTTTATCGCCTGGCAGCGTGGCCGGCTTGTCGCTCACGACGGCGGTGCGCGAAGGCTCCATGGACTTCATCAACATCGTGCCGCGCATCGCGCTCGGCGTGATCGGCTCGGGCTATATCGCGGCCGTCATTCCCCAGGAAGTCATCACCGGCTGGCTCGGCCCGGACTCGGGCTGGTTCGGCGTCCTCACCGCCGTGATCGCGGGCGCAGCGACCCCGGGCGGGCCGGTGGTCGGCTTTTCCCTCGGCGCGGTGGCGCTGAAGGCCGGCGGCGGCTCGCCCCAAGTCATCGCCTATGTGATCGCGTGGGCGCTGTTTGCCTTCCAGCGGCTGCTGCTGTGGGAAATCCCGTTCATGCCGGCGCGTTTTGTCTGGTTTCGCGCCGCCGTGTCGCTGCCGTTCCCGTTTCTGGCGGCAGCCATCGCAATGGCGATCGGCAGGCCGTAGGGCCACTGTGGACGGCTACGAGGCTTCCTAAAAGGTGTTAAAATGACTATGTTTCGAGCATGACGCGACTGCTTGAACAGGCCATTGAAACCGTGTCCGCTCTACCTGACGACGTGCAGGACGATCTCGCGCGGATCTTCTTGCAATTCGCGGGCGTCGAGCAACCGCCCTATATACTCACGCCCGAGGAAGAAGTTGAGATAGGACGCTTCGCTGGGTGAAGCTGAGCGTGGCGAGTTCGCGACGGATGAAGAAGTCCGCGCCATGTGGACCAAGCATGGCCTGTGAAAGTCCGCTTCACACGCCGGGCGCTCCGGCAGATGGCCGAAATTCTCGACTACATTGAAGCCCAGTCACCGCAGGGCGCGGAGATCGTCAAGAGACGGCTACAGGCCGTCAGTTGGTCTGCTCGCTGATCATCCCGACGCCGGACGCGTCACCAACAGGGGTAATTCCGCCGCGTCGTCGCAAGTCCCTATCCTTATGTGATATTCTACCGATCGGACGCGACCGGGATCGTCATTCACGACGTTCGCCACGCTGCCCGTCGTCCTCTCTAAGCCATTCGGACCGGTTAGGTTCGTAGACACCCGTTATGTTATAATATAACATTTTTCCATGGCTCCTTCTCACCCCCACAGCCACGGCCACGATCATGGGCACACGCCACGCCCACAGCCACGGGCCGGCAACGCCGCATCCGGCGCAAGCCGCACCGTGGTCGATCCTGCGCATGACCGTCGCTCGCGCGGCTCGGCTGCGGCGCTCGCGGTCAGCGCCGGGCTGTGGGCCGTCGTGCTGGCTTGCGATGAGGTGAGCATGGCCGCGCAACTGCAATTCCGCGACGTCACGCTGGGCTACGACCGGCACCCGGCGGTGCACCACCTCAATGGCGAGGTCGCCTCCGGCGCGCTGCTCGCCGTCGATCGGTCCGAACGGCGCCGGCAAATCGACGCTGTTTCGCGGCATCGCCGGCATCCTCAAGCCGCTGGCGGGTCGATCGTGATCAGGCGGTCTCGATCTCCGGGATATCGCCTATCTGCCGCAGACCGTGGATATCGACCGCAGCTTTCCGATCTCGGTGTTCGATTTCGTCGGCACCGGGCTCTGGCGCTCGACCGGATTTTCGGCGGCATGGGCAAAGCACGCGCGCGACAAGATCGCGCAGGCGCTCGCCGCCGTCGGCCTCAACGGTTTTGAGAACCGCACGCATCGGCACGCTGTCCGGCGGGCAGATGCAGCGCATGCTGTTTGCGCGGGTGCTGCTGCAGGACGCGCGCCTGATCGTGCTGGACGAGCCGCTTCAACGCCATCGACGCCAAAACCTCGGCCGACCTGCTGGCGCTGGTGCAGCGCTGGCACGCGCGAGAGACGCACCGTGCTGGCGGCGCTGCACGACATGGATCTGGTGCGCGCCAATTTCCCGGAAACCCTGCTGCTGGCGCGCGGGCCGGTGGCGTGGGGCCTGACCGCGCAGGTGCTGACGGCGGAAAACCTCGCTGAAGCGCGGCGGATGTGCGAGGCCTTCGACGACAGCGCCGCCGCCTGCGCCGTGGACGACATGCCGTCGCGGGCGGCCTGACCGTCCCATGATCTACGATGCGCTGATCGCGCCGTTCACCGAATTCGAATTCATGCGCCGCGCGCTCGCCGCCGTGATCGCGCTGTCGCTCGGCGCGCGCGCCGATCGGCGTGTTCCTGATGCTGCGGCGGATGAGCCTCGTCGGCGACGCGATGGCGCATGCGATCCTGCCGGGGGCGGCGATCGGCTTCCTGCTGTCCGGGCTCAATCTGTTCGCGATGACGACCGGCGGCTTGATCGCGGGTTTTGCGGTCGCGATCCTGGCCGGCGTGGTCGCGCGCACCACCGAGCTGAAGGAAGACGCCTCGCTCGCGACCTTCTATCTGGTGTCGCTGGCGCTCGGCGTGACCATCGTCTCGATCAAGGGCACCAATATCGATCTGTTGCACGTGCTGTTCGGCAACATCCTGGCGATGGACGACCAGACGCTGCTGGTGATCGCGTTCAACGCCACCATCACGCTGCTGGTGCTGGCGGTGATCTATCGCCCGCTGGTGATCGAATGCGTCGATCCGGTGTTCCTGCGCACCGTGAGCCGCGCCGGCGCGCCGGCGCATCTGGCGTTCCTGGCGCTGGTCGTCATCAACCTCGTCAACGGCTTTCATGCGCTCGGCACGCTGCTCGGCGGTCGGACTGATGATCCTGCCCGCAGGCATCGCGCGGTTCTGGTCGCGCGACATCACCGGCATGATCTGCATCGCGGTCGCAAGCGCGATCGTCTCGGGCTATGCCGGGCTGGTGCTGTCGTTCCAGACCCGCATTCCCTCGGGGCCCGCGATCATCCTGGTGGCGGCGGGGTTCTATGTGGTCTCGGTGCTGTTCGGCAATGTCAGCGGCCTGGTCCGGCAGATGTTTCCCGGCCGCCATCTCGAGGCGTGAGCGTCGATGCGGCGTCTTCAGCTTGGCTTGACTCTGCTGTTAGCGTCGTGACAGCGGCTACCCGGCGCGCGCAGGACGATGCGGCTCGAACGTCGTCGCCAGCTTTCTCGATCCTGGGCGATTTCGTGCGCAATGTCGGCGGCGATCGCGTCGGCGTCACGACGCTGGTCGGTCCCGATCAGCGACGCGCATGTCTATGTGCCGACGCCGGCGGACGCCAAGAAGATCGCGGACGCCAAGCTCGTGATCGTCAACGGGCTTGGCCTGGAGGGCTGGCTGCCGCGGCTGGTGCAGTCCGCGGGCGGCAAGGCGGTCGATCGTGACCGCGACTCGCATGGCATCGCGCCGCTCAAGCTCGGCTCCGATGCCGATCCGCACGCCTGGCAATCCGTCGCCAACGCGAAGATCTATGTCGGCCAATATCCGCGACGCGCTGGTGTGCCGCCGACCCCAGCTGGACGCCGAGGTCTTTCGTGCCAATGCCGAGACGCTATCTGGCGAAACTCGATGCCCTCGACCGCGAGGTGCGCGCAGGCCGTCGCGCAAGATCCCGCAAAGCGCGCCGCAAGGTGATCTCGACCCACGACGCCTTCGGCTATTTCGCCGCCGCCTATGGCATCGAATTCATCGCGCCGCTCGGGCGTTTCACCGAATCCGAGGCCAGCGCCCGCGATATCGCCGGGATCATCACCCAGATCAGACGTGCGAAAATTCCGGCCGTTTTTCTGGAAAATGTCAGCGATCCCGCGCCTGATCCGCCGGATATCGGCCGAGACCGGCGCCAGGGTCGGTGGCACCCTCTATTCCGGACAGTTTGACGGCCGAAAAGGGCGATGCCCCCACTTACATTGAGATGGTCAGGCACAATATAAAGGCCCTGACCAGCGCGCTTGGCGAACTAGGGCAGGGGCCTCCCTGCCGCCGGCGCCGCCGCGAATATCGCCCGGAGCTATCATGCCAGAACTGACGTCCCAAAAATTCCCGTGACCGTGCTGACCGGCTATCTCGGCGCCGGCAAGACCACGCTGCTCAACCGCATCCTGTCGGAAAACCACGGCAAGAAATACGCCGTCATCGTCAACGAATTCGGCGAGATCGGCATCGACAACGACCTCATCATCGGCGCCGACGAAGAAGTGTTCGAGATGAACAATGGCTGCGTCTGCTGCACCGTGCGCGGCGACCTCGTGCGCATCCTCGACGGGCTGATGAAGCGCAAAGGCAAGTTCGACGCCATCATCGTCGAGACCACGGGCCTTGGCCGATCCGGCGCCGGTGGCGCAGACCTTCTTCGTCGACGAGGACGTGCAGAAGAACGCGCGGCTCGACGCGGTGGTGACGGTCGCCGACGCCAAATGGCTGAGCGACCGTCTGAAGGACGCGCCGGAAGCCAAGAACCAGATCGCCTTCGCCGACGTCATCGTGCTCAACAAGACCGATCTCGTCTCCAGGCCGAACTGGCCGAAGTCGAGGCGCGGATCCGCGGCATCAACCCCTATGCCAAACTGCATCGCACCGAGCGCTGCAAGGTGGCGCTGTCGGACGTGCTGGAGCGCGGCGCGTTCGATCTCGATCGCATCCTCGAGACTCGAGCCGGAATTTCTCGAAGCCGGCGACGACCACGATCATCACCACCGATCATCACCACGGCCATGACCATCATAACGATCACGGCCACAGCCATGGCGGGCTGAAGCATTACCACGACGAGGAGATGCAATCGCTGTCGCTGCGGTCCGACAAGCCGCTCGATCCCGACCAAATTCATGCCCTGGCTGCAAAACCTCGTCGCCAGCGAGGGCCAGAAGATCTTGCGCTCGAAGGGCATTCTCGCCTTCACCGACGATGACGACCGCTACGTGTTCCAGGGCGTGCACATGATGCTCGAGGGCGATCATCAGCGGAAGTGGAAGGACGGCGAGCCGCGCGAGAGCCGCCTCGTCTTCATCGGCCGCGAATTGCCCGAGCAGACCATCCGCGACGGCTTTGAGAGCTGTATCACCACGTGATGAAAGAGTTCGATCCGGGCGAGGGCGCCTCCATCGTTTCGATCACCGACCAGCGTGCGGCCGCTCGCGATCGGCATGCCGGTCATCTTCGATGCATTTCCTCGGCGAGACCGCGGTCCTTCGTCGGCGCCGAGGAAAGTGTCGCCATGGTCGGCGAGCGACGGCGAGATTTCGCGCGATCGCTGTCCATAGCGGCGCGGCACTCCTGTGCGCGGCATCCGATGGCGACGCGCATCGTCATGGGCGGCGACGACGGCAAGCTGGTGGCGCTCGACGCCAAGGGCGAGGTCACGCTGCTCGCGACCGATCCGAAGCGGCGCTGGATCGACAATGTCGCGCTGCATCCCGACGGCGCGGTGGCGTGGTCGGCCGGCAAGACCGCCTTTGTCCGCAGCGGCAAGGGCGAGGAGAAATCCTTCGATGCGCCCTCGACCGTCGGCGGCCTCGCGTTTGCGCCAAAGGGGCCTGCGCGCTCGCGGTCGCGCATTACAACGGCGTGACGCTGTGGTTTCCCAACATGGCGGCGAAGCCGGAGTTTCTGGAATGGGCCGGCTCGCATCTTGCCGTCATCTTCAGCCCGGACAACAAGTTCCTGGTCACCGCGATGCACGAGCCGGCGCTGCATGGCTGGCGGCTGGCCGACAACCGCCACATGCGCATGAGCGGCTATCCCGGCCGCGTCCGCTCGATGTCGTGGAGCGCGGGCGGCAAGGCGCTTGCGACCTCGGGCGCCGATACCGTGATCGTCTGGCCGTTCGCCAGCAAGGACGGCCCGATGGGCAAGGAGCCCGCGATGCTGGCGCCCGCTGCAGGCCCGCGTCTCCGCGGTCGCCTGCCATCCGAAGCACGACATCATGGCCGCCGGCTACAGCGACGGCACCGTGCTGATGGTCCGGCTCGACGACGGCGCGGAAATTCTGGTGCGCCGGAGCGGTGGCGACGCGCCGTGTCGCGGCATTGGCCTGGAGCGCCAAAGGCGCGCTGCTGGCCTTCGCCGCCGAAGACGGCGACGCCGGAATGGTGGAGCTGTGATGGGATCGTCACGTCTCTCACCTGGAGCATGATCCGGAAAAAGCCTGCCCGCACTTGATGCGGGGTGGGTACCGGCTTTCTCGCGCGACAAACGCGGAACGCGCTTTGCGCGGAGATCATGCTCGCTCTAGAGAGGTGACATGCAGTTTCTGACCACCTTCTCAATTCGCCGATTTCGTCGACACCCTGGTCAGCCTGACGGCGGCGTTCATTCTCGGCACTTTGATCGGCGCCGAGCGGCAATACCGGCAACGGACCGCGGGCCTGCGCACCAACGTATTGGTGGCGCCGTCGGCGCCGCGGCCTTTGTCGACCTCGCGATGCATATCGCCGGCGCCGATGGCGCGGTGCGGGTGATCGCCTATGTCGTCTCCGGGATCGGCTTCCTCGGCGCCGGCGTCATCATGAAGCAGGGCATGGACGTCCGCGGCCTCAATACCCGCGGCGACGCTATGGGCGTCGGCCGCGGTCGGCTCCTGCGCCGGCGCCGATATGGTCGCGCAAGCCGTGGCGCTGACAGTCTTCGTGCTGGCTGGCAATACGCTGCTGCGGCCGCTAGTGAACGCCATCAACCGCATTCCGCTCGACGAGCGCACCTCGGAGGCGACCTATTATTTCAAGCTCGCGGTCACCCCGGAGGCCTTGCCGGATATGCGTGACCATCTGGTTGAAAAACTGGAAGGCGCCAAATATCCGGTCGCCGATGTCAACGTCGTCGAACATGGCGATGATCTCCTGGAGATCGTCGCAACGCTGGTCTCGACCGCCATCGATCCCAACGAGTTGAATGCGGTGGTGGCCGAGCTGCTGCGCCAGCCCGGCGTTCGCCATGCCACCTGGGAAGTGAAGCACCACGGATTAATCGCTGCATTTGCGCGGTTCCGCGCCTCTCCTGGGAGGGAACAATGCGTCGCCCCGGCCGTTGATATCGCGAACAAATTTGCGGTGAACGATATGTCTGCCAATCATGGGAAGCGCAGTACCACCAAGGATTTTCTTTTGCGGCCGCACTGATTACGGCGGGCCTCGTCATTTCGGGGTTGTCGCTGGCTGAACTCCGCGCGCGCAATACGCAGCAATTGGCTCAGGCAACCCCGCCGCTGCAATCGACGCCGGGCGCGGAAACCAAACCCTCTGCGCCGCGCGAGCCGGTAACGACCGGCACCCGGCCGTCCACCGTTGCGCCGGAGCCGGCGCGGCCCGACCCCGAGGCGCAGAAGGCCGGCGCCCAGCCGGCGCTACCGCCCGCGCCGGCCGAGAAGACGGCGCCGCCGATCAAGGAAAAGTAATCGTCATTTCCGATGCGCAATTGCGCATCTGAGGGCGTGCGAAGCACGAGCTATGATGTGCCATTGCACATCAGAGAATTCCATACTCCCGATCGTGGTCATGAAGTTCGCAAATGGGGACTTTTCAATGGGTTGGATTCCCAAACTGCTCAACTCTGGGTCATTGGCGTCGCGCGTATCATACAGCTGATCACCTGCCGGTCGCAGTAGAGCATGCATTTGTTCTGATGCCCTCTAACGTCACCGGCCCCACCAGTGAAGTTGGCACATCTGCCCACGCAATTTGCGGCTCGATCCTCACATCGCGCGGCTGTCGTTGCTTCTGCCGGTGAGTTGAGGAGCACTCCGGTGCCTATGAGGGTGATCGCGAAGAAAAGGTGCCGTGTCATGGTCGAACCTCCTGAGAAAGCCGAGCGGGCCACTCTAAATCCTAACCTCTCGACGAGGCTAAAACCTACTTTTTCCGATCAGGGCCCTTCGCGCACCGGCGGGCTATCGGCTCATGCGCGGTGCCCCGACCCGATTTGAGGTTCCGCGCCAATCGACGCAAAATGTGCAACCAAAACAACGGGCTTCTCGATGCACGGATCGGGCGTGGATCCCGGCCTTGCGCCAAGCGGCGTATCCCGGAATGACGGAAGCTTTACGAGTGATCCTCCCTCTGACGCCGTTTTGACTGCGCTGCCGGTTTTACAGTCTCGCCTGTGTCACCCGGCTGTCCCATAATCCCGCCATCGCGCGACCGCGCAGGCGAGACATGGGGCAGGCAATGAAAATCGACGATATCATACGCAACGCCTATTCGATGCCGCTGACCAACCCGTCGTTTCCGCCGGGGCCCTATCGTTTCTTCAACCGCGAATATTTCATCGTCACCTACAGGACCGACCCCGAGGCGCTCGCCGCCGTGGTGCCGGAGCCGCTCGAAGTCGCTGAGCCCCTGGTCAAATACGAATTCATCCGCATGCCTGACTCGACCGGCTTCGGCGACTACACCGAAACCGGACAGGTGATCCCGGTCCGCTTCAAGGGCGAGGACGGCGTCTACGTGCATTCGATGTATCTGGACGACGAGGGGCCGATCGCCGGCGGCCGCGAGCTCTGGGGCTTTCCGAAGAAGCTGGCGTCGCCGAAGATCGCCGTCGAAAGCGACGTGCTGGTCGGCACGCTGCATTATGGCTCGGTGCTGTGCGCTTCCGCCACCATGGGCTACAAGCACCGCCAGGTCGATCACGACACGGTCCTGAACGTCGATGAAGGCGCCGAACTTCATCGATCAAGATCATTCCGCATGTCGACGGCAGCCCGCGGATCTGCGAACTGGTGCGCTATTATCTCGAAGACATCACGCTGAAAGAAGCCTGACCGGCCCGGCCGCGCTCGGGCTGTTCCCGCATGCGCTTGCCGATGTGGCGCGGCTGCCGGTGCGCGAAGTCGTCTCCGCGCTGCATTTCAAGGCGGACTTGACGCTCGGGCTCGGAACGGTGGCGTTCGACTATATGGCGAAGTAACGCGCGGGCGATCGGCGCTCAGTGTGCGCCCTTGAGCGTGCAGGAGGTCCAGCACGTCGTGGTGACGCCGCGTTCGCAGGCGATGCAGACGGCGACGCACTGCTTCATGTCCTTGGGATTGTACGGGCTGTACAATTTGGTGGCGCAGTCGATCGAGCCGGTGACCTCATTGTCGGGCTTGCAGGCGGCCAAAACGGCCGCTGACAGCACAATGGCAATGATGTTGCGCATATTCACCGCTCCACTGAGGAAGCCGCTGCTGCCATGCAAGCCAGACGGCCCAAGGTCCCCGCAAAAGAGGTACCCTACAAGATGGCGCGATCTGATTAAACGAGCGTTACGGCAGGCGGCTTCCCGGGCGCGCCGTGGCGCATCCGGGCCGGGGCCGTCTCTAGCGCACCAGAATGTTCCGAAACTGCCAGGGATCCGAGGTGTCGATGTCTTCCGGGAACAGGCCCGGCCGGTCGGACAGCGGGGTCCAGTCGGTATAAAGACCCTTCACCGGGCCGAGATATGGCATCTGGATTTCGAGGCAGCGGCGGAAATCCAGCTCGTCGGCCTCGACGATGCCGGCGTCGGGATTTTCCAGCGCCCACACCATGCCGGCGAGCACGGCCGAGGTCACCTGCATGCCGGTGGCGTTCTGGTAGGGCGCGATGCTGCCGGGTTTCCTCCATCGGACAAGTTGCGAGCCGTACCAATAGGCGTTCTTGCCGTGGCCGTAGAGCAGCACGCCGAGCTCGTCGATGCCGTCCTCGATCTCGTTCTCGTCCAGAATGTGCCAGGAGGGCTGCATCTTTGCCGGTGGCGCCGAAGATCTCGTGCAGCGACAGCACCGCGTCGTTGGCCGGGTGGTAGGCGTAGTGGCAGGTCGGGCGATAGACCACCTTCGCGCCGTCGCGCACCGTGAAATAGTCTGCGATCGAGATCGACTCATTATGGGTGACGAGGAAGCCGTATTGCGCGCCCGGCGTCGGGCACCAGGAGCGAACGCGGGTGTTGGCGCCGGGCTGCAGCAGATAGATCGCGGCCCCGCAGCCTTCGGTGTGCTGGCGGCCGTTCTCAGGCATCCATTTCTCGTGCGTGCCCCAGCCGAGTTCGGCCGGCTGCATGCCTTCGGAGACGAAGCCTTCCACCGACCAGGTGTTGACGAACACGTTCATCGGCTTCGGCTTCTTGGAGCGCTGGGTGTCGCGCTCGGCGATATGGATGCCCTTGACGCCGAGTTTTTGGGCAAGCTGGCCCCAGCCTTCGCGGCTGTTCGGCTCGTTGAAGGGCGTGTTGGTGTCGCGGGCGATGTCGAGCAGCGCCTGCTTGACGAACCAGGACACCATGCCGGGATTGGCGCCGCAGGTGGAGACCGCGGTGGTGCCGCCCGGGCTCTTGCGCTTGGCCGCGAGCAGCGTCTCCCGTAGCGCGTAGTTCGAGCGCTTTTCGGGGCCGATATTCTTGTCGAAGTAGAAGCCGTGCCACGGCTCGACCACGGTGTCGATGTAGAGCGCGCCGATCTCCCGGCACAGCGTCATGATATCGACCGAGGAGGTGTCGACCGAGAGATTGACGCAAAAGCCCTGGCCGCCGCCGGCGGTCAACAGCGGCACCAACACCTCGCGGTAATTGTCGCGGGTGATGCCCTGCTTGACGAAGCGCACGCCGTGCTGTTTGGCGATCTCGCCATCCTCATGCGGGTCGATGATCACGAAGCGCGACTTGTCGTAGTCGAAATGCCGTTCGATCAGAGGCAGCGTGCCTTTGCCGATCGAGCCGAAGCCGATCATGACAATGGGGCCGGAAATTTTCGCGTGGATTGGCGCGGAGGGGCTCATCAATTATCTCCAGGAGAGCAATTTGGCTGCGGCGTGTTTTTGCACAGCGTTTTCGAGCGACGTGGGTAGCGGTTCGCGTAGCAATCAGCTTGCGCAGATTGCGTAAGACTTTTGTCTGCGGTAGAAAACGCGTCAAAAAAGAGAGCATCAGGCGGTACGTCGCTTCGCGGTCACTTCGATCTCGATTTTCATCTCGGGCTTGTAGAGCCCTGCGACCACCAGCAGCGTCGCGGCGGGGCGGATTTCGCCGAGCACTTCGCCGCAGACCGCGAAATGGGCATCCGCATCATTGGCGTCGGTGATGTAGTAGGTCGCGCGGACGATGTCGGCCATCGCGAAGCCGCCCTCTTTCAGGGCGGCTTCGATGGTCTTGAAGCAGTTCCGTGACTGGCTCGTGACATCGGGCGGCATCGTCATGGTGGTGTAGTCGTAGCCGGTGGTGCCGGCGACAAAGGCGAAATCGCCGTCGATGACGGCGCGGCTGTAGCCGGCGGTCTTCTCAAAGGGCGAACCGGTGGAAATCAGACGGCGGGGCATCGGGACCTCGGTGTGCGGCATGATCCGGAAGGGGCGCGATTGGCGCCGTTTAAGGGCTTTTCTCTGACCCGCGCAACCCCTCTAGCGGGACTGCTGGGTGACGTCGGAGGAAGGCGGCGGGGCTGTGCCCCAGCGGCGCACGAGAGATGTCTCTCACGATCATGACGGAGACCATGATCAGGAGGATCGTCGTGACGACGCTGCGGACGCGGAACGCGCGCGCATCGACTCGGCTGCTGGCGAGGCTCTCCGGCATGATCGAGCGCTCAGGCCGCGTGCGGCACGGGCTGCAACGCCCTGGCCGCGCGCGATGCCTTCGTTTTGCAGCACCGGCGCTGTCGGCACGATCATGCCCCAGGCGCCGTCGAGCGCGCCCGCGCGCAGCTCAAGCCCGAGCAGGCGGTCGCGCTCGAACGGGCCCGGCAGCCGACAGCTCGCCGGTCTTCTCAGCTGTGAAGCCGAAGCGGGCGTAATAGGGCGCGTCGCCGAGCAGGATCACCGCGCCATGGCCGCGTTGCGCCGCGACCGCGAGCGCGCTGATCCATCAGGGCGGCGCCGACGCCGAACCTGCGGCTCGCGAGCGTCGACCGCGAGCGGCCCCAGCATCAGCGCCGGGACGCCCCGGCGCTGACGTGCCACAACCGTACGGTGCCCACCAGGCGGCCCTCGTGCCACGGCCGACGAAGGCAAGGCCTTCGGCGGGCGCACGTCCGTCGCGCAGGCGCTGGCAGGTGCGCATATGGCGGTTTGCGCCAAAGCAGGCATCCAGCAGCGCTTCACGCGCGACGACGTCCGAAGTCCGTTCCGCACGGATCGCGAACGGTGCGGCATTCGGGGTGAGGGCGATCGGGGCTCTTCCGCAAAGCAGTCATGGCACGTCAGTCCTCGCTCACGACGGCGGTTGACGCCGAGGCAGCGTTGTCAGAAAATTCGGCAAA
>ERZ1370068.7291-contig-6218_pt1 | contig 57828 bp, 51 predicted proteins | sample MGYA00561227_ERZ1370068 | MGnify/ENA primary metagenome ERZ1370068 (study PRJEB38410, sample SAMEA6850437) | metagenome | study: Metagenomic assessment of the ecological functions of the soil: analysis of the soil microbiota associated with the... | reverse complement strand
GTGCCGATGAGCGAAGAAGCGTGCGGCGCCGATTGCTGCCTGCCGATCCGCGCTGGCCGACCGACTGGCAGGCATCGAGCAGATAGAGGATGCCGTGGCGCGCGGCGATGCGGCCGACGTCGGCCGCCGGATTGACGAGCCCGCCTCTGCTCGGCACGTGCGTGATCGCGATCAGCTTCGTGCGCGGGCCGATCGCGCGCTCGAGCGCGGCGAGGTCGATCTGCCCGGACGCGTCGCTGTCGACCACGTCGATCTCGATCCCCACGCGCGCCTTCATCTGCAGGAACGCGAGGTAGTTCGACAGGTACTCGGCCCGCGCGGTGATGACGCGGTCGCCCGCCCGGAACGGAACCGCGTAGAACGCCATGTCCCAGGCGCGCGTGGCGTTTTCCACGACCGCGATCTCGTCCGGGCGCGCGCCGATCAGCGTGGCGACGGCGTCGTAGACATCCGCGATGCGATCGGCCGCTTCGGCCGCCGCCTCGTAGCCGCCGATGGCGGCCTCGCGCGCCAGGTGGCTCGTCACCGCGTCGAGGACCGGACGCGGCGGCAAGGCAGCGCCCGCGTTGTTGAAGTGGAGGACGTTGGCCACACCGGGCGTGTCCGCTCTGAGCAACGGCACGTCGAGCGTCATTTCGAAGCCCTCGGCCTCACGATGCCGCCGCCACTGCCGGCGCCAGGCGGACAGGTGATCCACTAGGCGACCGCCGCACCTTCCGGGATGCTACGCGTGGAGGAGCTCGACCGCCTCCTCGTAGATCTCCATGTTCTTGCCGTAGGAGATGGCCGACGCCTGGGCCGCGCTCACGAGATGGCGCCAGCGCCACGGAAGGCGGGTGGCGTGGAACTCCTCGAAGGTGGCCTGATGGTGCTTGAAGGCGTGCATCTCGGTGAAGTTGTCGTGCACGACAATCGTGGCCAGACGGCTGATGAGCGCATCCGGGTCGTACCCGAGGTCGGCATACTGCTGCGCCAGGTTCACGGTGTTCTTCACCTCGGGCACCGCGCGCATCTGCCCGAGGTTGGTGACCTTCGACCAGTCGGTCGGCGGCTGCGTGTAGATGCTCTCCTCGAGCGCATCCAGCAACGCGGCCTGGGTGCGATGGGGCAGCGCCGCGACGGCCTCCGGATTCGGCTGGGGCGGTGGCTCCATGCGGTTCTGCGTCGAGCGCACCTCGGGGCCGGTGTGCCACGTCAGCAGCGCCAGCAGCTTGTTGCGCAGGCTCACACCTTCCAGCTTCAAGAGATACCGGCGCAGGTTCGCGCCCGTGTGCAGGTGCACGTCCATCGGATTGCCCGTGAGCGATCGCATGAACAGGCCGGCGGCCCCGATCGACAAGGCTTCGCCGGTGCCCTGGAGCGACAGACCGTCCGCGAGGGCCTTCGCGAGCATCCTCGGGATCTCCGCATAGGTATCGCACTCGGTGATCGCCTCGCCCAGGAGGCCGATCGCCGGTGTTTCATCCGGGCTCGTGTGGAACCCGAGCGGGCGCTTCAGGAGCTCGTACTCCTCGAGCAGCGGCTCGATGTCTCGCAGCGGAGGCGGCGTGGGGAACCGGCTGACGTACCGGACGGCGGGGCGCATCAGGAACGGCGTGTACTCGCGTCCCAGCCAGTCGAGGGCGCGCCACGTGAACATGGGGAAGATGAAGTAGTGATCGTCGAGCGTGTTCTTCGGGATCGCCACGGTCAGCAGCAGGTCCAGCGCCTCGGCATGCGGGATGTTGTCCCAGAGCCAGAGGAAGGCGTGATCCGCGGCGTTGTACAGACCGCGATCCACGGCGGCGAAGAACGCCTTCTTCGTGCCCTCGACGCCGCCCGAGTCCACGGGCTTGGCATCCGCCAGGATGTACGGGCCCATGCCGGGGTGATTGATGTGCTTGTTCGACAGCGCGACGTGCTGAAGGATCGGCAGGAACCGCTGTTCGCCCGACACGCGCTCCACGGTGTGGTGGAGTGCATGAAGCCCGACGAGCGGGTGCAGCGGCCCGCCATGGTGGCCGGGCGGCAAGTCCGAGGAACGAGTGACCGCGAGCGCCGACGCGGTCAGGAGCTTCTTGACCGACAGGCCGTCGCGCAGCTTGCCCAGGGTGGCTTCGAGGATCCGGCTGGGGTCGGTCTCCTCGATGAACTGCACCAGCGGCTCGATGTCATCGGCAAACCGTACGGGCCTGTGCATGATCTCTCTCCTCTCGTTCCGTTCGAGAGCGCGTGTGCGCCTGAATCCTACCGCGTAGCCGGATCCTGCGCAGCAATCTTGTCGGCACCCCAGGAGACCGACTCGGGACACCTAGATCGAGCTCAGGTCCTGGCGCACGCCGGCCTTCATCACAGTGCACTCTCCGCAGCCGCAGGGCGTCGCGGGTCGGGTCCTCCGGCTGCCGATGGTAAATCGCCACCTTCCCGGCCTCGATAGTGCCCGTCCGGTCCGCGATGCCTCCGGCCGCTTGCCGCGTGCAGGCCGAGATGGCCTCGGCGGAGTCAGCCCCAGCGCCACGAGAGTCTCCAGCTCGAGGCAAATTGCCGTGGCGGGAGTCGGAGCCCACCGTGAACTTCATCCCGAGCGGAGGCGATCGGGAAGATCCGGCGCATGTTCTCCTGGGCCCGCGTGACTCCCTCGACGAACTCGGGTGGGCGGCCGGGCACCAAGGATCGAGTCGTGGAGATAGGGATTGAGAGGTGGCCACGAGCGTGGTGCCGTGCTTGAGGAAAGAGCTCGATGTCATCGGCTTCGGTGATCCGGGCGCCGTGCTCGATGGTGTCCACCCCGGCTTCGACGCGCGCAGTCGCGAAGGGCCGGGCCTCCGTGGGCGTGAACAGCCACGCGGAGCCCGACCCGGTGGGCCTCGTCCACGCAAGCCTGGATCTGTCACGGGCGAAGTACGCCACGGTGGCTGTGTTGCGGAAGTTGGTCGCATAGATCTTGATGAGGTCGGCGCCCGCTTCCACGTTGTCGAATCGCCTTCCGGAGGCTCTCGACGCCGTCGAAGCCGAACGCGTTCTGCCCCCAGCCGTGGGTTGCCCGGATCCCGCGCATGCCGGCCAGGATCAGGGTCCGGGAATGAGGCCCTGCTCCACCGCGTGGCGGACCGCGGCCGCCCGGAACGATCGCTCGCTCGGGTTCCGGATGGTGGTGATTCCAGCGGATGTCCGCCGCAGATTGGGGGACACTTGAGCATCTGGTACAGCTCCGGCTGAGGGTACCGCTCCTCGGGTCGTCTCGAAGCCCAGCATGAATGGGTGTGGCTGTCGATCAGGCCGAGGCAGGACGGTGGAGCCATGAAGTCGATGACAGCGGCGCCCGGCGGTGCCTCGACCGGGCGGCATCGCCGACGGCGGCGATGCGGTCGCCCTCGACGAGGATTCGCGCCTCAGGGACCGGCAGTCAGCCGAGTCCGACCTGCGATCAAAGATACCAGCGGATCACGGTAAGCACGGGCCCTCGCGCGTCGAGTGGAGGTGCTTCAGATGGCACTCGCTGCGATGTTCACAGTGAGCGCGAGCAACACCACGTTGAAGAAGAAGGACACCACGCCGTGGGCAGCGACCGTGCGGCGGATCACCTTGCTGGTGACTCCGTCGGAGACCTGAGATCTTTACAGGAGCGAAGTAGACGAAGTCCCCGTAGTCCGGCTCATCCTCGCCGCCTGGGAAGATCAGTCCGCGGCCATCGCTTTCATCGTAGAACTCATGGGCGTAGTGCAGCGCAGAACATGGTGTGGATGAAGGCCCACGACAGCACGATGGTGATGGTCGCAAGGATGAGAGCGCCCGGCTGCCGGCTGCCGCCGATCCTCGAAGTGCCGAAGCTCGATGAAGATGGCGGCAAGGCTTACCAGCGCCGCGGCAACCGTCAACACGAGGGATAACGAACTGTCCATCGTCCTCCTCGGCGGCCCGACGGCGGATGCTCTCGATATCGGAACTTAGGCCATCATGAAGACAGCGAGCACCGGGTAGACGGCGACGCCGATGTCCCAACTTCGGCGAGCAGGCAGGTCGTCCTCCCCAATGGGTCAGCCGGCCAAACGCCACTGTGACTGAGATTCCGAGGGCTGCGGCGGAGAACAGGCGTGGTCGCGCACGCACCATGCGCACCAACAAAGACAACCGGTGAATCATGATCCCTCCGGCGCTGAGCATCAATCATTCGGGCTGTCAGCGGCGTTCGTGGGCACCGACGGCGCAATAGAATGTGCACCTGAAAACACCCGCGAGCGCTCAACCGGACTCGTCACGATGATACGCTGGGTAAACGTCCCCGCGTACTGGTAGGAAGATCAGCTTCGGCTTCCTCCGGCGGACAGCTCGGTGGGCGATCCAATGCGCCCGCCCACATGCCGAGCGTTGACAACGTATGAGCGGCCGCATAGTAGTTTCGCCACTTCCTTGACCGTCCGTACGAAGAGCAAAGAGGCGCTCACCTTTTACTACGTCGGGTACATACCACCGAAACCTCGCAACATCGCTCTGAGGAGAACGCGCGGCCGAGCAAAGAGAACATCAGATTGTCGGGCGTCTTCGATGGATGGGTGTCTGCCAAACAGTCGTGAAATCGTTCGATCCGGCCTACGTCTCGGAGTCCGGACACGCTCCCCGCGCCGGTTCACGGTCTCGACGCTGCGCAGAAGTTCGTAGCGATGTATCTGCACGCGTTTCCGGTCTTCCACTTCGAGATCGAACAGATTCTCGCCACCGGCTCATTCGTCATGCGCGCTGTACGCCAAAGGAACGCACCGCGGCGAGCTCATGGGGATTCACGCGGCGACGAACAGAGCGGGGAAGCGTGCGTGGCACAATACCGTCAACGAACTGAAGAACGGCAAGATCTGGGTCCACGAATGGGGGTACTGGGACGGCGCGGCGCTCCTGCGGAATATCGGCGTATTGCCCGCCCCGCTGACGCGCCCGTTCTCTCCCGGCGTTGACGGTAAGAGCACGCGCCGGCCTTCTCGTTGCCGCCGTCGCTCCTTCTGCTGGTCCCCGGCTGGCCGCTGGCGGCGGACTTCAAGCTCACGCTGCCGACTGGGACTTCAGGAGGACGCCGCGCAGATCCCGGACGACAATCCCATCACCGCGGAGAAGGTCGCGCTCGGCAAGAAGTTCTTCTGGGACAAGCGCTGGTCGGCGTCGGGCACGGTCTCCTGTGCCGGCTGCCACCGGCCGGATCACGGCTGGAGCGATTCGCGAACGTTCTCCGTGGATTTCGCCGGCCAGCCGACCCCGCGGCATGCGCCGACGATCGTCAACCGGCTCTTCAGCGACCGGCAGCACTGGTCCGGCCTGCGGGCGTCGCTCGAGGACGCAGGCCGGGCTCGACGTCAACAAGACGGACGAGAAGGTCGATGGCGCACCTGGGAGCCGATCCCGGCCTACCGGCAGGAGTTTCGCGCCGTCTTCGGCCGCGAGCTTCGATCCCGTCGGCGTGGCCCAGGCCATCGCCGCCGTACGTGCGGACGATCCTGTCCGGCGAGCTTCGCCCTACGACCGCTTCCATGGCCGGCGACCGGAGCGCGATGTCGGACGTCGGCCCAGCGCGGGCTGCGCCTGTTCGAGGGCAAGGCCATGTGCGCGCGCGTGCCACGCCGGCTTCAACTTCACCGGCGAGGGCTACCGCAACATCGGCGTCGGCATGGACAGGCCGAACCCCGACCTCGGCCGCTACACGAGGTCACCGGCGACGACCGCCGACCGGGGCGCGTTCAAGACGCCGACGCTCCGCGACGTGGCCCGGCGCGGTCCGTACATGCACGACGGCAGCGAGCAGACGCTCGCCGACGTGGTCGCGCTACTACGATCGGGGCGGCGTGAAGAACCCGTGGCTCTCGTCGGACATGAAGCCTGCTGGGCTCACCGCGCAGGAGCAGGCCGATCTGGTCGAGGATTCGATGAGGGCGCTAACGGGCCGGATCGACCCCGAGGTAAGCCGGCCCCCGATCTCCCCGCAAGTAAGCGGCAGTCCTCAGTTGTAGGACGGTCGCCGTCCGGTTGCCCGCGCCACGCGGGTGCCGTCGAGGATCGCCTGATGGACACCGCGCGTGCGCCACGCAGTCGCCCGACCGCGTGGAGCGCGGGAACCTGGCCTTTGAGGGCCCGGTAGAGGGCTGTCGGTCGAGCGGCTCCCGGTCGCCAGCACGACCGTATCGACGCCCTCGATGCGCGCGCTCGGCGCCCGAAGAAGACATTCGCGACGACCACCGCCGAGCCCTCGATGGCGCGGAGCTCGGTGCTCGGCGTGAGGACGACGCCCCTGGTGTAGAAGGCGCCTGATAGAGCGGCGCGATGGAGGTGATCCCGATGTCCTGGCCCACGTGGAAGAGCGGCGAGATCACCTCGACACGCTTGCCCTGCTCGAGCAGCAGCTCGGCGGTGGAGAGCGCCTGCTCGGTGTGCACGTCGTCGACCACCGACGACGTTCGCTTCCGACCGTCGCCTCGCCGGCGAGCACGTCGCGATCGGTCACCACGTGCTTGCCATCGCTGCCCGGAACCGGCGGGACGTAGGGATGCGAGCCGGTGGCGACGACGACGGCATCCGGATGCTCGGCCAGCACCAGACCGGCGTGGCCCTCCGCACGCGAGCCGGATCTCGACACCGAGCTTGCGGATCTGCGCGACGAGAAAGCGCACGATGCCGGCGTACTCGGCGCGGGCAGGCGCGCGGGCGGCGAGGAGCACCTGCCCTCCCAGCTCGGCGGACTCTTCGAGCAGCACGACGCGATGGCCGCGGAGCCGCCGCCATCACGCGCCGCCTCCAGCCCGGCCACGCCGCCCCCGACCACCACGACCTTCTTGGGCTTCGACGCGGCGTGCGACATCTCAGCCGAGCTCGAGCCTCACGCCCGGTGGCGGGGTTCTGGACGCACGTGACCGCCTTCCCCTGGTAGATCCGATCGATGCAGCCCTCGTTCGCTCCCACGCAGGTGCGGATGTCGTCGAGCCGGCCCTCGCGCGCCTTGCGCGGGAGATCGGGATCGGCGATCAGCGCGCGCGTCATCCCGACCACATCCACCTGCCCGGCCGGCGACGATGCGGTCGGCGTGGCCGCGGATCGACGATGCGGCTCGCGTGAAGGATCGGCATCTCCGGGACCGCGTCGCTTGATGAGCTTGCCGCCAGCGGCACGAAGACGTCCGGCGGTGAAGCTCATGTTCGGCACCACCGCGGCCTGCAGCGCGTAGGTGTGGCGCCGCCGCCGATGATCGACAGGAAGTCGATCAGACCGGCCGCGGCCGAGCCGCCGCGCGATTTCCGCCATGTCCGGCCGTCGTCAGGCCGCCCGGCGTGAACTCATCGCCCGAGATGCGCGCGCCGACCACGAAATCACGCCCGGTCTGACGGCGAATCTCCGTCAGCACTTCCATCGCCGAAGCGCATCCGATTCTCCAGGCTGCCGCCGTAGTCGTCGACCCGCATGGTTGAACAGCGGTGACCAGAACTGATCGATCAGGTGGTTGTGCGCCATCGAGAGCTCGATCCCGTCCAGGCCACCGTCGCGGCACCGCCGCGCCGCATCGCCGAAGGCCCGCACGAGCTCGGCGATCTGCTCGGCCTCCAGCTCGTGCGGAATCTCCCGATGGACGCGCTCGGGAATCTGCGACGGCGCCAGCAGGACGCTCCCCGCCTCGCGGTCCGACCTGCGCGCGGCGACCCGAGGTGCGTGAGCTGGGTGAACACGAGGCAGTCGTGGCCGGTGCACGGCGTCCGGCGATGCGCGCGGTACGCCGGGATGACGGAGTCGTCGTGATTGGCGATCTGCTTCCACGCGGCGGCCGGCGAGGACGGGTGAACGCTGGAGGAGCCGCCGAAGATCGTGAGCGCGCAGCCGCCCCGCCTTGGCTCGTGGTACGCGGCAGCCTCGCCGGGCCGCCGTCCTCGGCCATGGCCTCGGCGTGGCCTGATGAGTAGATCCGATTCTTCAGCGTGAGGCGGCCGACCTTGATCGGCGTGAACAGCGAGCAGCTCGAGGCCATAGCTCGCCGCCGACGGCGCGACCGTGCTCGGCCCGGGCAGCGGCGACCAGGCGTGCGGCGAGATCGGCGACGGCCGCATGCTCGAGCCGGCCGAGCTGCTCGCCGAGATGATCGCGTTCTTCCAGCCCAAGCTGCTCGCCGGCAAGCGCGTCCTCGATCACCGCCGGGCCGACCTTCGAGCCGATCGATCCGGTGCGCGGCCTCAGCAACCGCTCGAGCGGCAAGATGGGCTTCGCGATCGCGCGCGCCGCCGCCGAGGCCGGCGCCGACGTCACGCTGGTCGCCGGCCCGGTCGCGCTCGCCACGCCGCGCCACGTGCGCCGCGTCGACGTGACGACGGCCGCAGAGATGCACGCCGCGGTGATGGCCGAGGCGCCGCGACGCGACGTCTTCGTCGCCACCGCCGCGGTCGCCGACTGGCGCGTCGCCGAACGTCGCGCGGCGAGAAGATCAAGAAGGTCGCAGGGCAGGGCGCGCCGACGTTCGCGCTGGTCGAGAACCCCGACATCCTGGCCAGCCGTCGCGGCGCTGGCGAAGACCGCCGTTCTGCGTCGGCTTCGCCGCCGAGAAGCGGCGACGTGCTCGCCAACGCGAGCGCCAAGCGGCTGAAGAAGAACGTGCCGCTGATCGTCGGCAACCTCGGTCCGGCGACCTTCGGCCAGGACGACAACGCGCTGACCCTGATCGACGCGCAGCGGCGTGCGCGAGCTGCCGCGCGCCGGCAAGCTCGCGCTCGCGCGCCAGCTCGTCGCCGAGATCGCCGACGCGGCTCGGCGCCGCGCCGAAGCGCGACGCGCACGCGCCGATGACCCGGGTCGACGTCCGCATCCTCGACCCGCGCATCGCCGAGCGGATGCCGGCCTACGCCACCTCCGGCAGCGCCGGGCTCGACCTGCGCGCCTGCATCGACGCGCCGCTGGTGCTCGCGCCCGGCGCCGCCGAGCTGGTGCCGACCGGCCTCGCGATCCACATCGGCGATCCCGGCTACGCGGCGATGCTGCTGCCGCGCTCGGGCCTCGGCCACAAGCACGGCATCGTCCTCGGCAACCTGGTCGGCCTGATCGACTCCGACTACCAGGGCCCGCTGATGGTGAGCTGCTGGAACCGCGGCGCGAGCGCGTTCACGATCGAGCCGCTTCGAGCGCATCGCGCAGCTGGTGATCGTTCCGGTCGTGCAGGCCGAGTTCCGCGTCGTCGACGCGTTCGACGCGAGCGAGCGCGGCGACGGCCGGCTTCGGCTCGACCGGCCGCGCGCTGATCCGACGTTCCGGTCGATGGACGCCGCCGGTTGCGCCGGACGGCAGGGCCGCGGCGATCGGCAGCCGCGGCCGCCGACGCCCGACTCCGCGCGCCGACGCTTCGACCGCGCGCGCTTCCGCCGCCTCTTCGTCGCGGTGATGGTGCCGATGTTCCTGGCCGCCGTCGACCAGACCCTGCTCGCGACCGCGACGCCGGTGATCAGCCGCGAGCTCGGCGGCCTGCGCGACACCTCGTGGCTCGCCGTCGCCTACCTGCTCGCCTCGGTGATCATGGTGCCGCTCTACGGCCGCCTCGGCGACCGCTTCGGCCGGCGCGACGGTGCTCTCGGTCGCGATCGTCGTCTTCGCGCTCGGCTCGCTCGCCTGCGGCGTGGCGCCGACGCTCGCGCCTGCTGATCGCGGCGCGCGTCCTGCAGGGCATCGGCGGCGGCGGCCTGATGACGCTGTCGCAGGCGCTGATCGGCGAGGTCGTCGCGCCGCGCCTGCGCGCGCGCAACCAGAGCTACTTCGCGATCATCTTCACGCTCGCCAGCGTCGGCGGTCCGGTGATCGGCGGCCTCGTCGTCCACCACGCGAGCTGGCGCTGGCTGTTCCTCGTCAACCTGCCGCTCTGCGCGATCGCGGTCTGGCGCCTGCGCACGATGCTCGGCGACGACCGCCGCCATCCGGCGCGCGGCAAGCCCGACGCGCTCGGCATCGTCCTGTTCGCGCTCACCGCCGGCGACCGGCCTGGTCTGGCTGTCGTCGGCCGGCCATCGTTTCGCGTGGGCGTCGGCGACCAGCATCGCGCTGCTGGCGTCGGCGCTCGCGTTCGCGGCATCGCGCTGGTGCGCGTCGAGCGGCGCGCCGAGCGCCCGTTCCTGCCGATCGAGCTGCTCGCGCATGCCGGCCGTGCGCTACGCGGTGCTGACGGTCGATCGGCTTCGCGTCGGCGATGTTCGCGATGGTGTTCTACCTGCCGGTCTACCTGCAGCTCGCGCTCGCGCTCGAATCCGGCCGAGTCCGGCCTGCTGCTGCTGCCGCTGACCGGAGGCATCGTCGCCGGCGCTGCGTCGACCGGCCGGATCATCGTCTGGACCGGGCGGCCGACGGCGATCCCGAGCGTCGGCCTGAGCGTCGCCGCGATCGTCGCTGCTTCGGCCTGGCGCGTGCTGCCGCCGGCGCGTCCGGTCCTGATCGGCCTCGAGATCACGACCGGCCTCGGCCTCGGCTCGGTGATGTCGGTGATGCAGATCGTCACCCAGACGGCGGCCGGCCCGGCGCGCCTCGGCGCGGCCGCGTCGACGGTCTCGCTCGCGCGCACGCTCGGCTCGTCGCTCGGCGCCGTCGGCGTTCGGCGCCGCTGATCTACGGGCTGATCGGCGGCGCGCCGGTGATCGCCGAGCGTGCGCAGCGCCGCGGTCGACGCGCGCATCGAGCCACGCCTTCGAGGTCGCCTTCCTCGCCGCTGCGGCGCTTGTGCCTCGCTGGCGGCCTGGGCGGCGAGCCGGGTGCCGACGCTGCGCTTCGATGGCGAGCAGACGGTCACGGCGCCGCGCCGTCGAGTGAGCGCTGCGGATGTTCACGCAGGCATCACAATCGCGGGCGCATGAACAGCAAGGTCATCGTCGGGCTCGTCGCTGCGCTGTCGTCGTCGGCGGCGGGCGGTTACTGCGTGGCTGCGACACGAAGGCGGCGGGCGGCGACGCGTCAGCGGCGCGGTCGCCGCGGCGCCGGCGTCGTCGGCCTCGGCCGCGGCCGGGCCGCCGATCAGCGTCACCACGGTCGTCGTGCAGAAGACGCGACGTCGACGTGATGCTCGAGGCGACCGGCACGGTGACCGCGCTCAACAGCGTCGACATCCGGCCGCAGATCGCGAGCACCATCACCAAGGTGCAGATCAAGGAAGGCCAGTTCGTCAGCGCCGGCCAGCCGCTGTTCGCGCTCGACGCGCGCAACGACGAGGTCAACGTCACCAAGGCGCGGGCGCAGCTCGCCAGGACCAGGCCGCGCTCGCCGACGCCGAGCGCCAGCTGGCGCGCAGTAAAGATCTGTTCGCGCAGAACTTCATCTCGCAGGGCGCCGTCGACACCAACCAGACGCTGGTCGAGTCGCAGCGCGCCGTCGTCGCCGCCGACCGCGCGGCGATCGAGGTCGGCGCAGGTCGGCCTGTCGTACAGCCGGATCGTCGCGCCCGCCGCCGGCCGCGCCGGCGCGATCAACGTCTATCCCGGCAGCTCGGTGCAGCCGGCCGGCAACGCGCTCGTGACGATCACCCAGCTCGACCCGATCGCGGTCGCGTTCAGCCTGCCGCAGCGCAACCTCGGCGATGCGCTGGCGACGCTGCGCGCCGGCGGCGGCAAGGTCGACGGCGGTGCTGCCCGAAAGCGCGGCGGCGTCGTCAACGGCAAGCTCCAGTTCGTCGACAACGCGGTCGACGCGGCGTCGGGCACGGTGCGCGTCAAGGCCGAGTTCGCCAACAAGGACGAGCGGCTTTGGCCGGGCGCGTTCGTCACCATCCGCGCTCGCCGTGCAGACGCTGAAGGGCGCGAGCGTGATCCCGCAGGCGGCGATCATCCAGAGCCCGCGCGGCAAGATCGTCTACGTCGTCGACGCCGGCGCGCAAGGCGATGGCGCGGCCGGTCGAGGTCGTCTACGCGAGCGGCGAAGGCGGCGGTCACCGGCGTCAAGCCGGGCGAGCGCGATCGTCGTCGACGGGCGCCAGAACCTGCGTCCCGGCGCGACGGTGATCGAGCGCGCGGCGGCGACGCGCGGGCGCGGCCGGCGCGGCGGCGCGGCGTCGCGCGCGGCGAGCGGCGCCTCGGCGCGCAGCGGCGATGAGCGAAGCCGGGCGCGGCGCGCGACGACGGCGACGCCGCGACGCCGGCCGGCTAGCGCGCGCCAGCGACAGGCAGCAGGCCATGAATCTGTCCGAGCTCTTCATCCGCCGCCCGGTGCTGACGGTGCTGCTCAACGCGGCGATCGTCGTCGCCGGCGTCGATCGCCTATCAGCAAGATCCCGGTCGCGGCGCTGCCGAGCTACAACACGCCGGTCATCAACGTCTCGCGCGCAGCTGCCGGGCGCGAGCCCGGAGACGATGGCGACCTCGGTCGCGCTGCAGCTCGAGAAGCAGTTCCAGACCATTCCCGGGCTGGCGGTCATCAGCTCGAGCAACACGCTCGGCGTGACCTCGGTGACGCTCGAGTTCGACCAGGGCCGCGACATCGACGCCGCCGTCGGTCGACGTGCAGGCGGCGCTGCTGCGCGCGGCAGCGCCAGCTGCCGCAGTCGAGATGACGCGTGCCGCCGGCGTACCGCAAGGTCAACCCGGCCGACGCGCCGGTGCTGTTCCTGGCCGCTGACCTCGCCGTCGCTCGAGCCTGTCGGACCTGAACGACTTCGCCGAGCACCTGATCTCGCCGACGCTGTCGACGCTCGACGGCGTCGCCCAGGTCAACATCTTCGGCCAGAAGCGCTTCGCGGTGCGCGTGCGCGTGCAGCCCGACGCGCTGCGCGGCGCGCAACATCAGCCTCGACGAGCTGACCGGCGCGCTCGCGCGCCGCCAACGCCAACACGCCGGTCGGCACGCTCGAAGGACCGTCGCAGACGCTGACGCTGCAGGCCAACCGGCAGCTGCGCAACGCCGCCGAGTTCGCCGAGCTGATCGTCAGCAGCAGCGGCGGCAACACGGTGCGGCTGCAGCGACGTGGCGCACGGTCGAGGACAGCTACGAGACGGTCAAGACGGTCGGCCACGCTTCAACGGCGAGACGTCGATCTCGCTGGCCATCCTGCGCCAGCCCGACGCCAACACGGTCAAGGTCGTCGACGCCGTGCGCGCCGCGCTCGCCGGAGTTCCAGTCGCAGCTGCCGCAGTCGGTTCGCATCATCGGCCGGTCAACGACCGCTCGGTGTCGATCCGCGACGCGCCTGCACGACGTGACGCTGACGATGCTCGGCACGATCGTGCTGGTGGTGCTGGTCATCTTCCTGTTCCTGCGCCGCTTCGTCGCGACCGTGATCCCGACGCTGTCGCTGCCGGTGTCGCTGGTCGGCGCGGTGTCGCTGCTCTGGGCCTTCGGCTACACGCCTCGACAACATCTCGCTGCTCGGCCTGACGCTGGCGGTCGGCCTGGTCGTCGACGACGCGATCGTCATGCTCGAGAACATCATGCGCCACGTCGAGGACGGCGAGCCGCCGTTCAGGCGGCGCTGCGCGGCTCGCGCGAGGTCGGCTTCACGATCATCTCGATCTCGAGCTCGCTGGTCGCCGTGTTCATCCCGATCTTCTTCATGCCGGGCGTGATCGGCCTGCTGTTCCACGAGTTCGCGGTGATCGTCGTCGCTGGCCATCGTCGCCTCGGCGTTCGTCTCGCTGACGCTGGTGCCGATGCTGGCGAGCCGCTTCCTGAGCGACGAGGCGCACAAGCAAGCCGCCGGGCGCGATCGTGCGCTGCGTTCGAGCGCGGCTTCGACGCGACTGCTCGCCGGCTACACGCGCTCGCTCGACGTCGCGCTTGCGCCATCGCGGCATCGTGCTGCTGCGTCGGCGCTGCTCACGCTTCGTCGCGACCGGCGTGGCTGTTCGTGACCATCCCGAAGGGCTTCTTCCCGGAGGAGGACATCGGCCAGATCAGCATCTCGACCGAGGCCGCCGAGGACATCTCGTTCCCGGCGATGGTGCGGCTGCAGGACGCGCGTCGCCGAGGTGCTGCGCGCCGACCCGGCGGTGGCGACGGTCAACTCGTTCAACGGCGCAGCGGCTCGAGCGGCTCGCAGAACGTCGGCCGCATGTTCATCAACCTGAAGCCGCGCGGCGAGCGCGCAGCCGATGAAGCAGGTGGTCGAGGGCCTGCGCACGCAAGCTGCGCGAGGTGCCCGGCATCAGCGTCTTCATGCGGCCGATCCAGAACCTGCAGCTCGGCGGCCGCCAGAGCAAGGCGCAGTACCAGTACATCCTGCAGAGCGTGCAGGCCGGCGAGCTCAACGACTGGGCGCTGCGGCTGCAGGAGCACGATGCGCGCCGACCCGCTGTTCCGCGACGTCACCAGCGATTCGCAGCTGCAGCGGCCTGCAGGCGTCGCTGAAGATCGACCGCGACCGCGCCAACACGCTCGGCGTGTCGATCGACGGCGATCCGCTCGGCGCTGCTCTCAGCGCCTTCGGCGAGCGCCAGGTGTCGACCATCTACACCGCGGTCGACAGCTACCAGGTGATCATGGAGGTCGCGCCGGGCGCGAAGCAGGACGAAGCGCGTTCAACAACATCTACGTGCGCTCGTCGACCGGCGCGCTGGTGCCGCTGTCGAGCTTCGCGACGGTCGAGCGCTCGGTCGGGCCGACCTCGATCAACCACGTCGGCCAGCTGCAGGCGGTGACGGTGTCGTTCAACCTCGCGCCCGGCGCCGCGCTCGGCGACGCGACGGCGCAAGATCGAGAAGTACCGCGACCAGATCCGCGCTGCCGGCGTCGATCATCACCAGCTACGGCGGCGATGCGGCGGTGTTCAAGAGCTCGCAGGGCAGCCAGGCGGTCCTGATCGTCTCGGCGCTGCTCGTCATCTACGTGCTGCTCGGCGTGCTGTACGAGAGCTACATCCACCCGCTGACGATCCTCGCCGGCCTGCCGTCGGCGGCGGTCGGCGCGCTGCTGACGCTGCAAGCTCTTCGACCAGGACCTGACGCTGATCGCGACCATCGGCATCCTGCTCCTGATCGGCATCGTCAAGAAGAACGCGATCATGATGATCGACTTCGCGCTCGACGCGCAGCGCACGCAGGGCATGGCGCCGGCGGCGGCGATCCGCGAGGCGTGCGTGCTGCGCTTCCGGCCGATCATGATGACGACGCTGGCCGCGCTGATGGGCGCGCTGCCGATCGCGCTCGGCCTGCGGCGCCGGCGCCGAGCTGCGCCAGCCGCTCGGCCTCGCCGTCGTCGGCGGGCTCGTCGTTCTCGCAGGCGATCACGCTCTACATCACGCCGGTGATCTACCTCGCGCTCGACCGCTTCAGCGGCAAGGGCCCGGTGCACGACGCCCGAAGGTCGGCGTCGCAGGCGCCGGCGACGCTGCGCCGCGACCCGAGCGAGCCGGCGCTGGCCGACGCGGCCGCGCGGTCAGTGCAGGTGCGGGCCGGGCGGCGCCGCGGCGAGGACGCTGATGCCGAGCGTGCCGACGCTGCCGGCCTCGATCTCGTCCTCGCGTCGCCTCGCGCACGTCGCGCACGACCAGCGCCAGGCGCAGCGCGATGCCGGCGAGCGGATGGTTGCCGTCGAGCACGACGTGCTGCGGATAGACCTCGGTCACGGTGTAGATCGCGTCCGCGCGGCATGCCGGTCGTCGTGGCTCCGGGCGGCGGACCTTCGAACTGCATGCCCGGCTCGACGACCCTTCCGGAAAGATCGGCGCGCTCCTCGAAGAACACGAGCTCCGGGTCGTAGTCGCCGAACGCGTGCTCGGGCTCCGAGGTGCAGCGTCGTCGTCGAAGCCGGCCTCCTGGCCGGCGAGCGCCTCCTCGACCTTGGCGAGCAGGTCGTCGCCGCCGAAGAAGAACTCGACCGGCTCGCTCCAGCTCGTCGATCTCGGTCGCCTTGCGCGTCTGCGAGGCCGCCAGGTCAGGCTGACGACGCAGGGGCGCTGCGATTTGCATCGAAATGATCATCGCACAATGATATCATGGACATCGCTCACGGCCGACGGCGCTTGCTCGGCGGGCTGTCGGCCGCCGGCCTTCATGCGCCGCCACTGGCAGAAGAAGCCGCTGCTGGTGCGCGGCGCGCATCGCCGACGCGCTGCCGCGGCTTCGACCGCCGGCAGCCTGTTCGCGCTGGCCGGCGCGCGACGACGTCGAATCGCGCGCTCGTCGATGCGCGCACGGCGAGCGCTGGTCGCTGCGCCCGGGCCGATTCGCGCGCGGCGCGCTGCCGCCGCTGGCGACGCCGGGCTGGACGCTGCTGGTGCAGGGCGTCGACCTGCACGACGATGCGGCGCACCGCGCTGCTGCAGCGCTTTCGCTTCGTCGCCCGACGCGCGGCTCGACGACGTCATGATCTCGTATGCGCAGCGACGGCGGCGGCGTCGGCCCGCACATCGACTCGCTACGACGTGTTCCTGCTGCAGGTCGCCGGGCAGCGGCGCTGGCGCATCGGCCGCGCGGCGCGGCCTGCGCCTGCGCGACGACGTGCCGCTGAAGATGCTCGGCCGGCTTCGCGCCGAGCCGAGGACTGGCTGCTCGAGCCGGGCGACATGCTCTACCTGCCGCCGGGCTGGGGCCACGACGGCGTCGCCGTCGGCGCGTGCCTCACGGCCTCGATCGGCTTTCGCGCGCCGGCCGCCGGCGGGCTCGCGCGCCGACGCTGCTGCAGCGCCTCGCCGACGCCGCCCTCGACGCGCGCGATGACGCCGGCCCGGCGGGCAGCGCCGCCAATCCGCTCTACGCCGACCGGGCGCAGCTGGCGACCGATCGCCGGCGCCGCATCCCGGCGTCGCTGCAGCGCTTCGCCGACGCGGCGGTCGCGCGCCGTCGGCCGATGCGCGGCGCGGCCGCGCGCGCTCGGCGAGGCCCTGAGCGAGCCCAAGCCGGGCACCTGGTTCGAGCGCGCGGCGCCGGCGCGGCTCGCCGGCCGGCGATCGTCCTCGACCGGCAAGCAGCCGCATGCTCTACGACGACGCTCATGTCTACCTCAACGGCGAGGCGTTCCGCGCCGGCGGACGCGATGCGACACTGATGCGCACCTTCGCCGACGCGCGCCGGCTCGAGCCGGCGGCGCGCGGTCGCCTGAGCGCCGAGGCCCGCGGGCTGCTCGGCCGCTGGGTCGAGGCCGGCTGGTGCCGAGCGACGAAGAACGAGTGACAGGAGCGCGACGCATGAATGAACGACAAGCTGAGCCAGATCGCCTCGCGCGAGCGATTCTACGAGGCGATCCGCGCCGCCTGGTCCAGGCCGCCGACGCCGGCGCGAGCGAGATCTGCCTCGTCGATCCCGACTTCGCACGACTGGCCGCTCAACGAGCGCGCCGTGGTCGAGTCGCTCGCCCGCTGGGCGACCTCGCGCCGCAGGCTGCCGCTGTTCGCGCACAGCTTCGACGAGCTGCGCGCAGCGCCAGCCGCGCTTCGCCGAGTGGCGCCGGCAGTGGTCGCACGTCGTGCAGTGCCGCCACGATCCGGACCTCGAGGCGCAGCAGGTCCCGACGCCTGATGCTGGTGCCGGGCGAGCGTCGCGGTGCGCCTGCTCGATCCGGTCCGCTATCGCGGCATGGCCTCGAGTCGGGCCAGCCGATCAGGCTCGAGTGCCGCGAAACGATTGACGCGCTTTTGCAACGATCGGTCGAAGCCTTTCCCGTCGACGACCCTGGGGCTCTAGGGAACAGCCCCTAAGACGCCTATAATCGAGGGTTAGGCACTGGAAATGCCTCGCGCTTTCCTTGTCTTTAAACGATGGGGCTCCTCGCTCAGAGGGTTCCCACAATTACCCCGGTCATTTCCGAACCCACAAATCGAGGAGAAATATGAGAACAGCACTGTTGATGGTCACTCTCGCCGCCGCCGTTTCCTTCGCCGCCTGCAGCAAGAAGGAAGAGACGACGCACCACGACGACCACCGACGCCTGCCCCGGCGACGACGGCGCCTGCCGCCGACCGGCGCTGCCGCCTCGGCCGCGACGTCGTCGATGATGGCTGCCTCGTCGGCTGCGGATGCCGCTTCGTCGGCCGACCACCGCTGCGACGATGGCCGCGAGCGCCGCCTCGAAGTAATTCGAGGTCTCGCGAGAACGCCGAAAGGCCGCCTCTCGGGCGGCCTTTTGCATTGCCGATGCGATTGGCGCCGGGCCGTGCTCAGCCGAGCCGCAGCCAGCCGAAGCCCGCGCACCGGGTCGGCGATGACGATCGTCGCCGGCGCCGGCTCGCCCCAGCGACGGCCAGCGCGCGGCGCGCGCCAGCTCCGGGCGGTTGTTCTCGCGGCTCAGGTGCGCGGCGACGACGTGCTGCAGGCGGGCGCTGGCGCAGCGCGCCGAGGATCTCGGCGGCGGTGGCATTGCTGAGGTGGCCGAAGCGGCCGCCGATGCGCGCCTTGAGCGAACGCGCGGATAGCGCGACACTGGCCAGCATCGCGCGCGTCGTGATTGCACTCGAGGACGATCGCGTCGCAGCCGGCGACGCCGTCGATCATGTGCTCGGTGATCGAGCCGAGGTCGGTGAGCACGACCAGGCGCATTGCGCCGTCGCTCGCAGCGCAGTTGCAGCGGCTCGGCGGCGTCGTGGGCGACCGTGAACGGATGCAGCTCGATGTCGCCGATCGCGATCGGCTCGTCGTCGCGCGCGAAGCGCAGCGTCGCGGGCGGCGCCGAAGCCGCCGAGTCGCGCGCCAGGTGCCGCGGCTCATCCAGAGCGGCAGGCCGTCGCGCTCGGCCAGCGCCAGCGCGCAGCCGATGTGGTCGCCGTGCTCGTGGGTCACGAACACGGCGTCGAGGTCGGCGGCGGCGAGGCCGGCGCGCGCCAGCCGGATGTCGAGCTCGCGTGAGCGAGAAGCCGGCGTCGACGAGCAGGCGCGTCGTCGTGATGCCGCTCGTCGCCTCGACGACGGTGGCGTTGCCGCCGCTGCCGCTGCCGAGGCTGCAGAAGCGGATCACGCGCCGCTCGTGCCTGCGCGCCTCGCCGCGTCACTGTGCAGGTCGTCGAGGAGCAGGCTGACGATCCGCTTGCCGGCTTCGCCGCGTCTCGGGCTTGCCCTGCGAATCGAGGACGGCGACCGTGCTGGTGCGTCGCCTTCGGCCGTGACCTTGACGCGGTACTTGGCCAGGCCGCTGGCGTCGTCCTTCTTGCCGAAGCTGAACATCTTGGCTGAAGAAGTTGGGCTCCTCGCGGCCGGCGAAGGCCGGGTCGACGTAGCGCACGAAGTACACGCCCTGGGCCGCGGTCGCGGTCCTCGACCGTGAAGCCGCTGCGATCGAGCGCCAGGCCGACCCGGCGCCAGGCGCGGTCGAAGCCGTCGTCGAGCCTGCAGGGTCGGCGCCGGCGGCCGGTCGGACGAGCACGGGCGCGCGCGCGGCGCCGGGCGCCGCGCGGCGGCGCGGTCGGCCGCGGCGGCGGCGACCGCCTTGGCTTCCTCGTCCTTGGCGCCGAGCTTCGACCATCAGGCGGGACAGGAACTCGGCCTCGAGCTGACGGATCGGCCGGGCGCGGCTGCCAGACCGTGCGACTCCTTGCGCTCGCCGATGTAGATCTCTTCCATGCCGCGATGGGTGATGTAGATGTCGCTGCCGGTCGCGCGTGCGCTCGACCCGGGTGCGGAACTTGTCGAGCTCGCTGGTCGGAGTAGGCCGTTCTCGAACAGCTTGCCGATCGATGCGCGGATGAAGTCGCTGCGGCAGCTTGGCGCGGTTCTCGGCCCAGTCGGTCTCGAGCACGCCGGCTTCCGGACGGTCCTGGGCGAGGTTGAAGCCGTTGTCCTTCCAGAAGGTGCGCACCTGCGGGATAGACCTGCTCCGGCGTCAGCGTGGTGCTGAGCCAGCGGTCGTTGCCGAGGCGCTCGATCTTGAAGCTGCCGACCGCATCGGCGCGATCGTCGGCGTCGTCGCGACCGCGGCGGCGACGGCCGCGTGCCGGGGCAGCCGGAGCGCCGCAGGCCGGCGGCAGTCGCGGCCGCAGCGCCGGGCGCAGTGCCGGCGCGGTCTGGAAGGTCGATGCGCTGATGACGCCGCTCGTCGACGGCTGGTAGCGGGTGTCCTTGGCGAGCTGGGTCAGGTCGGGCGGAACCTCGAGGCCGGTGGTGCGGGTGCTGACGTCGAGCGGTAGTCGACCTTGTCGCCGGCGAAGCATGCCTCGATGCTCGAGCAACCGGCCAGCGCCGCCAGACGAGGCGAGGCCGACAGCACGGCGGCAACGCGGAAATTCAGGGAAAAGGGTCACTCTGCAAGTCTCCATCGGTGGCGCGTCGAGCGCGCCGCTAGGTTCGTTCGCCGCGGCCGGCGGTGGCGCATGCCCTCGTCGTTCAGGCGCGCGCAGGACGCCGATGCTCACTGCGCGAGCGCCTCACGACAGGCCGGCTTCCCGCATCGCCGCCAGCACCGCGGCCTGGCCCGCCGTCGCCGAGCGGCACGATCGGCAGGCGGACTGCCGGAGCCGCAGCGGCCCAGCCGCGCCAGCGCCCATTTGGTCGGCGCCGGGCTCGGCTCGACGAACAGGGCGCGATGCAGCGGCATCAGCTGCAGCTGCAGGCGCGCCGCTTCGCGCGCGTTGCCGGCGAGGGCGGCGGTGCAGAGCGCCTGCATCGCCCGCGGCGCGACGTTGGCGGTGACGCTGACCGTTGCCGTGGCCGCCGAGCAGCATCAGCGCGATCGGCGGTGCCGTCGTCGCCGGAATAGATCGAGAAGCCCGTCGGCGCCTCGCTGGATCAGCGCAGCAGGCGCGCCGACGATGTCGCCGCTCGCCTCCTTGATGCCGACGATGCCCGGCACCTGCGCCAGGCGCAGCACGGTCTCCGGGCAGCATGTCGGCGACGGTCCGCCCGGGCACGTTGTAGAGCGACCATCGGAATGTCGACCGCCTCGGCGATCGCGCTGGAAGTGGCGGTAGATGCCTTCCTGCGACGGCCGGTTGTAGTACGGCACGACCGAAAGCGTGCAGTCGGCGCCGACCTTGAGCGCGATAGCGCGAGAGCTCGATCGCCTCGGCGGTCGAGTTGCCGCCGGCGCCGGCCATCACCGGGATCCGGCCGCGGCGTGCTCGACCGCGACCCGGATCATCTCGCAATGCTCCTCGACGCTCACCGTCGGCGATTCGCCGGTCGTGCCGACCGCGCCGATGCACTGCGTGCCTTCGGCGATGTGCCAGTCGATGAGGCGGCGCAGCGCGTCGAAATCGATGCGCCGTCGTCGTGCATCGGCGTGACGAGCGCGACGATGCTGCCGGTGATGGGTTTCATGGGCGTCGGGTGGCTTAATCCGTCGATTCTAGCGACCCGGCATCGGCGTCCGCCCCGTGCGCCGGCGCGGCCAGCGGATGGCGCGCGCGGGCCTGGCGCGGACCTCGCGCACCGCGGCGATGCGTTGCACGAATCGGTCGGGGTCGCTCAGGAAGCCGTCTTCGAATGCCACGATGCGCAGACCCGCGGCGACGCCGAGAAGTTCACCGCGGGCGAGCAGAAAGTCGGGCCGCGCCGGCCGGCCGACGGTCTCGTTGCCGGCCGCGAAGGTCTCGTAGAGCAGGACGCCGCCGGCGCCGACCGCGGCGGTCGATCGCCGGCAAGAGCGGCCGCCAGAGGTAGTTCGTGACCGACGCACGGCGTCGAAGCTGCGGCCGGCGAGCGGCCAGGGCCGCGCCTCGAGGTCGGCGACGAGCGTCTCGGCGACGCCGTCGCAGCGCCGCCATCGCCGCGGCGTCGCGGTCGACCGCGGTGACCGCGAAGCCGCTGCGCCGCGAGCCAGCGGCGTGTGCCGGCCGCCGCCGGCGGCGACGTCGAGGACGCGTGCCGCCGGGCGCGATCAGGTGCGCCCAGCGCAGCAGCCAGGGCGAGGCGGCGCCGCCCGGATGGCTCGTGCGCCAGGCAGCGGCCGTCAGAAGCAGTTCCACAGCTGGTTGGCGAGGTCGACCGCGACGTCGGGCCGGCGATAGGCGGCGAAGCCCAGCCGCCAGGGCGATCGCGGCGCGGCCCAGGCCAGCGCCGCGCGAGCGCGGCGCGCTTGCAGCTTCACGCCAGCCGCCGGGCGCAGCGATCGCCCGCTCGCGGATCGGCAGGTTGACGAGCGGCGGCGAAGATGCCGAGCGCGACCGCGATCCACCAGACGACGTCGTAGCTGCCGGTCATGTCGTACAGGCGGCCGCCGAGCCAGACGCCGAGGAAGCTGCCGACCTGGTGGCTGAGGAAGACGAAGCCGCCGAGCATCGACAGGTAGCGCACGCCGAAGATCTCGGCGACCATGCCGTTGGTCGAGCGGCACGGTCGACAGCCACAGGAAGCCCATCGCCGACGCGAACAGCGTAGACGCTCCAGCGGCGTCAGCGGCGCGGCGAGGAAGGCGACGATCGCGAGCGAGCGCAGCGCGTAGATCGCCGACAGCAGGTACTTCTTCGGCAGCCGGCCGCCGAGCGAGCCGGCGACGTAGGTGCCGAACACGTTGAACAGGCCGATCAGCGCCAGCGCCGTCGTCGCCACGCCCGGCGTGCAGGCCCGTGGTCCTTCAGGTAGCTCGGCATGTGCACGCCGATGAACACGACCTGGAAGCCGCAGACGAAGTAGCCCGCGGTCAGGAGCTGGAAGCTGCGGTCGCCGAGCGCCTCGCGCAGCGCCGCGCCGATGCTTTGCTGCGCGGCGCCGGCGCTCGGCGCGCGTGCGGCTCGCGCAGCCCGAACGCGAGCGGCACGATCGCCGAGCGCCAGGCAGGCGAGGATGAAGAGCGCGTTCTGCCAGCCGACGCCGCCGATCAGCCCGCCCTCGACCGGCACCATCAGGAACTGGCCGAACGAGCCGGCCGCGGCGGCGACGCCCATCGCCCAGCTGCGCTTCTCCGGCGCGACGTTGCGGCCGATCACGCCGTAGACGACGGCGTAGGTCGTGCCCGACCTGCGCGATGCCGATCAGGCAGGCCGGCGCCGCCGAGGAAGCCGCGCCCGGTCGTCGCCAGGCCCATGACCACCAGGCCCGCGGCGTAGAGCAGCGCTGCCGACGATGAGGACGCGGAACGCGCCCCAGCGGTCGGCGAGCGCGCCGGTCGAACGGCCCGGCGATGCCCCAGGCGAGGTTCTGCACCGCGAGCGCGAAGGCGAAGGTCTCGCGGCTCCAGCCGCGCTCGATCGGTGATCGGCTGCAGCCAGAGGCCGAAGCCGTGGCGGATGCCCATCGACAGCGTGACGATCGCGGCGCCGCAGACGCAGCACCTGCGTCAGCGACAGCGGCTCTGCCCGGCGCTGCTGCGTCATGCCGGCTCGCCGCTGGCTGGCGCGATCGATCAGCTCGATCGACGGCGTGTCGAGCGGCAGCGCGCGCGCTGCCGACCAGCTCGTCGAGCTGCGCCGTCGAGCTCGCGCTGGCGATCGGCGCGGTGATGCTCGGCCGGGCGATCTGCCAGGCGAGCGCGACCTGCGCCGGGCGTCGCGCCGACGGTGCCGGCGACGGCGTCGAGCGCCGCCAGGACCGCGCAGGCCGCGCTCGTTCAGGATACTTGCTGGCGCCGCCGCCGCGGACGCTCTTGCCGAGGTCGGCGCTGCTGCGGTACTTGCCGGTGAGAAGCCGCTCGCCAGCGCGTAGTAGTTGATGACGCCGAGGCCGCTGCTCGACGCAGACCGGCTCGAGCTCGGCCTCGTAGGCGGCGCGCTCCGACCAGGTTGTAGAGCGGCTGCAGCGTCTCGTAGCGCGGCAGGCCGCTGGCGCCGCGCTCGTCGTCGAGCGCCGAGCGCGAGGCGCGGCGCGGTGTAGTTCGAGGCGCCGATCGCGCGCACCTTGCCTTCCTTGATCAGCTCGGCGAAGGCGCCGAGCGTCTCCTCGAGCGGCGTCTCGGCGTCGTCGTCGTGCGCCTGGTAGAGGTCGATCACGTCGGTCTTGCAGGCGGCTGCAGCGACGCTTCGACGCGCGCGCCGGATGTAGGCGCTTCGACAGGCCCGTCTGGTCGGTGTCGCCCATGGGCTTGCCGACCTTGGTGGCGAGGACGACGCGGTTGCGCTTGCCGCTCTGGCGGAACCACTTGCCGAGGATGGTCTCCGACTCGCCGCCGGCGTGGCCCGGCACCCAGCGCGAATAGACGTCGGCGGTGTCGACGAAGTTCATGCCGGCGTCGACCCAGGCGTCGAGCAGGCGGAACGACATCGCCTCGTCGACGGTCCAGCCGAACACGTTGCCGCCGAGGCAGATCGGCGAGACCTCGGAGGCCGGAGCGGCCGAGCGGGCGCAGGCGAAGTCGGGTCATCGGCCGATTGTTGCAGGGCGAGCGCCGATCGCGTCGGCGTCAGGGCGACCACGAGAGGCCAGCAGCCGCTGCCTAGAATGCCCCGCCATGGCAACGCAAGGCAGGGCAACAGCAATACGGCGAGGCGTCGATCCGCGTCCTGAAAGGGCTCGAGCCGGTCAAGCAGCGGCCGGGCATGTACACGCGCACCGAGAGCCCGCTGCACGTCGTCCAGGAGGTGATCGACAACGCCGCCGACGAGGCGCTCGCCGGCGTCGGCGACGGCGCATCGACGTCACCGCTGCACGCCGACGGCTCGGTCAGCGTCGACGACGACGGCCGCGGCATCCCGTTCGGCCTGCATCCCGAGGAGAAGGTGCCGCGTCGTCGAGATCGTCTTCACGCGCCTGCACGCCGGCGGCAAGTTCGACAAGGGCGGCAGCGGCGCCTACAGCTTCTCGGGCGGCCTGCACGGCGTCGGCGTCAGCGTCACCAACGCGCTCGCCAAGCGCCTCGAGGTCACGGTCTGGCGCGACGGCCAGGTGGCGACGATCGCGTTCTCGCCGGCGGCGACGTCGGTCGAGCCGCTGCACGTACGCAAGGCCGCGCGCCGGCGACCGCAAGAGCGGCACGACGCGTGCGCGTCTGGCCCGACCCGACGCTACTTCGAGAGCGCCGAGCTGCCGCGCGCCGAGCTGACGCACCTGCTGCGCAGCAAGGCGGTGCTGATGCCCGGCGTCACGGTCTCGCTGACGATCGAGAAGACCGGCCGCGCCGAGCCGAGCGCTGGACTGGCTACTAGGCGCGGGCCTGCGCGACTACCTGATGCAGACGCTCGCCGCCGACCCGGTGATCCCGCTCTTCGAAGGCGAGCACTACGCCGACGGCGGCGAGACGCGAGAACGTCGCCGAAGGCGAGGGCGCGACCTGGTGCGTCGCCTTCACCGAGGACGGCAACGCCGGTGCGCGAGAGCTACGTCAACCTGATCCCGACGGTGGCCGGCGGCACGCACGAGTCGGGCCTGAAGGACGGCCTGTTCGGCGCGGTCGAAGGGCTTCATCGACATGCACAGCCTGCTGCCCAAGGGCGTCAAGCTGATGCCCGACGGACGTGTTCTCGCGCGCCAGCTTCGTGCTCTCGGCCAAGGTGCTCGACCCGCAGTTCCAGGGCCAGATCAAGGAGCGGCTGAACAGCCGCGATGCGCTGCGCCTGGTGTCGAACTGCGTCAAGCCGGCGCTCGAGCTCTGGCTCAACCAGCACGTCGAGCACGGCAGGAAGCTCGCCGAGCTGGTGATCCGCCAGGCGCAGACGCGCCAGCGCGCGAGCCAGAAGGTCGAGAAGCAGAAGGGCTCGGGCGTCGCCGTGCTGCCCGGCAAGCTCACCGACTGCGAGAGCCGCGACCTGGCGCTCAACGAGCTGTTCCTGGTCGAGGGCGATTCGGCCGGCGGCAGCGCCAAGATGGGCCGCGACAAGGAGACGCAGGCGATCCTGCCGCTGCGCGGCAAGGTGCTCAACGCGTGGGAGGTCGAGCGCGACCGCCTGTTCGCCAACAACGAGATCCACGACATCGCGGTCGCGATCGGCGTCGACCCGCACGGCGCCGACGACGCGCCCGACTTCTCCGGGCCTGCGCTACGGCAAGGTCTGCATCCTGTCGGACGCCGACGTCGACGGCTCGCACATCCAGGTGCTGCTGCTGACGCTCGTTCTTCCGCCACTTCCCGAAGCTGATCGAGCGCGGCCACGTCTACGTCGCCAAGCCGCCGCTGTTTCGCGTCGACGCGCCGGCGCGCGGCAAGAAGCCGGCGGCCAAGATCTACGCGCTCGACGACGGCGAGCTCGCGCGCCGACGCTCGACAAGCTGCGCAAGGAAGGCGCGCGCGACGGCAGCTGGAGCGATCAGCCGCTTCAAGGGCCTGGGCGAGATGAACGCCGAGCAGCTCGTGGGACACGACGCTCAACCCCGACACGCGGCGCCTGCTGCCGATCGGCTTCGGCGCCGCTCGGCTTCGCCGCCACCACCGACGTCGCTCACCAAGCTGATGGGCAAGGGCGAGGCGCAGGCGCGGCGCGAGCTGATGGAGCTGCGCGGCGACGCGGTCGAGGTCGACGTGTGAGACGGGCCGCGACCGCGCGCGCCGAGCCGTTGCTCGTGCAGCCGCGCTGGCTTCTGCCACGCCGGGTTTCGGGCGCTGATGCTGGCCATGGTCGCGGTGCGCGATCGTCGTCCGGCACGCAGTGACCTCGACTTCGAGGAAGAGCTCGGCAGCGCCGGCTTGCTCGTGCTGTGTTGCTGGCTGTTCGCGCTCGGCGCGGCAGCCTGCGCGCAACGTGCGTGCCGGCCATGCGCTGAAGCTCGACAACGTTGGGGCGTTGCACATTCCCGGGGCCGACGTCATTCCGTGGGTCGGCTGTGGCGAGCGCGGATCTCGGCGCCGACGGCGGCGGACAAGCGGCTGCGCCAGATGGTCCTCCGAAGGCCCCGGCGCCAGTGCCGGCGCACGCGGCCTACGAACGTTACGTCTTCGGCCCGCTCGCCGGCCTCAAGGCCTACAAGGGCCGAGTCGTCGTGCCGCGTGTCGGCCTGCTCGCGATCGACGTCGACGATGCTCACTTGCGGCGGCGCGGGAACACATCGAGGTCGCGGGCACGCTCGCGTCCGTGCGACGCGACGTCGCTGCGCCCGCCGCGGAGCGCCCGGCCTGCAGGGCTGGCGTCTGCCATGAGCGATGCGCGCCGCGCGCAACATCCGCTTGCGTCCGACGATGCTCTCCGACCTCGACTTCGTCGGCTCGGTCGAGAACGATCCGGCAGAACCTGCCGTTCATCACGCCCTGGGAGCGGGTCGCAGCACGAAGGCGCGGTCCGCTTTCCCGACTTCCGCCACTTCATCATCGAGGCCGGCGCCGGCTGTATCCGTCGGCCGGGCTTCGTGATCCTGCAAGGCTGCCGCAATCCGCACGGCTCGGTCGAGCTGAAGCGGATCGTGCTGCAGCCCAAGGGCCAGGGCTACGGCCGCGTCTGCGTTCGGCCTGCTCGCGCAGATGGCGTTCCGCGACCTCGGCGCGCACCGCTTCTGGCTCGACGTCAAGAGCGCGAACGATGCGCGCGCTCGACGCTCTATCGCAGCGAAGGCTTCGTCGAGGAAGGAGCGCCTGCGCGAAAGCGTTCGCAGCGGCGACGGCGGCTACGACTCGCTGATCGTGATGTCGCTGCTCGAGCCGAGTACCGGCGCGCTCGTCGAAGCGCGCGAAGCGCGCACGCCGACGCGGCCCGAACCGCGAGGAGACCCGCGATGCAGTCGACGATGATGGACGTGCCGCTGTCGCTCGAACCACCTGCTCGATCGCGCCGGCACGCTGTTTCGCGAACCAACAGATCGTCTCGCGCCTGCCCGACAAGATCGCTGCGCAGCGCACAGCTACGGCGAGTACCACCGGCGCACGCGCCGCCCTCGCCGCCGCTGCCGCGCCGCTCGGCCTGCAGAAGGGCGACCGCGTCGCGACGCTGTGCCTGGAACCACCACGCCCACCTCGAGTGCTTACTTCGGCATTCCGGCCGCCGGCGGCGTCATGCACACGCTGAACCTGCGCCTGGCGCCCGGACGAGATCGGCTGGATCGCCGCCGACGCCGAGGACCGCTTCCTCGATCGTCGACGACATGCCTGCTGCCGCTGCTACCGCCAGTTCGCCGACAAGCACGCGTTCGAGAGGTGATCGTGTTCCCGCTCTCGGGCGCGCCGGTCGACGCGAGCGGCGGCCATCGTCGACTACGAGGCGCTTCTCGCCGGCGCCGACGGCGACGGCTTCGTCTACGCCGAGCACGACGAGAACGATCCGATCGCCATGTGCTACACCGTCAGGCACGACCGGGCGGCCGAAAGGGCGTCGTCTACTCGCATCGCTCGACGGTGCTGCACACGCTGGTCGGCTGCCTCGGCCGACCACTGGGGCCTGCGGGCATCCGACGTGCCTGCTGCCGGTGACGCCGATGTTCCACGCCAACTGCTGGGGCCTGCCCTACGCGCGCGGTGATGATCGGCATCAAGCATGGTCTTCCCGGGCCCGCACCTGCATCCGGACGACCTGCTCGACCTGATGCAGATCGAGCCGCCGACGCTGCTCGCTCGGCGTGCCGACGATCTGGCTCGGCCTGATCCAGGCCTACGAGCGCGCGCTAGCCGAGCAGCCGGGCGCTGGCAGCTGCCCGACCGGGCATGCGCTCGCTGGTCGGCGGCGCTGCGGTGCCGGAAGCGCTGATCCGCGCCTTCGCCCAGCACGGCGTCTGGATCGTCCAGGGCTGGGGCATGACCGAGACCTCGCCGCTGGCGACCGTCTCGTATCCGCGCGCCGAGCTGCAGGCGCTCGGCCGAAGCCGAGCGCTTCCGCGCGCGCCGCGATGGCCGGCGTGCCCGGTGCCGCTGGTCGACGTGCGCATCCGCGGCGACGACGGCAAGGACGCGCCGTGGGACGGCAAGAGCGTCGGCGAGATCCAGGTGCGCGGCCCGTTCATCACCGGCTCGTACCACCGCGTGCCGCCGAGCGAGGACAAGTTCACCGACGACGGCTGGCTGCGCACCGGCGACGTCGCGGCGATGGACGAGCTCGGCTTCGTCCGCATCACCGACCGCACCAAGGACCTGATCAAGTCGGGCGGCGAGTGGATCTCGCTCGGTCGACCTCGAGAACGCGCTGATGGCGCATCCGGCCATCGCCGAGGCGGCGGTGATCGCGATCCCGGACGCGAAGTGGAGCGAGCGGCCGCTGGCGTGCATCGTCTGGAAGCAGGGCGCCAGGTCGCGCCCGCCGAGTCGCCGGCGTGCTCGGCGCAGCACCTGCTGCGGCCACGGCTTCGCGAAGTGGCAGCTGCCCGATCGCTACGAGGTGATCGACGGCGTGCCGCGCACCTCGACCGGCAAGTTCTGGAAGCTGAAGCTGCGCGAACGCTTCCCGCGCTAGGCGCGCGCGCCGCGCTCAGGCGGCGGACGCGACGACGACCGCTGGTCGTCGATCGCGATGTCGACCAGCATCTCCTGCGCCAGCGCGCCGAGCGATTGCTGCAGCTCGTCCGTTGCCGAGCGCGTTCGGCACGAGCAGGTGCGCCGAGATCCGGAAGGTGCGTCGCGCCGGCGGCGTCGCGCGCGCCGATCTCGGTCTGGATGTGCTCGATGCTGACGCCGCGCTGCGGCCAGGATGTGGGTGAGCTTGCTGACGATGCCGATCCGGTCGTCGCCCGACAGCTCGATCGAGACGCCGCGCAGGCCCGACGGGAGGCTGTGCCGAGCTGGCTCTTGGCGATCACCACCTGCAGGCCCGACGATTCGAGGCCGCGCAGCGCTCGGCGAGCGCGTCGACGTTCTCCGGCGGCACCTCGAAGTGCACCATGCCGGCGAACTCCTCGGCCAGCCGCGACATCTGGCCGGTCGTCCAGCTGCGCGCCGTAGCCGCTGCGCGCGGTCGGACAGCAGGCGGACGATGCCGGGCCGGTCCGGGCCGATGATCGTGACGATCAGCGGCGCGGTCGGCGACGGCGCCGCCTCGTCGGCGACGACGACCGGGCGGCGGATCATCGGCGCGCGCGTCGCGAAGCGCGCGATCCTGCGGTGTGCGCCGGCAGCGCGCCGTGATCGCGCGCATGGCGGCACGACGCGGCGCGAGCAGCGTCGAGGCCCATCGGCGCGAGCGCCCGCTCCCACAGCTCGCGCGCCGATTCGCCGCGGGCGACGAAGCACCAGTCCTGCGCGGCGATCGGCGCCGGCGTCCCAGCCGTCGGCGAGGTGATAGACCGAGCCGCCGGCGATCGCGTCGCCTTCGAGGATCGTCCATTCGACGGCGGCGATGCCGCGATGGCGCGGCAGCAGCGACGGGTGGTAGCCGATGCCGCCCAGACGCGATCGCGCGAGCGCCTCGTTGCTGACGCGCGCATGCGTGTGGGCGGCGACGATCAGGTCGGTGCCGTCGGGGATCGCTTCGCCCGGAACGATCTTCGTTGTCGCCAGCACGTGCACCGGCACGCCCGCCGCCTGCGCCGCGAGCGCGAGCCGGTCGTCCGCCGCGGGCACGACGACGCACGCGCGAACTCGACGCCCGCCTCCTTGCGCAGGGCCTCGAACACCGTGGCGCCGAAGTAGCGGGAGCCGACGAGAGCGCATTTCATTTTGGACAGTCCTTCTGGCGCCCGCCGCGAAGCGCGGCGCTTGGGCGTGGCGCCGGAATTGTGGCCCGAAGGCGATGCCTGTCATCGGCGAGAATTTCGCCACCTGCCTGTTCCGGCCGCCGCCACTGCCGACGGCCCCCATCGCACCTTGCCCCCGGTGACTCCCCGACCTCTTCGATCTCCCACCCGCGGCGCCCGCCGACGACGTCGTGGCGCTGGCCGTACTACGCCGAGCGCGCCTACCTCGAGTACGCGCTGAGCGGTCGTCAAGGGCCGCGCGCTGCCCGACGTCTGCCGACGGCCAGAAGCCGGTGCAGCGGCGCATCCTCTACGCGATGGCGCGCATGGGGCTGGCGTTCACGGCACCGCTGCCGGCGCCGAAGCCGGTCAAGAGCGCGCGCGTCGTCGGCGACGTGCTCGGGCCGCTTCCACCCGCACGGCGACCAGGCGGCGTACGACGCGCTGGTGCGCATGGCGCAGGACTTCGCGCTGCGCTATCCGCTGATCGACGGCCAGGGCAACTTCGGCTCGCGCGACGGCGACGGCGCGGCGGCGATGCGCTACACCGAAGCGCGCCTCGCGCCGATCGCGCGGCTGCTGCTCGACGAGATCGACGAAGGCACGGTCGACTTCATCCCCAACTACGACGGCTCGACCGAGGAGCCGCGCCTGTTGCCGGCGCGCCTGCCGTTCGTGCTGCCTCAACGGCGCGAGCGGCATCGCCGTCGGCCTGGCGCACCGAGATCCCGAGCCACAACCTGCGCGAGGTCGCGGCGGCGGCGATCGCGCTGCTCAAGCGACGACAAGCTCGGCCGACGACGAGCTCGCCACGCTGCTGCCCGGCCCCGACTATCCGGGCGGCGGCCAGATCATCAGCAGCGCCGGACGACATCCGCGCCGCCTACGCCACCGGCCGCGGCTCGCTCAAGGTGCGCGCGCGCTGGAAGATCGAAGACCTGGCGCGCGGCCAGTGGCAGCTCGTCGTCACCGAGCTGCCGCCGGGCACGAGCGCGCAGAAGGTGCTCGAGGAGATCGAGGAACTGACCAACCCGAAGGTCAAGCGCCGGCAAGAAGGCGCTCAGCGCCGAGCAGCTGCAGCTGAAGGCCAGCGTGCTCGCGGTGCTCGACGCGGTGCGCGACGAGTCGAGCAAGGACGCGCGCGGTGCGCCTCGTGTTCGAGCCGAAGACCAGCCGCATCGAGCAGCAGGCCGACCTGGTCACCACGCTGCTCGCCGCACACCAGCCTCGAGAGCTCGACGCCGATCAACCTGACGATGGTCGGCAGCCGACGGCCGGCCGACGCAGAAGAGCCTGCGCGCAGATGCTCGGCGAGTGGATCGGCTTCCGCCACGCAGACGGTCGAGCGGCGCTCGCGCCATCGCCTCGGCAAGGTCGCCGACCGCATCCACATCCTCGAAGGGCGCCAGCTCGTCCTGCTGCACATCGACGAGGTGATCCGCGATCATCCGCGCCGCCGACGAGCCGAAGCCGGCGCTGATCGAGCGCTTCACGCTGAGCGAGCGCCAGGCCGACGACATCCTCGACATCCGTCTGCGCCAGCTGGCGCGGCTCGAGGCGATCAAGATCGAGCAGGAGCTGAAGGAGCTGCGCGGCGAGGCAGGGCGAAGCTGAACGAGATCCTCGCCAGCCCGGCGGCGCTGCAAGCGCACCGTGATCCGCGAGATCGAGGCCGATGCCAAGGCAGCATCGGCGACGAGCGCCGCACGCTGATCGAGGCCGCAGAAGCAGCGCCGTCGCCGAGGTGCAGCGTCGTCGACGAGCCGGTGACGGTCGTGGTCAGCATGAAGGGCTGGGTGCGCGCGCTGAAGGGCCACGAGGTCGAGTGCCGGCCACGCTCGCCTTCAAGGCCGGCGATGCGCTGTACGGCGTCCTTCGCGTGCCGCACGCGTCGACACGCTGCTCGTCTTCGGCAGCAACGGCCGCGTCTACTCGCGTGGCGGTGGCACAGCTGCCGGGCGGGCGCGGCGACGGCCAGCCGATCACCACGCTGATCGACCTGGAGAGCGGCACGCAGCCGGCGCACTACTTCGCCGGCGCGCCGGCGACAGTGCTGCTGCTCGCCGGCACCGGCGGCTTCGGCCTGCTCGCGCGCGCCGCGCGACCTGCTGTCGCGCCAGCGCGGCGAGCAAGGCGCTTCCTGCGCTCGAGGCGACGAGCAAGCCGCTGCCGCCGGCGGTCGTTCAGCCGGCCACGGCGCAGCGTCGCCTGCCTGACGCTCGACGGGACGACCTGCTCGTCTTTCGCGCTCGACGAGCTCAAGCTGCAAGGCCAACGGCGGCCGCGGCCTGACGCTCGGTCGACCTCGACGACCGGACGCGTCGTCAGCGTCGCCGTGTTCACAGTGCGTGCCGCATCATCGAGGGCAGCGGCCGCGGCGGCAAGGCGCCGCGAGAATCGCTGCGCGGCGCGCGCTCGAGCCCTGCTCGGCCGGCGCGCGCGCAAGGGGCGACGCCAGCACGCGATCCCGAGCGATGCGCGTCGTCGCCGCCGACGCGGGCTGAGCGAACGCAGAGTCACCACGCCCGCATGGCGCGCATCGAGGCGGTCGTCTGCAGGCGTCGGTCGAGCCTCGCACGGCCGGATCTGACGCTGCCGGTTCGCACCGGCGGGATCGCGCCGCCAGCGCCACTGCCTCGTCGAGGTCGGCCGCGTCGAACAGATAGAACCCCGGCAGCTGCTCCTTGGTCTCCGCGTACGGACCGTCGGTCATGGTCAGGGCGCCGTCGCGAAGCCGCAGCGTCGCTCCGGCGCACCGGTGCAGCGCTTCCGCGGCGACGACGCGGCCTTCGGCGCGCAGGCGCTCGCTGCGGCGCAGGCATTCGCCGCATCGCGGAACCGCGTGCAGCTCGTCGCGTCTTCGAGATAGACCAGGCAGAGGTACTTCATCGGTCGTCCTTCGGAGAGGAAGCACTGGACTGGTCGAACGGCGCGCTCGGCCGGATCGACATCAGCGGCGGCAGATCGCGCAGCCGCGCGGCCAGGAACGCGCGCTCGGGCCCTGCGCGCCAGGCGCGAGTGCCCGCTCGTACGAAGCGCGCGCGTCGGCGTGGCGGCCGAGGCGGCGGCAGATGCTCGGCGCGCGCGGCATGGGCGAGGGGTGATAGTCCTGCAGCTGGCCGTCGGCGAGCAGCGTCTCGATCAGCGGCAGGCCGGCGGCGGGGCCGTCGCGCATCGCGACCGCGACGGCCCGGTTGAGCGCGACCACCGGCGTCGGCTGCAGCGCGCACGCAGGACGTCGTACAGGCCGACGATCTCGGCCCAGTCGGTCGCCTCGGCGCTCGCCGCGCTGGCGTGCACGGCGGCGATCGCCGCCTGCAGCGCGTAGGGGCCGAGCGCCGCGGGCGTCGCGACGCGGTGCCGCCGCCGTGCCGGCGCGTCGCCTCGCCGCAGCGCGCGCTCGACCCACGCCAGCCCTTCGTCGATCTGCGCCCGGTCCCAGAGCGACCGGTCCTGGGCCTCGAGGCGTGACGAGCTCGCCGTTCGGCCCGGTGCGGCGGCACGACGCGACTTCCTGCAGCAGCATCAGCGCGAGCAGCCCCATCGCTTCGCGGCTCCGGGCAGCAGCTCGACGACGAGCCGGCCGAGACGGATCGCTTCGGCCGACAGGTCGGCGCGCGTCAGCGACGTCGCCCGACGATGCCGAATAGCCTTCGTTGAAGACCAGGTAGATGACGCGCAGCACGCTGTCGAGCCAGCGCGCCGAGCTCGCCGCGTCCGGCACCTTGTACGGAATGCGCGCGTCGCGGATCTTCGCCTTGGCCCGGACGATGCGCTGGGCGAGCGTCGCCGGCGGCGCCAGGAAGGCGCTGGCGATCTCCTCGGTCGTCAGGCCCGCAGACCTCGCGCAGCGTCAGCGCGACCTGGGCATCGGCCGACAGCGACGGATGGCAGCAGGTGAAGATCAGGCGCAGCGGGTCGTCGGCGATCTCCTCGCCTTCGTCCCAGCGGCGCGGCGCTGTCGGCGAATCGCCTCGACGGCGGTCGGCGACGTCGCCCGTCGAGCGCGTCGAAGCGGGCGCGCCGGCGGATGCCGTCGATCGCCTTGAAGCGGCCGGCGGAGACGAGCCACGGCACCGGGTTGGCGGGGACGCCGTCGCGCGGCCATTGCTCGACGGCGGCGCTGAACGCGTCCTGCAGCGCCTCTTCGGCGAGGTCGAAGTCGCCGAGCAGGCAGGATCAGCGTCGCCAGGACCTTGCGCGAGTCGCGCCGGAACAGAGTCGCGACACGTCGCGGCGATGTCGGCGGGCGCGGCCTGCGGCGTCGAGCGGCATGGTGGCCTCGATCGCGAGCTCAGGTCACGTCCTGCGCAGGATGCGAGCGCAGCGAGCGCGACCGCGCAGATGACGAAGGCGAGCGCCGACCACATCGGGTACGGGACGCCGAGCACGGCTGACGGCGGCATCGGCGCAGCTCGGCTCGCGCCTCAAGACGTCGGGCAGGAGGCGATCGAGCTGGCTCGCGCCGCACGATGCTGGTCGGCGAGGGTGAGGTTGCACGACGCCGACTTCGCGCGCGACGAAGTGCTGCCACAGCGCGGCCGCGATGCCGGCGACCGCGAGCAGCAGGCGCGAAGGTCCGGCGACGCGGCTCGCCGCCGGCCCGCGCCAGGCCAGGCCGAGCACGGCGAAGAGCGCCCGATCGGCGACGAAGATCAGGCGCTGCAGCACGCACCACGGGCAGGGCTGCATCGCAGAACGCGTGCTGCGAGACCAGCGCAGCGGCGACCGACGCCGAACGCGCAGACGGCGACGAACGCGAACCAGGCGCGCGTCGTCGCGCCGCCGCCGAGGCGCAGCCGCGACCGCGGCGCCGTCATTCGGCGACCTGGGCGATCAGCTCGATCTCGACGCAGGCGCCGAGCGGCAGCTGCGCGACGCCGTAGGCGCTGCGCGCGTGCGCGCCCTTCTCGGCGAAGACCTCGCCGAACAGCTCGGGCAGCCGTTGGTCACCAGGTGCTGCTCGGTGAAGTCGGGCGCGCTGTTGACGAGGCTCATGATGCTGCACGATGCGCTCGACCTTGTCGAGGTCGCCGACCGCGGCGTGCAGCGTGCCGAGCAGGTCGATGGCGATCGCCGCGCGCCGCCTTCTTGCCGGTGGCGGTGGTCATGTCGCGACCGAGCTGGCCGACCCAGGCCTTGCCGTCGCGCTTCGGCGATGTGGCCCGAGATGAAGACCGAGGTTGCCGGTGCGCACGAAGGGAACGTAGGCGCCGGCCGGGATGGCCAGCGGCGGCAGCGAGATGTCGAGGTCGGTGAGGCGGTCGTAGATCGAGGACATGATGAGTTTTGGCCAGCGGGTCGGAGTCAAATCCTACACTTCCGCGATGGCAGCATCCGGCAGCGGCGGACGGCTGCGTGGCGCTGCCGCTGGCGTGGCTCGCCGGCGTCGCCCTGCCAGCTGCAGCAGCGCGATGCTCTGGCGGCTCGAAGCCCATCTCGCTGATCACGGCTGCGCGGCTGTCGTGGTCGCGCTGGCCAGCTGCGCTCGCGGCGAGCGTGCGCGCTGCTGGTCGTCGCCGTGCTGGCGGCGGGTTCGCGCTGGCGGGCGCGGCGTCGCTGCGCCTCGCCGACGCCCTGCCGGCAGCGCTCGAGGGCCGTGACGTCGTCGTCACCGGCGTCGTCGCCAGCCTGCCGCAACAGGGACCGAGCGGGCTGCGCTTTCGCTTCGAGGTCGACGCGGGCGGCGCGCCGGCGCGGCGGTGCCGAGGCGTCATCGCGCTCGGCTGGTACGCGGGCTTCCACGAGGACGCGGCGCTGGTGCAGCCGCGCTGCGCGCTGCGCGCCGGCCAGCGCTGGCGCTTCACGGTGCGCCTGCGCCAGCCGCACGGCAACCTCAACCCGCACGGCTTCGACTACGAGCTGGCGCTGCTCGAGCAGGGCGTTCGCGCCACCGGCTACGTGCGCGACGCGCCGGCGACGCTGCTCGACGCGAGCGCCGGCCATCCGGTCGAGCGGCTGCGCCAGCGCGTTCGCGACGCGATCTACGCCGCGCGTCAGCCGACCGCCGCGCCGCCGGCGTGCTGGCGGCGCTCGCGATCGGCGACCAGGCGCGATCGAGCGCGACGACTGGGACCTGTTCCGCAACACCGGCGTCGCCCACCTGATGTCGATCAGCGGCCTGCACGTCACGATGTTCGCGTGGCTCGCCGGCGCCTGCATCGGCGCGCCTGGCGGCGCAGCACGCGCGCGATGCTGCGGCTGCCGGCGCCGTAGCGCGCGCGCGATGGGGCGGTCTCGCCGCCGCCACCGGCGTATGCGTTCTTCGCCGGCTGGGGCGTGCCGTCGCAGCGCACCGTCTGGATGCTCGCGACCGTGACGCTGCTGCAGGCGCGGCGGGCTGCGCTGGCCGTGGCGCTGCTCGCTGCCTGCGCCGCCGCGTTCGTGGTCACGCGCTCGATCCGCTGGGCGCTGACTGCAACCGGGCTTCTGGCTCTCGTTCATGGCCGTCGGGCTTGCTGATGGCGTCGTCGCCGGCGATCGGCGCGCGCGCCGCGACAGGCGATCGTGACGCGACCGGCTGGCGCGGCTGGCCGAAGCGGCTCGCGGCGGCATCGCGGCGGCCTGCGCACGCAGGTGATCGCGACGCTCGGCCTGACGCCGCTGACGCTGGTCTTCTTCCAGCAGGTCTCGCTGGTCGGCTTTCTCGCTAACCTGGTCGCGATCCCGCTGGTCACGCTGGTGATCACGCCGCTCGCGCTGGCTCGGCGTCGCCGCGCCGCGCCGCTCTGGAGTCGCTCGCCGCGGCGATCGTGCAGGGCCTCGATGCGCTGCTGGCTCGCCTCGCCGACGCGTGCCGGGCGGCGCGGTGTGGATGGCGGCGGTGGCGCCGTGGTGGGCGCAGCTCGCCGGCCTGCTCGCCGCCGTGCTGCTGGTCGTCCTGCCGCTGCCCTGGCGCGCTGCGCTGTCGCTCGCTGCCGCTCGCTGCTGCCGCTGCTGTGCCGCCGCGTCGCTGCCGGGCGAGGCAGCTTCGACGTCGTCGCCGCCGACGTCGGTCAGGGCACCGCCGTGCTCGTCCGCACGCGCCGGCACGCGCTGCTCTTACGACACGCGGCCCGCAGTACTCGCGCGACAGCGACGCCGGCCAGCGCGTCGCTCGTGCCGCTGCTGCGCAGCCGCGGCGAGCACCGCATCGACCTGCTCGTGCTCAGCCATCGCGACAGCGACCACGTCGGCGGCGCGCGCACGCTGCTCGGCGCCATCCGACGTCGCTCGCTGGCGAGCTCGCTCGAGGACGGCCATCCGCTGCTCGAGGGCGCGCCCGACGCGCATCGCTGCGTCGCCGGCCAGGCGCTGGCGCTGGGACGGCGTCGACTTCGACGTCCTGCATCCGCGGCGCCGAGCGACTACGCGCGCGCGCTGCGGCCGAACGCGATGTCGTGCGTGCTGCGCGTCAGCCGGCGGCGCGCAGCCGGCCCTGCTGACCGGCGACATCGAGCGCGACCAGGAGGCGGCGCTGGTCGCCGCCACACCGCGCGGCGCTGCGCAGCGACGTGCTGGTCGCTCCGCACCACGGCAGCAAGACCTCGTCGAGCGCGCCGTTCCTCGACGCCGTGCGGCCGCGCATCGGCGGTCTTCCAGGCCGGCTACCGCAACCGCTTCGGCCATCCGGCGCCGGAGGTGCTCGGCCGCTATCGCGAGCGCGGCATCGACCGTCGTCGCCAGCCCGGCGTGCGGCGCCTGGCAGTGGCGCGCCGGACAGTGCCGCAGGCGGCGCCTGCCAGCGCGACGTCGCGCGGCGCTACTGGCACCACCGGCATGACGGCCGCCGCCGCACTGACGCGGGCGCTCGCTCGTCGGTGGCGCGGACTTTGCTAACCTGCGGTGGCATGAAGGCCGAGTGTTCGACGAGATGCGGGCCGCCGACGGCGCGGTGCGCGAGCACTACGGCGGCTACGACCGCTGGCTCGCGGAGCAGCCGCCGCGAGGTGATGCGGTCCGCGGCGCGAGGAGGCCGAGGTCATCTTCCGCCGCGTCGGCATCACCTTCGCGGTCTACGGCGCGAAGGACGACGGACGGCGTCGACGGCACCGAGCGGCTGATCCCGTTCGACCTGATCCCGCGCGTCATCCCGGCGCACGAGTGGGCGCGAGATGGAGCGCGGCCTGCGCCAGCGCGTCACCGCGCTGAACCGCTTCATCCACGACGTCTATCACGAGCAGGAGATCCTCAAGGCCGGCGTCATCCCGGCCGACCAGGTGCTCGGCAACGCCCAGTACCGCGCCCGAGATGAAGGGCGTCGAGGTCGCCGGCGACATCTACTCGCACATCGCCGGCATCGACATCGTCCGCGCCGCCAACGCCGACGGCAGCGGCAGCTACTACGTGCTCGAGGACAACCTGCGCGTGCCGAGCGGCGTCTCGCTACATGCTCGAGAACCGCAAGATGATGATGCGGCTCTTCCCCGAGCTGTTCAGCCAGCACCGCGGTCGCGCCGGTCGCGCACTACCCCGACCTGCTGCTCGAGACGCTGCGCTCGGTCGCGCCGGCGGCGGTGCAACGATCCGACCGTCGTCGTGCTCACGCCGGGCATGTACAACAGCGCCTACTTCGAGCACGCCTTCCTGGCCCAGCAGATGGGCATCGAGCTGGTCGAGGGCAGGACCTGCTTCGTCGACGACAACTTCGTCTACATGCGGACGACGCAGGGGCCCAAGCGCGTCGACGTGATCTACCGCCGCGTCGACGACGACTTCCTCGACCCGCTCGCCTTCCGCGAGGACTCGACGCTCGGCTGCGCGGGCCTGCTCGGCGCCTACCGCGCCGGCAACGTGACGCTGTCGAACGCGATCGGCACCGGCGTCGCCGACGACAAGTCGATCTATCCGTTCGTGCCGAAGATGATCGAGTTCTACCTCGGCGAGCGGCCGATCCTGAACAACGTGCCGACCTACGTCTGCCGCGACGCCGACGGACCTCGGCTACGTCCTCGACCACCTCGAGCGAGCTGGTCGTCAAGGAAGTGCACGGCGCCGGCGGCTACGGCATGCTGATCGGCCCGGCGTCGACCGCGGCCGAGATCGAGGACGTTCCGCGGCGCGCTCAAGGCCGATCCGAACGCGCTACATCGCCCAGCCGACGCTCGCGCTCTCGACCTGCCCGACCTTCGTCGAGACGGCATCGCGCCGCGCCACATCGACCTGCGCCCGTTCGTGCTCTCGGGCAAGACGGTGCAGATGGTGCCGGGCGGGCTGACCCGCGTCGCGCTCGAAGGAAGGCTCGCTGGTCGTCAACTCGTCGCAGGGCGGCGGCACCAAGGACACCTGGATCCTCGAGGCCTGATGACGTCGCATGCTGTCGCGACCGCCGACCACCTGTTCTGGATGGCCCGCTACATGGAGCGCGCCGAGAACACCGCGCGCATGCTCGACGTCAACTACCAGATGTCGCTCCTGCCGCAGTCGGACGGCGCCGCCGAGCGCGGCTGGCGCGGCCTGCTCAGCATCAACGAGATCAGCGGCGACTTCGCCAAGCGCAATGCCGCGCGGTGACGCCGCAGAGCGTCATCGACTACATGGTCAACGACGACGACGAACGGCTCGTCGATCCGCTGCTGCCTGATGGCGGCGCGCGAGAACGCGCGCGCCGTGCGCGGCACGCTCGACGACCGAGGTCTGGGAGACGCAGAACCAGACCTGGCTCGAGTTCCAGCGCATGATCGCCGACCAACGCCTTCCAGAAGAGCCCCGGCGAGGCGTTCGAGTGGGTGAAGTTCCGCTCGCACCTGTCGCGCGGCGTCACCGTCGGCACGATGCTGCAGGACGAGGCGTTCCACTTCCTGCGCATCGGCAGCTTCCTCGAGCGCGCCGACAACACGGCGCGCCTGCTCGACGTCAAGTTCCACTCGGTCGAGAACGGCACTCATCGGCTTCGGTCCGGCGCCGCGGCCGCGCGGCTGCGCTACGGCATGGCGCTCGGCCAGACGCAAGAGCCAGAGCCAGAGCAGCGGCGGCGGCAGCCAGATCGCAGAGCCAGAGCCAGGAAAGCGGCGGCAAGGACGTCGAGTTCGACTTCTATCACTGGTCGGCGGTGCTGCGGTCGGTCTCGGGCTTCGAGGTCTATCGCAAGGTCTACCGCAACGTGATCCGCCCGGAGCGCGTCGCCGAGCTGCTCATCCTGCGGCCCGACATGCCGCGCTCGCTCGCCGCCTGCATGCACGAGGTCCTGCTCAACCTGCAGCGGGTCGCCAACGAGCAGTCGAAGGACACGCTGCGCATGGCCGGGCGCGCTCGACGCCGACCTGCCAGTACGGCCGGATCGGACGAGATCCTCGCCACCGGCCTGCACGCCTACCTGACGCAGTTCCTCGAGCGCGTCAATGCGCTCGGCACCGGCATCAGCCGCGACTTCCTCGTGCCCGGTAGCGCCCCTGATCTCGTCTGCGGCCGACAATCGGCGTTGCCCTCCCGGAAAGCCTGAATGTCGATCCACGTCGCCGCTCAACCACATCACGCACTACCGCTACGACCGGCCGATCCACCTCGGCCCGCAGGTCGTCCGGCTGCGGCCGGCGCCGCACTCGCGAACGCGCATCCTCGAGCTACTCGATGAAGGTCGAGCCGGCCGAGCACTTCATCAACTGGCAGCAGGACCCGCAGGCGAACTACCTCGCGCGGCTCGTCTTCCCGAAGCCGACGACGTTCTTCCGCGTCGAGGTCGACCTCGTCGCCGAGATGGCGGTCTTCAATCCGTTCGACTTCTTCCTCGAGCCGAGCGCGGAGAAGTTTCCCTTCGCCTACGAGCCCGAGCTGCAGGTCGAGCTCGCGCCCTACCTGCGCAAGGCGCCGGCGACGCCGCTGTTCAACGACCTACCTCGATCGCGAGTCGACCGCAGCGAGAAGCCGACGAGCACGCTTCCTGATGGAGCTCAACCAGCGGCCTGCAGAAGGACATCGCCTACCTGATCCGCATGGAGCACGGCGTGCAGACGCCCGAGCTGACGCTGCAGAACGCGAGCGGCTCGTGCCGCGACAGCGCCTGGCTGCTGGTGCAGCTGCTGCGCCATCTCGGCCTCGCGGCGCGCTTCGTCTCGGGCTACCTGATCCAGCTGAAGAGCGACGTCAAGTCGCTCGACGGCCCGAGCGGCACCGAGGTCGACTTCACCGACCTGCACGCGTGGTGCGAGGTCTATCTGCCGGGCGCCGGCTGGATCGGCCTCGATCCGACCTCCGGCCTCTACGCCGGCGAAGGCCACATCCCGCTCGCGTGCTCGCCCGAGCCGTCGTCGGCGGCGCCGATCAGCGGCACGCTCGACCCGTGCGAGACGACCTTCGAGCACCACATGTCGGTGCGGCGCGTCTGGGAGGCGCCGCGCGTCACCTTGCCGTACAGCGAGCTGCAGTGGGGCGCGATCGACGAGCTCGGCAAGCGGTCGACGCCGACCTGCGCCGCATGGACGTCCGCCTGACGCAAGGCGGCGAGCCGACCTTCGTCTCGGTCGACGACCGCGAAGGCGGCGAATGGAACACCGAGGCGATGGGCCCGACCAAGCGCGTCCTGAGCGAGCGAGCTGATGGAGCGCCTGCGCGCGCCACTACGGCAGCGGCGGCCTCGTCCACTACGGCCAGGGCAAGTGGTATCCGGGCGAGCAGCTGCCGCGCTGGTCGCTCAATCTGTTCTGGCGCCGGGACGGCGTGCCGATCTGGCACGACCCGGCGCTACTGCGCGAGCGAGCGCGACGATCACGGCGCGACCGCGGCGAAGGCGCGCGAGTTCCTGCATCGCCTCGCGCTGCGCCTCGGCGTCGACCGCCGCAACGTCTTCGCCGGCTACGAGGACGTCGGCTACTACCTCTGGCGCGAAGGCAAGCTGCCGATCAACGTCGAGCCGACCGATTCGCGCCTCGCCGATCAAGGCCGAGCGCGAGCCGGCTGCGCCGATGTTCGAGCGCGGCCTCGGCGAGCCGGTCGGCTACGCGCTGCCGATCGCCGCCGACGAGCGCCATCCGGCGCTGGCGCTCGACGCCCTGGTACCTGCGCAACGACCGCTGCTTCCTGGTCGCCGGCGATTCGCCGCTCGGCTTTCGCCTGCCGCTCGACTCGCTGCCGTGGGCGCGTGCCGGCGACTTCCCGTGGGTCTATCCGCCCGACGCGCAACGTCGAGCTGCCGCCGCTTCCGAGGCGATGGCGAGCGAAGCGGGATGAGCGACGGCGGCAGGCGTGGCACGCCTCGGGCGAGAGCCGCCGGCGCCGAAGTCGGCGCGAGCACGAGACGCCGAGCGGAACGCACGACGTCGGCGGCAACGCGCGCGCCGGAGACGAAGGCGCGATGCGCCGGCGGTCGAACGAATCGGCCGGCTTCGTCGTCCGCACCGCGATCAGCGCCGAGGCGCGCCACGGCCGGCTCTACATCTTCATGCCGCCGACGTCGGCCGCTCGAGGACTACCTCGCGCTCGTCGCCGCCGTCGAGGCGACCGCCAAGCGCGATGCGCCTGCCGGTGACGCTCGAAGGCTACGAGCCGCCGCAGCGATCCGCGCCTCGACGCTGCTGCGCGTCACGCCGGATCCGGGCGTGATCGAGGTCAACGTCAATCCGGCGTCGAGCTGGAGCGAGCTGGTCGAGCAGACGACGCATCTCTACGACGCCGCGCGCGAGACGCGCCTGACGACCGAGAAGTTCATGCTCGACGGCCGCCACACCGGCACCGGCGGCGGCAACCACTTCGTCCTCGGCGGCGCGACGCCGGGCGACTCGCCGTTCCTGCGCCGGCCCGACCTGCTCGCCAGCATGATCGGCTACTGGCACAACCATCCGGCGCTGCAGCTATCTGTTCTCCGGCATGTTCGTCGGCCCGACGCAGCCAGGCGCCGCGCATCGACGAGGCGAGGAACGACTCGGTCTACGAGATCGAGATCGCGTTCGCCGAGCTCGCTCGCGTCGCCAGGTCGAGGCCGGCAAGACGCCGCCGTGGCTGATCGATCGGCTGCTGCGCAATCTGCTGATCGACGTCACCGGCAACACCCACCGCGCCGAGTTCTGCATCGACAAGCTCTACTCGCCCGACGGTCCGACCGGCCGCCTCGGCCTGCTCGAGATGCGCGCCTTCGAGATGCCGCCGCATGCGCGCATGAGCCTGGTCCAGCAGCTGCTGATGCGCGCGCTGGTCGCGCGCTTCTGGGCGACGCCGTACCGGCCGGCGCGGCTCGCGCGCTGGGGCACCGAGCTGCACGACCGCTTCATGCTGCCGCACTTCATCTGGAAGGACCTCGACGACGTCGTCGGCGAGCTCGACGACGCCGGCTATCCGTTCGAGCTCGCCTGGTTCGCGGCGCACCGCGATTTCCGCTTCCCGCTGCTCGGCGACTTCACCGCCTCGGGCGTCGCCGTCGAGCTGCGCATGGCGCTCGAGCCGTGGCACGTGCTCGGCGAGGAGAGCGGCGCCGGCGGCACGGCGCGCTACGTCGATTCGACGTCGAGCGGATCGAGGTGCACGTCGAGGCCTCGTCGGCGATCGCCACGTGCTCGCCTGCAACGGCCGGCGGCTGCCGCTGCAGCCGACCGGCACGCCGGGCGAGATACGTCGCGCGCTGTCCGCTATCGCGCCTGGACAGCGCCGTCGTCGCTGCATCCGACGATCGCGGCGCACGTGCCGCTCGTCTTCGACCTCGTCGACACCTGGATGAACCGCTCGCTCGGCGGCTGCCAGTACCACGTCGCCCATCCGGGCGGCATCAACTACACGACCTTTCCGATCAACGCCTACGAGGCCGAGGCGCGCTGGCTGGCGCGGTTCTTCCGCGACCGGCACACGCCGGGGACGCTGATCGCTTCCCGCCGAGGCGGTCAACCCCGACTTTCCGCACACCCTCGATCTGCGCGGACCGCCGTCGCCGTTGTAGCGTTCGTCTTTTCGCGGACCGATGCTGGATCAACTCCTCGCCGGCTACGCGGCGCCCGAGGGCGCTTCGACGAGCTCCTCGCCGCGCCGGGACGGCCGCGCGCCCGCACTGGGACGCGTTCCTGCGCGCGCTCGCCGAGCGCAGCGAGCGCGAGGTGAGCGACACGCTGTCGCTCACCGAGCGGCAGATCCGCGAGCACGGCATCACCTACAACGTCTACGCCGACGCGCAGGGCGTCGCACCGGCCGTGGGAGGTCGATCCGATCCCGCTCGTGCTGCCGGCCGACGAGTGGGCGACGATCGCGGCCGGCATCGAGCAGCGCGCCGAGCTGCTCAACCGCGTCCTCGGCGATCTGTACGGCGCGCAGACGCTGATGAAGGGCGGCGCGATTCCGCCGTCGGTGATCTTCGGCCACCGCGGCTTTCTGCGCGCCGGCCGGACTGGCGCCCGGCCGGCGGCGCGCCATCTGCTGCAGTACGCCGCCGACCTCGCGCGCTCGCCCGACGGGCGCTGGTGGGTCGTCAACGACCGCACCGCAGGCGCCTTCGGGCTCCGGCTACGCGCTCGAGAACCGCCTCGTCGTCTCGCGCGTCTTCCCGCAGATGTTCCGCGAGCTGCCGGTGCAGCACCTCGCCAGCTTCTTCGATGCGCTTGCGCTCGTCGTTGCGGCACTGGGCGCCGCGCGGGCGATGGCGCGACGCGCATCGTCCTGCTCACGCCGGGGCCGTACAACGAGACCTACTTCGAGCACGCGCTGCTCGCCCGCTACCTCGGCTTCCCGCTCGTCGAGGGCAACGACCTGACGGTGCGCGACGACCGCGTCTGGCTGAAGACGATCGACGGCCTGCAGCGCGTCCACGCGATCGTGCGCCGCCAGGACGACGACTACTGCGATCCGCTCGAGCTGCGCTCCGATTCCGCGCTCGGCATCGCCGGCCTGACCGATTGCGCGCGGCGCGGCAGCGTGCTGCTCGCCAACGCGCTCGGCTCCGGGCGTGCTCGAGTCGGGCGCGCTGCTCGGCTACCTGCCGCGCCTCAGCCGCGAGCTGCTCGGCGAGCCGCTGCGGCTGCCGTCGATCGCCACCTGGTGGCTGGGCGAGGCCGGCCGCGTTCGAGGACGCCTGGCAGCGCCCGGAGCGCCTCATCATCAAGCCGATCGAGCGCTCGCCGAGCGAGCCGTCGATCGCCGTCGGCAGCCTCTCGGCCGACGATCGCGACGCCGCTGCGTCCGGCGCATCCTGCAGCGGCCGCAGCACTACGTCGCGCAGGAGTGGGTGCACGTGTCGCAGGCGCCGGTGCTCGAGGGCGCGCATCGGCGACACGGCGCGCACCTCGGCGCGACACCGCGCCTTCGGCGCCTGGCCGCGCGCACCGTCGGCCTGCGCGTCTTCGCGGTCGCGACGCCGAGCGGCTGGCGCGTCATGCCGGGCGGCCTGACGCGCGTCGCCGGCGACGAGGACTCGCCGCGTGATCGCGATGCAGCGCGGCGGCCGCTCGAAGGACACCTGGGTGCTCGCCGACGGGCCCGTCAACGCCGAGTTCTCGCTGCTGTCGAACGACGGTGACCGTCGACGACCTGGTCGGCGCCGACGCGACGCTCGCCTCGCGCGCCGCCGAGAACCTGTTCTGGTTCGGCCGCTACGGCGAGCGCTGCGACGCGACCGCGCGCCTGCTGCGCGTGGCGATCGCGCAGGTGCTCGAGGATGCGGGACCCGCGTCGGCGCGCCGCCGGCATGGACCCTCGCCGAGCAGCTCGGCATCGTCGAGAAGAGCCGCAGCGCGGCGCGCGCCTGCGCCGCGCCGCGACGCATCCCGAGGGCGCGCTCGCGCAGCGGCTCGGCAGCCTCGGCGCGCGTCGCCTTCAGCCTGCGCGACCGGATGTCGGTCGACCACTGGCGCACGCTCAACCGCCTGATCGGCGACCCGGCGCTGCAGCGCGAGCCGGCGCTGCCGATGACGCTGGTCTGGCTCGACCGCGCGATCACGTCGATGATGACGCTCTCGGGCTTCGTCCTCGACGGCATGACGCGCGGCATCGGCTGGCGCTTCGTCGTCGATCGGCCGGCGCGTCGAGCGGCTGCGCGACGATGTGCAGCACGCTGCAGGTGGCGATCGACGAGGGCCGCACGCACGAGCTCGACTGGCTGCTCGAGCTCGCCGATTCGAGCGTCACCTACCGCTCGCGCTATCTCGCCGCGCCCGAATGGCTGCCGGTGCTCGACATGGTCGATGCGCGACGAGGCCAATCCGCGCTCGCTCGCGTTCCAGGCCAAGGGCTTGGCCGAGTTCATCGCCAAGCTCGAGGCGACGCACGGCGAGTTCGCGTCGGCGACCCTGGCGCCGGCGCACGCGGCGCTGCGCGCGCTCGCCGCCGACGACCTTCGCCCCGAGAGCGAGCACCTGGCCGAGGTCATCGGCGACCTGCAGCGCGCCGCGTACGCGATCTCCGACGCGACCGTCGCTGAAGTTCTTCTCGCATGCGGTCCCGCGCAGCATGCTGCAGATCGGCGTCATGGCAGGAGCCGACATGACCGGCCCGGCTCCGCCGCGCGCGACCGCGCCGAGCTTCGACTGCTACAGCGTCGAGCACGACACGCGCTACTCGTATCGCATCCCGGTTTCGCAGTCGTGGCAGCTCGCGCACCTGACGCCGTGCCGGCTGCCCTGGCAGCGCGTCGTCTGGCACGAGCTCGCGATCGAGCCCGCGCCCGACGAGCGCCACGAGACGCGCGCGATTCGTTCGACAACGGCGTCACCCACTTCGGCGTGCACGGGCCGCATCCGGTGCTGCGCGTTCGCATGCTGTGCGAGGTCGAGGTCTCGGACCGGCCCGACCGCGACCGCGCGACCGGCGCTGGCCTGGGAAGCGGTGCGCGAATCGCTCCTCGACGAGCCGGCCCAGGACGGCCTGCGTGCCGTCCGCATGGCCGAGCCGAGCGCGCTCGTGCCGTGGTCCGACGCCGCGCTCGCCTACGCCGACGCCGAGCTTCGCTGCCGGCCGCGACTGGCTCGACGCCGTCACCGATCTGATGCGCCGCATCCACCGCGAGTTCGAGTTCGATGCCGACGCGACGACGGTGACGACGTCGGTCGACGAGGTGCTCGAGCAGCGACGCGGCGTCTGCCAGGGATTTCGCCCACGTCATGATCGCCTGCCTGCGCAGCCTCGGCCTGCCGGCGCGCTACGTCTCCGGCTACCTCCTGACCCAGCCGCCGCCCGGCCGGCCGCGCCTGCTCGGCGCCGACGTGTACGCACGCCTGGGTCGCCGCGTATTCGCCCCACCACGGCTGGGTCGAGTTCGACCCGACCAACGACACGCTCGCCGACCGCCGCTACATCACGCTCGCGACCGGTGCCGACTTCGCCGACGTCGTTGCCGCTGCGCGGCGTCATCCTCGGCAGGCGCGGCCAGACGATGAAGGTCGCGGTGAGCGTCGTGCCAGTAGCGGCGCCGGGTTCCCCGGCCGCGGGAGCACCTCGGAGGGCGCCTCGCCACGCCGCGTCCACGCCTCCGCGCGGATGGCTGGCGAGGCGATCGCGCCGCGAGACTGCGTGCATCGCCACGGAGGGCCTCATGCCGCAGCAATCCCCGGAGCTCGCGCTCGTCGCCATCGACACCCGGCCGCATCGCCACGAGGGCCGCGAGCGCGTCGGCGCTTGCCGCGGGGCCGGGCTGGTTCGACTCGAGCTGGGATCTGCAGCGCGGCCTCGAGGTGCGCGAAAGCTGGTCGGACGACGAGCGCGTCCACGGCTGGATCGAGGACTTCCTGAGGACTCAGCGCGCCATCGGCCGCACGGCCTCGCCGAGCGCGAGCACCGCCATCGCGTAGTAGCTCGACCAGTTGTAGCGCGTCAGCGCGTAGAAGTTGGTCGTGCCGGCGACGTAGCGTCGGCGCCGCGTCGCCGTTCTGCAGCTCGACGAGCGCGAGCAGGCTGTCGGCGGCGAGCGCCGGCTCGGGCAGCCAGCGCGCCGCGCTGGACCATTTCGGCGGCGGTGAACGTCGGCACGATGTCGGGCGCGAGCAGCGCGGCGCGCTCGCTCGTGGTCGGTCGGCGGCTGGACGTCGAAGCGCGCCGGCAGGCCGCGCTTCCAGCCGAACTCGGCGAGGTAGTTGGCGACGCTGCCGATCACGTCGGCGGCGCGCTGGCGTGCAGGTCGACGTGGCCCGTCGCCGTCGAAGTCGACCGCGTACTTGTTGAAGCTCGACGGCATGAACTGCGCCATGCCGATCGCGCCGGCGTAGCTGCCGCGCCAGGCGAGCGGATCGATGCCTTCGCTCTTGCACAGCACGAACCAGGCTCTCGAGCTCGTCGCTGAAAGAAGGCGCTGCGGTCGCGTGCGGCCGCTCGGGAAGTCGAACGCCAGCGTCGCCAGCGCGTCGATGACGCGGAAGTCGCCCATCTGCCGGCCGTAGATCGACTCGACGCCGACGATGCCGACGACGATCTCCGGCGGCACGCCGTACAGCTCCTCGGCCTGAGCCAGCGCTGCGTTCGCGCGCCAGAACGCGACGCCGGCGCGGATGCGGATCGGCTCGACGAAGCGGGCGCGGTAGGCGGCCAGTTCTTCGCCGCTGCCGGTCGGCGGCGGCATGATGAACGCGTGACGACGCGCGGCATGGAAGCGCGCCTGCGCGAGCGCGCTTCTGCACCCAGCTCGGCGTCGAGCTCGCGCCGCTCGGCGACGTCGTCGGCGAAGCGGAGCGACGTCGTCGCGCAGGCCGTAGGTGACGACATCAGGCGCGCCGTCGTCGACCAGCGCGACCTGCTTCGCGCCGGCGCCGCTGGCGCGCTTGGTCGCAGCGCCGGCGCTGGCGCGCGACCAGCCAGGCAGCGCTGCCGATGACGATCTGGCGACGGTGGGTCATGCTCGGCGAAGTGCAGCTGGCGGCGATCGGCGGCGACCTCGCGCGACGCGATTATCGAGTCGCGCGCGCCGCAGCCGGCGCGCCTGCTGCGCTGAAGTCGCCGCGTCATGCGCCGGGTCGGGGCGCACGCGCGGCGGCGCGGCTGTAGCGGCTGCGCGCTCGAGGCGCGTCGAGCAGCGCCGCGCGAGCGGCTCGCCGGCGGCGCCGAGGCGCTCGCGCGCACGCGCGCGCCAGCGCGCGCGGCGGCGTCGTGCGCGGCGCCGCCGGCACGCCGAGCGGCTGCAGCGCGCGCTTCATCCGCTTCGAGCTGGCGCACCCAGGGGTCGACGCGATGGCGATCGAGCCAGGCCCAGACCGCGCCGGCGAGCGCCAGCGCCGCTCAGCGTGCCGATCGAGCAGCAGCGCGAGGTCTTCCCAGGTCGGCGTGACGAAGCCGATCTGCTTCAGCACGTCGAGCTGCTGGCCGCGCGAGTAGTTGAGCACCCACTGGTTCCAGCGGTTGTTGAGCGGCTTCCCAGGCGCTGCGCAGCTCGCGCGAGCAGCTGCGGGTTCATCGTCGCTCGAGCGTGCCCGGCGACGAAGCCCGGCTGCGGCGCGAGCCGGCGGCTGCGCGCTGATGCGGTCAGGCGCGACCGCGCGCGGTCGGATCGGCGCGCACCCAGCCGACGCCGGTTGCCAGAACTCGGCCCAGGCGTGCGCCGAGCTCTGGCGGACGATCGTAGTAGCCGTCGACCGGCGGCAGGTCGGTGCCCTGGTAGCCGGTGACGACGCGCGCCGGCACGCCGATCGGCGCGCATGACGACGACGAAGGCGGCGGCGAAGTGCTCGCAGAAGCCCTCCTTGCGGTCGAGCCAGAACTCGTCGATCGCCGTTCGCGGCCATAGTCGCCGGGCGCGAGCGTGTAGCTGAAGCCGCCGCGTGCGGATGTGCTGCAGGCACGCGCCTGCGCCAGCTGGGTCGCGTCGCGCCGCGGCGCGCGGGTCGCGCGCAACGCGCGCGCCCACGCGAGCGTGCGCGGGTTGAAGCCGGCCGGCAGCTCGAGGCTCGTCCTGCAGCTCGGCGATGCGGCGCGGCGCGCCGCGGACGAAGCGTCGTGCTGGCGGTCGCCTCGAAGCGCAGCCGCTCGAACACCGGCTTGGTCGGCGAGCCACTGCAGGTCGTCGCGCAGCGACCACGCGGTAGCCTTCGATCGCGGCGATGTCGGTCGTCGCCTCGAGCAGCGGCACCGACGCGAGGCGCAGCGGCTCGAGCGTCATCTCGTAGCCGCATCGGCGTGCCGCGCGTCTCAGCGTCGGCGGCCGCGACGGCATGCTCGCCGGCGCGAACGCGCAGGCCGAGCGGCGTCCATTCGGTGCCGTCGAAGCGCGTCAGCACCGGGCCGCGGAAGTACATCTGCGGCGGCGGCGGCGCGCGGCCGTCGAAGCGGATCGCGCATCGCGATCGATGTCGTCGCTGCGCGACCTCGGCCATCGAGCCCATCTTCATGCGTGTTCGACAGGCCCGTCTTCGAGATGCCGTCCTGCGGCACGCCCCAGAGCGGGCCGATGCGCGGGAACAGCACGAACAGCAGCGCCATCACCGGCGCGCCGAGCAGCGCGGTGCGCGCCGCGAGCCCGCCGGCCTGGCGCAGGCTTGGCTGGCCGACCGGCATGTGGGCGAGCACCAGCGCGGTCAGCAGCCCCCACACCGAGACCAGCATCGCCGACCGCGACCGGCAGCGACTGCGAAGTAGAGGAAGTGGGTGAGGATGATGAAGAAGCCGAGGAAGAACGACGACGAACGCGTCGCGGCGCGCGCGCAGCTCGAGCGTCTTCAGCGCCATCAGCGCGACCGCGAGCGTGACGCCGGGCTCCTTGCCGAGCAGCGTGCGGTACGATCCAGCAGCGTCAGGCCGGCGGCGACCGACAGCACGCCGACCAGCACCCAGCGCCCCGGCAGCGCGCCGTTGACGAGCGCGAGCTGGCCGCGCCAGAGCAGCATCGACCGCCGTCAGCAGCGATGCACCACGCGGGCAGGTGCGACGCGTGCGGCAGCACGGTCCAGGCGATCACGCCGAGCAGGAACAGCGTGTCGCGCGTCGCGCGGCAGGCGCGCCAGCCGGGCCAGTCGGCGCGCAGCCGGTGCAGCGGCCACCAGCGCGTCACGCGCGCGGTTCAGTGCCAGCAGCGCGAGCGCTTCCAGGCAGCGCGTGCGCTGCGCGTCGCCGTCGGCCGGCTCGATCTCGAGGCCGGGCAGGCGGAGGCCGTAGTCGGCGCCGGCGCGGTCGGCCGCGAGCGTCCACGCCGCCAGGCGCGACAGGCGCTCCTCGGGCGGCGAGCGGCCGGCGCACGCGGTCCAGTCGAGCCAGAGCTCCTGGCGCGCCGACGCGCTGGTGTCGCGGCTGCACCAGCTCGCCGCCGGTCTCGAGCGCCTGCGCGGCCTTCTTCCAGGCGATCAGCTTGCAGCGGATCGCCGCGCCGGTAGGCGCGCACGCCCTCGACCTCGCCGCCGTGACGCTGCGCCGCGTCTGAACGTCGGGCCGCCGGGCACCGGCGCGCGCGGCCGGCAGCGCGGCGCGCGTCGGCGCTCGACGCGCGGATAGACCAGCACGTCGCGCGAGCGGGCCGCCACACCGTCCAGGCGCGGAACAGGCCGAGCGGAAAGCGCGTCTCGGCGCGACAGCGTCGGCACGTCGTGGCAGCCCGCGGGCCTGCGGCACGAAGCTGACCTGCGCGCGTCGCCTGGCCGCCGGCCGGCACGTTGGTCCAGGCGAGCGTCGAGCGCCGGCGCGCTCGAGCTTCAGGCCGAGGCCGATGCCGGAGCGCGCCGAGGCGGCTCGACATGCACGACGTCGAGCACCGCCGCCTCGCCGGCGAACACCGGCGCGACCGGGCTTCAGGTGCAGCGTCAGGCCGCGCAGCGTCGCTGTGGGTGATGTGCATCGAGACGACGCCGCTGCCGGCGAGCAGGAAGGTCAGCACGTAGCCGAGGTTGAGCTGGTAGTTGATCGACGCGATGAGCAGCGACGACGAGCGTCAGCGCGAACATCCAGCCGGCGCGCGTCGGCAGGATGTAGATGTTGCCCTGGGTCAGCAGCTGGCGTGTCGGTGCGCGCGGCAGGCGCGACGTCAGCCAGGCCGCGCAGCGCGCGCGCAGCGTTCCACGGCGCGCCGAGCGAAGCGCGGCGGTTCACGGCAGCGGCATCGGCCTCGATCATCGCCCGGACCTGCTCGACTGCGGCCGCGGCCGGCGCCCGGCGACCGGCACCAGGCGGTGCGGCGATCGTCTGCGGCAGCACGTACTGGATGTCGTCGGGCGCGACGTAGTCGCGCTCGCCGAGCAGGCGCGCGCCCGCGCCGCGCGCAGCACGGCGATGCCGGCGCGCGGCGCTCAGGCCCTCGACGAACCAGGCGCCCGAGCGCGTCGCCGCGATCAGCGCCTGCAGGTAGTCGAGCAGCGCGTCCGAGGCATGCATGCGACTGCACCGCGCTGCTGCGCGGCGATCAGCTCGGCCGGCGTCATGACCGGCGCAGCCGGCCGGATCGCCTCGCGCCGGTCGCGCGCCGGCGAGCAGCTCGCGTTCGCTCTCGCGGTCGGGATAGCCGAGCGTGATGCACATCAGGAAGCGGTCGAGCTGCGACTCGGGCAGCGGGTAGGTGCCGAGCTGGTCGGTCGGGTTCTGGGTCGCGATGACGAAGAACGGCGCGCGGCAGCGCGCGCGTCTCGCCTTCGACCGTGACCTGCTGCTCTTCCATCGCCTCGAGCAGCGCGCTCTGCGTCTTCGGACCGGCGCGGTTGATCTCGTCGGCGAGCAGCACGTGGGCGAACACCGGGCCGGGGTGGAAGACGAAGGCCTCGCGTGCTGCGCTCGTAGACGCTGACGCCGATCAGGTCGGACGGCATCAGGTCGGCGGTGAACTGCGTGCGCGAGAAGCGCAGGCCCGAGCGAGACCGCGAGCGCGTGCGCGAGGCGTCGTCTTGCCGACGCCGGGGACGTCCTCGATCAGGAGGTGGCCGCCGGCGAGGAGGCAGGCGACGCAGTCCTCGATCTGCGGCCGTTTGCCGACGATGATCGTGCTAATCTGGTCGACGAGTTCGGATCAGCTGGGCGGCAAGAGGTCGGCTCATCAGCGTCGCACTTACTCGAAAACCACGCGCGTCAAAGACTGCGATGACCACGGCCTTTCTACACACATCCCGATTGCCGCCGCCACGACATGGGTCGCCGGCCATCCCGGAGTGCCCGCAGCGGCTCGACGCGATCGACGACCATCTGCTCGCCACGGGCCTCGACGTCGCGCTCGAGTGCCGCGAGGCGCCGCAGGTCGAGCTGCAGCGATCTCGGCTCGCGCACAGCCAGCCGGCTACGTCGCCGAGCTGCAGCGATCTGCTCGAGCGGTCGCCGCCGACGGCAGGCCCGCGCGCTCGACCCCGACACGGTCGCCGGCCCCGGCACCTGGGACGCGGTGCTGCGCGCCGCCGGCGCGGCGGTGGCCGCCACCGACGCGGTCATCGACGGCGAGGTCGCGCAACGCGTTCTGCGCGGTGCGCCCGCCCGGCCATCACGCGACGCGCGACCAGGCGATGGGCTTCTGCTTCTTCAACAACGTCGCCGTCGCGGCGCGCCACGCGCTCGACGTGCGCGGCCTCGAGCGCGTCGCCGATCGTCGACTTCGACGTGCACCACGGCAACGGCACCGAGGACATCATCGCGGACGACGAGCGCGTGCTGATGGCGAGCATCTTCCAGCACCCGCTCTACCCGTACAGCGGCGCGGTGCCGATGGGCACGAACATGGTCAACGTGCCGGTGCCGCCGTACACGCGCGGCCCGGCGGTGCGCGCGCTGATCGAGGAGAACTGGATGCCGCGCGCTCGAGGCGTTCCAGCCGCAGATGATCTTCGTCTCGGCCGGCTTCGACGCGCATCGCGAGGACGAGCTCGGCCAGCTCGGCCTCGTCGAGGCCGACTACACATGGATCACGCGAGCAGATCAAGGGCGTCGCCGACCGGCATGCGCAAGGCCGCATCGTGTCGTGCCTGGAAGGCGGCTACAACCTCGGCGCGCTGGCGCGCAGCGTGGCCGCACATCTGCGCGTCCTCGCCGAATAGCAGGCGCAGGGTGGCCGGCGAGCGTGCCCACCCCGCGGTGCGCCGACTCCGGTGACCTACTCGACACGGCCCGCGAGCTCGACGAGCTCGTCGCCGCGCGCTGGCTGCAGCCAGGCGCCGCTCGCCGAGCTGGCGATCCTGCGCCGGCCTGCCTGGTCGCCGCCTGGGGCATGGTCCGCCTGCTGCGCGGCACGCAAGCGTGCCGGTCGCCTCGGTCTGGTTCGGACGACCGCATCTTCGACGGCGTGCTGTTCCCGGTGCTCGCGCTCGCGCTCGCCTTCGGCGGCACGCGTCGCTGCTCGCCGGTGTTCGGCGTGCAAGCCGGCCGTCTTCCGGCGTCGCGATCCCGGTCCTGATCTCGCTGGTCGTCGATCCGCCTCACGCGTGCGTGTGCTCGGCGCACCTTTCCGGCGTGTCGCATGCGGTCCGCGCCATCGAGCGCAGCGATCTCGTGGCTGGCGTGGATCGGCGGTCGTGCTGTGGGTCACCGGCGTGCTGCCCGTGGTGATGCTCGACGCGATGGACGACGTGCGCTGGAACGTCGGCGCCGACCAGGATCTCGCTGCGCAACGTCGTCGAAGGCACGCTGACCGGCGGTCGTCGTGCTGGTGCATCGCGCTGTGGGTCTCGGCGGCGATCGAGAGGCAGCTGCTCGCAAGGCGCGACGGCCACCAACCTGTCGCTGCGCAAGATCGCCGCCAACGCCGTGCGCGCGCTGCTGCTGTTCGTCGGCCTGCTGTTCGCGCTGTCGGCGCGTCGGCATCGACCTCACCGCGCTGTCGGTGCTCGGCGGCGCGATCGGCGTCGGCCTCGGCTTCGGCCTGCAGAAGATCGCCGCCAACTACGTCAGCGGCTTCGTGATCCTCGCCGAGCGCAGCCTGCGCATCGGCGACATGGTCAAGGTCGACAACTTCGAAGGCCGCATCACCGACATCCGCACCCGCTACACGGTGATCCGCTCGCTCGGCGGGCGCGAGGCGATCGTGCCGAACGAGATGCTGATCACGCAGCGGGTCGAGAACTCGTCGCTCGCCGACCCGCGCGTGCTGGTGCACGACGCACGGTGCAGGTCGCCTACGGCACCGACGTGCGCTCGCTGCAGCCGAAGCTCGAGGCGGCGATGCGCGCCGTGCCGCGCGTGCTCGCCGAGCCCGGCGCCGGCGGCGCAGCTCGCCGCGTTCGCGGCCGACGGCATGGACCTCGACGCTCAACTTCTGGATCCGCGACCCGGAGAACGGCCAGGGCAACGTGAAGTCGGACGTCAACCTCGCGGTGCTCGACGTGCTCGAACGCGAAGGCGTGGAGATCCCGTTCCCGCAGCGCGTGGTCCGCGTCATCGACTCGCGCGAGCCAGCCACGGCGCCGACGGGCGCGGCGCGCTGTCGCAGCGATCGCGCGAGCGGCTCGGAGCGAGCGCCGGTGCAGGTAGCGCCTCGCACGTCGATCGTTCAACTCCTTCAGCGAGGCTGAACGGCATCACCGTGCTGACGGCCGCTGCCGTCGGGCCGCTTGCCGCTGCGCAGCATCGCCATGAACTGCTCGGCGCTCGGCGTAGCGCGACATCGCGCTGCCCGTCGCCGGGCGTGAGGTTGGCCGCGGGCGGCCAGTCGGGCGGCGCGCCGGGGATCTTGCCGCCGGACGAGCGCTGCGCCGTGGCAGCCGATGCAGCCGTTGGCGACGTACGCGCCGTGCGCCGCCGAGCCGTCCTCGGGCGACCGGCGGCGGACGGCGGCAGCGTGTGGTCGATCTTCTCCGCGGCGTCGCGGATGACGCCGGCGGCGTAGAGCGTCTTCACCGGCATCGGCGGAATGCCTCGCGACCAGGCCCGCGCCCTGGACCGGCGGCAAGCTGGCTTCACGTAGGCGACGAGCGCGCCGAGGTCGGCGTCGGTGAGGCGGTTGTAGTCCTCGCTCGGCATGATGAACAGCCGGCCGGCCGTTCGGCTTGACGCCGTGGCGGATCGTGCGCACCCAGTCCTCGGGCCGTGTACGACGCGACGACGCTGCCCGGCCCCGGCGTGATGTTGGGCGCCTTCGCGTACATGCCTTGCCGTCGTCGACGAAGACGTGGCCGCCGCCGTTGGCGCCGTGGCAGTCGGCGCAGCCGCGCGTGGCGAACAGGTAGCGGCCGCGCTCGAGGCTGGTCGCGTCGCGTGGGGATGGCCACCGGCACCACCGCCACCTCGACGCTGACGCATCGACTTGCGGTCGCCCAGGTAGGCGCCCAGCGCGAGGCTCGCGGCGCCGAGCACCGCCACGCCGACGACGGCGCCGAGCGCTGCGTTTGATCCACTTCTTCATGGCGATTCCTCCCGGTTTGCTGGTTTACGCCGACGCGTGGCATTCGGATGCATGGGCGACGTCGAGCCGCGCGCACGAAGCCGATGCGCTTGCGCGAGCTTAGCCCAGCCGGCCTCGTCAGGTGCGGCCGCACGGTGCGCAGCACCGCCTGGAAGGCCACCGGCGCAAGCGCTGCCTTCAGCTCCTTGACGAGGCCGCCGCGCTCGGCCGGCGACAGCGCCGGCACCATCCAGCGCAGCACCAGCATCATCTCGGCCGGTGGAATGCTGGCCCGCAGGCGGTCGTGCAGCGCCTTCAGCTCGGCGTCGGTGTAGTGCGCCCACAGCGCTTCGTTGTGCACCGTCTCCTCGACCTGCATGTGCTCGAAGTTCTCGGCGACGAAGCGCGCCAGGTGGCGATAGCAGGCTGCAGCGCGCGGCGCTAGGCGTCGGCGCCGCTCGCGCGCAGTTGCCGCGCGTCGTCGCGCAGCGCGGCGATCGCCTGCAGGTGCTGACGTGCTCACCGGCGATGCGCTCGGAGGTGCCCGGCCGGCATGCCTCGATGGCCGGATGCATGAACTCGTTCTCGTGGTCGAGGTGGCTGCGCGGCGAGGTCGAGCAGCGCCTCGACCTGGCCGAGCGTCGCGGCCACGTTCTCGGCGTCGGCGACGTCAGGCGGCCGACATGCAGCAGCGTGTCCGTCATGAAGTGGCGCAGCGCCTTGTGGATCGACGCGTAGAGGTCGCATCCGGCCGGCCTGAAGGGGCGGCCCGGCGCTGGCGTGCGGCGGGCAGTGGTCGCGGGCGAGACGGGGTCGGCGAAGTCGTGGTCATGAGGCGCTCCGGAGAGGGGGTCGACGGCGGGGTGCCGCGGTGTCGACGCAGTATTCCGGCGCCACGGGCGCTCGCGGCATCGCGCCAGAGGAGCCATCGGCCCGGGCAGCGCGAGCCATGGTCCGCTACCGTGGTACGGGAGGTGCCGGGTCGGCGGGCTGGCTTGCCAGGCCATCGCGCCCCGTTGAGAATCCACATGGGAGGCACGGGTGCGAATCGATCGGAACATTGGGTGCCGCTTTGGGAGCGGCGGTTCTGGTCGGCCTGAGTACGCCGCTGGCGAAAGAGCTCGTCGGTGAAGTGCCGCCCCTTCTTCTCGCCGGGCTTCTCTACCTGGGCTCGGGCTGGGGCTGCTGTCGCTCTTAGATTCGTCGCAGCGGGCCGTCGAGCGGGCATCACCTGGCCGCGCGGCGCAGACGCAGGCTGGCTGCTCGGAGCCATCACTCGCGGGGGTGCGATCGGGCCGTTCCTGCTCATGTTCAGTTGCGACAGACGGACGCGGCCTCAGCGCATGCTTCATCCTGAACCTCGAGGGCGTGTTCACGGCGCTGCTGGCGTGGGTTTCGTCTTCAAGGAGAACTTCGATCGCGCATCGCCTGGGGCATGGCCGCCATCATCGCTTTCGGCAGGTCGTGCTGTCGGCAGGCCCATTG
>ERZ1370068.11302-contig-9928_pt1 | contig 57834 bp, 89 predicted proteins | sample MGYA00561227_ERZ1370068 | MGnify/ENA primary metagenome ERZ1370068 (study PRJEB38410, sample SAMEA6850437) | metagenome | study: Metagenomic assessment of the ecological functions of the soil: analysis of the soil microbiota associated with the... | reverse complement strand
TACGTATTGCCCGGTCCCAGCTCCGCGACGGCGCGTTCCAACCTGCGACGACCTCGTCGACCGCTTCCGCGAGCGACGGCAGGAGGCCTCCGGTCTCGAGCGCGCCGAGCATCGCGAAGGTGAGGTGTCCGACGGCGGCGCGCGGCTGGAAGCCGCCGGGCACGTGTGACCGCGGCCCAGCCGCGCGCCGCACATCTTCGCTGAGGTCCCGCCGCCCGTGATCGCCAGGATCCGACACCCGCGAGCCGCCGCTCTCGTGGGAACGCGGCGAGCGTCTCCGCCGTGTTCCCCGAGTACGACGACACCACGACGAGCGTGCTCGGCCCGGCGAACGCCGGCAGGATGCGGTGAGCGGTTGACATCGACCGGGATGCCGAGCCGTTCTCGGAACGCCTGCTTCAACACGTCCCCCGCGACCGCGGAGCCTCCCATCCCGCAGCACACCACGGAGGTGAGGCCGGCCAGATCCGGCAAGCCGGACGTCGCCCGTCCGTTCGCGTACGCCTCGGCCACGTGGCGGCGGCAAGGCCGCCACCGCGCCGGAGCATGTCGGACGGGTTCGGCGGCGCGCGCCGCGCCCGCGTCGTCGAGATCGATCACCGCTTCCCCGCCGCCGGCTTGTCCGCCTCATCGATCAGCATCACCGGGATGTCGTCGCGCACGGGTAGTCGGTAGCCGCAGGTCCGGCAGACGATCACCTGTTCGTCCTCGTGGTAGTCGACCTCGCCACGATCGTTCGGATGCAGACAAGGATCCGCAGCAGTTCGGGGTCGAGCGTCACGCTGCCTCCTCCTTCGGAGCTAGCTCCTGATCAGCTCAAGCATCATCGCGGTCTTGCGAGCGAGCAACTCGGCCGTCGTCGCCTCGACGTTCAGCCGGAGCAGGGGCTCGGTGTTCGAGGGGTCGGACGTTGAACCACCAATCGGGATACTCGACCGTGAGCCCGTCGAGCCGATCCTGCCGGCCATCCGACCAGCGCCGCCGCGATCCGCTCGACCTTCGCTTTCGGGTCATCGACCCGGGAGTTGATCTCTCCGAGTCGAAATACTTGCGGAACGGCGCGAGGACGTCGGACAGTGGCTCCCCCGCCGACGACAGCTCGCCCATGGCGACCACGGCGGCGATCAGGCCCGAGTCGGCCCGGTAGTTGTCGCGGAAGTAGTAGTGGCCGGAGTGCTCGCCACCGAAGATCGCCCCCGTCTCGGCCATGACCTGCTTGATGAACGAGTGACCGACCCGCGTGCGGATCGGCACGCCGCCCTCGGCGCGGATCGACTCGGGAACGATCCACGAGCAGATCAGGTTGTGGACGATCTTCGCGCCCGGCTCCTGGCGGAGCATCGCGCGCGCGACGAGCGCGGTGAGCAGCGAGCCCGAGACATCCTCGGCCTTCTCGTCGACCAAGAACACGCGATCCGCGTCGCCGTCGAAGGCGAGGCCCACGTCCGCGTGATGTGCTCGAGCACCGCGGCCTTGAGATCCTTCTGGTTCTCCGGATCGAGCGGATCTGGCGCGGATGGTTCGGGAAGGTGCCATCGAGCTCCGCGTAGAGGTGGTGCAGCGTCACTCGGCAGTCGGCCGCCATCACCGCGCGGGACGACGAGTCCACCCATCCCGTTGGCCGTGTCCACCGCGACCGTCATCGGTCGCATGGCGGCGACGTCCACGAACGAGCAGCATGCTCGGTGTACGGGCGCGAGCAGATCGCGCTGCGAAACGGTCCCCTTCGTCGCGGCCGGAGGGATGTCGCCTCGCTTCGACGATCGCCCGGATCTCGCGGAGTCCGGTGTCCTCGCCGACCGGTCGCGCGCCCCGGCATGACAGAACTTCAAGTCCGTTGTAGTTCTTCGGGATTGTGGCTCGCGGTGAGCATCACGGCGGGGAGATCGAGCGAACCGCTCGCGAAGTACACGAGGTCCGTCGAGGCGGCGGGGGCCGAGATCGACGACGTTACGCCCACCGACGTGGCACCCTCCGTGATGGCCGCGGCGAGCTCGGGCGACGGATATCCGGCTATCGCGGCCGAGGAGGATGGCCGGGAGGTTGGTCCATACGGCGAGCAGGCGCACCCGATCCGCCGAGCGATGCTCGCATCGAGCTCGTCAGGGGACCACCCTCGCGCACGTCGTACGCCTTGAAAGATGCGGTCCAGGTCGGGATCGTCAGCGGGACGGCATCTATCGGGAAGCCGGCGGACCGGCCGTGCGGATGCCTTCAGCGGATCACTTCTTCACGACGAGATCGATGACCGAGGTCAGCGGGACGAGCTCCCTCCTGGAACCACCACTTCGCCTCACAGAGATGGCAGGTGGTGAACCTGGAGGTCGCGGTCGCCAACGGTCATCGAGATCGCGATGAGATCGCGCTTGTCGGCAGGTGGGGCAGGCAGTGCCGCTGCTGTCGGACATGATGGAGGTTTCGGCGCCGCACGTCGCTGGGGCCATAGCACGCCTCCGTCATCTCCTCGTCTGGGCCGCTGCCTGGCCAGATGGTCCCCGGCCCCCGGCGACGGGACCCTGGTCGGGGACGGATCAGGCGCCGTTCGCCCGAGGCCCATCGGACCGGAGGCCACGGACGAACGCAGGCGGTCGTCGGTTCAGACCCGCGACGGTGGTCGTCCGACGGTCCTGGACGATCAGCCGACCGGTGGCGTCATGCGCCGGACGTGCTCGGGACACAGATCGAGGAGGGTTCGGGTCGCGCTCGTCGAAGAGGTTCCTGGACGACGACCGTCCGCTCCGTGTAGGCGAGGGAGTCGGTCGCGACTCGGCTCGTGGGAGCACCGCATCTTCGCGCAGACCCGCATCGCGGGCAGCCTGGATCACATACGTGTGATTTCAAGACTTCCGGGGATGACCCGGAGGGTCAGGTGTCCCGCCCCGTGGTGTCCCAGTAGCCTGCGCTCGCTGGACGGTACCCCACCACCAACACGTGGGTCCTGACCGGCACCAACGGATAGAGCGCCGCACCTCGTCGTTCTGCATCCGGATACAGCCGTGGGAGCGCGTAGCGTCCGATCGATGCCGGTCGCTCGTGCCGTGGATGCGGATCAGGCCCGGGGGCGGTGATGAGAGCGCCCGCGGCCCCATGGGATTGCCGGGTCCAGGCCCGATCACTGACGGCTCGCCCGCACCCCAACCGTCCGGCGCGGGTTGTGCCAGGTAGGGTCGACCTGCTTTGTCGTAGATCGTCCAGTCGCCGACTGGCGTGGTGAAGCCGGGCTTCGCTGTGGCCACGTTCCAGGTACGCATCACGCGGAACCCGTCGTAGAGATCGAGCTCGTTGCGGTCGACGTCACGACGATGGTCCGCCCCAGGGTGTCGTCAGCAACCTTCGGCTGCACGGCCCGGGCGTGTGGAGCACGACGGTGTCATCGCTGCCGCTACGCGACCTGGCGGACCGCGGTGGCCGCGGATCGCAGCGGCACCGTCGATCCGGTCTTCGCGTGGATGGAAGCTGACGTCCGTGAGCCCGCCGTTGAGGCCGATCGATGCATCGCGAGGCGCCACGTACACGCTCTCGCGCGATCCGCCGGATCAGGCGTCGGACCCCCTCCGCGTCAGTCCGGTAGTCGAGCGGAAGTTCGACGCCGAGGGTCTTCACCACGGATCCGGTGCCACGCGCGGTCGAACGTCCCCATGCCGTTCCCAGCGCGGAACGCACCGTCGACCGCGCGCTTGACCGCCGCCTGACGACCGAGCGCCCCCAGCGTGGTCGTCCAGTGATCCTCGCCGATCGTGACCCGTCCAGTTGGGCGGAGGTCGCTCCGGACGAGCGATCGAGCGGCTCGCGTCGCCTCGGGGCGGGTCATCCTCCGACGTCGCGCACACCGGCGACCCGGACACCCGGAAGGATCCGATCCGCATGACCGGCTTCGTACCGGTAGGCCGCGTACGCAACCCCGCCGAACACGAGCGAGTGCAACACCAGCCACCGCAACGACGATGGCGATGTGCGGGCCGGAGCCGGTGCTTGCGGCTGTGTCGTCCTCTGGCCATGGGGACCTATCGGGACCCTGAACCGTCGGATGATACCGGTGGGAAGCTACCGCTCAGCCGGAGGCGAGCGTATCCGTCGGTACCGGGATCCCGATCGCCGATCCGTACGATGCGAGCCCCTTCGCTCCTCCGGACGTGGAGGCGCCCAGCGCGACGATCGGCCCGTCGGCCGTGATGAGGACGGCCGCTCGGTCGGCTTGCTCGAGGAATCCCTTCGGAGCTCCTGCGACCCGGCCGGCCGGCACCGTGATCGCACGCGGAGGGGGGGAGGGGCCCGATCCCGGCGTCAGAGCTGCAGCGTGACTCGAACGCGGGCGTCGGGCCAGGATCCACCAGCACCAGCTGGGTGTGCGGGCGTCCCCGTCGACCGTTGGGATCACGACCCATGCGGGAGCGGGCTGACCGCACCCCCCGTAGCGGCGTCGTCGCCCTGCTGTCCTCGGGCCCGGAGCGCGGCGACGAACGGCACCCCTGCCTCGGACGTGACGTCCACGGAGGAAGGACCCGACGGAGATGATCGGATAACCCGCGGTCGAGGCGCCGGGTTGCTGCGTGTTCCCGCCGTGCCTGCCGCCTGCGGTTCGACGGATGACACGCGAGCTGGGCCGCGAACTGCATCCCTGGGTCCCGGGGACGAACATCGCGAGCTGGATTGTCCGGCGCCCTCGGCGACGGGAGGTAGCGGTCGTCGTCGTGGCTGGCGCACCGATGACGGACCGGACGCCGCCGTCGGGGCTTCGCTGAGGCTCGCCGCTGCTACGCCACGCGCCTCGACTCACGTCGATCTCGGCCCCACGATGTCCTGCCCCAGCACCTTGGCGCCGACGCTGAGCGCGATGCTTCGTCCCGGAGCGAGCGTCCGGTCGATCCGAGTCCGCGCTCCGAACGGGAGGCAGACGCGGTCGGAACAGCGCCACGTCTCGAACACGGCCTCGACCGAGAACGGGTTTCATCACCACCAAGTACGAACGATGGCCTTGCTGGGTGTCGGAGTCGGTCATGTACCACGTGCGTGAGGCGGCAGGAGCGCGGTTGCCGGACCGCCGAGCGCCCGCGCGACGGAGGAGCGGCCCGAACGAGCCAGCCCGCGGCGATCCAACCGCCGAACACCTCGATGTAATGTCGTCGCGTCGGCCGTCGACCCCGCCTCCAGCGGGTTGGAGGACCTCATGACCGGCAGGCACGGTGATCGTGACCGGGTGCGGGACGGAGCTCCTTCGCTCGAGCTCCGTCAAGCGAACGTCGACCGGCTGCGGCCGGGATCGGCGAGCGCGATCGTGCCGCTCCACCCTTCGCCGCCGCCGTGCGGACAGGAGCCAGACGCTCGAGACGGCGGTACCCCGCACCGCGGCCGCAGGGGTCGCCGGACCGGCCCGCTCCGCGGCGATACCGCCCACGACGACGAGGCCGATCACCACGAGCACGGAGGACGCCTCGCCCGTACCTCCTCACGGCGTCGATCCGTTCATCGAGCGACCGGCTTCCGGGTGATCCACAACGCAGCGGCCCACACGGCGGCCAGCACCCAGATCGCGATCGTGCGCGTGGCAGCTGTGCGCCGTACCGGATCGAGATATCGAAGGACCATCGACGGGGAACGAGGTCGCCCACCCGAACGCCCGATCCGGCTCGCCGGCTCGACCCTGCACCGCCCAGGCATCGTCGAACTCCGTCGAGAGCGTGGCGAGCGTTGCCGCCGCCGGTCGGCACCTGACCAGCCGCCCTCGACCTGCGGCAGCGGGACCGACAGGCACCGCGGTCAGTCGCTGGGTCGCCGCGGGCTGCCCGGCCGCGACGATGTCCGCGGTCTTCGCGTTCGCCTTCAGCACGGCTGCAGGCGGAAGGGACGCGTCGTTCAGCCAGATCGCGAGGCCCGCCGCCGGCACCACATCAAGATCGACCTGGGCGTCAAGCTTCGCCCGGGCGGCATCGGTGAGCTGGTCGTCGCTCGCGACCAGGTAGCGCACGCCGAAGGGAGCGAGGAGCGCACCCCGTGGATCGACGTCCCCGACAGGATCTCACCCAGGGCTTCGCGCATCGCGTCGCTGCCCGGCCCGACGAGGGGTCGCGCGGTATCGATCGCGAGCGCGCCGACGCGCGTGGTGATCCCGTACCGGAGCGTCGCACTCCCCGCGTCGACCACGCCCTGGGGATCGCCCCCGGGCGCCGGGAACGAGCGACCATCGTCGGCGCCGACCCACAGGACACGGAACGAGCCCTTTCGAGGAAGAGTCGCACGAATGCCCAGGCAGCCGGGATGCGGTCGGGACCGCCGATCGCCCACTGCGCGGTCATGGCGGCGATGGCTTGCAGCAGGATCCCACCCGCCAGCGTCAGCGTGAGCAGCGCCGTCCCCACCTGGCGGAAGCCGAACGCCGCCCGACCGAGACCGCCGATCGCGGATGCGAGCCCGAACGCAACCAAGAATGCCTCGGCGGTCGCCGTCAGCGACACGTACACGGGCGTGTTCGCGACCTGGGTCGGAAGGTAGCCGGCGGCCGAGAGCCACGCGAGGACGAGCCCGGCGATCGCGATCACGCCGGCCCGCAGCGCGGGCGCTCGCCGGTCGCCGCTCGCGAGCGCCAGGCCGAGGGCGGCGGCGACCGGAAGGAACAACGCGGGTGCCCAGGTCGCTGGCCCGTCCTCGAACGCGAGCCGCACCAGATGCCACGGATCGCTCGATCCCAGCTCCGAGCCGAGTGACGCTCCGTGCCCGGCGACGAGCGCGGGAACGAACGGGAAGAGGAGGACGGCCGCGCCGACCGCGGACAGCGCGACGATCGGGAGGCCGCGGGCCCGCCGAGAGCCAGCGACGAGCTGAGCGATCGCGACGACGCCGATCGCCAGCAGCACCCCCGGCACGAACGCGACCTCAACCGCGATCGTGACGGCCAGCCCCGCGATGAACCGCCAACGTCCGTCCGGAGGCTCAGCGGACCCGAAGGCGACCTCGAGCCGCTCGACGAGCGCAGGCAGGACGATCAACGCCGCGAGGAGCGCGATACGGCCGTCGGAGAACGCCGAGAGCACGACGGCCGACAGGCCGTACGCGGACGCCGCAACCACGGACGGGCCGGGCCGCCCGGTCAACCGAACCGTCGCGCGATAGCAGAGGATCGCGGCAAAGGGCCGGGCCGGTCACCACCATGAGCCTTCTGTGCCAGACCGGTGCTGGCGAACAACAACCCGGAGAGCCCGCCCATGAGCCCGAGCGCGGGGCTCGCTGCGAGGGATCCCTGAGCGGCGCGTCGTCCGGTACGCGGAAACGAGCTCCGCGAAGAAGCCCGACGGCGAGGTGGGGAACGTCGGGATCGCGCCACCGTACAGCCGACCAGGATCCGAAGAGGCCCCGCGCCGCGAGGGCACCGACGACGATCCCGAGGAAGCACGCGACCATCACCGGGTGCGTCGAGACCAGCGAGACCGTGCGCTGGCGGAGCCTCGCCGCCGCGGGCTCATCGGCCTCTCCCGCCTCGAGCTCACGCTGTTCCTCCAAGATCCGCTCGGCGGTCGTGAACCAGCGCGGGAGCCGGAGTCCGCGCCGACTCTGTGAATCGCCGAAGCACGCGATCCTGATCCGTCGGCGCTTCTGGACGCGGCGCCGGGCACGGGCGTCCCGGCAGGTGCGCAACGTTCCAGCCGATCGCGGCGACGACCTCTGAACGCCTCCTCGAACCGGCGAGACAACAGCAGCAGAAGAGGAGCCGAACCACGGTGAGCACCACACCGAGCGGCATGACCCATGCCAACGTCAGCAGCCCGTCGTTCTTGAGGACGGACGCGAGCGCGGCACGATCCTCCTCATACCGGCGGCTCCGCTCGACGCCCGGTCGATCGTCGCGCTCGCCCACGGCGGCATGGCGCACCCGCGCGAGCGGGAGTCATCAGAACGTTGAACCCGGCGATCCGAGCTCTCCAGCACAGGTCGAGATCGCCGTCGTCGTCACCGAGCCGTTCGTCGAAGAGCCCACTCGTCTGCCAGACGTCCCGAGCGACGAGCATCGCGCATTGCAGTCGACCTGACAAGACCTCGAGGACTCGGTCGAGACTGGCCCTGATCGATCTCCTCAGCCTGCAACGCCGAGTAGGGGTGGCCGAACAGGTCGGCGGATCGCCCGGCATCGCGAGCCGCCGAGGGTGATCCCAGTCGACGATCTTCGCGCCGACGATCCCGACGCGCTCGGCGCCTGCAGAGCATGGTCGCCTCCACGAGCCTCGTGGACGGCTTCAGGATCCAAGACCGCGTCGTCATGCAGCAGCAGGATGAAGTCCGCCTCCGCGGCGACCGGATGCGCGACGGCCTCGTCGAAGGAGCGAGAGAGTCCCAGACGGCTGTCGTGCCGCAGCACCCGGCCCTCGCCGAGCGCCTGGACGAGCAGCTCGTTCGAGCCGTCGGTGGAGGCGTCGTCGACCGCGAGGACGCCGACACGAGGTACGTCTGCACCGCGAGGGCTTGGAGGCACTCGCGGAGCCACTCGGCCGCGTCTCGGACCGCGAGGACGACGAGGACCGAGGGGCGCGCTCGGCGCGGAGAGGAGTATGCGGTGGTTGCACTCATGCGCGGTTCACGCGGGCGGCGAGCCCTAGCACCGGGTGGCAGCTGGAACGGAAAAGGGGCCCCGGAGGGCCCCTTTCCGTGATCCAGGCACCGAAGCTCAGCGCTTCTTGGCGCTGGTCCTCTTGCGGGCCGCCGTCTTCTTGGCCGGGCGCCGACTTCGCGGTGCTCTTCTTGGCAGCGGACTTCTTGCGCCGCGCCGGTCCGCTGGCCGGAGTACTTCCTGGCCGCAGACTTCTTGGCCGTCCGCCGCTTGGCCGTGCTCTTCTTGGCAGCGCTCTTCTTGCGCGCTGCCGGCTTACCGCCGTGCAGTGGTCTTCTTGGCGGCAGACTTCTTGGCCGTCCGCCGCTTAGCGGTCGACTTCCGAGCCGTCGTCTTCTTGGCGGCGGTCTTCTTGCGAGCCGCGGTCCTCTTCGCCGGGCGCGCGGCTTCGCGGTGCTCTTCTTGGCCGTGGTCCTCTTCCGAGCCACGGTCCTCTTGGCAGGCCGCCGCTTCGCAGCGCTCTTCTTCGCGCTGCTCCTCTTGGCCATCGCCATGCCTTGCCCCTTTCGTTGCCTCGCCGTTCGGTCTCTCAGGACGCCATGCGTTTCAGGCGCCGCCGTTCCCGTTCGCTCATCCGCCCCACACGCCGTAGCGTTCATCGCGGCGGAGGGCGTAGTTCAGGCATTCGATGCGGACGGGACACTGCGCTACAGATCCGCTTGGCCTCCCTCGATGAGCCTCCTTCTCGGGGAAGGAAGATCTCCGGGTCGTGATCCCGACACCGCGCTCCTCTTGCCAAGGGATGTAATGGTGCACTCTCGTCTCCCCCGAAATCACATCCGTGTGATTCTGAGGGAAGAACGCCTCCGATTGACAAGAGGTTGACCGAAGGAATTCCTGCCTGTTCCCTCATCGATTTCGCGTCATCGTGTCGCGCTTGAGCCTCGCTGACAAGAACATATGGAGGAAATGTGGTGGTCAAGCTGGTTGACGGAAACCGTCAACCAGCGACGGGTTTTTCCACATACGGGGGTTTCAGACGCGAGCGATGCGGTCGTACGTCGTACTTCGCACCGCCGGAACACGCCCGATCGGCACGGATCGCGTCGTCGAAACGGTCGGGTGTCATCTCGATCCCCCACTCCGCCCCGGCCATCCGGCTGATCGTTTCCTCCATCAAGGTCCCGCCGAAATCGTTCGCGCCGCTCTGCAAGATGCGCTGGCACGCTTCGACACCGAGCTTGACCCACGACACCTGCACGTTGTGGATAAGTCCGTGCGAGGAGGATCCGCGCGACGGCGTGCATCCGCGAGGTCGTCCTCGAAGCTGTCGGGCCCGGTCGCGCCACTCCCGGCGAGGTAGATCGGCGCGTTGCGGTGGACGAACGGCAGCGGAACGAATTCCGGTGAATCCTCCGGTGTCCGATTGGATCGAGGCGAGGCGCCGGATGTGCGCGACCCAGTGCGGCGGCGCGTCCACGTGCCCGAACATGATCGTGCTCGAACTGCGGATCCCCAGACCATGTGCGGTGCGGATGATCTCCTCCCACGTGTCGGCCGGGAGCTTCCCTTGGTGAGGACCAGCGGATGTCGTCGTCGAGGATCTCGGCGGCCGTCCCGGGATCGTGTCGAGCCCGCTCGCCTTCGCTTCGGCGAGGAATTCGCGGAAGGAGATGCCGAGCTTGGTCGCGCCGTTGAGGATCTCCATCGGGCTGAACGCGTGCACGTGGATCCCGGGGACGCGCTCCTTGACCGCGCGGACGAGGTCGAAGTAGACGTGCCCGGCAGATCGGGGTGGATCCCGCCCTGCATGCAGACCTCGGTCGCGCCTCGCTGCCACGCCTCCTCGGCCCGGTCGCGCGACCTCGGTCAACGTGAGCGTGTACGACGTCCGGGTCGACCTCGCGCTGCGCGAACGCGCAGAACCGGCAGCCCGCGTAGCAGACGTTCGTGAAGTTGATGTTCCGGTTGACGACGTAGGTCACCTCGGGACCGACGGCCTGCGGCGCGGAGCTCGTCGGCGACCCGGCACAGCGCGTCGAGCGCCGGTCCTCGGCGCGGAACAAGGCGAGGGCCTCGGCATCGGTGATGGGACGGCGCGCGGCCGCCTTCGCCGAGCGCCGAGCGGACGTCGGTATCCAACCGTGCCGGGTCGACGCGCGCAGCCGACCAAGCCCGGAGTGACCTCGTTCTCGAGGGCATCCAGCTCGCCATAGACGACCTCGGCGTCGTCCGCCCGGAGCCCCGCGCCCTGGTGCTTCGCGAAGGTCAAGGCGATCGTCCGCGGACGCCACGAGACCTCGGGATCTTGCCAGGGGATCGGTGCGGGTCGCTGCCCGTCGACCCCGAGCCCGTCCGCGCCGAGCAGCGCCGACACCGGTGCACGCATCTTGCCCGCGATCCATGGGTCCGGGCCGAGCGGCGTAGGACGGGTAGATCGCCAGCCGCTCGCGCAGGCGTTTGCCTCGGGCGGCGGTCGTTGCCGCGAGCGCGTCCGACCTTCGGCCACGGGCGCTCGGGGTTCACGTGGTCGGGCGTGAGCGGTGACACGCCCCCAGTCGTTGATCCCGCGTCCAGGGCCGGAGCCGCTGCTCCGGGTCCGAGAGGTTCGGGGGGCCTGGATGCTCACGTGCGGACCGAGGACGAGCCGGGCGGTTGCGACCGCGGCGAGGAACTCCGCTTCTTGTGGTTCGGGTGCGTGCGCGCATCGCCGTGCCGGCTTTGGCGCGGAAGTTCTGAACGATGACCTCCTGCACGTGGCGGTACCGGCGGTGCAGGTCGCGGATCGCGAAGAGGCTCTCGCCCGCTCGCGCGGCGTTTCGCCGATCCCGACCAGGATCCCGGTGGTGAACGGGATCGCGAGCCGGCCCGCATCTTCGATCGTCCGCAGGCGCACCGACCGGGACCTTGTCGGGCGATCCGGCGTGCGGCCGCACCCTTCGCGAGAGACGGTCGGACGACGTCTCGAGCATCAGGCCCATCGAAGCGCTCACGTGCTTGAGCCTCGCGAGCTCCTCGTAGGACATCACGCCCGGGTTGAGGTGCGGCAGGAGCCCGGTCTCCTCGAGGACGCGAACGGCCGCCGCGCGGACGTACTCGAGCGTCGTGCGGTAGCCACGGTCCATCAGCCAGCGCGCGCGCCGCCGGATATCGCTCCTCCGGACGGTCCCGAGGGTGAACAGAGCCTCCTTGCATCCGCAGCGCGCGGCCGCGCCTCGGCGATCGCGATCACCTGTTCGAGGCTGAGGTACGGGTGTTCGAGCTTCGCCGGCGGCTTCGCGAAGGTGCAGTAATGACAATGGTCGCGACACAGCATCGTGAGCGGGATGAACACCTTGCGCGAATAGGTGACGGTGTTGCCCCATCCCAGGTCGCGGAGATGACGAGCCGAGGTCATCGCGCGCTCCAGATCCGCGTCACGGGCCAGCAGCAGTGCCTCGACCTCGTCCAGGGAGAGGGCCTTGCCCTGTTCCGCTCGGGAGAGCGCGCGGCGGCGGGTCTGGGCGAACCCCATCCCGGCGGCCATAGCGGGCGAGCCTACTACCCTAGGTCCCGCATGCAGACGATCACGAGGGTCCGATGAAGGTCGCGGCGCTCGCCGGCGGCATCGGCGCGGGAAGTTCCTTCGAGGTCTCGCGCGGGTCGTCCCCGGATCCGACCTGACCGTGATCGTCAACGTTGCCGATGACATCGTTGTGCATGGTTTGCACGTCTCCCCGACCCCGACTCGGTCACCTACTGGCTCGGCGATGTCTTCGATCGTGACCGCGGATGGGGCCGGAGGAACAGAGTCCTTCCGGGCAACGGAGGAGCTCCGGACGATCGATCCCGAGGCCGCGTGGTTCGGGCTGGGGGATCTGGACCTGGCGACGCATCTGTTCCGGACCGGGCGGCTGGCAGCCGGAACCCCGCTGTCGGCGGTGACGGCCTCGATCGCCCGGCGGTTCCGGCGTCGAAGCCCGCGTGCTGCCCGCGACCGACGACCGGGTCGAGACGAGGATCGAGTGCGTCGACCAGCTGACCGGCGAACGGCTCGACCTCCACTTCCAGGAGTACTGGGTGCGTCGAGGGCGCGCGATGCCGTGAAGGGCATCCGCTACGACGGCGGCCCCGACGCCGCCCCCGCGCCCGGTGTGCTCGATTCGATCGCCGAGGCAGACGTCGTCGTGGTCTGCCCGTCGAACCCCGTCGTCTCGATCGGCCCGATCCTCGCGATCCGGGCGTTCACGACGCCGTGGCGGCGCGGCGAACGGCCGCGGTCGGGATCAGCGGGATCGTCGGCGGGGCCCCCGTCTCGGGGATGGCGGACAAACTCATGCCGGCCGCCGGGATCGAGATCACGGCGGCCGGGGTCGCCGAGCACTATCGCGACCTCGTGTGCGCCTGGCTGCTCGACGACGTCGACCGGGACCTGGTTGCACGGGTCGAGTCTCTCGGCATCCGGTGCGGCTCGACCGACACGATCATGCTCGATGACGATCGCGCGGAAGCGGTGGCGCGCGCCGCGCTCGCGCTGCTGGCGTGAAAGAGCCCCGGTGAGCATCGAGGTCCTGCCGGTCGACGGTCTCCCCGAGATCCGGCCCGGCGACGACGTCGCGTCGATGTTGGAGGAGCCGCTGCGCGCGCTGGGCGCGCGCAGCGGCGACGTCGTCGTCGTGACGCAGAAGATCGTCTCGAAGGCGGAGGGCCGCGTGGTCCCCGACGGGGACCGCGCGGCCTGGGTCGAGCGAGAGACGGAGCGCGTGGTGGCGCGTCGCGGCGATCTCACGATCGCCGCGACGCGCCACGGCTTCGTGTGCGCCAACGCCGGCGTGGACGCCTCCAACGTCGACGGCGGCGGGCTCACCCTGCTGCCCGTCGACCCGGACGGCTCGGCGGAACGGATCCGCGCGGCCCTCGCGGGATCGCTCGGGATCGACGACCTCAGGATCGTGATCACGGACACCTTCGGGCGGGCATGGCGCGAGGGCGTGATCAACGTCGCGATCCGGGGTCGCCGGGATCCCTGCGCTGATCGACCTGCGCGGTGCCTCCGACCACACCGGACGCGAGCTGGAGGCGACGATCGTCGCGCTCGCGGACGAGATCGCGGCCGCGAGCGGTCTGGTGATGGGCAAGGCGGCGCGCGTGCCCGCCGCGCTGGTCCGCGGGGTCGCGACCGGGGGGCATCGGCGGGGCGCGGATCGGACCTCGTCCGGGGTCCCCACGACGACCTGTTCCGGGAGTCGCCGCTCCAGGCGCTGCACCGCGCGTCGGACGATCAGGTCCTTCGCACCCGGCCCGGTTCCCCACGAGGCGCTCGAAGAGGCGATCGCGCCGCCTGCACGGCGCCGCGCGCCGCACCACACGCGTCCGTGGCGCTTCTCGGTGCTGACCGGCGCCCGGCGCGGCGCGGGCTCCTCGCCGCGATCGCCGACGCGTGGCGGGCCGATCTCCGAGGCGACGGGACCTCCGAGGACGTGATCGCACGGCGGATCGCGAACAGCGACGCGGTCCTCGGACAGGCGCCCGTCCTGATCGTCCCGTGGGTCTCCTTCGACGGATCCCACCCCTACGCCGACGCCGAGCGGTTGCACGCGGAGCAGGAGATGTTCCTGCTCTCCGGCGGCGCGGCCATCCAGAACCTGCTCCTCGCGCTGCACGCGCAAGGCCTCGCCTCGTGCTGGATCAGCTCGACCCTGTTCTGTCAGGAGGAGACGCGCACCGTGCTCGACATGGACGACGGGTGGTTCGCCCTCGGCACCGTCGCGTGCGGGCGGATGCCGGAGGGCGGGGCCGGACGGCCCCGCCCTCCGATCGATCTGGCCGCGTTCGCTCGCTTCGACTAGCCGACGACCCCGTGGATGAAGTACCAGGCGAAGATCGCCGACACGAGGTACATCAGCGGGTGCACGTCCCGCGCCCTGCCGCGAAGGACCGCGATCACGGTGTAGGACAGGAACCCCGCGCCCACGCCGTTCGTGATCGAGTACGTGAACGGCATCAGCGCGACCGTGAGCAAGACCGGGATCCCGATCCCCGGATCGGCCCAGTCGATCTCCTTCACCAGCGTCATCATGTAGTACCCGACGATCACCAGGATCGGCGCCGTCGCCACCGCCGGAACGATGCCCGCGATGGGCGAGAAGAACATGCACAGCAGGAACAGGGCGCCGACGACGACCGCGGTCAGCCCCGTGCGTCCTCCCTGGGAGACGCCGGAGGCGCTTCGATGTAGGTGGTGTTCGACGACGCGGATGCGGCGCCCCGGCCACGGCGGCCAGCGAGTCGACCAGCAGGACCCGCTTGATCCCGGGGAGCCGCCCATCGGCGTCGAGCATCTTCGCCTCGCCGCCGATCCCGATCACCGTGCCGATCGTGTCGAAGAAGTCCGACAGCATCACCGAGATCACGATCGCCGCCGCGGTCCAGAAGCCCAGCGAGCTGAAGAATCCGAAACTGAAGTTCCCCACCAGCGAGAAGTTCGGCGTCGCCGTGAGGTGCGCGAAGCCGGGCCACGCCGCGGATCCGTCGGTGAACACGCCCAGGTGCTTCACCTCGTTCACGATCGTCGCGGCGACCGTCGTCGCCACGATCCCGATCAGGAGCGCGCCCTTGACGCGCCGGGCAACGAGCGCGCTCGTCAGGAGCAGACCGAAGACGAAGAGCGCGAGCGACCAGGAGCGGAAGTTCGCGACGATGGTGACTGGCGGAACCGGTCCCGGCTTCGCCTGCACCACGACCCCGGCGTTGACGAGACCGATGAACGCGATGAACAGCCCGATCCCGATCCGATCGCTCGCTTCAGGTCCATCGGGATCGCGTTGAGGATCAGTTCTCGCAGACCCGTCAACACGAAGATCGTGATCAGGATCCCCTCGGCGACGATCACGCCCATCGCCTGCGGCCAGGTGAGCCCGAGGGTCCCGACCAAGGAGAACGCGACGAACGCGTTGAGGCCGAGGCCCGCGGCGAGCGCGAAGGGGTATCGCCCGTAGATCCCCATCGCGAGCGTCATCACGCCCGCGACGAGTGCGGTGACCGTGAGGACCTCCGGGAACGTGAGACTCACGCCCTGGCTGTCCTTGACGGCCCCGAGGATCGCCGGGTTGACGAACAGGATGTACGCCATCGTGAGCCACGTCGTCACGCCGGCGGCGATCTCGGTCCGAACCGTCGATCCCCGCTCCGTGATCCCGAAGTAGCCGTCGAGGCCACTCTTGCCCTGCGCCTCGGGTACCCGCACCATGCGGCTCTGCTCCGTCTCCGCCATGGACCACCCCTCATGCTCCGGTCGGCCACGGGCGCCGACGATGGCCGGGGAAGGCGCTGCGAGCATAGGAACCTGGCGAGGCGCGCGCAACAACGACGAACCTCGCACCGTGCCGTGGGCGCGGCGTCCGTTACCCTTGAACCACCGCCGAGGGGACGCCGGAACCGTCGCCGGAGTGATCGCCCGATCGAGAGGATCCGAGTGTCGCAAGATCGGGACCGCCGACAGACGAAGGCGGAACGCAAGGAGCAGGCGCGTCGCGAGCGCATCGAGCTCGAGCGCAGGATCGCGAGCAGGAAGCGCGGCCGGCGCCGGGCGCTCATCGTCGGCGTCGTGGTGATCGCCATCGTCGGGGGCGTCATCGTCGCGCTCTCCAGGGCAACGGCACGAACGGCGCGGACGGCAGCGCCAGCCCGTCGGTGACGGTGCAGCTCCCCGATCCGGCGAAGCTGCCCGGGATGCTCCGGACCGCGCCACCGTGGCCGGACAACATCGACCAGGCGAACGCGCGGATGGCGCAGATGAGCCGAACTGAGCCCCTGCCGCAGCTCGGCGCCGTGCTGCACCACCACGCGAACCTCCTGATCTACGTGGACGGGCAACAGTTCCCGGTGGCGGCCGGCATCGGGTACAACCCGGACGCGAACGTGTTCTCGCCCCTGCACACCCACGACACGAGCGGCGTCGTCCACATCGAGTCCGCGGACCCGACCTTCCAGCCGGTGCTGGGGCAGTTCTTCGACGTGTGGGGCGTCTACCTCACGAAGGACTGCCTCGGCGACAAGTGCGCCGCGGGCCACTCGACCCTGCACGCGTACGTCAACGGCGAGGAGTGGACGGGCGATCCCACGCAGATCCCGCTCAACGACGCAGCTGGTGATCGTCCTCGCGTTCGGTTCCGCGGACCAGGTCCCGAACCCCGTTCCAGCCAGTTTCGTACCCCCGCGTGATGGCGACGAAGAAGAAGCGGTCGCGGCCGCCCGCGAAGCGGGCGGCCGCGACCGCAACCACCGGAGGTGGCGCCAACCTCGATCGGCGCGAGCGCAAGGAAGAGGCGCGCCGCGCGCGCGAGGCCGAACGCAAGCGTTCGGCTCGGCTGCGCGGCGATCCGGCGAGCACTGATCTTCGCGACCGTGGCCGTCGTGCTGCTGGTCGTCCTGTCGTTCCTCACCAGGGCCGGCGCCGCCAAGCCGCTCTCGGCCGTCGCCGTCGCGGCTGCGCAAGCGGCGGGATGCTCCGGGGTGCAGACGCCGGCGGCGTCGGCGCCCGGTGGTCTGCACCTGGCATCGGGCCAGGACTACACGTATCCGGATCATCCCGCGACCTCGGGTTACCACGACCCCGCGCCCCTGCCCCCGACCCCCCGCGTGTACATCACGCCCCGTGCGGGAGACGCAAGCCGTTCACACGTTGGAGCACGGCTCCGTGATCATGTACTACCGGCCGTCCGGGGACGGCGGCATCGGCGCGGATGTCGTCTCGGCGCTGGGGCCGGTCGCCACCGGGAACCACGCGACGTACCTGATCCCGTATTCGGACCTCGCCGAACGGAACGGGCTTCGCGCTCACGGCATGGAACAAGCTGATCACGTGTCCCGCTTCGATCACCGCTCCGCAGGCCGTGACGCTGTCGCAAGGGTTCGTGGATTCGTTCGCGTGCACCAACAACGCACCGGAAGGCAAGCTCGGGGACGGCTGCTAGCTCGGCACGACCGAGCAGGGTCGCCCGCGGGACACTCGACGCGACCGTGTTCGAAGGCGGCGCGTGTGCCTCCGCCGGTGCGCGGCAGGACGCGGGTGATCGGGAAGCCGAGCGAGCCCGCCGCCCCGCCGCGCCGAGGTAGGCGGTGAGGACGGGGCCCCAAAGCGCGTGCGCGCCGACGCCCTGCTTCCAGTAGACGCGTCCCCGCGCGAAGTCGATCCGCTTGCACACGCAGGACATCGTCGCGGTCGAGAGGGCGGAGGGTCCGTGCGATCCGCTCCCGAGGACCTGCACGGCGCTCACCGGCACCCCGAGGACGCCACCGCCCGAGCCGACCGCGCGATACTCGTCGTCCACGACCCCGCGCAGCCAGACGGTCAGGTTCAGATGCCCGTTGCGGTACAGCCCGCCCGTCTGGAAATGTTGTTCCCCCGCCGCCCGGGACCGTGACCCGGGGTGACGCGGGGAGGCCCGGCGCGCACATCAACCCGTCGTAGGCCGTCCGGATCCCGCCGGTGATGATGCGGTTGCTGTTGATCCACACCCGATCGTCCGGGAGTCCGAGCGCTGCCCGGAGCTCGGTCCCCGTGACCTTGGCCGAGCCCGTCGACCCGACGGCGACGGCGGTCATGATCCGCCCTCCGTCCGCCCGGGCGATGTGCGAGAACGTGGTGACGGTGCCGATCGATCCCGTGTACGGACGGAGGCGAGCGGTCAGCGTCGCCGTGTCGAAGCTCAGCGTCCAGGCCTTCCAGGGATTCGCCCCCGTCCACTCGCCGGGATCGCAGACGCCGGTCAGCCACGGGATCGCATACGCAGGATCGCCTCCATGCCACACGTCCTGGACGCTGTCCGAGTGCCCGCCATCCGACGCGGCATAGAACGCCTGGATCACGGCCCCGCGGTAGGTCACGATCTCACCCCGCGATGCCGCGACCGCGTTGACCCACCGACCACCGTCGGTTCCGGATTCCCGGTCGTATCCGATGTAGGTCTGGTCCCCGACCCGTCGGTGAGATGGCAGTTGCAATCGGCCCGGATCCCGTAGTGCCGCATCGCATAGACGGCGTACGAGCGCGCGGCGACGGCCTGGGCCTCCATGGCCTGCATCGGCCACGAAGCGGGAACCTCGCCGAGGCCGTCGAGGTAGCTCTGGAGCCCGAGCCGAGCGATCAGCCGCTCGACGCACCCCCGGCGCCGGCGCACGACGTGAGGTTGAACTCGATCGTCCCGCGGGCGTAGGCGAACCCGTCGTACCAGATCGAGTCGGCCTCCGGGATGAACACGCGAGCACCGTCGTCGGCGTAGGTCAGGAACAGGTCCCTCGAGGGAGACCCCAGGTGTGCCCGCCGACCAGCGCGCGTGTCGCGTTGCGGATCGCGTACGCCCTCTGCGTGCTCCGCACGGTCCACGTGGTGCCGGGCCCGATCGATCCGACCAACCTGCCGGAGAACGGCGCCCCGATCCACAGTCGAACCCGATGCACCTGAGCCGTCAGGTGGACGAGGGTTCGCTGCGTGGTGAGTCCGATACGGATGTTCGGCGGGAGCGGCGTCGCCGCATCCACCCGGGTCCCGCGGTAGAAGTGGGTGAGGATCTTCCGGTGCCCCCACCCCATGTTCGCGAGACCGTACGCGCCCCACTGCGACATCCCGAGGCCGTGGCCGTCACCCGAACCGTAGAACGAGAGCGACCCGCTCGCTCCGGCGGGCACCGGAACCGATGGAAAGCGACAACGCGCCGATCGAAGCGGCCACGAGGAACATGCAGAGGCGTCGTCGCATCGTTCGGGCTCCCATCCCCATGACGTGGTCCGGCGCCACGTGGGCCATGTGCCGGAGCCCAACCATCGACGGTTCCCAGGAGCCTATTGAGTCGGGCGGCCGGTGGAACCGGCCTCGGCCGTACGAGGGACGGGCGGGGCCAGGGCTCGTTACGCCGGAGCGGCTTCGGTATCCGTCGGCACGCGCTGGCCCGAAAGCGAGACCGCGTCCGGCACCCGGGATCCCGCACCCAGGACGCAGTCCTCGGCCGTGGCCCCGGCGCCGACGTGGGCGCCCGGGCCGAGGATCGATCGAAGCACGCGCGCTCCGGCCCCGATCGAGGCGCCGGGATGCACGACCGAGTCGTCCACCTGGGCGTCGGGCCCCACCCGTGCCTCGGCGCCGATGGCCACCCACCGCCCGAGACGCGAGCCTGGATCCACGCCCGCCGTCGCGGCGACCCACGGCGCCTCGTACGCTGCACCCCGTGGACCTTCCCGTCCAGCATGTCGAAATGCGCCTGCAGGTACTTCTCGGGCGTTCCCAGATCCAGCCAGTACGCGTCGGAGAGGTACCCGTGGACCGGTCCGCCGCTCGCGATCACGGACGGGAAGATCTCTCGCTCGATCGAGAGCTCGCGATCCGCGCTCCAGGGCCGGAGGGCGGCCGGGTCGAGGATGTACGTCCCGGCGTTGACATCCCCGGGGATCGCATCGAGGGGTTTCTCGAGGAACTCGAGGACGCGGCCCCGTTCGTCCGTCGCCACCAAGCCGAACGCGCGAGCGTCCTCGACGTGGTGCAGCGAGATCGTGACGACGGCGTCACGCTCACGGTGGGATGCGAGCATCCCGGTGAGATCGAGGTCGGTCAGGATGTCCCCGTTCAGCGCGAAGAAGGGGTCGTTCCCGACCGCGTCGAGGGCGTTCACGATCGCGCCGCCGGTCTCCGAGCGGCGCGGCCTCGGTGATCCAGGTGATGGCGGGTCGCCCTGGCGAGCCTCGATGAACGGATGGAACGCTTCCTCGAGGTACGGCGAGGACAGGATCACCTCGTGCACGCCGTGACGGGCGAGGTGGTCCAGCACGTGGTCCAGGATGGGGCCGGTCGACGAGCGGCAGCAGCTCCTTCTTCACCGTCTCGGTGAGCGGACGCAGCCTGCGTTCCGAACCCTCCGACGAGGACGACCGCCTTCATCGCGCCGCGCCGTTCTCGCTCACGTGTGCGGCGTCTGCGCGACGAGCACGATCCCGGTGACGATGAACGCGACCCCGAGCCAACGGAGCGGTTGGACCGTCTCGTGCGAGGACGAGCACGGAGAACACGAGGATCAAGCACGTAGCTCAGCGCGGCGAACGGATAGGCGAACGAGAGCGACGCTCGCGACAGAGCGAACAGCCAGACCACCGCCGACAGACCGAACAGCACGAGACCGCCCCAGACGATGGGAGACGACAGCAGCGACCGCAGGCTGCCCGGCGCTGATGTGGAGCCTCGCCTGACGTCCCGGTCACGTGGTTGACGCCAGTCTTCAACGTGATCTGCGCGAACCCGGCAAGCACCACCGAGGTAGGATGAGTCCGATCAACATCGTTCGGCTGCCTTTCTCCGTGGACGATCTGATCCGGTTCGGCGTTCACAGGTCCTCGACCTCCGCCGTGACCGGAACGTACGCCTGGTCCTGCGGCCCTCGATCTGCCGGACCTCGAAGGAGTAGCGCTGATCCTGACGTGATAGACGCGCTGGTTGTCGCGCGAGTGGACCCCGACCGTCACCCAGTACTGCCCTCCCGTGAAGGGCACCGGACCGAGCTGGAACCGGACGCGACGCTTGCCGTCCAACCAGCCGAGGCCGAGCGCCTTGCTGCGCGGTGTCGCTTCCGAAGACGTAGTTGTTCGCGGCGTCGTGCAGCAGCGAACGACACCACCGGATCGTCGACCGGCTCGTTGGCCTTCAGATCCACCTGCAGCGTCACGCAGTCGCCGGGCGCGAGGGCGCCGCCAACGGGTCGTAGACCGCGCAGGAGCGAGCCGCCGAGGATCTCGACCTCTCGCGTCCCGCCTTCGCGGGCGAACTCGAGGTCGTGCCTCAGGATCGTCAGCCGCATCTCGCGCACCACTTCGTCGGGAGAGCCGATCGCGTGCACCAGCCCGTGGTCGAGCATCACGGCGCGATCGCAGAGCTGACGTGCCATGTCGAGGGCGTGCGTGACGAGCACGATCGTGCGGCCCTCGCGCCTGGAACGTCCGCACCCGGTCGAGGCACCGGGCCCTGGAACGCCTCGTCGCCGACGGCGAGCACCTCGTCGATCAAGATCACCTCCGGGTCGACGTGCACGGCGCACGCGAACCCCAACCGAACGAGCATGCCGGAGGAGTAGAACTTGACCGGCCGTCTCCATGAAGTCCCCGAGCTCGGCGAACGCGACGATGTCGTCGTAGACGGCAGTCCGTCCCGCGGCGCGAGAGGCCCGAGGAACGACGCGTTCAGGTAGACGTTCTCGCGGCCCGTGAGCTCCGGATGGAACCCGGCGCCGAGCTCGAGGAGCGCCGCCGATCCGGCCCGCGCTGACGGACCAGTCCTCGGTCGGCCGCAAGGATCCCGGCGATCACCTTCAGCAGCGTGCTCTGCCGCGAGCCGTTGTGCCCGATCAGCGCGAGGAACTCCCCTCGGCGACGTCGAACGACACGTCGCGCAGGGCCCAGAAGTCCTCGGCGCGGGTCGCGGCCGGCGAGCGAGACGCTGCTTCAGCGACGTGGGCTTCTCTCCGGTAGATCCGGAAGCGCTTCCGAGAGGTCGTGCACCTCGATCGCGGCCGTCAGCTCACAGCTCCTCCGCGAAGTCGCCCGACAACCCGAAGAACACTCGCCACGTTCCGTAGAGCAGGAGGCCGGACGCGAGCACGATCACGCCCAGATCCGGCCGCGAGCTGTCCCGTCGACGAGCGGATCAAGCACATCGTGCGCATCGTCGGAGTGGTAGAGCGCTCGTCTGGAAGCCGACCGACGATCCACGCCATCGGGTTGAGGAGGTAGCACCCGCCAGAGGAGCGTCCGCGATGCGGCTATCAGCGATCAGCACGTTGCGTGTGCACCTCGCGCGATCCGCGTAGACGATCGGGGTCAGCCAGAACCAGACGAGCAACGCAAGCCCGATCAGGTGGGTGCAGGTCGCGGTAGCGGACGTTCATCGAGGAGACCCAGAACGTCACCGCGACCGTGAACAGCAGGAGCGCCACGAACGCGATCGGGTAGAGCCAGATCGACAGCCGAGCGAGAACCCGTAGCGCGATACGGCGCGAGGAAGGCGAAGAACACCAGCGATTGGAGCACGAAGTCGACGAGCGCGACGCCGACCGGTCGCCGAGGGCAGGATCTCGCGGGGAACGTACACCTTCTTCACGAGGTTCGCGTTCGGCGATCACCGAGATGCGCGCCCGACGTGAGCGAGCACCGAGAAGAGGTTCCACGCCAGCAGACCGGCGAGCAGGAACACCGGGTAGTCCTTCGCCGCCGCGCCGCCGAGCACCTTCGCAACGAACGAGAAGACCGCCAGGAACACGACCGGGTTGAGGAGCGACCACCACGGCGCCGAGCACCGGAGCCCGTGTATCACTTGACCTCGAGCCCTTCCTTGCGGATCGAGGTTCAGCAGCACCGCGCCGTACTCCCACAGCTCGCGGATTACGCTGCCGCGAGCCGCATGGTGCGGCGGCTCGACGTTCGTTCGGCGGTTCGGGCTACGGCGGCGATCGGAGCCTCGGAACGGCTGTACGAAGAACACGCAGGTCAGCGTGAGGCTAACAAGTGGTCCCATGGAGAGCCGTTCCATCCGTCGGTGCATCACCGAACCCCTTCAGGTCCTTCCACGAGCGGCCCACACGCTCGGCGTGAGCCGCTCTGCGGGCGCGGAGCCGAGCGACCGCGGCTCGGGCACCTGCTCGAAGACCCGTCGAACAGGCAGCGTCCGCTCGTCGCAGTAGGGCATCCCCGGAACGCGCTCTGCGCGTCTGAGGACAGTCGCCGACAGCTCGGTCATCGCGGAGCCGACGGACGCGTCGACCAGGCCGTCGGCATCGCCCTGGCGCAGGAGAAGCCGCACGTGTACCGCCTGATCGTCTTCGTCGACGTTGGTTCCGACCGGACCGACGCAGCGACGGGCACCCTGCTCGCCAGCGCGCTGTGCAGCTTGCACGGGCTCATGATCCCCCGCGATCCGTCGTCGAGCGAGATGAGCGCAGCACCCGGCGCCGGCGAGAACGCTCGGCGTCGTGTCCTGGGAACGTGGAGCCGCGCAACACCACGTCATCGAGCTTCCGACGCCGGACCTCCTCGGCGAGCCCGGGATAGCGAACACGCCGCCGACGAAGAGGAAGGTCACGTCGCCGTCCTTCGCGGCTGCGTCTTCGGCGGCACGGGTGATCGTGTCGCCTGATGCCCGTAGCCGAGGTTCCCAGGTACAGGACCACGAAGCGATCACTGAGCTCCGCCGCCCGGTCCATCCCACACGGCTGGATGGTGTCCGCGGGGAAGAGCGACACGCTCCCAGTTCGGGATCACCGAGCCGATGGCGAACCGTCACCGCCGGGCGCGAGCGTGCGTCGGAGCACATGGCGGCGTCGTCGAGAGCGACTACGTGGTCGGTCTTCCGGAGCAGCCAACGCTGGATCGGGATCGCAGCACACGCGACACGATGCCGCCGGGTCGGATCGTGCCGTATTCCTCCGCCGCGTCGGGATAGACGTCGGCACCAATAGACGACGCGGGTTCGCGGGTGCACGAGCCGATGGACCACGGCCGCCAGCAGCGTACGGAGTGACCGGTGAGCGCGACGACCACGTCCTGTCGCGGTGCGACGGCGAGTCGCGTCACGGCACCGATCAGGAACGAGAGGTAGTCGGCCAATCGGTGACCGGTGCTCGCTTCCTCAGACCGGGGTCCACAACCGATGATGCGCGGACCCTCCGACGTCGCCGCCGCATCCGCCGCCGCCGTCGAGTGCGCCCGGCGAACGCCTGAGGTACGCGCCGCTGCTTACAGATCACCGTCACCTCATCGCCCATCGATGCCCGCGCGCCCGCCACGGATGCTACGAAGGAGCCCGACGCTGCGGCGACGTCGGGCGGTAGAAGAGGTTGACGAAGGAAACGCGCACGAACCTCCGGTTTCGACCAGACGAGCGCCGTGAGGAAGGGTCCTCGGCGCGCCGCCAGAGCACAAAACCAGCCCGGCGAACAGACGCGATGCGACCCGCCCAGCACGTCCGGCATGCGAGTCGCGGTCACGGTCGAACAATCCTGGCATCGTCGTGCCGGTGTGGACCGCGTCGCGACGGTCGAGCTGTTGCGGCGTTGACCGCCCGCGACGGGCGGGATCCTGTCGGGCGCGGTGGCGTGGCACCGCCGGCAGCTCCTCACGGGTTTTTCCCCGTCCCTCGTCCGTTTGTTCCCCTTGCCTCTGCCAGGTCCCAGTACGAATCCGGCAACGGCCTGAACCCCCGAGCGTCGAGCGCGTGACTGGTCGCGTCGACGTCGTGCACGACGCGGGGTACGTCGTGCCGCCGTCAGAAAGCCCCACTTCGTGGCCACCGGGTCCACGACCTCGCACGTTCCTCACCTACCCAGCAGCACTACACCTGGCACTCCCGCGAGGTCTTCCGTCGCGGGTTGGAGCTCACGCGTCGCCATGCTCGCTTTGGTGATGTCCCTCCCCCGCGACCAAGACGGTACGTCAGGACGCCGGCATCGTAGCCGAACGGCTCCATGTCGCGCCACTGGGCGTCCAAAGCCGCCGCAGCAACAAGCCTGCGCCGAACCAGGTAGACCGCGTCCGACGGCGATATGGCCTCGATGTCCTTCATCTTGCCCGCTCGGCACCGTCGAGCCGCGGAAGAACCTGCATCGCGTGATCGCAGCTTCCGCGAGCCGACGCCGCCGGAGGATGGAGCTGATCTTTGGTCGGACCGCAGGGGTGGAAGGAAGCGACGTCGATTTACGCCGACGGACCGCGCGGTCGTGCCAGAACCTCGGCTACCTGCCGCGGGAAGGAGCTCGATGTCCTCTACGCGAGGCAACTGCCGTCGTGTACCCCAGCCTCGCGAGGCTTGGCCCCGGTGCTCGAGGCGGACGGCCGTAATTAAGTGCCGCCGTGGTGACTTTCGGCGGGGACGGCGACGAGGCGTCGCCGGCGACGCCGCGATCCTGGTGGATCCGCTGACGTCGGGGCGATCGCCTCGCGCGTTGCAACCGCCGACGATCGATCGCGCGCCCTCGCCGCCGCGCTCGGCGCGGCGGCGAGCCTGAGCCGCCATCTTCACGCGGAACGGACGGCCGAGTCGCGGCTGCGTACGCGGAAGCAGCCGAGGCGGCGCGATGAGGCTGGCCGCCCGCCGGCCGATCCGTAAGGCGTCGGGGTCAAACCCTGCTCTGGCTCCTGCCGGTGCGGCGGGCGGCGTGCCAGGAGCGGTACGCCGTCCGTCTCCTCCGCGCGCTCACGGACGAGGCGTCCGACGACGTCGACGTCACGATCCCCCTGCAACCGCCGCTTCGCCCGCCCAATGCTGGTCTCATACCGCCCGCGTGCCGTGACCGCGGTGGCGCCCATCGACGGCGCTCGCGCGCGGTGAGGATCGCGCGAACTACGGCCCGCCCGCGAGGCTTCCTGCAGGGACCTCCACCTGATCCACCGTATCCGAACGACGTGCTCCCTGTGGTTCCGCGCGCGGCCGAGCGCGCTCACGATCCACGACCTGCGCTCACGCCGGCATTTGAGGTCCTCGGCCGCCCGCATGCCGCCTACCTCCGCGCGCGGGTGCCGCCGTCCGCTCGCGCCGCGGCGGTCGTGATGACCCCCGGAGTACGTCCGGCACCAGGTGCTCCAGCGCTTCAGCTCGATCTGGCCGCGTGTGATCGCTCGCCAGCGCGCCGCGTTCTGGGGACGCGCCCTCGACACGAACGGCTCCGGTTCGCCGCCGGTACCAGGGTTTATACCGCCGCCCATTCCGGCTGTCACCGATCGGCGCTTCAAGAACCACCCGACCTGATCGGCGCGTTCGCCCGGCGGTGGCCGCCACCGACTCTGACGTCCGGGCTGGTGCTGATTGCCGTCCTGGGAACGTGCTGAGCCCGAGGTCGGGTGCCTTTCGCCCAGGATCCGCTGGCTGGATCTGGGCGATCGTGGACCGCCGGATGGGGATGGCTCACTGATCGCACTCGACCGGCCGCTCGCCGGCGCCGTCGGCCTGCCCATCCGTCTCGTTTCGAGGGCTACGGTCTTCCGTCGCCGAGGCGATGGCGCCTCGGCTGCCCGGTGATCATCGTCCGCGACCGCGCTCCCCGAGGTGGTGGAGACGCCGGCCCGTGATCGGTCCCGACGATGTCGCCGGCTGACCGCTGCCATGCTCCGTCTGCTCGACGACGAGACGCTCCGCTCCCGCATGGCCGCGGCGGGGACAGAGCGCGTCGCTGAGCCCCGGGAGTCCGCACGGCGCGGCTCGTCGCCGCGTACCGGCCGCGCTGGAGCCCGTTTGAGGCGCGAGGTCAGGACGGGGCCTGAACCGTCGAGGCCCCCGGCCGCCGCGCGGTGGATCACGTCGACCGTCTGCCGAGAGCGCACCGCCCCAGGCACGAGCTACACGCGCGGTCCCCGCCGCGCGAGGACGTTGCGCAGGTCGTCGTCGTCATAGTAATGGTTTCCGCGCCCGTATTCGTTGTAGATCGCGCCCATATCCAAATCGTCCGCGTCATGATGAGCCCTTCGAATTCCATCCTCGCGCAGGAGGCTGGTCACGACCTTTTTGTAGAGAAAGAGGCGGGCGTTCGCCTCGTTAAACAGGGCATAACCGTGACAGATCATCGCTGCTGTCAACGCGGCTTGCGCATCGCCGGAAGACCGCCAGTTCGACCCCGAGCTGTTCGCGCTGACCGATTGATCTTCGGCAATCGTGATGCGCGATCGATTTCTGCCGAGGAATAACCCGGGAAAGTGTTTGCCGCAGCTCGCGACGCCTCCTGTGCGGAGAGCATCGTTGAACGCGCCCGCCAGGCGAACTACTTGCTCCAGCCGGTTCTGCCGTAGCATCGGCCGCGCAAAGAGTTATCCGCCTTCATCGTCGAAGGAAATGTCGAGGACCGACAGAGATCGGAGATTGAAACCGAAGAGCCGCAGTAAGCGTCCGGTGATCTGGCCGTGGCGCCTAACGAGCGCGAGGTCGTCCTGTCGCGTAGTTGCTTGCGCGTTTGGCGGTTCGTTACCGATCAGCCGCAGGCGCGAGACGCGGCCACCTTCCTGATCAATCGTGACAATCGGCCTCGATCTCACCCAGGTCGCGCAGGTCATCGATTAATTTTCGAGCTGCGATCGCGCTTTGTGATGTTGCGGCCGAAGAGGATGTAGCCGCCTGGGCTGGACGCGCCGCGAAAAGCGCGGCCGTTGCCGCGTCCAGCTCCGTGCCAGGGACGCCCGGTGAGGAGAAGTTGTCCCAGTTGATCCTGCCTTCATGCGCACAGAGCTTAGAACGGGTCGCGCAACCTTCCAGATTGCACCCTTGTGCTACCTTTGCTGCGCTTGAAAGAATCGGCGTTTACGGCGGCACGTCGATCCGATCCATTACGGACATCTGATCCTCGCCCGCGAAGGCCTGGAACAACTCCAACTCGAGCGAGATCGTCTTTGTGCCCGGCCGCGTTACGTCGCCGCACAAGCTCGGGCAAACTCCCGCACCGTCTCGCCGGTGCGAGTGGCGATGCTGCAGGCGGCGATCGCGGGCGAGTGCCTCGCTTCCGGATTGATGAGATCGAGGTGAATCGGCCGCCGCCTTCGTTCACCATCGACACGATCACGGAACTGAAAGCGTCGAGAGGGATCAGCTGAGATTTCCTATCTCATCGGCTCGGACAGCCAATCTCAAGCCGCGACTGGACACGTGGCATCGCATCGACGCGAATTGTGCACGTGAATGGCGCATTCGTGGGTCGTCCGGAGCGCGGCCACGCGTTGCGGCGGATCTCGGCTCGGCCTTACCGTCCGGCGCCAGATCGACATTTCCGCGACCGATATCAGAAACAGGTTGCCACGGGAAGTCGTCCCATTCAGTATCCTCGTGCATCGCCGGCCGTGGAGGCGATCATCCGGCCAGGGCCGGCTTTACCAGGAGCCGACCAGACAACCTCTTTCAGACGAATTAGCGAAAAATCTGCGCCGAGCTTGCTCCTCGAATGCAGAAGGCGGAGGAAATCGTGGTGCTCGATCTCCGAGATTTCCTCCTTCACGGAGTTTTGTCATCTGCTCGGCGGCTTCCCGCGCCGCAGCTCAAAAAGCGATCGCCGGGGAGATCGAAGCGCAGCTGAAGAAGGATCACGCCGTTCGTCCTGGTCGCGGTGTGATCGCGCTTCCTCTCGCGCCAGTCAATGGATCGTGCTCTGATTACACGGCGCGATCGTGCACATCTTCCACGCTGAGAAGCGCGCCTCTACAGTCTGGAAGGATCTCTGGGGCGACGCGGCCCCGCCCTGCCCGTAGAGGCACGCCAGCCCAGCCGCCGGCGTCCTCGCGGGAAGACGCTACTTCTTGTCCGGCTTCGCTTCCGCCTTGGCTTCGCCTTCACCGACGCTTTCGGCGGCCGGCGTGCGTCTCGGGTTTCACCGACGCTTTCGCGTCCGGCTTGGCTTCAAGCGCCGGCGCGGGAGTGATCCCCCGGGCCATGGCTTCGCCCCGGTTTCAACGCTCGCTAACCTCGATCTCCTCCCGAAAAAATGAAAGCGCTCTCTGTTAGCCCAACGAAGTCCTCGTCGGCGCCACGCCTCGCCGTAGGGCGTAGATTGGCCAGGGATGAAGAGCTGATACTTCGATGCCCGGCTTCATCATGAGCAGACGCCTCAGTCCAACCCTTCGATCACTCGATTCACCGGGAAGGTCGCTCGGCCTGCCGCGCCTGTAGGAACTGTCAAACTCCGTCCCGTTGGATCAGCGTCCCGCGCTGTCGCGTGACCACGGTGTCGGTTTCCTTGGCGCAGACGCGCCGCTGCCTTCTGTGAGCACTTTGTATTGCAATCCGCTCGGCGTCGTTCTTCACGCCTTCCTTGGTCTTGTTCTCGGCAAGGAACTTCTCCCCTTCCGCGGCGTTCTTTCGCGGCTGCTTCTTTCGGCGGCCGCCGTTTGTTTTTCCACCATGGATTTCTCGAGAAAGCTGTCATCGTTTCCTTGATCTGCTCTTTCGGTCAAAAGCGGTTTGGCACCGCTGAGGCATCCCTCGGGCCGAGCCATCAACACGTCCGGTGTTGATGTCCATGTTTTGTTTCTAAAGGTGCTTTCCAATATCGAGCCCGATGCTGTAACTAACCTTGTCCTTGTGCCGTCCTTCAGCTGGGTCGGTTGCTGTGAAACCCCGGGGAAGCGAGTGGCACTGGTGGCGAAGAAGATGGAGAGATTGTTTCATGACGATTATGCGAAAAGAGGCAGTTCCTGAATCATGCCAGGATGCCGCGGAAGTGTGCACGCTAATCGAGAAAGCTGGCGTGCCGGTATGGTCAAGCGGCTCCTGTCCCTCCGCCTGTTCCTTCCTCTCGTGCCTCGCGCCGTGCGGCCCAGCTGCGGCGAACGCCATCGAATCTCTCCCGAGCAGAGTCCATCGCGCATCGGGCAAGAAGATTTGGGAGAACGAATGTGGCGGGAACCATTGCTGCCTTCGACCTCCTGGAATGCAGGCGAGAATTTCGCCTCGCCTCGGGATCGGGCATTTCATCTGGTATCCCCAAGGCAGCCTCGCGGGCCGTTCTGAGGAAAGCTTTCCGGAATTGGTCGCTTTCGCTTCCCGGACAGCGGCCACAAGCTGCCGCCTGGTCGTCGTTACCAACATCAGCAAGGGCTGCCCGTCGGAACTGCGCAGCGAGTTCGTGCAGCGAGCGGACCGGCGAGATGACGAGCTCGCGCCAACTTCCTCGCGGCAAAAGCGTGGATCTCCAGGCGGATTTCCTTGTCCAACGATTGCAACAGGCGCTGCCTGTACATCGCTGGCGGCCGCTCCGGCTCGCCAGAGCGCTGCGAGGATCGAGCAGCAATTCGCGCGAGTAGCCAGCACTCCGCAGGGGTGCTATGCCTTTAGTCGATTATGTTAACTTCAAAGGTGAAGGTCTGCCTGACACGCGAGCGGTATCATGGGCAAGGATGGGGCTTGTTTCAGGTGCTCCAAGGTATGACTGGAAGTGCAGTATGGTGCCGGGCGGCGCAGCAATCGGCTCGATCAGCTCGCGCAACACTGACGAAGCGCGTGCAAATTCCCACCCGAACGGAATCGAATCCCGCTGGCCCCTGGTTGGTTGCAGCGCGTGAACAGTTACACCAAGAGTTAAACCACCGTGAGCCGCAAATCCCTTCCGCCTTCTCTTTTGCAGTTGCCCTCATGTGTCTGCGCCGCCACTGGCGTCGCTCAGTGGCCCCCGGCTCCGCCTCACTGCCCGCGGCTCCTGCGCGTGCGGCCGCCCCGCGGGCGTTCGCTGCCCCCGCCCTTCCCGCTACCCTGCACCGTTGCCGCCGATGCGGAAGCTGGCTTCGAATTGGATCAGACAAGCCTCGATCACCATCATACAAGTCCATTTACGAGAGCCTCAGCCCTAACGATTCGCACGTGAGTGGTTTCGCTCGAAACAACGGGCCTACTTGCTCGCTGGCGACCAGATTGCGATCGACACGCCGATTTCGTCCGGCAAACGCGCCGGCATGACACCCACAGGTCACGTTTTCCGGTCATGGAGAAAGACAAGGATCATCGCTCGCAGCGTTTACGGAATTTCGTCGATCGCTCAGGACGGACGGTCCGCAGCGGGATCAGCCTTCGGATTGATTCCGCCGCCAAGCGGCACCCACTACGAGGGAGCGCCCATGCTCTGGTTCATGCGCCTGACCGGCGACGGCGTGGGCATGCACGTTGGCATCCTGCCGGGCTATCCCGTCGTCGCACGGTTGCATCCGCATGCCCGCGCAATCGGCCGAGATGTTCTACAACCGGGTGAAAATCGGCACCCCGGTCGAGGTCACAACAGTTGCGCTGGGCTGCGACGCCGTGAGCCTAACGGCCAGAGCAAGCGCTGCCGGAGTGATTCCAGGGCGGCCTGCGTAACGAGCCGCTTGAAACTCTCGCGGTCTGCTTGGAACCGACGCTTTTGCACTTCCGTCTTTTTCGCGCCGTGAAGCGAGCGCGATGAACACCGTGCCAACCGGCTTCCTCCGCCGAGCCCCCGCCCGGACCCGCGATGCCCGTCGGTGGCCAGGGCATGCGTGACTCCTGCGTGACGAAGCGCGACCTCTCCGCCATCTGACTGGCAGACCGGCTCGCTCACCGCCCGTGCTTCTCGATCAACGCTGGATCAACTCCGAGCGCGGCCTTCGCTTCATTTGCGTAGGTCACATAACCGGCGCGGAAACCGCAGAGGCGCCCCGGCACATTTCGTCAGGCGGTGCGCCAGATAGCCTCCGGTGCATGATTCCGCCGTCGCGATCGGTTTCGTTCCTCCTCGGCTAACATCCGCACGACGACATCTTCGAGGTTTTCGTTATCGGTGGTGAAAATCGAAGCGGGAAAGCCTGGCGCAGGAGGCGTTCCGGCTTCGTCCAGCTACCGAGCCGCGACCCGAGGACACGCACGTCCACTTCGCCGGGGCGGGCACAGTAGCCGAGTTCGAGGTCAGGAAGCGCGAGAAGTTGCGCGCCGACCGCCGCTTCCACAACCGACTCTCCCACCCGCAATCCGGAACGTCCGACAGTCATCAGAGAGGCCCTAGGCACAATCCGTCCGAAGGATCGGCAGAGACTGGATTCCTCGGAACATCGGTTGCACAGCTCGCGCGGCGGGCCGGGAAGGAGAAACAGATGCGTTGCCGGTTTTCCGCCATCGCTTTGCGCAACCAGATATAAGCCCGGCGCCGTGCCGTTGGCATTCGGCAGCACCACGGCGCCGGTCGGCACGGCTGCCTGCCGCAGGATGCGATCGGTCATGGGAAGCCCCGGGTGGCGAGTCGGTTTGTGATCGCAGCGGCCAGGTCAGGATCTTGCTCAGCTCCAGCCCGAGCAATTCTGCGGCGACCTCGCGCGTGATGTCGTCGGTGGTCGGACCCAGACCGCCCGTGACGAAGATGATCTCAGCTTCCGGCTAGGGCTGCCGCGAGAGCCTCGCGAATAGCAGGCCCATCTGGAGACGCGTCAGTTGGCGCTCGACCCGCAGGCCAACGGCGGAAGATCTCGCCGCGCGATGAAGGTCAGGTGGGTGTTTACGACGCTGCCGAGTAGGAGCTCGGTGCCCGTGTTGATGACGAGGACGCGCATCGGAAACGTCCAACGTCCAACGTCCAACGTCCAATGCCAACGTCCAAGTAAGCCACTAGCAGAGATTTCTCGCAGCGAACGCCGCTCGCACTCGGACATTGGAGCGTTCAACGTTGGACGTTGAACGTTTCCCTCCGTCCGCCTTAAGCGGCGTCCTTGTCCTGCTTCTTGCGAATCAGCGGGAGCTTCTTGCCTTCGACCACGGCGCGATTGATCGTGACCTCCGCGATGTCTTCGCGGCTCGGCACGTCGTACATGATGTCGAGCATGATCCGCTCGAGCATCGAACGCAGCGCACGCGCGCCGGTCCCCTTGGTCACGGCCTGGGCCGCCAGCGCGCGTCAACGCGTCCTTGGTCACGCTCAGCCGCACGCCTTCCATCGAGAAGAGCTTGGTGTATTGCTTGATCATCGCGTTCTTCGTCTCGGTCAGGATCGCGACCATCTCATCTTCGGTCAGCGCGTCGAGCGCGGCTGAGCGACCGGCAAACGTCCGATGAATTCCGGGATCATCCGAAAGCTCAGCAAATCTTCCGGCTCGACGTGCCGCACCGCTTCTTTCGCGCAGCGCTTCTTCGACTTCGAGCGTCGGGCTGTTGAAGCCCATCGTCCTGTTGGCCGATGCGTTTCTGCACGATCTTGTCCAGGCCGACGAAGGCGCCGCCGCAGATGAACAGGATCTTCTCCGTGTTCACCTGGATGTATTCCTGATGCGGATGCTTCCGGCCGCCCTGCGGCGGAACGTTGCAGGTGCTGCCTTCGAGAATCTTGAGCAGCGCCTGCTGCACGCCTTCGCCGGAAACGTCGCGCGTGATGCTGACGTTGTCGGTCTTGCGGCCGATCTTGTCGATCTCGTCGATGTAAACGATGCCGATCTCAGCGCGTTTGACGTCGTAGTCGGCATTCTGCAGCAGACGCAGGATGATGTTCTCCACGTCTTCGCCGACGTAGCCGGCCTCGGTCAGCGTGGTCGCGTCGGCGATGCAAAACGGCACGTCGAGAATTTTCGCGAGCGTTTTCGCCAGCAACGTCTTGCCGGAACCGGTCGGCCCGATGAGCAGAATGTTGCTCTTCTCGATCTCCACCTCGGCAAAGGGATCCGGCTGAAACGCGGCCGAGGTGTCGGCCGGCATGCGCACTTTGCATGACGCGCTTGAAATGATTGTGGACCGCGACTGAAAGCGTCTTCTTGCGCGATATCCTGCCCGATCACGTATTGATCGAGCGAACGGCCGGATGTCCACCGGCTTGGGAACCCGGATGTTGGACGATTGCCGCCGCGCGTCCTCGTTCAGCTCCTTATCGAGGATGCTCTTGCAGACGTTGATGCAACTGTCGCAAATGTAGACGCCGGGACCGGCGATGAGCTTGCGCACCTCCGCGTGGCTTTTGCCACAGAAGGAGCACATCGTGAGGTTGGAGGCGCGCGCCATAATCTAGCCGCCTAAACGAGCAGCTTCCTATTCCTCGACCTTGTGCGGCAAAGCCGCCTCGGCAATGGCCGTCGACCGCTCCGGGACTCGGCCCCATCCGAGCTTCACTTCCTTGCGCGATTTGATCACCTCGTCGACCAAGCCGTAGGCCTTCGCCTCCGCAGCCGACATGTAATAATCGCGGTCGGAATCGAGCCGCACCTGGTCCTCCGGTTTGCCGGTGTGCTGGGAGATGATTCTGATCAGGCGCTTCTTGAGCTTGAACATGTATTCGACCTGCCGCTCGACGTCGCTGGCCTGGCCCTGTGCGCCGCCCGAGACCTGGTGGATCATGATGTCGGAATTCGGCAAGGCGAAGCGCTTGCCCTTTGTGCCGGCGCAAAGCAGCACCGCGCCCATGCTCGCGGCCATGCCGAGGCAGTAGGTGGTCACGTCGCAGGTCAGAAACTGCATCGTGTCGTAAATCGCCAGGCCGCGCCGTGACCGCGCCGCCGGGCGAGTTGATGTAAATGTTGATGTCCTTCTTGCCGTCCTCCATTTGCAGGAAAGAGCAGCTGCGCGATCACCAGGTTCGCGATGTGGTCGTCGATCGGCGTGCCGATGAAAACGATCCGGTCCTTGAGCAGACGCGAATAAATATCGTAGCTCCGCTCGCCCCGGCCGGTCTGTTCGACCACCATCGGAACGAGCACGGATTGCGAGAGATTTCTGTTCGGTACAGTCATGGTTTATTGCTCGGCGGAGCTGCTGCCGCGTTTCGAGCCGGTTGGACGCTAACATTCGCCTTCAGAAAATCAAGGGTCTTGCCCAGCAGAATCTCTCTCCGCGAGGCCGTTTGAGCCGGTCGTGTTCCTCGAGCTCCTTGCGCATTTTTTCCACGGAAACGTTGTAGTGCGCGGCCTGTTGCCGGATGCGTTCGTCGAGTTCTTCGCGGGTCACTTTGATCTTCTCGCGCTCGCTGCGATGCGGTGCAGAATGAAGTTGGTCTTCAAGCGGTTCGCCGCGAGCGAGCCGGCCCCTTCGATCAGCTCCTTCTCCTTGCCCTTGAGCAGTTCATCGGGCACGCCGCGCTCGCGATTGCGGTGCACCAGCTCGTTCAGCGCGCGGCGGGTTTCGTTTTTCAGGAGCGTCGGCGGCAGATCGAAACTGATCGTGCTCGTGGAGAAATTTCACGATCTGCGATTCCTTCGCGCGCTCGATTTCGTGTTCCTTCTCGTGCTCGAGATCGTGCTCCAGCGCGTGGCGCAAATCGGCCAGCGTTTTCTCCGGCATGAGCTTTGCCGCGAAAGCGTCATCCAGCGCCGGGCAAGCACCTTCTGCTTGATCTCGCTCAAGCGTCACCGCGTAGTCGGCTTTCTTTCCCGACCAGCTCCGGCACCGCGAAAGTCCGCCGGAAATTCCACTTGCACACTGCGCGTCTCGCCCGGTTTCATCCCGACGATCTGCTCGCACGAACTGCGGCAGGAAATTGTCCGGCGCGAGACGCAGCCAGAACTTCTTGCCGCCATGCAGGTTCTTGCTCGCCTCCGGCACGATCTCGCTGATCGGCACGCCGTCGATCGCACCTGTCGAAATCGATCACCGCGAAATCCTCCATCGCGAGCCCGCGATCCGGCACATCCACGAAATCAGCGGCCTGGTCGCGCAGGCGCTCCAATGCCGCGTCAACATCCGCCGGGCTCACGTCCGCCGAACGGCAATGTCACCGGGATGTTCTTGTAGTCGGGCAGCTCGAACTCCGGCGCCGTCACCACCGTCGCGCGGAAACGCATCGAGCGATCCTCGCCGAACTCCACGTCCTCGAGGTTGGTTAACGAGACCACGCGCAGCTGCTTCTCCGCGATCGCCTCGTGATAGCTCTTCGAGACCAGCTTTTTCGTCAGCTCTTCCTGGATCTCTTTGCGAAACTTCTTCTCGATCACCGGCCGCGGCGCTTTCCCCGGCGCGATAGCCCGGAATCCGCGCATAGCGCGCGATAGTTCATCGCGATCGCATCCCATTCCTTGCGCACTTCTTCCGGCGGCAGCTCGATGCGCAGCGTCGCCACGCCTGTGCGGCTGCGTTCTCGACTTCGATCTTCATGCGCGGCAGCGACGGTAGCGGCGCGCGTGCAAACGAGTGCGCAAAGCGCTGAGCCACGTCCGTGGGTCGTGTGATCGCGGACTCCGATGCACACACGCTAAAGTCCTCGGGCCGTGGCTCACCGATCCCGGACAGAACGCGCTCGCCGCGGACGTAGACCGCACGCGTCTGCGAGACGCCGAAGTAGTAGGCGAGCTCGCGATAATCCTCGCAGTCGAAGATGCGCGAAGTTCGCCAGCTTGCCCGACTTCGAGCGATCCAATCTTGTCGCCGCGGCTCAAGCTGTAGGCGGCGTTGATCGTCGCGCGCGGTCACACCTTCCGCCGGCGTCATCTTCATCTGCGTGGCCGCGAGGGAAAGCATCATCGGCATCGATGGCGTCGGCGACGAGCCGGGATTGAAATCCGTCGCGAGCACAACCGCGAGACCAGCCGTCGATCATTGTCGCGCGCGCGGCGGATAACGCGTCTTGCCTAACGCAGTAAACGCGACCCGGCAGCAGCACCGGCTGGACGCCCGCTTCTGTCAGGGCCGCAATCCCGTCGTCCTCCGTTTGTTCCAGATGATCGGCGGTTGCCGCCCGCAGCTCGCGCCGCCAGGAGTGCGCCGCCGGAATTCGTCAGCTGATCGACATGCATCCGCAGTCGCAGACCCGTGACTCCTGAGCCGCGGCGCAGAATCCTGTCGCGATGTCTCGATGTCGAAGTAGCCGCGCTCGCAGAAAATGTCGCAATATTCCGCCAGATTGCTCCGCCGCGATCGCGCGGCAGCATCTTCGTTGATCACGAGTCGCGACATATCGCTGCGGGTCGGCTTTCGAAACTCTTCCGGAATGGCGTGCGCCCCAAGAAATGTCGGAACGAATTCGAGCGGCGTTTCGCTGTTCGAGCATCGCGGATCACGCGCAAAATCTTCAGCTCATCGTCCATCGACAGACCGTAACCGGACTTCGCTTCGACGGTGGTCGTGCCGCCATTGTCAGAAACCAGTGCGCGTGTTTCAGTCGCCTGCTGCCAGCAGTTCGTCCTCGGTCGCAGCCCGCGTCTTCCGCACGGTCGAGCGGATGCCGCCGCCGCTTGCCGGCGATCTCTTCATACGTCGCTCCCGCGCGTTCGCATCTCGAATTCGTCCACCCGGTTGCCCGGCAAACACCGGATGCGCGTGCGCATCGACGAAACCCGGCAGAACGACGCGGCCTGCTGGCATCGATCACTTCCGCGTCGCTCGGACAGCTGCTTTTCGATTGCCGTCCGACGGCCCAGTCGTCACGATCAGCGCCATCACTGCATCAGCATCGCGCCATCCGGAATGATGCCGAGTTCGCGCAGCTCCGCGCCGACCCGCGGCCGTTTCGGTCCGGCGAGCGTGACGAGTTGCGCAGCGTGAAGAACCGCGAGCGTCTTCACAGGCGGTCGCTTAGCCGAGCTTGCTTCTGCACAATGGCCTGATCGATCGCTTCGGAACTCCGACTCCGGACTCGGCGGATGATTCTCTGCAGCTTTTCCTGAAGCGTCGATTTCAAGTTTCTCGTCCTTCAGGCTCCGCCAGATTGATCCGCACGTTCATCGCGGCTCCTTCGATGCAGGCGCGCACGGCGAGCAGGCCAACGCCGACATCCGAGATCGAAGCCGGATTTCCGTTCTCCGCCATTTCCCCGAGGAGTTGGTAGGACTTGACGCCGTTTCCATGACCCGCAGCGGAATCTCGGCGGCGTATTTGTTGGCTGAGTTGAATGGCGGCGGAGCGCGCCGCTTTCTCTTCCGCCGACTCCTTGGGCAAGCCAAACGCGTCCATCACTTTGTTGAAGGCCGCCGTGTCTTCATCGACCAGGAAAAGCAGTCTCATCCTTCAGCTGCTGCGCCTTCACCGCCCAATCGCTGAAATAACTGAAGCTTGTCGTCCCAGCCGCGTTTCCCCGCCGAGAGGTTCGCGACCATTCCGCCTAGCGAAACGCCCAAGCGCGCCCATCAACGCGGCGACAGAGCCGCCGCCCGGCGCGGGCGAATCGCTCAAGCGTCTCATTGCAGAACTGGCGCAGGTTCATTTTCACCAGCGATTTCTTTGCAGCAGGATTCCATCTTGAATTCGATGATCCTTTCTTTCGGATCGAACGGCTTCAGCTCACTCAATCCCATCGAGCGGATCGCGATATCGATCAGCTCTTCTTCCGACGCGCCTTCCGACCATTTTTGTTTGCGGAGGAAATAGTTTGCCCGCCTCGACCAGGCATTTCTTCGGGCAGCATGCCTACGACTTCCGAGCCCGTGACCCGCAAGCCCACGTTTGCTGGCCGCTTCGTCACAGGCATCGAACGCCGCATGTAACGGCGTTTCCTCGAGGTTGGTCAGGTTCATCGAGACCTGCGCCATGCCATATTCCTCGACATACCAGCCGATCGCTTTCACGTGCTTCAGCATTCCCGGCACGCGCACCGGTTCGCCGCTTGGCATCGAGCACCGGTCTTTCCCGACGGCGTGCCGTCCTCCGTCTTGACTCGGCCGTTCTCTCGCACGTCAAAGGCGACCGAGGTCGCGCGGCGCACGGCCTTGGTGTTCAGGTTCACATTGTAGGCGACCAGAAATTCGCGCGCGCCAATCACGGTCGCGCCTGATTTCTCGTTGAAGACGGCCGGCCCGAAATCCGGCTTCCATGCCGGCTCTTTTATCTTCTCGAAGAAGCCTTCGTATTCGCCGGCGCGGATGATCGGAGAGATTGGAGCGCGACTGGGTCCTTCGCCGCCTTCTCGTAGAGATAAACTGGGATCTTCAGCTCATCGCCGACGCGTTTTCCCAGTTCCTTCGCGCAGGCGATCGCTTCCTCCCAGCTCACATTGCTCACCGGGATGAACGGGACAAACATCGGTCGCGCCCATGCGCGGATGCGCGCCCTTTTGTTTGCGCATGTCGATGAGCTCCGCTGCTTTCTGAATTCCGCGAAACGCCGCTTCCACCGCCACCGTCAGGACTCGCCGGCAAAGGTGACGACCGTGCGATTGGTGCTCGCGCCGGGATCGACGTTGAGCAGGGAGATTCCTTCCACCGATTCGATTGCGGCCGTGATCTGCCGAATGACCTCCAGGTCGCGGCCCTCCAGAGAAATTGGGCACGCATTCGATGACTTTTTGCATGGTCTCGCTGACTAGTCTGTCTAATCCCGCGCCTGCGGTTCCATCGGAATCTTGATGTCGTCGCGTCTCCAGCAAAATCGATCGCGCGCGAATATCCGGCGTCGGCGTGACGCAAGAACGCCCATGCCCGGATCGCTCGTTAGGACGCGTTCCAGGCGGCGCCGTCGGCGTTCTCGGTGCCGTCGGCCACCACCACCATTCCCGGCGTGCTGCGAATAGCCGATGCCAACGCCGCCGCCGTTGTGAATCGAAATCCAGGACGCGCCGGCCGCCGTATTGACCAGCGCGTTGAGCAACGCCCAATCCGCGATCGCGTCGCTGCCATCGAGCATGCCTTCGGTTTCGCGATAGGGCGACGCGACCGAGCCGGTGTCGAGATGATCGCGCCCGATGACGATCGGCGCTTTGATCTCACCGCGCTTCACCAGCTCGTTCATGGCCACGCCGAACTCGGCGCGCTCGCCGTAGCCGAGCCAGCAGATGCGCGCCGGCAATCCTTGAAATGAATTCGCTCCTTCGCCAGTTTCATCCAGCGCGCGAGAGTTTCGTTTTTCGGAAACAATTCGAGCGCCAGTCGATCCGTGCGCGCGATGTCTGCCGGATCACCGCTCAACGCGACCCAGCGAAACGGACCTTTCCCTTCGCAAAAAAGCGGCCGGATGTATTCCGGAACGAAGCCCGGAATATCGAACGCGTTTTCGACGCCGGCCTTTTTCGCCTGGGCGCGAATGTTGTTTCCATAATCGAAAGTAATCGCGCCGCTTCTTTTGCAACGCGAGCATCGCCTCGACATGCACCGCCATCGACTGCATCGAGCGCTCGATGTATTCGTCCGGATTCTTCGCGCGCAGTCGCAGCGCTTCCTCGAGCGTCATCCCGTTCGGGCACGTAGCCGTTCAGCGCATCGTGCGCGCTGGTTTGATCGGTGAGAACATCCGGAACGATGCCGCGCTGCACCATTTCCGGCAAGACATCGGCGCAATTGCCGACCAGACCCGACCGAAATCGCCTGTCGATCTTTGCGCGCGCTGCATCGATCAACTTGCAGCGCTTCATCGAGCGAGCGCGCGATCTTGTCGCAATAACCGCTCTTCAGCCGTTTCTCGATCCGCGTCGGATCGACATCGACGCCGAGAAAGACGCGCCGTTCATGGTGGCGGCCAGCGGTTGCGCTCCGCCCATGCCGCCGATGCCGCCGGTGACGACGAATTTTCCTTCGAGCGAGCCGCCGAAATGTTTCCGGCCGGCCGCGGCAGAACGTTTCGAACGTGCCTTGCACGATTCCCTGGCTGCCGATGTAGATCCACGAGCCGGCGGTCATCTGGCCATACATGGTCAGGCCGAGCCGCTCGAGCCGATTGAACTCCGCGTAGTTCGACCATTGGCCGACGAGATTTGAATTCGCGATCAAGACGCGCGGCGCTTCCTCGTGCGTCCGGAAAACGCCGACCGGTTTGCCCGATTGAACGAGCAGCGTTTCGTCGTTCTCCAGCTCGCGAAGCGACCGGACGATCGCATCGAACGCCTCCCAACTCCGCGCGGCGCGGCCGGTTCCGCCGTAAACGATCAGCCGATCGGGATCTTCCGCGACGTCCGGATCGAGATTGTTCATCAACATCCGGAGCGCAGCTTCCTGATGCCAGCCTTTGCAGCTCAGTTCGCTGCCGCGCGGCGCGCGGATCACTCGTTTTCGCGCTCATAGCTTTTCGCATCTCGCTATCGAATTCTCCGTCACGGATCGCGCGCGCGACGCGCGCGATGTCAGCGATACAGCGAGCGATCTTCGTGCGAGCGCCGGCGACCATCGTGCGCAATCGTTCGCAAGGCCGCTTCGACGCCGACTCCTGCTTTCAACGGGCGTCGATACTCCAGCGCTTCGGCCGCCGCCGAGCAGTTCGATCGCGAGCAAGTTCTCCGCGTTCTCCACGATCGTCGCGCAGCTTCAGCGCCGCGGTCATTCCCATGGAAACATGATCTTCCTTTCCGCCCGAGGTCGGCAGATTATCGACGCTCGCCGGGTGCGCGAGAATCTTCGCTTCGTTCAACAAGGCGACCGCGGCGACGTGCGGAATCATGAAACCGGACTGCATCCCGCGCGTTTCGGGCGAGGAATGCCGGCAACCCTTCGCTCGTATCCGGGATTGACCAGGCGATCGGTGCGCCGTTCGCTGATGCTCATCAGATCGGTCACCGCGATCGCGGCATAATCGAGCGCGAGCGCCAGCGGCGCGCCGTGAAAATTGCCGCCGGAAAGGACGTCGCCAGTTGTCGGCGAAGACGAGCGGATTATCGGTCGCCGACGCCGATTCGATCGGCGAGACATCTCTTCGCAATGCGCCAGCGCGCCGCGGACTGCGCCATGCACCTGCGGCATGCAGCGCAAACTATATGCATCCTGCACGCGTGGATCGCTCAGCAGATGCGACTGCCTGATCTCGCTCTCGCGCAAGAGCCAGCGCAGATGTTCCGCCGCCGCCTGCTGACCGGGATGCGGACGCGCATCCTGAATTCGCGGATCAAAGGCGGTCGGCGTTCCCTTCAACGCTTCCAAAGTCATCGCGCCGGCTACATCGGCCACGCGCGACAAGCGCTTCGCGCGCAGCAACGCCAGACCGCCGACCGCGTGCATCGCTTGCGTGCCGTTGAGCAGTGCCAGGCCTTCCTTCGCCTCGAGCGTGACTGGCTTAGGTTCGCGCGTTCCAAGGCGATCAGCGGCTTTCGAGGCGCTCGCCTTGATAGAAAGCCTCGCCTTCGCCAACAAGCGTCAGAGACAGATGCGCCAGCGGCGCGAGATCGCCGCTCGCGCCGACCGATCCACTTCTCCGGAATCATCGGATAGACGCCGCGCGATTCAGCATTTCCGTAGAGCAGCTCGATGACCTCCAGGACGGATGCCGCTGAAGCCCAGGCGCGAGGACGTTGGCGCGGAGCAACATCATCGCGCGCACTTCCGCTTCGGAGAGCGGTGCGCCAATTCCGCAGGCGTGGCTTCGAACCAGATTCAGCTGCAGTTGCCGCAGATCGGACCGCTCGATGTGAATCTCGGAAAGTTTTCCGAACCCCGTATTCACGCCGTAAACGACGGCGTCGCCAGTGATGATCTGTTCAATCACGCGTCCGCGACGCCTCGATCCCCGGATCGCGCGGACCTCGCGATCTGCACCGCCGCACCGGCGACCGCCACCTGCGCGATCTCGGACCAGCGACAAGGGCTGTCCGGTCAATTCCATGGGCCGCATCTTAGTAGCGAAGTCGATGAAAAAGGAAGGGTTCAGGCGGATCGCCAAGTGCGCCGCATGAAAAAGGCCAGGTCGATAAACGACCTGGCCTTTAGATAAAAGCTATCCGGAGCCGGACAACTCGGGAGAGGAGCTTACTTATGGTAGGTGCTGGGTTGGGGCGCCGGCTCCTTATGCTGTGCGCAGGCTCCCAGGCCCAATGCACTGGCCGCGATGGCCAGGATCATAACTGCTTTAAGAATCTTCATGTAATATTTTTCGCCTCCTTTCCGTGCAAGTTGCTGCCAGTCATTTAGTCATGTCGGACCCTCGGCGCAACGCTTTTCTCAGCCTTTTCTCGGCCGCCCGCGAAGAGGCTTGGCGGCGGCAATTATGACCGGCGTATCACGACCTTCACAAGGTCGAAAAGCTCGGCCACGTCGTTGTTCCTCATGCGGATGCAGCCATGGCTGGCCGGCTCGCCAATGGCCTCCTCATGATTTGTTCCGTGAATGTAAACGTAGCGCTCGTAGGTATTGGCGTTGTGCGCTTCCAGCCCCATCCGAGCCACAGGATGCGCGACATCACGAGATCGTCTGACCTGCAGCGCTTTCGCCGAAGGCCCGAATCGGTTTCCGGCTTTTGAAGGCCGTTTCCGGGGGCAGATTCTCGCCAATCTTTCCGCGATGCGGAACCGGCCGAGCGGTGTCTTCATGCTTCCTTCTTTGCTCCCGAGACCGAACTTCGAAGTCGAGATCGGGAAGGTGCGTTCCGTCTTGCGACCGCGCTTTGCTTCAACTGCTGTCGCGCGACGGAAATATGAATGCTGGTTTTGGCCACTTTTCTTCACGTGCTTGCGGGATAGAATGCGATTGCCGATGCGAAAATCCTACCACATCGCGATCGTCGGCGCGACGGGCGCCAGTCGGCGCCGAGCTTCTCAGCGTTCTGGAACGTCGCGCCTTTCCGGTTGAGAGGCTGCGCCTGCTCGCCTCCGCGCGCTCCACTGGAACAAGACCTGCGCTTCCGTGGCGACAGAGATCCGCGTCGAGGAGTTGCGGGCGGATTCGTTCGCGGATATCGAGATCGCTTTCTTCAGCGCGGGTGGTGACATCTCGCCGGAAATACGTCCCGATCGCGCGCGATGCTGGAGCCGTCGTGATCGATAATTCATCCGTCTTCCGAATGGAATCGGATGTGCCGCTCGTGATTCCGGAGATCAACGGGCGCGATGTTCCTCGGCATCGCGGGATCATCGCGAACCCCAACTGCACCACAGCGGTCGCGCTGATGGCGCTTTATCCGCTGCACCTGGCGTTTGGTGTTCGCCGGGTTTTCGCCGCGAGTTACCAGGCCGTTTCCGGCACGCGGGGCGCGCGCCATCGCAGAGCTAAAGCGCGCAGGTCGAAGCCACGCGCGACAGCACGCCGCTCATCCGAAGTCTATCCGCATCCCGATCGCCTTCAACGTCCTGCCGCACGTCGATACGTTTCTGGAAAACGGCTACACTAAGGAGGAGATGAAGATGCAAAACGAAGGCCGTCGCATCATGCACTTGCCGGACTTTCAGCGCCTCGCGTCACCTGCGTCCGCGTGCCGGTTTATCGGGCGCATTCCGTCGCCGTGAGTGCTGAATTCGAGCGGCCCGTTTCCGCTGGACGAAGCGCACGAGGTTCTGGCCAAGGCGCCCGGCCTCGACCTTGCTCGATGAACCCCAGCGCAATGTCTATCCGACGCCCGCTCGAGGCCGCCGGGAAGGACAACTGCCAGGTCGGCCGCGTCCGGCATCGATTGCGCGCTCGAGAATGGGCTCTCGCCTTCTGGGTTGCCGGCGATCAGCTCTTGAAGGGCGCCGCGCTGAACGCAGTTCAGATCGCCGAACTGCTCGTAGCGACGCGACGCACATACGCATGACGCTCCTTGTCGAGAACAAAACGGCCCCGGATCGCTCCGGGGCCGTTGTTTTCAAAGACTTGCGCGCTTATTGCCCGGCGCTGGCGAAGGTGCCTCTTCGGCTTTGTCCTTCTTCCCCTTTGGCAGGTTTACCCTGGCCCTGGCCCTGCGGCGCCTGGCCTTGATTCCCCTGCGGGCGACCTTGCGTTGCCTCGATCGCGCTCCCCGCTGGCCGGTTTCTTTGGTTCCCTAGCTCGCGAGCGGACGGTTGCCCCTTCTCTTTCGCTGTGCGCCTCGGCAGCCGGCGTGTTTGGCGCGGAGATTGCCGGATCAGTCTCGTGCGGATTGCGTACCGGCTCATGTTTCTTCTTGCCCTTCTCAGCGTCCTTCGGCGTTGAAGCATCACCCGGCGGCTTATCCGGATTCGGCGCACTAGAGACCGCGTTCGGGTTTCTTGTCACTCCGGCCAGATTCATTCGCGGTGCCGTCCGACGGGGGCCGCCGTCCGGTGTGGCCGCAGGTAATGGCTGGACGAGGTGTCTTCTCCTTCGGCTTTTGCCCCTTTCCTTTCGTGCCAGGAGTCGGTTGGCCTGCTGGTGACGAAAGGTCCGTGCCAGGAGTTGGCTGCGCGAGCTGCCCGGCACCACCGCGCTTGTTCTTGCCATCACGCTTCAACTCGTTCAGGCGGAGACCGCTGGCGTAGCGCTCAAATCCGGTGCCGCTCCGGTTGCCGGGTTGCCGTTAGCTGTAACGCGCCGCCACCCTTCTTCTTGTCGCTGCCCTTGGAAGGAGCGGGCGTCGCTTGAGGAACCGGACTAACGGCCGTCGCTGGCGATGTCCCAGGGGCTGGCGCGGTCGCGGCCGGCAAAACACTCGCCGCCGCCGGCGAAGCGCCCGGCGAGGCAGCATTCAACGCGCGCGGGATTGGTCGGTTTAATATCCGGAGGCGGAACCGTTTTGCCAGGGTCTTCCGTCTTAAATTTTTGCTGGAAGTTCAGCTTTCGCCTTCCGGGTCGGTCACGCCAGCCCAACCGCTTTCCAGGTTCGGCTGAGCGATTTTCGTCTTCACTTCCTTCAGGGCGACTTGCTTCGCCGGCTTCTGGAAAGTCACGGGCGCCGCCTACGATCAATCGGTTCCCTTGCACCTTGGTGAGACCGCCGGAACGCGCCGCCGCGCTTCAGGTCAGCATTGCTTTCGCGTTCGATCGTCAGGCGCGGGATCTGCCACCGCGTCGAGTATGCGCTCAGGCGATTGTAATCCGGGCCGTGGTTGTAATACCAGGTGGAGTTGGTGTAGGTGATGTTCGTCACGTTCACCGTCCGGCTGATGTAAGTCACGTTTTGCTCCGGCTGGAAAATCCGGTCACGCAGGACCGGCTCACCGATCGTAGCGGACATCCACGAAGTTGTAATAAGCAGGCCCGATATCGAAATCGATGTCGACCCGGCTAGTCGACCGGCCGAGCCTTCATGAACAACTTCGCCACCTCCGCCGCGGCGCGGCGGCATGGCGGCGCCCAGCCAACGATAATCACCCCCGGTCCGCCACGAGACCCATGCCGGACCCCATTCGCGGCCGGGCACCCAGACCCACCCTTGATCGTGGAGCACGCGCCCAACGACCGTAGTGATACGTGGCCCAGCCGAAATGCTCATTCGAGACCCAGGTCCAGCCGATCATCGGTATAAGCCCAATAGCCGTCGGAATACGGACGCCATTTTGGATTGTTGACCGCGACGTTTGGTTGCCAGCAATAGCCGTAGTCGCCTACTTCGACCCAGCTGCCATCGTCACCGAGATTGTCATAGAAGAAGTCGATTGAGAACATCCGTCGCCGCTTCCGTCTGCCGCGGGGCGGGAACAGCAGCAGCGAGGATGCACAGCGCAAAGAGATTCGTTTCATAAGTGTAGAGTATGCAGAGTCGAGGTTTTACAGACCACCGAGCGTCGGCGGTTATTCACCTGCTTTTGATTCGGAACGCGTGACGCCGCGCGCGTGACGTCGTCGCTAGCTGCAAAGCGTTAATGCGCGCCGCAGGACGACAAACGAACGGGTCCGCCGCCGGCAAACCAGAAAGCATGCGTGCCATTCGGATCCAGCGAACTGACCACCTTCCGATACTCGGCGACCGAACTGACCGGCTGTTGATTCACCTCTTCGATCACGTCGCCCTTTCGCAACTCTGCCGAGGAATCACCGACATTCGTCACCACGACGCCACCGCACCCCGACGGCACATCAGGCTGCGCGCGAGGTCAGGCGTCAAGTTCACCCACCTGCACGCCAGCGAGCGGGGCTTCGTCTTGTAGATCTTCGTCATCGGGCGTTTGCGGAGTTTGTGGCGGGGCCTGCGGCGTTTGTGGTTGGCCTGGCTGCCCGCGGCGCCACGCGCGCGTTCAAATAATCGACTGGCTGCTCCTTAATCTCAGTCGCTTCACCTTCATTGGTCTTGCCGCCGCGGGTCACTTCCAGCTCGACCTTCTTGCTTCCACCTCCACCTGCGAAACAAGGCTCCGCAGATTCGGTAAAAGCTCCGCACATCACGTCCATCAAACTTCCGGATGACGTCACCGCGTTACCAGTTGCGCGTCGGCTGCAGGCGAGCCTGGGACGATGTCTTCCACGACCACACCGTCCGTCGGCTGATCCGGCTGCCCACTGGCGGGAGTGCGGGTCTGAATTCCGAGATAACCGCGAATGATGCGACCCTGTTTCAAGCAGACTCTCGAGGGCGCTGCGGACGGAATGCTGGCCGGGATCGGCGAAACCGATGCCTTGCGAACCGCCGCTCCGGGAGATGATCGCGGTGTTAATGCCGACGATCTCGCCCTGCAGATTGATCAACGGTCCGCCGCTATTCCCCGGATTAATCGCGGCATTCGTTTGCAGAAGATCGCCAGAAACCATCCGACGCGATTCGGCCTGCCCTTTGAGCTGATAATGCCATCCGTGACCGTCTCTTCAAGAACCGAACGGATTTCCGATGGCTAGGACAAAATCGCCTGCCTGGACCGCGTCGAGTCGGCGAACTTCAGCGGTTTGACACCGGCATCAGTCCACCTTCAGGACCGCCAGATCGACCGTCGCATCGCTCACCACCGCGGGCTTTTTTCGTCGCGTCCGTCGCTCATCTCGGACTTCAATTTCGTCCACCTGATCGACCACGTGGTTGTTCGTGATGATGTGCGCCTCCGTCGAGACGATGACGCCCGGAACCGAGCGAATTCTGCACCATGGCTTGTTCTGGGTTCTGGAATGCCGCGGAGTCCGATAGAAAAACTCGAAGGGATCCATCTGACCTTGCCGCGCGCATCGGCACCTTCTTCGATGTTTTGATACCAACCACCGGAAGGCACGACGCTGTTCACCAAAGCGCGACGCTCGCGATTCAACGCCTCGAGCGTCGCCACCGTGCTTCTGGCTCGACGCTGGGCGACGCAAGCGGGGTGTATTTCCGGGCGTGGCGCGCGCGCGACCAGATTCAGCCCACGTGCTTCAGGCGGTAATCGTAAAGCGCCGGAAATGCCCGCGCTAAGCAGGCCGACAAAGAGGAGAAATTTGATCAGATTTTTCATCAGCTAACGGTTCGAAGCGTTCGTCCCTGTTCTTCGACAACCAATTGCCGGAAACGTTGATTTTCGGGTGCTTCCAGCTTCGGGTCCCATTCCATGATTGCGGTGCGCCGCCCGCGCGCGTTGCGTGAGTCCATATCGCGTCTTCAAGTTCCCCGAGTTGCAAGCGCAGGCAATCCGCTCTGTGCCGTCACCAGCAAATCGCCCGGACCACGCGTTGGTCCCAGTCGGCTTCCGCGACCTCGAAATCCGTCGGCTCGTTTTCTCTAGCACGCCCAGCTTTGCGATGCGTGCTCACGGACGATTTGTCTTCACGTCAGGAGAATGCAGTAAGACTTGTGCTCGCCGCGCCCGATCCGGCCACGCAGTTGATGGAGCTGTGCCAGGCCGAAGCGCTCCGCGTTCTCGACCAGCATGACGGTTGCGTTCGGCACATCGACGCCCACTTCGATCACGGTCGTGCTGATCAGTGCGCTCGTCTCACCGCGTCGAAACGCTCCATCGTCGCTTGTTTCTCCGGTGCTGGAATGCGCGTGCCGGGAGATCACAGCGAAACGGACGCAAGCGTTCGCACCACAAGTTCATCACTCCGCTGCAGCCGCCTTCACATCCGAGCTTATCGCTCTCGATCAACGGATAAATGACGTAAGCCTGCCGTCATCCTGCCTCAGTTCTTTCGCGAGGAACGCCAGACTCTCGGCTTCATGCGCGTCGCGCACCGCGGTTACTGATCTTGCCGCGATTCGCCGGCATCATCGATGATCGAAACATCGAGGTCGCCGTAAACCGTCATGGTGAGCGTGCGTGGAATCGGCGTCGCCGTCATCACGAACACATCTGGCGCCGGCTCGCGTGTCGTTAGAGCAGGCGCAGCTGCGAAGACGCCAAACTTGTGTTGCTCATCAATCACCACCAGCCCCAGGTTTCTCCAGAAGAGATGCGGCTTCGTAGAGCAGCACGCATGGGTGCCGATAATGATCTGGGGTGCATCGTCGCCAAGGATTGCTTTCCGGGTAGCGCAGGCTGCCAGCCTGCTGTTCGCGGCAGCCCTGCCGCGAACGTCTGCGCGCGCGCGCCACCACTACCCCTTCCCGATCCACACGGATACCAAACCCACAGCCGGGTGCGCGACGATGCCTTGCGGGACGATGCCTGCATCCATGGATTACGCGTGATGATCGTCTTCGAAACTTCTCCTGGAAGTCGCTCCTGGGATCGGATCACTCGATCGAACGATTCCGATCTCCCCAGACCGGCTCCTTGCTCCGCTCCAGCTTATTGATCCGATTTGCCGTGAAGGATTTGATGCTGTACAGGATTTGCCGAGAGCGAGAGAAGAAGACCGACTCTGCCGCATCGTTTTCGCGCTCGATCATTGGCTCGATCAACGGGTGGACATGATCCGGCATGACGCACGCCGCGAAAGTTCCGTAACGATGACAGTTCCAGCGGAGCGCGGATTCCAAGACGACATCGCGCGCGGCTTCTGTCGGCAACCCGGTGCTCCCGTGTCGTAAAACGTGATCTGCATACTTTGCCCAAGGACGTTCGAAATGGGGCAGATTGCGACTTGCGATATCGCGGTTCGTTCAGACCTGAAGATGTGTCCGGCAGGCTGCCGGACACGACGAAAGCAACTGGCAGCCTCAGTGCTACCCGAGATTCTCTGTCGCCGCGAAGAGTGGGAGCGAGGCAGGTTTGTCTTCCTCCGCGCGCCGGTACGTAAGGCCAGCTTCGCCCCAGTGGCTCCAGCCAGCGCCGCAGCACCGTGCTGGTGTTGCTCGGCGAGAGAATTTGGAGTCGGCGCCATGGTGGCGTGCAATCCGGCTTCGATCGCGAGAAGCATCCGCGCCAATCGCCACCACGGTTTTCCCGGAGCCGACGTCGCCTTGCAGCAACCGGTTCATCGGGCTGGGTCGAAGCAAGATCGCGCCGCAATTCCTCGATGACGCGCGCCTGCGCAGCCGTCAAGTCGAACGGCAATCCTCGCAGAAAACGCTCCAGCAATTCACCTCGCGCCGCAATGCGGCTGCCCCGGCCCGCTGACGCCAGCGTCCGACCGTCGCGAGCCGATCAGCAACTGCATCGCGAAAAATTCGACGAAGCACCAGATGCTGGCGCGCGAGCCAGCTCGTTTGCACGCTCGTCGCGGAAAATGGATTTCGTGCAAGGGCGTGCTCGCGCGCTCCGAGATTCGCGATTCCGTCGGCAACAGCGTCTCGACGTCACTGATTCGGCTCAAGATTCTCCAGCGCATGAAACAGCAGCCCGCGGAACACGCCGTCTGCGAAGGCCCTTCGGTGGCGGGATAGATCGGCGTGATCCGGCGGAAAGTGGACCGACATGATCGTCGTCGTTCTCGATCACTTCAAATTCCGGATGCTCCATGCAAATGCGTTTCCCGCGCAGGCGCGGCTGCCGAAAACAACCAGGCGCTGCCCGGTCGCGATCATCTTCTGCACGTAGTGAAGGTTGAACCAGCGCAGCACGAGCGGCTGGCTGAGCGCGTTCGCATCGGCATTCCTGCAAGCGTCGCCTCGAAAATCTTCTTCCAACCGCCGAAAGCGCCGCACCGAGGTCTTCGTTACTTCGCCGCAGATGCAAACCGGCGTGTTCGCTCTCTTCGCGGGAAACCGGCGAATTCCCGCCGATCTTCGTGACGCCGCGGAAAATGCATCAGGAGATTCTCGACCGTTTCGATCCTGAGTCGGCGCAAGCGCGCGCAGGCGCGCGCGCGCGGGACCCATTCGCAGCTCCTCGAGCCTTTGCGAGATTTCCATTAAGAGAGGCGACGCGGCCGCGCGCGACGCCATGGACGTGAACCTGCAGGCGTTTTACGCCTTCGTGAACATCCGAGTGAATCCGGAAAGCCACATCCCATGGCGGAGCGGGCAGCCCGGCGCTCGCGCCATCAAAGAATCGCGCGCTGCATGGTAGTTCCGTTGCCGCAGGCGCAGGACCAGGTGCTTGTATCTTCAAAACCCGCGGCGCGACAGCCGGTTCGACCTCGCGGGCGAAGAATGCAGGCTGCGCGTTTGCCGTTTCCGAATGGCTCCAGCATTTCATGCCAGTGCAGCAGGTCACCATTCAGCTCCGACAACATCAGCTCATGATCCAGATGCAGCCGCGGTTGCAACGTTTTTGCGGACAATAGTTCCGGACGCCACGCGGCGTCACGCGAACGTGGAAGATTTTCTTCTCGCAATCGTCAGACCTGCACGCCATCGTGGCCGCCAATTTCTCAAGCCATTTGTCGCAGCACGCCAAAGCTTGGACCAGCGAGAAACCTTCGATGCTCCGCCGCTCCCCTTTCCAAGTCCCTCGGCATCGATTCCGATCGACGACCGCTGGCCGGTGATAATTTCCGCGCCACGCGCGAGGCGCGATTCGAGACGCCAGGATGCCAAGTCACGCGCGCCGACCACGATGGCCGCGTCGCGCAGCGGATCGAACTCTTGCGCTACCTGCTCATCTGCCGCGGCGAAGATCTCCTTTCGACGCCCTGGCGTTCTCGATTTTGCGCATCGAGCAACGGCGGCCAGCTCAGCCGCTTCGTTCTCGTCGCGCGTCAGTAACAACTGCAGCGCTTTTTCAGCGGTCGTTAGGCGACCAGCCGCGTTCAGCCGCGGTCCGAGGCGAAAGCCAGTAATCCTCCGCGCAAACCGGAGGGTGAACTCCGCTACTTTCCATCAGTTTCCGGATCCCGGGGCGCTGCGCGCGAGCGATCTGTCGAAGGCCGTGATGGACGAGCAGCCGATTTTTCACCCTCGGAGGAACGATGTCCGCCACGCGTTCCCAGCGCCACCAAGTCCAGACGCGCCTTCAGGTCGAAGCCGCTCAGCGGCGCGCGTCTTGCAGCAGTGCGTGGCGGAAGCGGAGACACGATCCCTGCGCTGCAGAGATATCGAAGGGGCAGCATCGCTCGAGACCTTCGGAGTTCACTACCGCGACGCAATCGCGGCAGTGCTGATTTCGGCTCGTGATGATCGAGGACGATCACATCGCGCCGCACTCGTTCTCTTCAGTTCTGCGATCTCGCCGACCGACGAAGTGCCGCAATCGACTGCAATCAGGAGCTGCGGATGGAACTGCTGCCAACAACGATCGACGCTCTCGCGGCTCTAGCCCGTAACACTTCCTCCATTCGCAGCGGGAGGAACAATTCCGGCAATGGCTCCGTAGGCGCGCAGCATCTCGACGAGGACGCCAGCGAGCGACGCCATCGACGTCGTAATCGCCGAACAGAGACGATCCGCTCCCGTTCGTCGATCGCTTTCAAAATGCGCGCGATCGCGGTCGTCCATCTTCGGCAGCAGATAGGGATCGCTCAGGGAGCGAGGCGCGGTTGCAGGAACGCATGCACTCTTCCGCGCAACCGAAGCCCTTTCGTTTCAAAGGTTTACGATGCAGGGCAATCCGCAAAGCTCTGGCCACACAATGCCGAGCATCATCCTGCTCAGGCAGTGGGGCGTTGATCAACGTCTTTCCACCGCGCATTTTATCCGTGCGCGAGATCGATGACAAGACACCGACCTCGCAATGCAGAGTCGTAATAGCTAGCAAGGCGCAGCGGCACTCTCGTCTAACTTCAAGATTCCGTGTCTCTCGCCTGGCGAGCAGGCTTCACGAGAGACCGCTTTCTCAGCGGCTCCGAATTCGAATCGCAAGCAATCTCGAGGTAATGTGCGCAAAATCCCGGCGAGAATTCCGCCTGGGCGGCAATAAACCTGGGTCGAGCGAAGCGAAGATTCTCGTCGCGTTGTTTCCGCAGAGAATCGCGATCCGACCGGTGCCTCTCCACTTCCGGTCAGAATCAGCCAAAGCGCAAAAACTAAACGGAGCCCTGTGCTCCAGCTTCCACTGCGCAGCAGGTCCCAGTATTCGTAGTCTGACTCATATCGCTGGCGAAGCGGATCGCCTGGTCGCCGATCATTAGTTTTGCCCGGGCCGGCGTGATCAAGGTTTTCTGGTCGAGCGCGGCAGTAACAAACTGCGGTTGGAATCCGCGTTCGGCCAGGAGGCAGCGTGCGGGTTGATCGATGTCTCCGAAGCCGGATCGAGTTCGATTTCTGTGACTTCGTCAATCGTTCCGGCCGGCGCGAGGAAGACGCTGTAGACCGGCCCGTCGGCGGAGGCGCGACTCCGTCCGCAGTGCGTAGATCGGATTGCGAGAGAATTCAAGCTCGAAAGCGAAGCGCGACGTCCAGTTCCGCATTCGCGAGAGCTTGCGACAAAGCGCCGCCGGATGATCGAAATCAACCGGGCCCGGCCAGCCGTGGATCAGGGGCTGCGCGTTGAGATACTGAACGCAACCAATGCGCAACGACTCAACCAGTCGCTCCGTCACGCGCAGACGAGCTCAGGCTCCGCGCTGGCTCGCACGGCCGCGCGGGCGCGGTGGCAGGGCAGATGGTGATAATAGCTTCGCGCTGCATTGGTTCGCGTCCGCTGTCGCGGATGACCCTCTCAAGCGTCTCAACTGTTTGTTCCGCGGGGAGTCTTCACGCCGGCCGCGTGGAAGATTTTTCTTCCATGATCGTACCGCCATGCAGATCGTCCACGCCGTAACTCGAGAGAAACCTGCGCCAGCGGCAACCCCATGCTCACCCAATAAGCGGTGAGATGGTCGATGTTATCGAGATAAATGACGGCTGACCGCCAGATTGCGGAGCTGCTCAAACGCAGAAGCGGGTTTCACGTGCGCGAGGATCGTCGGTCTGCGGTTCGAAAGCAAAGGGAACAAAGCCGGTAAACCCGCCGGTTTCATCCTGTAACTCGACGGAGTTGGCGCAAATGATCGATACGGTGCGCGAAGCGTTTCAATATGGTCCGTAGACGTGGTCGCCGGTGCTGCGCCCGCCCATTCGATGCCAGGTTCGGTGGATGTCGAGCCATTCCTCGCGCCGTCTCCTTTCCCCGGCAAATCTGGTTGCGCACAACCGGATCGAAAATTTCCGCGCCGCCGCCCGTGAATTGCAGCCAAGACCAGCATCACGCAAAATCTCGAGCGTGTCCGGGATAGACATGCGAAAGATCGCGCCTCTGCCGAGGTGACGCACTTCGATCGCAGTGAATGCCTTTATGTGGAGATCGGGATCGAGCGCCCGAAGCGCCGCGCAGCAGGTTCAGATACCAATCCTTCTTCAACGTCGGATGCAACCCGCCGACCATGTGGACTTCGGTTATTCCAAGAGTGAGCGCTTCCGCGACGGCCCGGATAATCCTCATCACTCGCATCATTCAAAGGCATGGGCGTCGCGCTTCTTGCGCGGCGAAGGCGCAGAACTGACAGGAGAGGCATGCAGACGTTCAGATAGTTAATGTAACCGGTTGAGGATAGGTAGCGAACTGACCGTTCTTCCATCTTTCGCTGGACTGCAGCTGCGCCATGATTCCGAGGCATTTAGTCGTTGGAGGAATAGAGCTGAGAGCGCTTCCGTTTCGTCGAGCCGCTGCGCTGCTCCACCTTCTCGGCAATGGATCGAAGATCAGCCGGAATGAGAGAAAATTCATTAGTAAGGTCTGCGGAGCTTGCGATTCAAATGATGCACAGCGCTCATCGCCCGTGCAACAAGAAAGCACGCCCGCGAACGTATTACGAACGAGCGACCGCGACGAACTGCGATCTCGCCGGGTTTGCTGGAATAACGCTACATTCCACCGCCGCCCGTCTTATTTGAATAATGTCCGCCAAAGATCCAGTGCCGCGGGCACTTTTCCGAGTGCGGATGGCGAGGACGTGCGCCTGATGCAGTTGGTGAGCGCGCGGAGATATGGCCTGCATTCGAGCAGCTGGTGGAAAGGCATCAGGCGCTGGTTGCCGGAACGGTCGCGGCCGGATGCTCGGAGAGCAACTCCGACGTCGAGGATATCGCGCAACAGGTTTTCTATGCGCGTCTGGAAAAGTGCGAAGCGTTACGTCCCGCGCGCGAAGTTCACCACCTGGCTGCTCAAGATCACGCGCAACCTCGTTTTCAACGAACTGCGCCAGCGAAAACGTCATCCAGTCACGTCGCGCACGGCTGACCGAGCCGGAGGGCGAGGAGATGCATCAAAGGATGAGCAGCGTCTAGGCCCTGATGCGTCGCTTTTGAAACTGAACTGCAGCGCGCGATCGATGCGGCGATTGCGGACCTTCCCGAGACCCAGCGCATGGCCGTGGTGCTCCCGCCGTTACGAAGAACCTGAGCTACGAGCAAATCGCGGAGGTGCTGGATCAATCCGTGTCCGCGGTGAAAAGTCTGCTCTTTCGGGCGCGGACGGAATTGCCGTGCGCGACTGAAGCAATATCTCGCGAAGCTGAATCCTATCTCGCGTTCGGCGGTCACAGACCACTGCTAAGGAAGGCAAAGAGGGCGAGCTCTCACGCGAGAGCCCGCCCTCCTCTCAACCCCACAATTCTTTGCCGCTTAAGTACTCGCGGTCTTTGGCGTCGGCCATGTAAGTCGCACCTGCTGCTCCGCCCTTTGCAGGTGCCGGCGGGTTCCGGTTTGGGATAATCGGCGGCATTCTGCCGATTCGAAGTCGGCGTCAGACGCACGGCGCCTGTTCGCGTTGTTACGCCAGCCGTTCAGGATCCGCAATTCCTCGCCTGTGTGATGCAAGCCGCTGACTGATCTTCGAAGCCGGTGCCATAATCCTGGTCGAGGATCGTCGGCGTGACAAAGACGAGCAGGTTGCGCTTCGTGCGCGCGTTCAGTTTCTCTTGGAACAAATATCCGAGGACCGGGATGTCCCCAGGCATGCGGGACCTTGGTTCGCGCCTTCGTCGCTTCATCTTGAAGCAATCCACCGATCGCGAGGGTGTTCCCGCTCTTGATCAAAACATTGGAATCGAGCGTGCGCGGGTATCGATGCACCGGACTCGCCACGGTTGCGCCAGCCGAAAACGAAGGTGGCATCGCCCACCTTGTTGCTGATCTCAGGCTTCACCGAGAGTGATGAAGTTATCTTTATTAACGGACGGCTTCACGATTAGCGTGTTGCCGCGTATTTCTGTCCTGGAAACCACCGAAGACTGCGGTCGCGGTCTGTTCGTTGAAATTGAGTTGCGGCACTGGCTGGCTGCCGGATGATCTCGATCTTGGCCTGCTGATTGTCAGCGGTAACGATCCGCGGATTCGCGAGGAATTCCCGCATCCGCGTCTTCATTAAGCGCTCGCACAGTCAGGGACAGTTGCGGCGCGGTAAGAGACTTGCGAACAGTCCTGCTGCCAAGTTTCCCGAGGTTACCGAGAAGTTGTGAGCTGTCTGGATTACCGAGGTCGGGTTATTGGGGACTAATTGCCCGGTCCCGTCCTTGACACCGTTAGTGCCCGGAATACCGGATAGTCTGTCGGGCTGGCCGAGCCGCCGACCACACCGGCCCAGTTGATACCGTAGGATTGCTTCGGGTTCGCCGTTACTTCCACCAAACGCGCTTCGATCATGACCTGCTGGCGTCGGCTCGATCGATCTGCACCAGAAACTTGCGGATGTTGTCGATGTTGCTGCGCGTTTCGCGATAGAAGATGGTGTTCGTTGCGCTCGTCTCTACCTGCGGCGCAACTGCGCTCGCGAGCTGTGCTCCGAGCAAGGGTGCGGTCTCTTTCGCGCGCGAATAGCTGAACTGGTAGCTGTCGCTTTCCGTCGGTTCACTGTACAGTCCGCTCCGCTCCGGTCTTGATGTAGTAAACGTTGTCGATCTTATCCATGAAGAGCCCTTTGGCCTTCACAATGATCGCGATGGCTTGCAAGGCGGTCACGTCCTCCAGACGCATCGTCACCGTGGTGGCGGGAGCCGAATCTGATCGCTCACCACCATGTTGATCTTGGATTGGCGGGCGAGCAGGCGGAGCACCTGGCCGACTTCGTCGCCTTGGAATTCACGCACGCCGACGCCACCGTTCTCGGCGCACTCTGGTCGTGGACGTGGTCGAAGTAGCGGTCGCTCTGCTCCAGGGGCAGCTGCCGGAGTCGCCGGGGAAGTCGAGGCCTGGACGAGCGTCATGTTGGAACCGTCGGGCCCTTTGGTGCTCGCCGCCGGGGTCGAGGGCGGCGCAGGTGGACTGAGTTGCGCTTGAGAAACAGGACGCTGCACTGAGCAACGCCGCCGCCCCGCAGGGAAGTGGTTAAGACGAGTGGACATAATTAGATGGAGTTGCTGACTGCGGGAGGTCTCAAGCAGGAAGCAGACCAGCCCTCTCCAGACTTTACGCGGCGCTGTGGTGGCTTCAGAGCGGCGCAAGCTTTATCGCCGCGTCGCGAAAATCGCCCCAGGCTAAGACCGCGAAAGGCCGGGGCTACGATGCGCTCGACGACGACCTCAGGCGGCGCTCGCGAACCCTACCACCGGCTTGGCGAAATCAGCTTCCGGCATCTGTTTCACCAATTTGATCACTCCGTCCTGCCACTTCCGGCCAATCTCTTCCAGGTAAGGGTCGTTCCTCATCCAGGCGGGTGCGCATGTTCGCCTGCAACGAATCGTTTTTGTAACAAAGAGATGTCCACCGGCGGCCCGACCGAGACATTGCTTTGCATCGTCGCGTCTGAGCGAGACCACGCCGAACTTCACCGCATCGCTCAGGTCGGTCTCATAGCTACAATCCGCGATCGAGAATGGGCTTGCCGTATTTCGTCTCCCGATCTGGAGGAACGGGCAATCCCGGGTCGCGTGGATGCTGTTTCCTGCGGATAACCTAGGTGAACCTCCGGCGCCATGCCCGCGATCTGGCCGCCACGATCAGATTGATGTTGAGAAGCGAATCCGTCCGCCTCCAGCGCGACCCGGTCCGCGTTTCTCTACTGCGCGCACCCGGAACCGAGGTAACGCACCGTCTCATAGATCGTCTGTCGATTCATGATGTGCTGCTTCTTCGGGTCGCCATCGCCAAGCACCAGGTCTTCATCAACCATCGCCAGCGTCGCCTGAGTTCGGCGAAAGGTTGCCGCGAGCTCATAATG
>ERZ1370068.9072-contig-7878_pt1 | contig 57847 bp, 68 predicted proteins | sample MGYA00561227_ERZ1370068 | MGnify/ENA primary metagenome ERZ1370068 (study PRJEB38410, sample SAMEA6850437) | metagenome | study: Metagenomic assessment of the ecological functions of the soil: analysis of the soil microbiota associated with the... | reverse complement strand
AGTTACGTATTGCTGAACAGGACCCTGGCGCTGATCAGCGCGATCGACCCCGCGTCATCGCCACTGCCAGCAGCACCAGCCCCGCCAGCGCGAGAGTTGTTGGCGACGGTCACCAGGAACTCCTTTCTGCCGGCGCCGGAACAGGATCCGGTGGCCCGCGGTCGGGCGCGATCGAGCAGCACCGTCGCCAGCGCCGCGTGGTGAGCAGGGACGCCGAAGTAGAGCCACTGCTCGAAACTCACTGGAGCCGGTCGAAGCGCTGGCTGAACGGGACCGTGAGCAGGAACGCGAACAGCACCTGGACCCCGGGCAGAGCGACCGCAGCTCCTGCAGGAGGTCCGAGAGGTTGCGATCCGCTCGCTCCTCCTCGACTCTCGTCTGCCCGCCGGTGGCGGTGATGCCGCGTCCACTGCCGCGGCCCGCTACGCGTGCTTGACGGCGATCGCACCCTGATCGTGTGCGGCCGCCGTCTCGGTGGAGTCGATCGCGCGCTCGAGCAGGCCGAAGATGTCCTTCCAGCGGATCACGACCATCGGGTCGATCCCGTTCGAGAACAGCGAGGCGAGCGCCTCGCGCCAGACCCGGTCGCCCTCGTTCTCGAGGCGGTGGATCTCGATCCAGTAGCGGCTCGAGGTCCTTGAACCCGCGCAGGTCGGTGCAGCACGGCCGAGACCTGCTCGCAGGACTGGGCCAGGATGCTCGAGCAGCTCGTGCGCCTGCTCCATCGGCGCCTCGATCTGGTAGAGGCCCATGAAGTCCGCGGCCTCCTCGGTGTCATCGATGATGTCGTCGAGCTGGGTCGCCAGCGCGTAGATGTCGGCGCTGTCGACCGGCCTTCGGAGGGCTCGACGTTGAGCCGGCGGACGATCTCCTGCGTGATCCGGTCGCCCTCCTGCTCGGCCTTGAGGATGTCGCCGGGCGAGCCCGCTCTCGTCGGGCCAGGTCTCGAACATGTCGCTCGAGCAGCGTGGGCGCCGCGCAGGATGTTGGCCCCGCCTCCGCGAAGAGGTCGAAATAGGCCGCGTCCCTGCTGGTCACGGAGCGAGAGGCCACCGGTGGCCAAGCTAGCAGAGTCCCCCAGCCGACCACGGGCGTGCTCGCGGCCGGCTGCTGGCCACTGACGGCGGCTGCCTCCTCGGCGCGCTTCGCGTGGCGCTCGCAGCAGCTCGTTCTGCAGGCTGCGCGGCGGATCGCCGTTCGTCGTGCACGGCGCGACCAGACGCCGTCGGCTGCCGAGCTCCCAGGCGTTGCGTGTTGTCGGCGAAGCCGCGGTCGAGCACGTCGAGTGAGCTCGGCCCGGTTGGCTCGTCCTCGACCGGGCGTGACCAGCTCGACCCGGTTGTAGAGGTTGCGCGGCATCAGGTCGGCGGAGCCGATGAAGATGCGGGTCTCGTCGGGCCGCTCGAACGAGAAGATCCGCGAGTGCTCGAGGAAGCGGCCGACGATCGAGACGACCCGGATGTTCTCGGAGATGCCCGGCACCCCGGGCCGCAGCGCGCAGATGCCGCTGACGTTGAGGTCGACCTCGCACGCCCGCCTGCGAGGCCCGGTAGAGCGCCTGGATGCAGGACGCGTCGAGCAGCGAGTTCATCTTCATCCGATCCGCGCCGGGTCGCTCGGGCGAGTGCGCCTCGATCGTCCGCTCGATCTCGCCGACGATCCCGTCCTTGCAGGTTGAACGGCGCGACCAGCACCTTGCGGTAGCCGCTCGGGCCGGGCGTAGCCGGTCAGGTAGTTGAACATCTCGGCGATGTCGTCGCCGATCTCCGGGTTCGGCGGTGAAGAGGCCGAAGTCGGTGTAGATGGCGCGCGGTCTTCGGGTTGTAGTTGCCGGTCCCGATGTGGACGTAGTTGCGGACGCCGTCGCCCTCGCGGCGCGCGACCAGGACGCACTTGACGTGCGTCTTCAGGCCGGGGATGCCGTAGACGACGTGGACGCCCGCCTCCTCCAGCGCCTCTCGCCCAGCGGATGTTGGCGCTCTCGTCGAAGCGCGCCTTCGAGCTCCACCAGGCAGACGCGCCTGCTTGCCGCGCTCCGGAGGCCTCGATCAGCGCCGGGACCAGCGGCGAGTCGGCGCTGGTCCGGTACACGGTCTGCTTGATCGCCAGCACGTTCGGTCATCGACCGCCTGCTGGACGAAGCGCTCGACCGAGCTGGCGAAGGAGTCGTACGGGTGGTGGACGAGGATGTCGCCTCTGCGCGCGATCGCGGCGAAGACGTCGCACCTCGCGCTGGGTCCGGCTGCCCTGCTGAAGCTGCGGCGGGGTGACCCCTGCCAGGGCGGATAGCGGAGCTCGCGGAAGCCCTGAACGGCGTAGACGTCGCGTGAGGTCGTCCAGGCCGATCAGCCCTGGCGTCTCGTAGACCTGGCTGCGCGTCGATGTCCATCGCCTCGACCAGCTGGTCGCGCAGCCTCGGCTCCATGTCCGGCGAGATCTCGAGCCGCACGACCTCGCCGAACCGCCGCGCGGCGGACCTCCTCCTCGACCGCCAGCAGCAGGTCGTCGGCCTCGTCGGAGACGTCGTAGTCGGTGTCCCGGGTCACCCGGAAGAGCGAGTGGATGGACGATCTCCATGCCCGGGAAGAGGTCGTCGAGGTTGGCGGCGATCACCTCCTCGAGCGGCACGAAGGTCAGCCCGCCGTCGCCGATCGGGAGGAAGCGCCGCAGCAGCTCCTTCGGCACCTTGACGCGGGCCGCGACCTCCTCTTCCTTCTCCGGGTTCGCGGAGCAGGACGCCGAGGCTGAGCGACAGGTTCGAGATGTAGGGGAACGGCCGGCCGCGGCCGATCACGAGCGGGCGTCAGCGCCGGGAACACCTGGCTGGTGAAGAGGTGCTCGACCTCCTCGCGCTCCGCCTGCGTTCGCGCGTCGAGAGCGAGATGATCCGGATCCCGTGCTCGGCGAGGGCCGGGCTGGATCTCGTCCTCGAAGCAGCGGGTGCAGACGCTCGCGCAGCTCGATCGTCCGCTGCCGGATCAGCGTCGATCACGTCGCGCGGGCGCCATCCCATCGGCGCCGCGAGCGTCGATCTTCGCCCTCGACCTGGTCGTGCAGCCCGGCGACGCGGACCATGAAGAACTCGTCGAGGTTGTCCTCGTAGATCGCGCAGAAGTTGACCCGCTCGAGCAGCGGGACCCGAGGGTCCTCGGCCAGCTGCAGAACCCGGTCGTTGAAGTCGAGCCAGGAGAGCTCGCGGTTGAAGTAGAGCGAGGGGTCGGAGAGATCGCGGGTCCGACCGCTCGGTGCGAACCGCCTCGGGCGTGATCGTCGCGCTCCTCCTCCGCCGCCGGCCCGCTCGATTCAGTCGTGCTCCGGCGAGCCTCGTCGGTCACGCCCTCACCTTAGCGGTTGACGCCGCCGACGAGCTCGATGACGGATGCGGGCTCTCGGCCGGCTCTGCGATCCGGTCGTAGCCGTCCGCGAGCTGCGCCATCGCCGCCTCCGGTGCGGTGCGGGCGCGCGCCGCCTCTTCCAGCCCCGGCGCCCGGAGCTTCGCGACGCCAGGCTGGGGAATCGTGCCAGCTCGGAGCACGGCACGCGGCCAGCATGCCCAGCGTCGCGCTCCGCAGAGCCGGCCGGTCTCCCCGTCAACGATCGACGATCGAGGCGGGGCCGCCCTCCTCGCCCACCGCCACGCACGGGAGTGCCGCTCGCGCCCGCCTGACCAGGACCCCGCCCGAAGCCGAGCCGGTGCGGCTGCAGAACAGGAAGACGTCCGCGCTGGCGTACGCCCGCGGCAGGTCGTCGCCCCCGAGCCAGCCCAGGCAGCGTCGCCCGGTCGCCGAGCCGCTCGCGCAGCCAGTCCTCCGCGGCCCACCGCCCCGCGCAGGAGGCGGGTTGCGAGCCGGGGCGTCGTGCGCGCGCATGAAGGTCGTCGGCCAGCAGTCTGGCGCCCTTCTCCGGCGCTCGCCTCCCCACGTAGCAGAACCTGATGGCGAGGGTCCGCCGCAGGCGAAGCCGAGGTGGAACTCCGTTTTATGGCGACGCGCACGGATCCCCCGATCCGGGGTCGAAGCGCGAGGTGCCGACCCCCGCGTCCCCAGCGCCCGATCCGAGTCGCGCTCGATTCCGAGGCGGACCAGCGACTCCGTCGCTCGCGGGGCTCGGCGAGAGCGCGCCGCGCGCACTGCCGGTAGAACATCGAGAGGGCCAGGTCCGTGCCCCTGCTCCACGCCCGCTGACGACGAGCGCAGGCCGGCGTAGGCGCCGAGCCTCCCGTGTGCCAGCTCCCGAGCACCGGCAGCTCCATGACCTCGCGCGAGCGGCGCCTTTCATCACCCCGGCCGGGCCCGGGTGCGGTGACGTGGAATCGCGTCGAAGCGGCCTCGGCGAGCGCCGTCGACCATCGCGGGCAGGCTCGGCATCCCGATCTCGAGCCTCGGCTGTAGAAGGGGCACTCTCCACCTCGGCGACCGCGGAGAAGGCGCGATCGACGTTTGCGGTCGGTCCCGATCACCTCCACGTCGTAGCCCGGCACGCCGAGCTCACGGATCCGCTCGATCGTGCGTGACTCCGTGCACGCCGCCGATCGCGTTCCGCGACCAGCGCGACGCGCTTAACTCGGTCCTGGTGGTGAGCTTCGTCCTTCCTCCCGCCAGGCAGCGGCGGCGGCGCGCGCGTGCAGGGGATCGCGCGATCGCCGCCCGGAACAGGTCCCGGCCGGCTACAGGTCATCGCGGCGACGGCGAGGTTCTGCGAGCCGGTCGTGGCGGAGCTCACGGCCTCGAGGCTGTCGCGATTTGTTCTCTCGACGACCTCGCGCAGGCAGCCGCTTCGTGGACCCGGCGCGCCGTCCGCTCGAGCTCGGCGTGTGGCTGAAGCTGTCGGCCTTGCATGTAGCTCGATCAGCGGCACGGCCCGGCTCTGACGCCCACCGCCTCGGTGAAGGCGTCGGTGCAGCGCGCGAGCCGTCCTCGGGGCCGAGCGTCCCCGCCACCTTCCTGCCGCCGGCGGACCGCGCCTCGCTCATCACCCGCTCGGCGCGATCTCCAGCATCGGCGTCCGGGTTCGGCTCCGCGCGCATCGCCGGACGCTCCATGTTCCCACTCGCGGCAGCGCGTCCTCGAGCAGAGGGCGCCCGCGTCGCCAGGCCCATCGCGGCGTGCGCCCACTTCGCGGCGGCGCTGGAAGTTCCCGCGCCTGCCGCGGGCCTCGGCGCGGCCCTCCCCGCGGATGTGGCGCAGAAACCCCCTGCCGGCGCGGGCCGCGTGGGGCGTCTCGGTGAACGTCCTCCCGATGTCCACGTCCGAGCATGGTCATCGGACCCGCCGGTCCCGGTTCCACCGTGCGTCTGACGCAGATCGCGGTCGGCATAAGTCGAGCCTCGCGCGCCCGGGAGCCGTTGCGGGTCTCCCCAGACCGGGAACAGCTCGGCGGAGCACTCCTGCGGTGCGCCGGCGTCAGCGCGGCGCTTCTCGACCGCGCGGCACGCGTGCGCCAGAGAGCAGGCGATCTCGGAGTGAGTGCGTGGTATCGTGGGCGCACGCCTCGAGGTCGAGCGCGTGCTCCTGCAGCCACTCGTGATCGTCGCGGGGTGATCCCGGAAGCAGAGCACGTGGATCGCCTGCGGCTCGCCGCGGAACCAGGCGGTGCAGCTCCCCGGAGATGAAGACGTCGTCGCGGCCGGCGATCTCCAGGCAGCCAGCGATCGTGTCGTGATCGGTGATCGTCACGAGTCCATCCCGCGCCGCTTCGCGAGCTCGTAGACCTCCTCCGGCGGCGTCGCGCACTCGGGCAGTCCGGAGGCTCGCGCTGAATCCCCAGCCGGTCGACTCTCCGAGGCGGCCGCAGTGACAGCGCAGTGGCCACCCGGCTGGTGGCGACCGGGGTTCATCTGACCCCGTTTCCTTGGCTCCCTTTGACATCACCCGTGGGTGCCTCGTATGCAGGGAAAATCCCGTTACAAGGTGGTTGTCGCTACGTAAAGAGGTCAACGGTGCCGTTGCCACACTTCGCCAATCGGGGTCGCATTCGAGAGTGAGGCGCCGTCAGGCGTTGTGGAGCGAAAACGAAGTCGCCGGAGCGGCTGCTCTCGGGACTCCGCGCATGGGCGTGCCACGGCACCGCACGGGACCAGCTGATCGCCGTTGACTGAGGGCGTGCTGGTGCACGAGGAGCGCCAGGCGCCGGTGCTGGTGGGCGATGACGCGGTCGAGATCTTCACCCGTCGGCGCACCATATCCCGTCGAGATCGCCCCCTCCGACCCGGGCTCCCTTCGTCGGAGCGAGCTGGCCCTGCTCGACGGCGAGAGGGTCACCGGCCTCGGTGCCCGGCACGGTCCGCACTGACCAGCGCGACCGCTGCGTCCAGCTCGGGGCCGACCGCCGCTATACGGGCCCCGACTGTCCTCCCGAGTTCCTCGAGGACGGCGGCATCCCCCAGGGGAGACTACGCGCGCCGGTCCCGTGGCTCCTCTCCTCAGCGGGGTGGGCCGCGTGGATCGAGACATCAGTCTGGCGTCGAGGTCGACCTGACCGGGGGCGATGTATCCGTTCCGACCCGGAAACCCACGCCGACACCTCTTCAGCACTTCAAATTCCGACCTGGCTACGTCCGGTGATTTCACGATCCAGCCGCTGAAGCGTCCCCCGATCGCCGGCTCATGGCACTGGAAGAGCCGCGACGTCTACGAGCACCAGCGCGACGTCGAGGACGACTTCGACGGCTACCTGCGCAACCGACCTGCCGCTCGACGCGATCGTGCTCGACTCGCCGTGGGAGACGCAATACAACACGTGGGAGTTCAACCCGCACCAGTTCCCGAACGCGCCCGGCGCCATGATCTCGGCGCATGCGCGCGAGCGGGGTGCGCACGGTCGTGTGGGTGACGCCGTGGGTCAACGTCGAGTCCAACGATTTGCCAGCGCCCGCCTGATGACCGAGTCGGCGCGATCTGCACGCCGGGCCGGCCGCCAACTACGCGGGACGGCGATGCCCGCACTGCGCGCCGACGACGGCGAGCCGTACGTCGGCAGTGTGGATGGGCACCGGCTCGCCCGTCGACTTCACCTCGGACGCCGCCGAGGCGTGGTGGCGCGAGCAAGCCGACGTCCTGGAGCTGGGCGTCGCCGGGATCAAGGCCGACGACGGCGAGGGCTGGATTACCTGCCCGCACGACTCGCTTCGCCGACGGCCGCACCGGGGCCGAGTTCGCCTGGGGCCACGGGCTGCGCATACCGCCGCTCGATGCAGCGCGCGCTGATGAGGTCCACCCCGGCGAGGGAGCGTCTGTTCGCGCGCCCCGGCTGGACCGGCCATCAGGCGATCGGCGTGCATCTGGGGCGGCGACCAGCCGTCGGACTTCTGGTCGCTGCGCACGCTGGTGGCGGCGACGCTGACCGCGACGGGCGTCGGGATCTCGAACTGGTCGCACGACGTCGGCGCAGCTACCTCGGCGAGCGGCTGATGGCGGCGCGCGCCCGAAGGAGCTGCTGCTGTCGCTGGGTCCAGTTCGGCTGCTTCCACGCCGCTGATGCAGGCGCACGCGCGCTTCCAGCAGGAGCCGTGGACCTACGACGACGAGACGCTGCTGCGCTCTACCGCGAGCACGTGCTGCTGCACGAGCGGCTCGTCCTCTATGTCGCGCGGCGGCGGCCGCGACCGCCGCCCGCGCCGGGCTGCCGATCGTCCGCCCGCTGCTGCTCACCGACCCGCGCCGACGCCGCGCGGCTGGGCGATCGCCGACTTGTTCTTCTTCGGCCCGTCTCTGTGGGTGGCGCCGGTGATGGAGGAGGGCGCCACCGAGCGCCGGACGTACTTCCCGCGGCGACTGGATCGATTGGTGGTCGGGCGAGCGCCTCGGGGGCGGTCGCTGGATCGACGCCGAGGCGCCGCTCGAGCGGATCCCGTCATCCCGCGAGGGGTCGTTTCGTGGGAGGACTTACCCCGCGGACGACATCTCGCGGGGACTGGGAGACGAGGGGACCCGACTCGCCCACTGGTGGCGACCCTCTGGGGCGATCCACCCTGGGCCACGTGGCTGCCCACCTCTCAGACGGCAATCTGACGCGTGGCGCCGCGGCGAGTGGTCGGTCTCGCCGGAGCGGCTCCGTGCGGTTTCCCGAGGGCCCCGTTGCCTAGTCGGGATCGCGCGCGTAACCGGTCCGCTGGACCCTCCGTAGCGGGCAGCCTGGTCCCGGACGCTTCGGCTGTTCCTCGGCCTCCTGGTGGCCCGCTCGCGGTCGAGCCGAGCCTGCTCGGCCTGAGCCTCGGCCTGGCGGGCAGGCCCGCTCCGGCGGCCTCGGCCTGGGCTCGGGCCCGCTCGGCGCGCCCGGGCCGTACGACGGGCCTCGCGGGCGCGATGCAGGTAACCCTCGATCGCGCGCTCCAGGCGCAGCCAGGTGCCGGTTTCCTCCTGCCGCCGCCAGAACGCGATGAAGCGATCCTCCGAGCACAGCCCGGCGAGGCCTCCAGGTACACGGCGAGCACATCGAGCCCCGCGATACGCGGTCCGGTGAGCGCCCGGGCGGCCAGCCTCGGGTCGAGGTCCGGAGCTCTGCCGGCCTTCTCCCGCACCGCCACTGCGCGTCGCCGCGCTGCAACTGCTTCTGGTGCTCGCGTCCGCGGCGAGCATCACGTCGCAATCGTGGATCTCGCCCAGGATGTCCTGGAGGTCCCGGGCGCGGCGCCGCGCCGTGTCGGCGGGCTTGCCGAAGACGAAGCCGGTGACCTCGAGCACGTATCGCAGCCGCTTGGCGGCGATCCGCATGTCGTGCTGCGCCTTCATCTTCCCGTCGAGCGCCCGAGGCGCGAAGGCCACCATCTCGTCGAGCCGCACCTGAATGATCCGGGCGGCGTTCTCGCCGAGCGAGCGCGAGGGTCGAGCTTCTTGACCGGCCTGGCCTTCACGCGTCCGTCTCCCCGGTTCCGCCGTGACCAGGTCGTCCATGGTCTCGCCAAGCTCCGCCAGTTTGGGCTCCTCGACCAGGGGCGCCAGGTCACGGTTCGCGTCGTCCTGCTCGGTCTGAAGCCGTTCGATCAGCGAGGCGACCCCGCGGCGGTCGGGCGAGGGCATCTGGTCGTTGAAGGCGTGGAGCGCGGCGATCGCCACGTCGCGGTCCCGCCGCTCGCCGAGGGCGTCGGCGAGACGCTTCACCTCGGCCAGGGCCTCGGCATACGCCTCCGCCGGGAAGCAGGGCTCGAAGATCTCGAGCGCGGCGCGCAACCGCCGGGTCGCCACGCGCATGTCGTGGACGCGCTCGATGTCGCCGGTGTCGAGCACCCCTGAGCGTTCTCGGTGAGCTCGCCGCCCGCACCGAGACGATCCTCGCGGCAGCCTCCGCATAGGAGTCTTCGGCGCTCAGGTCGGGATCGGCTTGGCCTTCGGCCATGCAGCTCCTGGACACGCTATCGGGAGCCGAGCCCATGGCCGATACTCCGATGAGTTTCGACGTCCCTAGGGTCTTACGGGAGACCATGGAGGGCAGCATGAGCGCGCACAGCATCTCGCGATTGAAGCGACCGGGCTGGAGAAGTCCTTCGGCGATACGAAGGCGGTCTGCGGGGTCGACCTCGCCGTCCGCCGTGGGAGCGTCTACGGGCATCGCTCGGCCCGAACGGCGCCGGCAAGACGACCACGATCCGAATGCTGACGACGCTGCTGCGTCCCGACGGAGGGGAGGCGCGCGTCCTCGGTCGCGACGTCGTCCGCGAGGCCGGACGCGGTGCGCCGGTCCGTCAGCCTCACCGGCCAGCTCGCGTCCGGTCGACGAGGACCTGACCGGGCGCGAGAACCTGATCCTGATCGCCAGGCTGCTCGGCTACGGACGGGCGGATGCCAGGACGCGCGCCGGCGAGCTGCTCGAGGCGTTCGGCCTCGCGGACGCCTCCGGCCGGCTGGTCAAGAACTACTCGGCGGCATGCGCAGGCGGCTCGACATCGCGGCCAGCCTCGTCGTCACCCCGGAGCTGATGTTCCTGGACGAGCCGACCACCGGCCTCGACCCGCGCTCGCGCAACCAGGTCTGGGCCATCATCCGCGCACTCGCCGGCGCCGGGACGACGGTCCTGCTCTGCACCCAGTACCTCGACGAGGCAGACCAGCTCGCCGACGGAATCGCGGTGATCGACCAAGGCAAGGTGATCGCCGAAGGCACCCCCGCGCAGCTCAAGGCGTCGGTCGGCTCCGGGGCGCTCCGAATCCGGCTGCTCGATCCCGAGCAGCGGCCGCTCGCCGAGCCGGTCGTCGCCCGTGCCCTCGCCTGCGAGGTGCACTTCGAAGCGGACCCGGCAGCGCTGTCGGCGCCGTCGCCAACGCCGACCAGGCGGCCGACGGTGGTCGGCGAGCTCGCTGCGCGGGCATCGCGGTCGCGAACTTCTCCTCGGCCAGCCCAGCCTCGACGAGGTCTTCCTGGCGTTGACCGGGCACACGGCCGAGGACCAACACGAAGACGAGACCGGAGGTTCGGGACCAGATCAAACGAGTCGCTCCTCGGTCCGCCTGCGGAGCGCTCTCGCATCTCATGAGCACCCGGAGACACGGTCACCGCGACGCAGAATCTGGAGGAACCGGATCTCCGCAAGGCGCCTCGCCGCCTCGCACCCGCCCCGCGCGAGCGCGCTCTCGGCGACGCTCAGCTTCGGCTGGCGGGGGATGCTGAAGGTGAAGCACGTCCCGGAGCAGCTGATCGACGTGACGATCACCCCGGTCATGTTCACTGCTGCTCTTCATCTATCTGTTCGGCGGCGCGATCGCGGGCTCGACCGGCGCGTACCGCGACTTCGTCCTCCCCGGCGTCCTCGTCATAGCGGTCCTCTTCACCACCGTCTACTCGGGGGTCGCGATCAACACCGATCTCACCAAGGGCGTCCTCGACCGCTTCCGCTCCTCGCCGATCTGGCCGTCCGCCCCCTCCTCGGAGCCCTGCTCGGCGACACCGTCCGTTACCTGGTCGCCGCCACGGTGATCATCGTCCTCGGCCTGATCCTCGGCTTCCGGCCGGACGCGGGGGTCCCCGGCGTCGCTCGGGCGGTCGGCCTCGTCGTGCTCTTCTCCTTCGGGCTGTCCTGGGTGTTCACCACCCTGGGCCTGCTGATGCGTTCGCCCAACGCGACGATGAACGCCGGCTTCATGGCCATCTTCCCGCTCACCTTCCTGAGCAACGTCTACGTCGAGCCGGACACGCCTGCCGTCAGGCGTCGAGGCGTTCGTCAACGCGAACCCGATCTCGCATCTGGTCAGCGCCTGCCGCGGGCTGATGGCTGGATCGACTGACGCCGAGAACGTGATCGTCGTCCTGGGACCACCGCCCTGCTCACGGCGATCTTCCTGCCGCTGACGACCTTACCTCTACCGCCGCGCGTAAGGCATCGGATCGCGGCCACAAGCGCCGCTAGGCCGCCAGCTTCGCCTGCGAGCCGTTCTGCTTCCCGTTCAGCAGGGTGAGGATGATCCCCTCGCGCAGGCCGCCCTTGCCGATCTGCAGCGGCTGGCCGAGCATCTGGGAGAACTTCTCCAGCAGGAGCACGCCGGCCGGCAGCAGCTTGACCCGGCGGGAGTCGAGCTCGAAGCGCTTTGCCACCTCGTAGATCTCGTCGCTGGAGAGGACGCGGACCGCCCGCTCGAGCGTCTCGTACTCGAGCACCGCGCCCACCAGGGTGCGCAGCGAGGTGGCGCTGCCGCCCACCGCGACCGCCTGGTCTGGAGCCTCGAGCTCCACGTCCTCGAAGAAGTCGGAGATGTGGATCGCGCAGACCCCGGATCTCGGCCGCGGAGGGCGGATCGGACTCGAGAAAGTCCTCGGTCAGGGACCCCGAGCCGATCTTGAACGGACTTCACCTCGGTGACCCCGTCGGGAGGGTGCCGTAGATCACCTCGGAGGAGCCGCCTCCGACGTCGACGACTGCGACCGTGCCATCGACCGGGATGCCCGAGTGACTTCGTCGCGCCGATGAACGCGAAGCGGCCCTCGTCCTCCTCGTCGAGCACGTCGACCTCCACGCCGGCGATCTCCTCGATCTCCTCGACGACCTTGTCGCGGTTCTTCGCCTCCCGGATCGCGGCCGTCGCGACCGTCTCTGACCGTCTCGGCGCCCATCTCCTGGGCGAGCCGCACCTGGGTTCTGACGACGTCGGCGACCTCGGCGATCTTCTCGGCGGTGATCTTGCCGTCCTTCGACGCTCCCCTGCCGATCCGGGTGTACGCGCGCTGCTCCATCACCTTGCGGAGCTGACCCTCCTCCGGCTCGGCGACGAGCAGCCGGGTGGTATTGGAGCCGATATCGATCGCCCCGCAGAGCATCTGGACCGATTCTCTCAGGGGATCGGATCAAGCCACGCGCGGAACCCGCAGCTTGCGTCGGCTATGCGTCGAGCGGCGCGCCGATCAGGGCCAGGCGGCGATTGAGGCGCGCCGAGCGCGAACTCGGCGAGCGCCCCGTCCTCCACGCCGAGCACGTCCCAGGCGCCCTCGCTCGGCGGTGAGATCGACTCCGCGACGGCGGGAAGCAGCTCCCGGATCTGGTCTCGGATCACGTCCGCCATTGCTGGGTCGGCGGCGACCGCCTCCCGCAGGAACCAGGTTCCGTAGGCGATGTGGCGCTGCTCGTCCGAGGCGATCCGGCCGTAGCCCTCGGTGAAGCCGGGCAGAATATCGCGCTCGCCGAGGTAGTCGAGGATGAAGTGCGAGGCGGTCAGACCCGAGCGTCCCCTCGATCACCATGTGGTAGATCGTCACGAAGCGGACCTTGGCCTCGCGGTCGGTGGGATCGAGCCGCAACCGGTCGTGTGCCTGGACCAGCGCCTGGTCGAAGACCCGCTCGAAGGCGTCGCCGAGCACCTCCCGTGGCGCGCGACGTGGGCGCCGATCGCGGCGGGTCGGCGATCACCTCGTTCTGAAGCGGGCGTAGAACTGCATGTGCCGGACCTCGTCGACGAGCTGGCTGGAGAGGTAGCTGCCCTCCTCCTCGTCGTCCTGGGCGAGCACGAGGCCGCAGAACTGGGTCGAGATCCGCTCCTCGGCGACCATCAGCGAGCTGAGCGCGAAGTAGAGGAGGTTTCGCTGTGCCTCCTCGAGGTCGGCCCAGTCGCTCGGGTCGCGCGAGAGGTCGACGTCCTGGGACGCCCAGTGGGCCCGCTCCCAGTCCAGATAGAGCTGCTCGGGGTCCTTGAGGGCCAGCGTGTCGGGAGAGCTCATGCCCGGACTCTCGCCCGGATGATCGCGGCTCCCAGCTTGATCGTGGACGCGATGCGTCTCGCGGATCTCGACGTCCTCGAAGCCGGCGTCCTCGAGCTCACGTCGGAACTCGTCCTCGGTTAGAGCCCCGGCGATGCAGCCAGTCCACTGCGCCATGTCGCGACGGGTCGCCTCATCCATTCCCGGGTCGGCCACGATGTCGAGACAGCGAACCGTCCTCCCGGCCGCAGCACCCGGGCCGCCTCCCGGAAGACGCGCGGGCTTGTCACCGGAGAGGTTGATCACGCAGTTGGAGATGATCGACGTCGACGGAGTCGTCCGGCAGCGGGACATCCTCGATCGTCCCCTTGCAGGAACTCGACGTTCTCGACGCCGGCCTCGCGCTGGTTCGCGCGCGCGAGCTCGAGCATCTCGTCGGTCATGTCGACGCCGTAGGCCCTACCGCTGGGTCCGACTCGGCGAGCGGAGAGCAGCACGTCGATCCCACCGCCCGAGCCGAGGTCGAGAACGGTCTCGCCCTCGTGAAGCTCGGCGACCGCCGTTGGGTTGCCGCAGCCCAGCGAGGCGAGCTTGGCCGCGTCGGGCAGCGAGTCCTGGTCGCCGATCTCGTAGAGCCCCGCGCCGAAGGTCTCGCCGCCACACGCGTCCGGGATATCGGTGCCGCAACCGCAGGAGGCAGCGCGGTCGCGTCGGACGGCCGTGGAGCGGGCCACAACAGGCGACGCGCCCTTCATCCACCGAGTTGCGGCGGCCGCGTAGCGCTCGCGGACGGCCTTGCGAATCTCGTCCTTCTCGGTCAGCTCAGCCATCCGCTCAGCTCCTCCATTGCCTCGGGGTTGACGTAGTAGTAGGCCCACAGCCCTTGCCGCTCGGAGCCGACGATGCCGGCCTCGCGCAGCACCTTGAGGTGGTGCGAGACGGTCGGCTGGGAGAGGTCGAAGAGCGGCACCAGCTCGCAGACGCAGACCTTGCCGGCGTGCTTGCGGAGCACGTCGACCAGCTGCATGCGGATCGGGTCGCCGAGGGCCTTCGCGACTTGCGCCATTCGCTCGGCCTGGACACGCTCGATGTCCGGGTAGACGACCGGCTCGCAGCACGGTTCGCCGACGGGACGCTTCTGCTTCGGCGCGAGCTCCAGATCGACAGCCATCTATATACGATATATCGATTGAAGTGACGTTTGTCAATGGATAGGATCGAGCCATGGATGGAACGCAGGTCGCCGTGATCACCGACATCCACGGAAACCTGCCCGCACTCGAGGCCGCCCTTGCGCGCATCGAGGAGCTCGGGTCGATCAGGTCTACTGCGGCGGAGACCTGGTCGGCTATGGGCCTTGGCCGAATGAGGTCTGCGACCTGATCCGGGAGCGGGGCATCCCGGCCGATCTACGGCAACTACGACTACGCGATCGGCCGCGATGAGGAGGACTGCATGTGCGCGTACCCGGACGCAGCACGAGCGGGAGCTCAGGCTCAGCTCTCCGTGGACTGGACTCTCGAGCACACCAGCCGCGCATCGAAGGACTTCATGCGGCAGCTGCCCTTCGACCTCCGCTTCCAGCTCGGCGAGCAGCGAGTACGGCTCGTTCACGGCTCCCCGCGCAAGGTCAACGAGTACCTCTTCGAGGACAAACCGGCCAAGACCTTCGAGCGAATCGCAGCGGGAGCCGATTGCGACGTGCTGGTCTTCGGCCACACCCACAAGCCCTGGATCCACGAGTACGGAGGGGTCCTGTTCGTCAACTGCGGATCGGTCGGCAAGCCGAAGGACGGCGACGTGCGAGGCGGCTTCGCCGTCCTCGATGAAAGCGACGGTCACGTGGAGGCCCGAATCGAGGCGATTCGAATACGACGCCGAGTATGCCGTCGGGCCAGGTCGCCGCCGCCGGGCTCGCCGAGCGAGTACGCCGAGAAGCTGCTGGTCGCGGCCTGAGTCGCGCATCGCCGGATGACCCTCCTCCCCGCGGCGCCTGCTGGCCGAGTTCCTGGGCTCAGCGTTCCTGGCGGCCGTTGTGATCGGTTCCGGGATCGCGGCTCAGCAGCTCTCACCGGATGACACCGGGCTCCAGCTGCTCGAGAACGCACTCGCCACCGCGGCGGGGCTCTTCACGATCATCCTGATGTTCGGGCCGATCTCGGGCGCACACTTCAACCCGGTCGTCTCCCTCGTCGACGCGAGCTTCGGCGGCCTGCGCTGGCGTGAGGCGTTCGCCATACATCCCTGCGCAGGTGACGCCGGGTGCATCGCCGGGTGCCATCGTCGCGCAACGGGATGTTCGCGCTGGCGGCGATCAGCATCTCGACGAAAGCACCGCGCCTCGGAGGCCCATCTGCTGCGCCGAGGTGGTCGCGACCCTGCGGCCTGCCTGCTGGTGATCTTCTCGCTCGCGCGAACCCGCCGTGGCTCGATGGCGCCCGCGGCGGTGGGCGCACATCGGCGCCGCCTACTTCTTCACCAGCTCCACGAGCTTCGCCAACCCGGCGATCAGCGTCGGACGGATCTTCTCGGACACCTTCGCCGGGATCGCGCCGGCTTCGGTACCCGCGCTTCGTAATTGCCCAGCTGGTCGGAGGAGTTGTCGCGATCGCGGTGCTGCCGGGTCCTCTATCCGGACATCACCCCGGACGAGGCGGCGGAGGTGATGGTTCCGCACAAGGAGACGGCGCCGGCGTCCTAGCGGCGGTCCCCGCCTGGTCGTCAGCTCCAGGGAGCGGCGCTCTGGCCTGGATGGGAGGCGTCCTCGAACTCCCTGAAAGAGCCCAGTCACGACGAAGGCGACCTGCTCGCCGATGTCCACGGCGTTGTCGCCGATCCGCTCGATCGCCCGGGCGACCAGCATCATCGTCATCGCCCACTCGCGGGTGTCGGCGTCGTCGCCGACCTGGACGCGCGATCTGGAAGCACTCGCTTGTTGAGGTTGTCGACGATCAGGTCGTCCTGGCGGACCAGGTCGCGGGCCAGCTCGACGTCGCGCCCTCGAACGCGCTTCTTCGCCTGGGAGATCATCGGCGCGCGCCTGCTTGCCCATCAGCAGGATCCGCTCGACCATCTCCTCGTGCGCCGGCGGCGTCGTGGCCGGTCAGCGGGATCACCTTGGCGATGTTCACGCACTGGTCGCCCATCCGCTCGATCGCAGTGCATGACGTGCAGCAGGGCCGAGATCAGCCGCAGGTCGGTCGGCCACCGGCGCCTGGGTGGCGAGCAGCGTGAGGATGCTCCTGGTGCACCTCCAGGTAGCGCGCCGTCGATGCGGTCGTCGTCGGCGATCACCAGCTCGGCCAGCTCGACGTCCTGGTGCTCGACGCGCCTCCATGCGTGCGGTCGAGCGCGGCGATGACCAGAGTCGAGCCCGCCGAGGCGCGCTCGCTCTCGAGCTGCGTCGAGCTGGTCCTGGTAGTGGAGGCGTGCCTCGGGCATCAGCCGAACCGCCCGCTCACGTAGTCCTCGGTGCGCCTGCTTGTCGGGCGTGGTGAAGATCTTGTCCGTCGGCGTCCGATCTCGACCAGCGTGCCCGGCTTGCCGGCCCCCTCGAGGTTGAAGAACGCGGTCGTGTCGCTCGACGCGCGCCGCCTGCTGCATGTTGTGGGTGACGATCACGATCGTGTAGTCGCTCTTCAGCTCCGCGATCAGGTCCTCGATCGCGCAGCGTCGCGATCGGGTCGAGCGCCGAGCAGGGCTCGTCCATCAGCAGCACCTCGGGCTCGACCGCGATCGCGCGGGCGATGCAGAGCCGCTGCTGCTGGCCGCCCGACGAGGCCCGAGCCCGGCTGGTCGAGGCGGTCCTTGACCTCGTCCCAGAGGTGCGCGCCGCGCGAGGGCTTCTCGACGATCTCGTCCTTCTCGGACTTCGAGATGCCCTTGCGGTTGAGCGTCATGCCGGCGGCGACGTTCTCGTAGATCGACATCGTCGGGAACGGGTTGGGCGCCTGGAAGACCATCCCGACCAGGCGCCGCACCGTCGACCGGGTCGACGTCCGGCGGCATAGATGTCCTGCGTCGTCGAGCAGCACCGTCGCCCTCGACGCGGGCACCGGGGTGAGCTCGTGCATGCGGTTGAGCGAGCGCAGGAAGGTCGTCTTGCCGCAGCCGGAGGAGCCGATCAGGGCCGTCACCTGGTTCGGCCTCGATCGTCATGGTCACGTCCTCGACGGCGTGGAAGTCGCCGTAGTAGAGGTTCACGTCCTTGACGTAGAAGCGCTTCGCCCACCTCGGCCTCCGTCACGCGGCCCTTGGCCACTCGCCAGTCTGGCGAGATCGGCGGCCGGCGTGCTCCGCGCCCGTCGGTCTGTCGGCTGTCTCGGGCATCTTCCTCCTGTCCCTGGCCACTCAGTCGTCTCCATCGGTGATGGTCCGTGCCGAAGCGGCGGTAGATCCAGCGCGCGAGCAGGTTGAGGACCATCACGATCAGGATCAGCGTCAGGGCGGCAGCCCAGGCCTTGTCGTACGGACGCCTGGACGTCGACGCCCGGGTCCTTGTACTCGCTGTAGGCGTAGACGCGCGAGGTTCTGCATCCGGCCGCTCGAACGGGTTCGTGTTGATCGGAGTCGATCACGCCGGTGGTGACGAGCAGCGGCGCCGTCTCGCCGATGACCCGCGCGATCGCGCGAGCATCACGCCGGTGACGAGTCCGGCGAGCGCGGTCGGCAGCACGATCCGCGGTGACCACCTTCCACTTCGGCGTCGCCCAGCGCGTAGGCGGCCTCGCGCAGGTGGTTGGGAACGATCTTCAGCATCTCCTCCGCCGAGCGGATCACGATCGGGATCATCAGCACCGAGAGCGCGACCGAGCCGATGATCCCGAGGCGGATCCCGGGCCCGAGGAAGATCGCGAAGAGCGCGTAGGCGAACGAGCCCGGCGACGATCGACGGGATCCCGGTCATCACGTCGACGAAGAAGGTGAGCGCCCGCCGCAGCCGGCCGCGCGCCGTACTCGTTCAGGTAGACCGCGGCCATGATCCCGATCGGCACCGAGATCAGGGTGGCGACGCCGGTGATCACCAGGGTGCCGACGATCGCGTGCTGCGCGCCGCCGCCTGCGCCGATGACGCCACGCGCGCCGACTCGGTGAAGAAGCTCGAGCGTCGAAGCCGCGGCAGCCCGCTTGACCACCTCGTAGAGCAGCGAGATCAGCGGAGTCGACGGCGATGCACGAAGCGCCGCGACGATCGCCGAGCGTCACCAGCGCGGTCGCTGTCGCCTGCCGCCGTGCCCTCGACGCGATCCGCGACCAGACGTAGCGACGATGCCGGCAGAGCGATGGCGCGAGGTGATGATGCAGCACGAGCGACGATGCTGAAGCCGCCGGTCGCGAGCAGGATGGCCGGCGAGCGAGCGCCGAGGCCGCCGACGACCGCCCGCAGGCAACCAGTGCGGCAGCGTGCCGCCGCTGACAGCGGGCGCCGCCGAGCGGTGCCCGACGCTGTCCGAGCCGGGTCGCAGGCGGCGGCCGGTTCTCGTCTCGTGGCGTTCGGGCATGCGCGAGTGCTCCTACTGGCGGTTCGACGCGAGATGACCAGCCGGGCGATCATGTTGACCACCAGGGTGATGCCGAAGAGGACGAGGCCCGAGGCGATCAGGGCGTTGACGTCGATGCCCGGAGGACTCGGGAACTTGAGCGCGATGTTCGCGCGCGATCGTCGTCGGGTTCGCCTGGCTGATCAGGTTGAAGGTGACGATCGCCGGAGACCGAGAGGATGATCGTCACCGCCATCGTCTCGCCCGAGCGCGCGGCCGAGGCCGAGCATCGAGCCGCTGATCACCGCCGGACTTGCCGAACGGCGAGCACCGTCATGCGGATCATCTCCCAGCGGGTGGCGCCCAGCGCCAGCGCGCCTTCCTCGAGCCGGCGCGGCGTCTGGGAGAAGACCTCGCGGGCGACGGCGGAGATGATCGGCAGGATCATCACGGCGAGCACGAGGCCGGCGGTCAGCATCGTCCGCCCGGTCGACCGAGGCCGGCCCCTCGAAGACAGGATGAAGTCGAGGTGGTCTGCCGAGCCAGTCGCAGCACCGGCACGATCGCGGGCCCCAGCACGAAGATCCCCAGAGGCCGTAGACGATGCTCGGGATCGCGGCGAGCAGGTCGACGACGTAGGCGAGAGCGTGCGCGATGCCGCCGCGGGGCGATGTGGCTGATGAAGAGCGACGACCGCGACCGCGAGCGGCACGGCGATGATCGACCGCGACCATCGCGGCCAGGACCGTCCCGAAGGCGAGCGGCGCGATGTAGTCGACGAGGCTCTTGCCCTCCGGGCAGCTCGGACGGGCTCGGCGGTGATCGCCGGCGTCAGCTCGATGATCAGGAAGATCGCGACCCCGGCCAGGATCGCGAGGACGGTCGACGCGCGCGCGATCGCCGCCGACGTTGGAGAAGATCCTGTCACCGGGGCGGCGCTGCCCGCCGCTCGCCGAGGCGAGGATCTCGCCGGCCCTGGGTCGTCGTGTCGGTGTGGGCTTCCATGCTGAGACCAGAGACGGCAGGGGTCCCGCGCGTGGCGCGGGACCCCCGGTCCGTCAATCTAGCTCTCGCTTTGCGGAGAGCACCGTCCGGATCAGCTGCCGATCGCGTTGACGGCGTTCTGATCCTCGTTCGCGATGTTCGGCCGCGATCGGCGCCGAGCCGCGCGGCGTCCGGAGCCGCCAGCCTGCTGGCCGTCCGTCGCTGACGATGAAGTTGAAGTACGCCTTCACCAGATCGGTCGTCGTCGGTCGAGTCTGTACTTCGTGCAGCCCATCAGGTACGAGACCGAGGAGCACCGGGTAGCTGCCTCGGGTCCGTCGGCGTCGCGCTGAACCGTGTGGGCGAACACGAACTGGCCCTGGCTGAGCTCGGGATCCTTCTGGCGACTGGTCGAAATCGGCAGTCGGCTCCCGCGGCGCTCGGGCGCGACGTACGTGTTGCCGACCTTGACGCTTGGCGACGCCGAGGTCACCGGCCTGGCTCTCGTCGGCGTAGCCGATCGTGCCCTCGCCGGCCTTGACGGCCTGGACCACGCCCGGACGTCCCTGGGCGCCAGACTCGCCGGTCTTCAGCGGCCAGCTGCTGTCCGGACTCGTCCGTCCAGACGCTTCGGCGGCAGCCTCATGGAGATAGTCCGTGAAGTTCGCCGTCGTGCCGGACTCGTCCGGAGCGGTGCACCGGCGTGATGTCCGTGTCTGGGCAGGTCGGCGCCCGGGTTGTCCGCCGCGATCGCGGGGTCGTTCCACTTCGTGATCTCGCCCCTGAAGATCTTCGCGGTCGTGTCGGGCGTGAGCTGCAGGCTGTCGACGCCCGGCAGGTTGTAGACGATCGCGATCGGCGAGATGTAGTTCGGGATCTGGACCAGCTCGCCGCCGCGCACCGGCATGCGCTGCGTCGCCTTCGGCAGCTCATCGGTGTCGAACGGCGAGTCGCTGCCCGGCGAAGGCCGGTCTGGCCGCCGGCGATGAACTGATCGCGGCCGCCGCCGGAGCCGATCGGGTCGTAGGAGATCGTCGCGCCGGAGTTCTCGTCCTCGAACTTTGGCGGTCCAGGCTTCCTGGGCGGCCTGCTGGGCGCTCGACCCGGCACCGGCGATCGTGCCCAGGGCGCCATCGCCGGATGCGTCGGCGCTGTCGTCACTCCCGCCGCGAGCGGCGACACCGACGGTCAGCACGGCCGCGGCGGCCAATGCGGGCCAAAGCTTCCTAGACATTGCGTGGTTCTCCTTCTCCGTTGTCGAGGCGGGCGCTGGGCCTACTCGCCCTGCTCCTTCAGTGGCGCCGCAGCCTCTCAGCCGGCGTCGTACGGATCTTGTTACGGGTGTGTGGCCCGCTTGTACAGAAAGCGATGTGCAACGGGCTGTGAGGCCGTTGCTCAGCCCTGCGGCGAGAACCGGTAGCCGAGCCCGGTGTGCGTATGGATGAAGCGGCGACCCGGCAGGGCTCGGTCGAGCTTTGACGCAGCCTGCCCACATGGACATCCACCGAACGGTCGCTCTTCCGGTAGTCGCGGCCCCATACCGCGCGATAGAGCTCGTCGCGGGTCATGACCCGCTCCGCGTGGTGAGCGAGCTCGCTGAGCACCTGCAGCTCGCGCACCGTGAGGGTGAGCGGGCGCCCGTCGACAAGCGCCCGCGTGTTCGGCCGGCCGGATCTCGAGTCGGCCCGCGTACACCGGTGATCGGTCAGCGCCGATCAGCTCCCGGTGATCGAGGCGGGTCCGCCGTTCACGCCTTGCATGGGCGTGGAGCTTCGCCGCTGCCTCTGCCGCAACTCGTTACGGTCAGTGAAGATCCGGTGAAGCCGAGGTGAATCGGAGGACCCGCCGTGCCTGGCCGTTAGTCAGCTCCGCTCGGCCGGTCACTTCGTCGAGCCGCCCCTCCGGCAGCTCGACAGGAGCGGCGCTCTCGAGCGGCTCATCCACTCCAGTCCGACACGCTCGGGATCGAAGCGGTAGCCGATCCCGAAGTGCGTGTGGATGTGGTGCCAGCTCGGTGAGTGGCTGCTGCAGCTTCTGGCGCAGCTTGCGTACGAAGACGTCCACGGAGCGGTCTCCGTGGGCCATCGCGTAGCCCCAGACCTTCTGGTAGATCTCCTCCCGCTCGACGACCTGGCCCGGGACCTCCGCGAGCAGTGCGAGCAGCTCGAACTCACGCCGAGTGAGACCGAGGCTCTGGCCGCTGACGAAAGCCTGGTACTGGTCCGACCGGATCTCGAGCTCGGCGTGGAGAACCGGCCAGGCGTTGAGTCGGACCTCGGACCGCCTCCGGCGCCGCACGACGGCCTCGATGCGCGCCATCACCTCCTCGGGATGACGGGGCTTGGCGATCCAGTCGTCCGCGCCGAGGCGGAGCCCGCGAACCCGCTGGCGGACAGTCGACTGGTCGGTGCAGACGAGGACGCCGAGGCCGGATCGCCCCGCAGACCTTCTCGAGGAACTCCCAACCCTGGGGACCCATTGCCGAAATGTCCAACAGCCAGGGCATTCTCACCTTCATGGCGACCAGGTCGTCGACCGGAACGCTGCCGGGAGCACCCGGTGCTTCCAGCCCGCGCCGTCGAGGCGCTTGCCGAGGACGGTGAGGAAGGCGCTGTCGGTGTCGATCACCGCCAGCCGGATCGCTTGCGCTTGTTCGGTCATTCTGGGCCCTCCCCTGGAGACCGGTGCCCACTCCGGGACTTTCCTCGTTCTCGTCGCGGCGCATCATAGGGAGGGCGTGGCCAGGGATCCTGATCGTGCGTGAGTTCACCGGATTTTCACGAGCAAATGGCGCATAAATGCCCGCCCAGGCGTATCCGGATGTTCACACCGGACCCGGCTCTCGGTCGACGAGACTCTCGCTCACTTTCGAGATTCCTCTCTCGTCAGCGCGCGCGGCCCTCCCCTGCCCCGGGTCGCGCGCTTTTTTGGGCGATCTCAGGGCGCCATCGCCCTGGCAAGACTGAGCCTGCGGCGATAATCGGCGCATGGCGCACACACCACGCCCACGGCCTCTCCGGCGAGTCCGACGCCGGACGGCTCGGCGGCGCCTTCGCGCTGATCGTCGCCTTCATGGTGGCCGAGCTAGTGGCGGGCATCCTCGGGTCCTCCTCGCCCTGATCTCGGACGCGGGCCACATGCTCACCGAACGCGCGTCGCGCTCGGGTCTCGCCCTCGCCGCGCCTCGCCTGGCGAAGCCGGCCTCCGACGGGCAGCTTCACCTACGGGCGCTGAGGCGCGCCGGAGATCCTCTCGGCTCAGATCAACGGCATCACGCCCGCTGCTGCTCGGCGGTGCACTGATCGTCTTCGAGGGGATCCGGCGGCTGATCGATCCGCCGGACGTGGAGGGGGCCTGGTCCTCGTGGTGGCCGTGATCGGGATCGGGGTCAACCTGGTCGCGGCTCGGATGCTGGCCGGCGCCGAGCGCGCGCAGCCTCAATGTCGAGGGCGCCTTCCTGCATGTGGTCACGGACCTCTTCGCCTTCATCGCGACGGCGATCGCCGGGGCGCTGATCCTGATCTGGGGGTTCGAGCGGGCCGACGGGAATCGCCTCGCTGCTGATCGCGGCGCTGATGCTCTGGGCTGCCGTATGGCCTCCTCCGCGAGATCGGGCCGGTCTTCATGGAGGCAGCGCCGCGGCCTCGACCCGAGGCGATCGGCGAGACGCTGGTCCACGAGGCGGACGGGTGGTCGGGGTGCATGACCTCCACGTCTGGGAGGTGACCACCGGGATGCCCGCCATCTCCGCGCACATGATCGTCAGAGGCGACGCCGACTGCCACGAGGCTCGCTGGCGGGCTGCCCGGCCTGCTCGCCGACCGGTTCGGCGTCGAGCACCCGACGCCTCAGGTGGAGCACGAGCCGGGCGACGAGCTCCTCCAGATCGAGGACCAGCCGGCTCACCCCCACGCCGAACGTCCCGATGCCCCTCCAGCGACGCATTCCGGGACGCTTCGCGCCAGAACTACCCGAAGGTTGCCGACCTGACCCCCGTCGCGATCAGCAGCAGGACGAAGGTCCCGGCCCAGAGTAGCGGTAGATCACGAACGGCCGGTAGCTGTGCGTGCGCACCAGGCGGAGCAGCCAGGCGATCGCGAGTAGCCGGAGATCGCCGGGCAATCGTGCCGACGACGATCGGTGCAAGCCACGTCGTTCGGGAGGCCGTCGCTGATCGCCTTGTAGCGCGCTGTAGGCGGTCGCCCCGGCGACCGCCGGGATCAGCAACAGGAACGAGACCCGCGCGGCGGTGTCGCGGTCGAAGCCGAGGTAGCAGCGCCGCGGTGATCGTGATCCTCGAGCGCGAGGTTCCCGGCGCCAGCGCGAGGACCTGGGCGAGGCCGATCTTCGAGGCCGTCGCCGATCCGGACCTCGTCGAAGTCACGCGACTGGGGCAGGCTGATCGGCCCAGCTCCAGCAGGGCGCCGAAGACGATCAGCTGGATCCCGATCATCCACGGCTCGCCGAGGTGATCTCTCGATGAAGCCTGCCCCGAGCCCGCCGGCGATGACGGCGGGGACCGTCCCGACCGCGATCGCCCAGGCGATCCGCTCCCTCCGTCGTCTCGATCGAGCGCGCGGCGAAGGCTTCCGGAAGAAGGCGGCGGTGAAGGTGACCACCTCGTGGCGGAAGTAGGCGATCGCGGCGATCAGCGTTCCCGCGTGCAGCGCCACGTCGAAGGTCTTGTTGAACGACTCGTGGTCCTCCAGGGAACGTGTAGTCCTGGAGCCACTGGGACGAGGATCAGGTGCCCCGAGGACGAGATCGGCAGGAACTCGGTGAGGCCCTGGACGATCCCGAGAAGCGGGGCCTCGAGTTCGGACATCGGCGCGGCATGCTACGCGGCGCGATTCCGCTGTGGGGCGCCGCCGGTCTGGAACCAGGCGAAGACGAAGCAGCCCGAGGCCGACGATCGCCGCGGCCAGCCCGTGCTTGAAGTGCACGTGGGTCGAACCTGCCTCGTGGCCCGGGGAAGAACGAGGGCAGGGATCCCGCGTCGTCGATCCATGTAGATCGCTGCGATCGCGAGAAAGATCAGCCCCAGGATCACGGCGGGAAGGATCAGCTGCGGACGCTTGGTCATGGGTACCTCCTCAGCTGACCGCGAAGGCGACCGAGAGAGGACAGCGCCGACCGCGCAGCAGTAGATGGCAAACGGGGTCAGGCGGTTGGTCTCGAAGAAACGCAGGAGGAAGCGGACCGAGAAGTACGCGGTGACGCGCGGCGCACAGAGCGCCGACGAGCGCCTGGCCGCGGACGTCGATCGCCCTGCGAGCCGAGGAGGTCGGGCAGCTTGAGCAATGCCGGCGGCGCCGATGATCGGCGTGGCGAGCAGGAAGCGCGAAGCGTGCAGCCTCCTCGTTGGAGAGTCCGGCGAGCAGGCCGCCGCCCATCGCTGGCGCCCGAGCGCGATAGCCCGGGATCAGGGCGAGGGCCTGCGCCGTCCCGATGCCGAGCGCCGCGCGACAGCTCAGCCTGTGCGGCGATCGTCGCTCGTCGTCCTCGATGCCGGCCTCGTCGCTGACGGGCGCGCGGCGCCGCAGCGCCTCGGCGCCGAACAGCATCAGGCCGTTGAGGAAGAGGAAGATCGCCGGCCGTCTGGCGGCGAGGCGAACAGCGAGCGCAGCGGGTGCTCGAGCAGCAGGCCGAGCAGCCCGCCGGGATCGTGCCGACGCACCAGCAGCCAGCCGAGCTTCGCGTCGGCTGTCCTCGGGATCGATGTCGCGGTCGCGCAGCGAGCGGCCGAGTCCCCTGACGATGCGCACCCAGTCGCTGCAGAAGAAGCAGGAAGCAGGACGCAGCGCGGTCGCGCAGTGGGTCGCGACCAGGAAGCGTCAGGAAGTAGTCGTCGTTCTGGTGGATGTCCCAGCCGAAGCACGCTGCGGCAGGATCGACGCTGTGCCCGAGGCTCGAGATCGGGAAGAGCTCGGAGACTGCCCTGGAGCAGGCCTAGGACGATTGCCTGGAAATACGAAGATCGGATCCATGCCGGAGCCCTCGGCCGGGGCGCCGAGGAGCGAGCATCCTGGCGGGCGATCCGTAAGCGCACCTAAGTGCCGGTCGATAGGCGCTGCTCGCTTTCGTTAGATTGCCCGGGCATGCGTTTCGCCACATCTCTTCGCCGATCTGCTCGTGGGACTGGTCGCGGTGGTCGGGCCGCTCGTCATCGCGCCCGCTGCGATGGCCGCCGACGGGGTCGGCATCTACGGGCGCACCAACGACAAGGTGGTCACCTTACTTCGCCTTCGGCACCATCGCGTTCTTCGCGATCCTGGTGACCGTCCTCTCGCTGATCCAGATTCGCCTCGAAAACCGCGAAGAGAGGCGCACGCGAAGACCTAGAGCGCCTCGGAAGCCGCTAGACCCGAGCGGCATGGGGCTCTGCGGGGACGATCGCGTCGCCGATCTACGAGTGCGCCGACGGACGGTGTCCGCGCGACGCTTTGGCGGCGGTGACGGGGACGTTGTCCCGTTCAGGGGCACCCGCGAGACGGTCGCGCAGCGGCTCGAACGTGAGCGAGTGGAGCGGAGCGCGCCGAGAGGCCGCGTCGGGAGCGGATCGAACGTCAGCGTGCCGAGCGCGATCGGGCGATGCAGGAGCGCCTCGAACGGCGTCGCCAGGCGCGGCTGGAGGAACTGCGGCGGGAGCGGGAGGAGAGGGAGCGACACGAGCGCTACGTCTGGTCCCACCACAAGCCACCGAAGCCTGAGCGCAAGCCGGCACGCGCCCGGATCGAACCTGGCGTACGGGGCCCAGTTCGCAAGCGCGCCCGCGCTGCGGAGAACCGCAGGCGGGCCTCGACGCGGCGGCGCGGCCTGGTCTGGCCGACCGCCAAGGCGCGGGTTGCGCGGTGACCGTGGTGCTGGGCCTGAGCGCCGGCCTGGGCTCGGCGCTCGGTCTGCCGGTGCCGGGCGACTCGGCGCGGGGCGGGCCGCCAGTCCCTGGCGAGCAGCGCCGCGATCTTCGGCATCGACTCGGGCACGCCCCCGGCCTTGCACCCGGCTACGTCTTCCCGCTCATCGGGGCGCCACGACCTCGGCGACGCCGCCAGGCGCGGTTCGGCGCCCTGCGCTACGGGCATATCCACGAGGGCCAGGACATCTTCGGGAAGACGGGTACTCCTGAGGTCGCCGTCCATGACGGCGTGCGTCGTCGATCGAGGCAAGAGCACCGACCCCGATTCCGGCGGGCGGGGCAACTTCCTGACGATCTACAGCCCGCAGGACAACCACAGCTTCGTCTACATGCACATGCTCAAGCCATCGCCGGCGCTGCTCGGCAAGCAGGTGCACGCCGGGCAGTTGATCGGCCGGCTCGGTGCACCGGCTCCTGCGAAGGCCCGCACCTCCACTTCGAGGTCCGGGTCGGCAAGGCAGCCCCGGGCGCCGAGACCAAACCGGTCGACCCCCTGCCCTACCTGAAGGGATGGCCGCAGGCCACCCCCGGCTGACTCGATGCCCGAGGTCGGCTATGAGCGGCGCGGAGCGGCGGCGGTGATCACCATCGACCGCCCGGAGCGCCGCAACGCCGTCGACCCGAGCACCGCCGACCAGCTGCTCGGAGGCCTACCGCGGGTTCGAGTCCGACGACGAGGCGAGGGTGATGATCCTCACCGGCGCCGGCGACGAGGCCTTCTGCGCCGGCGCCGACCTCAAGTCCGTGGCGGCCGCGATGCGACGACCAGGGCATCGCCCAGCAGTGGCTGAAGCCCCGGCCGGACGGGCCGCTCGGCTTCACGCGCCTGGACGCCGTCGAAACCGACGATCGCCGCGATCTCCGGCTGGGCGCTCGCCGGCGGGCTCGAGCTGGCGCTCTGGTGCGACCTGCGGGTCGGGACCGAGACCGCGCGAGCTCGGCTTCCCCGAGCGGCGCTGGGGCGTCCCCTGATCGACGGAGGCACGCAGCGCCTGCCGCGGATCGTCGGCATGGGCCGGGCTCTGGACATGATCCTCAGCGGCCGGATCGTCGAGGCCGATGAGGCCCCTCGCAATGGGCCTCCTGACCGAGGTCGTCGCGCCCGGGAAGCACCTGAGCGGTCGCCTGGAGATGGCCGAGGGACTCGCCTCGTTCCCGCAGGAGACGATGCTGGCCGACCGCCGCTCGGCCATCGAGGGCTTCGGACTCCGCTGGAGAGGGCCTCGCCCGCGAGGCCGAGATCGGCAGAGCGGTCACGCGGCGTCGGAGTCGAGGGCGCCGCCCGCTTCGCCGCCGGCGAGGGCCGCGGCGGCAAGGCGCCGTTGGGTCTAGGTCCGATCTCGAGCGGTTCCGGCCCACCGTACCGGGGAACCAGCTTCACGAAATCGCACTCAAGACGGCGCGCAGGTCGTCGACCGCCACCACTCGGCGTCGTAACACCGACCTGGGCGTGAGTGAATCTCACGAACGATGACAGCCCGCGGCGACCAGCGCCTGGTCTCGTCGTCCGATCCTTCGCCTGCTGAGCCTGCCGTCCGGTGGTACCGCAGAGCCGTCGGTCTCGACGACCAACCGGCAGCTCGGGCCAGACGAAGCCAACCCGGAACCTCGATCCGCTTGCTGCGTCTTCGGCGTCAATCCCGCTCGGCGAGCCAGCCGCAGGAAGCCTGCCGCTCCAACTCCGAGTCAGTCAGGCTGAAGCGGTCTGCCGATCAGTCAGCCGGCAGGAGCGCCTTGACGCCGATCCGTTACCGCCGTCGGTGATCCACGCTGTCCGCCGTAGCGGCTCGGGATCGATGAGGCCGAGTCATGTCGCGGCGTTCGCGGCTGCCTCCAACTGGCTCGGCTCGAGGATGGGAGGCGAGATCTAGGATGCGTCGCGAGCCCGGGCTCGTCACCGGGATCCGTCGTGCAGTTCCGGGTCGATCCGACGCTTGCCGGTCGTCGATGCTGATCGGATGTCAACGTCGCGCCGCCGGTGACTCCGGTTGCCCGGCACTGAGACATCGAATCACCGGCGGTCCGATCTCGCTCGTCCCTTCATTGCCGGTGTTTGGCTCCCCGCATCCCACAGCTGTGGCCGCGCTCTGTTGACCGAGCACCGCCTGCCAGTCCCACACAAGCACTGCCGCCGATCCACCAACCTCTGAGCGGTCACGTCTCGGTCGTCCCGCCGCATAGACGCCCCGCCAAAGTACGATGAAGGCGGGCGTTGGCGACTGGCCGTCCGATCCATCCGGCTGAACACGCCCCAGATTAGCTGGCGCCGCGTCGACGCCGTGAAACTCCGCCGATGTCGGCGCTCGACCAGTGCCAGATCGATCTCGTGCGGTTCTGGCCCGCGTATACAGGGTCAAGCGCACGAAGCCCTGAGTTCGCCCCGCGCTACAGCCGGAAGCTCGGCAGCAGGCGCTTCCTCCGTCTCGCCCGGAGACCTGGGCGATCACCTCGACGTGGCCCTCCAGCGGGGGTGCCGCGCGAGCTTGGTCGCCAGCAGGTCGTCGACCTGGAAGATGCCGGCGGAGTTGTTCATGTCGATCTCGATGCGGACGGCGCGCTCCTCCCCGCCTCGATCCGACCTCGTCGATCGCCGCCGCCGAGAGGGCGTGGATCCCGTACTGGCCGGCCTCGACCGGGATCCGCGAGCGGCCCTCGGCCATGTCGAGCGCGTCAGCGACCCGCACCACCCCGGCCTCCAGGGCGTAGGGCTCGCCGCGACGGCGGTGGCCGATGATCGCGTGCAGGATCTCCGAGGTCACCACCGTCCGCTCGGGCTCCTCGATAGACGTCGACGAGCAGCGACTGCAGCCGCTCCTGGACCGAGGAAGAGGCTGTAGGCCTCGTGGTCGGCGCGGTGGATCGACATGCCGACGTCGTGGAGCAGCGCGCCGCCCGCCACGACCACCTCGGCGTCGCGGTCCTTCATCCCGTGCTCGGTGACCATCGCCGGCTCGATGCCGCCCTTGACCAGCAGGCGCAGCAACCGCAGCGCGATGTTGAGCACCACCTGGACGTGGACCCAGGAGTGGTCCGACATCCCGAGGCGCTCGGAGTTGATCTGCGCCATGTACCACCAGGCCCGTACCCGCTCGTCGGCGTTGACGGCGTCGAGGAATCGCTCCAGCCTGCGGTTGCCCGCGCGTCGGCGCGTGCACCTGATGCCTCGGTGAGCGCCTCTCGCAATGGAACCGGCGCGGACATCTGGCCCCTTGGCTTCCATATCCGAGGATCCTTGCAGGGGGCTCATCAGGGGTTCGATCGTGACTGGACGTCATCTAGGCGCTTTCGAGCTATTTGCGGGATTTCCGACCGCCACCGCCGCTACTGTGGCCGCCGCTTCGGCTTATGGAACTCGGATGACGGTCTGTTCAACCACAGGCATATCCGTTCCTGAGTGCTCCTGTGCCGGGCCTGCCTGCAGGCCCAGATCGAGCGCCACATGCCGTCGTTGCTCGGCGCGACCCAGCCCGATGCAGCCGACGATCGAGATGTCGGCGGCCTCCGGCCTCGCCCGCCTGCGCTTCGCCCGCCGGCTGCGGGGCGGCTTCGCCGCGCGGCCTGGTCACGCCTCGGTAGGCGCCTGCGCCACCGACGCTCCGAGCACTCCTGCGCTGGCCACCACGACCAGCGCGATGCCCAGCACCTCGATGGCCGCCAGCCCCTGATCGAGGGCGACGAGGCCCGATCAGCGCGGCCACCGCCGGCTCGAGGCTCATCAGCACCCCGAAAGTGCCGACCGCGATCCGACGCAGCGCCTCGAGCTCGAGCGAATACGGGATCACGGAGCTCAGCACCGCGGTCGCAGCGCCGACAGCAGCGGCTCCAGGGTCGAGCAGATCGCCGCCCGCGGCCGCGGTCCCGGGACACGACCATCAGCGCCGCTGCGACCCCCATCGCCAGAGCGAGTCCCCGGCCGCCTGAGAAGGCCCGGCCCACCCGGGCACTGAGCAGGCATGTACGTGGCCCAGAACCCGCCGGCGAGCAGTGCGAAGCCGATGCCCGCAGCGTTCGCCGACCCCGACGGCCGGGTGAGCAGAAGCACGCCGATCGCCGCGCAGGCGACCAGACCAGGTCGAGCGCCCGCCTCGACCCCAGCAGCCCGACGAGCAAGGGCCCGACGAGATTCGAAGGTCACCGCGATCCCGAGATCGATCCGGTCCAGGGACTCGTAGAAGCTGAGGTTCATCCCAGCGAAGCGTCGCCCCGAAAGCGATCACCAACATGACGCCTTCGCGGCCGGCCTCCATGAGACACCGGCCGCCAGATCGCGAGCAGCAGAATCGCGGCGAACAGCAGCCGATAGAGAACCGCGCCCGCAGGCCGACCTGGTCGAACAGGGTGGTCGCGATCGCCGAACCGAGCTGGACCGAGACCACCGCGCCGATCGACCAGAGCGGGCGCGGCACGGACCGGCCTCCCCTGAGCGGCCTGCGTGAAACGGGTTGCGCCGATCACGAAACGGGTTGCTCCTTGCGGAGCACCGCTCCATTATCGGCGCACCCTCGCATCAATCGCCCATCACCTTGATCACGAGGCGCTTCGAGCGGCGGCCGTCGAACTCGCAATAGAAGACCGCCTCGCCAGGGGCCGAGATCGAGGCGGCCCTCGGTGATCGGCAGGACGACCTGGTGATGGACCAGCAGATTCTTGAGATGCGCGTCGCCGTTGTCCTCGCCGCCGCGGTGGTGGCGATAGTCGCCGGGATCGGGCAGCAGCTCGCGCGCCACCTCGTTCGCCGGCTCCTTCCAGCTCGGGGCGCCACCTTGTCGAGCCACTCCAGCGTGTCCTCCTGGAGCCCTGGCTCGTCGTCGTTCACCCAGACGGCGGCCGTGATGTGCATCGCCGAGACCAGCACCATCCCCTCGGCGACCCCGGAGGCGTCGACCGCGCTCTGCACGTTCTCGGTGATCCGGACGAACTCGCGCCGCTCATCCGTGTTGAAGGTCATGTACTCGGTGTGCGCCTTCACGTTGCTCCTCCTGATTCCGTTTCGGAGATGATGCCCGCCATGGCCGGCCTCCTCTCCCTGGAGCGTCGCGAGGAAGTCGCGGTGGTCACGCTCCAGCGGCCCGAGAAGCGAAACGCCCTCTCCATCGACCTGCGGGTCGGAGCTGACCGAATGCCTTCGGCGCGCTCGGCGAGGACCCGGAGGTCGGCGCGATCGTGCTCACCGGAGCCCCGCCGGCCTTCTGCTCGGGAATGGACACGAGCGAGTTCGGCGGCGACCGCGCTCACAGGGAGCGCCTCGTGCGAGACCAGCATCGGCTCCTTTCGCGCCGTCGGCGGCTGCCTCAAGCCGGTGGTCGCGGCTGTCAACAGGCCCGGCGCTGGCCGGCGGCTTTCGCCCTCGCGCTGCTCTGCGACCTGCGTCTGGCGGCCGAGGACGCGAGCTTCGGCTTCCCCGAGCTGCCAGCGCGGGATACCACCCGAGCTACGCGCAGCCGCCGAGCCGCCCTCCCGGCGCCGGTGGCCGCCGAGCTCACGCTCACCGGCAGGCTGCTCGACGCCGCCGGCGCGCCCTCCGCCCGGGGATCGTCGGGGCCGTCCACACCGCCGACCAGTTGATGGCACGAGCGGTCGAGCTGGCCCGGTCGGATCGCCTCGGCGCCCCGCGAGGCGACCACCCAGACCAAGCGACGGATCCTGCTCGACCGAGACCGCACGATCGGCCATCTCTTCGACGAGGAGGAGCGGCTGCTGCGCGAGGCGCTGCTCGGGGACGATCCGGACGAGGCCGCTAGGTTCGAGCCCGGCGCCCGTCAAACTTGATCGGGTGGAGCGACTCCGCCTGATCCGCCACTCCTTCCCCGACCAGCCCGAGCTCAGCACTGGCGATCTCGCGCACCATCCTGGGACGGGTGGCCGCCGGCGAGCTTCCCCGACGATCCGCATCCACCGTCCCGGCAACGAGGTCGCCTTCGGCCGCCAGGACATCGCCAGCCCCGGCTATGGGGCCGCCGCCGAAGCCGCCCGCGCCGCCGGCTTCGCCGCCGTCGAGCGCCTCGCGGGCGGCCGCGCCGCCGTCTTTCACCAGGGCACGATCGCGATCGCCCGGGCCTACGCAGACCCGCAGCCGCCGAAGCGCACCTACGCCCGCTTCGAGGAGATGGCCGGACCTGATCGCCGACACCTCCGTGGGCTGGGCGTCGACGCGCCAGGGTCGGCGAGGTCCCCGGCGAGTACTGCCCCGGCGCCTACAGCGTCAACGCGCGAGGCGCCACCAAGCTCGGCCGGCATCGGCCAGCGGATGATCCAGGGCGGCGCCCACATGGGCGGGAGTGGTGGTCGCATCGGGCGGCGGCGAGGTGGCGCGGGTGCTCGAGCCGGTCTACAGCGGCGCTGGAGCTGGACTGGGACCCCGCGACGTCAGGCAGCGTCGCCGAGGAGCTCGGCCGCGACGGTCGATGTCGGCGAGCTCCAGGAGGCGCTGATCGCCGAGCTCGCCAAGCGCTACGAGCTGGTCGACGCCGAGCTCGACGAGGAACGGTGGAGGCCGCGGCCCGCAGTCTGGAGGCGGCTGACGCCGCCTAGCTCCGGCAGCGGTGCTCGGCCAGGCTCTGGCGCAGCTCTTCGACCGAGGTGAGACCTCGCGCGCCCGCCTCCGATCAGCTCCTGCTCGGAGAACCCACCGGTCAGTACCGCGAGCGCCTCGACGCCCGGCGCGGTGCGCTGCTTCCACATCCCAGACCGGTGTCGCCGATCAGGGTGCGCGTCCTCGGGCCGCCCTCCGACCTTCTCCAGGGCCGCATGCACGAGGTCGGGCTCGAGGCTTGGTCCGCTCGACGTCGTCGCGATGGTCCAGGCGTCGACGCATCTCACGGCGGCCTCGAGCAGCTCGGGGTAGTGCTCGCACCTCCCACTCCTTGGCCGAGCTCGCCAGGCACCACGGCGTTGCCCGCGTCCTTCAGGTCCTCGATCAGCCGGCGCGACCCCTCCATCGCCTGCACCTCGCCGATCAACTCCCGGTAGAGCTCGGACTCGGCGTCCCGGATGCTGTCGCCGAGCCGCTCCTCCACCTCGTCCCGGCGAGTGCGGCGACCAACTGGTCGCCGCCCATTCCGATGTGACGGTGGATCCGCCAGACCTGGAGTGATCAGGAAATGGCGCCTGAACGCCCGGAACCAGGCGATCGCGCGTGGTGGTAGTTCGTGTCGACGAGCGTGCCGTCGACGTCCAGGATGGCCACTCTGGGCATGCGGGTATCGCTTACCCGTCGCTCAGACATTTCCACCTGCGGCTCTGGCTCTGCGGGTCAGGCCGCCGTCGCGGCGCCCTGAGATTCCACAACCGCTTCTTCTCGTCGAAGGTCAGCGGCTTCCAGTCCTCATCCTCCGCCCGCCACGCGTAGATCCGGACGTCCACGATGCTGCGGACCCCCTCAGGACCTCGAGCGTGCTGCGCGTATCCGCGTCCTCTGCGAGCGAGAGCTGGGGTCATCACGTCGACGACCTTGAACCTCCAGCGGGCCCCGAGGGGCGGGCGCGGGCTCGAGGCCGCTGCTTCGGCTTGGGCGCGATGATGACCTGGCGGGGGCCGCCGCCGGCGGACCGCCGCTGCGCCTTCTCGAGGGGCACCATCTCGGCTCCGGTGCCCCTTCGTCTCTGTGATCGAGAACTCCAGACCTTTCCCACTTCGACCTCTATTCGCGGACGACAAATCCTCCCCTCAGATCGAGTCTAGCTACCGGTTGACCAGGGGGTTTCGGCCCCACTCCCCCGGGGTATCCGAACGGGCTGCGCCCTACTGCCGGGCTCGGTTGCCGGCTGCTGTCTGACGGAGGTTTGATGCTGCGTCCTCCGGACGCGGCAGACCCTGTCAGTATTCCGATCGTCAAGGGTGCATCGTGCCAGAGGGAGTCACAACCCGAGCATCTCCGTGAACGGCACCCGGGCGGTTGGCCTGGATCTTCGGTTCGTCGCGGAGCAGCAGCACCTGGCTGCTGCGGATGCTCTCGGAGCTCGAGCGGGTGATCCCGGTCGACGACCCCCACATCGGGCACCACCTCGGTGTCTGGCGGCCGATTCCGCTGGCGTGGGCGACGGCCAGGGATCCGCCGAAGCTCGGCACGCTCGCCGACTTACAAGCGGAAGAAGCGCGACTACCTCTTCTCGGACCGCTACCGCGACACCTGGAGTGCCGCAGCTGCGAGACCTGATCAGCGCGCGCTTCGAGGCGCAGGCCGCCCAGGACATCGCCGCAGTGGGCGGCATCGATCGGCCGATCGTCATCGTCAAGGAGCCCGGCTCCCACGCGGCGGACACGATCATGGACGTCTTCCCCAGACTCGTCGTTGATCTTCCTGCTGCGGGACGGCCGCGACGTCGTCGATTCCTGGCTCGACGCCTACAAGGACGGAAGCTGGGCGACGGACGCAGGGCGCCTATCCCCTCGACGACACCGGCCGGCCGGCCCTGATCCGCTGGCAGTCGAGCGTCTGGCTGCACCGCACCGAGGTGGTACAGGAGACCTACGCGCGGACCGAGCCCAGCGCCGTGTCTGATCCGCTACGAGGAGATGCGGGCGACCCGGTCGCCGCTCTGGAGCGGATCTGCTCCGATGCTCGGCATCGAGGCCAGCCGCGGAGCAGCTCGACGAGATCGCCGGGACCCACTCCTTCTCAGAGCGTGCCGAAGGCCGACAAGGGCGCCGGCCGGGAGATCCGCCGGGCGGCGCCCGGCGGTTGGGCCACGCACATGACCCGCGGGAGATCATCGAGATGCACGGCATCCTCGCCGAGAAGCTCGACGAGCTCGGCTATCTGCGCCCGGGCGACATCCCGACCAGGCGCGCCGCGTAGGCCGCCAAATCCGTGAGAGACTGCCGGCCGTGAGGCTGCTCGCGTTCAGCGACCTGCATCGCGACGTCGACCAGGCGGCTGACCTGGCCGAGCCGCTCCTCCGAGGCCGACGTCGGTGATCGCCGCCGGCGACTTCGCCTCCGTCCACGAGGGCCTTGAGGAGACGATCGATGCGCTCCGTCCGATCTCGAGTTCCGACGATCCTCGTGCCCGGCAACAACGAGACCGAGGACGCCCTGCGGAAGCCTGCGAGGGCTGGGATGTCGCGACGCGTGCTCCACGGGCAGGGCGCCGAGATCGACGCGCGAGCAGTTCTTCGGCCTCGGCGCCGGGAATCCCGACCACGCCCTGGGACTGGAGCTTCGACCTCGACGAGGAGCAGGCGGCGGAGCGCCTCGCCGGCTGCCCCGAGGGCGCCGTGCTCGTGGTCCATTCGCCGCTCGAGGGGCACTGCGACCCTCGAGCTCCGGCGACCATCTAGGCAGCAGTGATCCTCGAAGCGATCGAGTCCAAGCGTCCCCCGCTGGCCGTCTGCGGGCACATCCACGAGGCCTGGGACACCGAGGACGAGGTCGGCGAGCCAACCAAGGTGATCAACCCGGGGCCGAGCGGCCCGGCTGATCGAGATTTGATCCTGGCACCAAAGTTGGCGCCGCGAGACGACTGGGACGACCCGCCCCGCAGCCGTGACGAGTGGCGCGTGCCGAGAGATCAGCCCCCTCGACCGCGACGAGCACGCCGACACCCTCTCCGGGCGCGCTGCACGATCTGCCGGCTCGACGACGAAGCCCGCAAGCTGCGCGGCGGCTTGAAGCGGTCATCCGCGCGACGTAGCGCCTACGTCTTCATCTACGCCTGGCATGAGGAGTCGGCCCGGGAGGCGGAGCGCGCGTCGTCAAGCACATCGCTGGAAGACGAGGGGCCTCGATCGGGCAGGTACGGCTGACGCGCTGGCACCCCGTCGCCGAGGACTGGGAAGGGACGCGGAGGAGCCGCGCTCCCGGACGACGAGGCGGCGGTGGCCGAGGAGATGCGCGAAAACGAGATTCAGGGCAAGGTGGAGGCGAGCTACGGCGAGAGTACCCGTGGGAGGTGGTGATCGAGCTGCCGCAATCCGCGACGCACCCACAAGCTCGCCAGACCAGCTCCGTGACGAGCCTCGCCGGTGAAGCGGCGCTTCCGCTATCTGCTGGTCGGCGCCGACACCGTGAGGACGACCGCGATCGACGACTCGGCAAGCGTCTCGAGAGCGAGGTGCCTAGGGCAGCGCAGCCGTCGGCGTCCGCGGCAACCCTGACGAAATGCCGCTCCCGACCTTCGTCAACCTCGCCGCCTACGACCGGGCTTCCTGCGCGACCTCGGTCTCTGACGAGGCGCCGTGCAGGAGAACCTCGCGCCGCGACGGACCTACGGCCGGGACAGCGTTGAATTCTGCGCGAACGCTGACCTTCACCGACGGGCTGTTCGCGATCGCGATGACCCTGCTGGCGTCGTCGATCTCGCGGTTCCGACCTCACCGATGGCAGCAGTGTGCACGAGCTCGCCGGAGGCGCTCAACGACGACAGCGCCAAGTTCATCAGCTTCTTCATCAGCTTCGCGGTGATCGGCCGCTACCGGGTTGCGCACCACACCTACTTCTCCGGGCTCGCCCGGATGGACCGGGGTTGATCGCCCTCAATCTGGTCTACCTGGCGTTCATCGCCTTCCTGCCCTTCCCCGACCGCGCTGCTCGGCGAGTACTTCTCGAATCCGCTCTCGATCGCGATCTACGCGGTCAACGTGGCGATCGTCAGCGGCATGGAGGTCGTGCTGCTTCAGCCATGCGCAGAATCACGACCTGCTGGAGCGCGAAGGTGCCTCGCGACGTCTACCGCTACGGCGTGATGATGTCGCCTCGCTCCCGTCTTCTTCTTCCTGCTCTCGATCCCGGTCGCATTCATCTCCGACCACGCTGGCCGCCTGCATGTGGTTCCTGGGCATTCCGTTCGCGGCCATAGCCGAGCGCTGGAAGCCGAAGGGTGCGGACGAGCTGCTGCTCGGCTAGTCAGGACGATGCGGTTTCGCCCGCCGCCTTGGCGGCGTAGAGCAGGGTATCGGCAGCGCGCGGTGACTGCTTCTGCGCTCTCCTCACCGTTCCACTGGCAGACGCCGGCTGGCGAGCAGGTCTGGTCCTCCGGCAGCGCCGCGCGCAGGCATCGAGCATCTCTGGGCGGTGCTCGAGGTTGGTCCCGGGGACGCGACGGCGAATTCCTCTCCCCGTAGCGGGCGAGGATGTCGCCGGTGCGCGGGCTCTGGCGCCAGGTGCCGGAGATCTGCTTGAGGAAGCGGTCGCCGGCCTGGTGGCCGTACGTCGTCGTTGTACTCCTTGAAGCGGTCAGGTCCAGGATCGCGACGCAGAGTGCCGCGCCGCTGCGATCGGCCCGGGCGAGCTCCACGCCGAGCTCCTCGTCCCACGCTCGCCGGTTGAGCAGCCCCGGTGCAGGTCGTCCGTGCGGGCCGCGATCTCGAGGCGGCCAGAAGTTCGCCGCGGTCGATCGCGATCGCCGCTTCGAGGCGCCAGCAGACCGAATGGCGCGCCGCGTCTCGGAGCTCACCTGCTCAAGCCCGTCGCGCCAGTAGACGGCCAGGACACCGACCGCGGCGCCCTCGTCCTTCAGCACCGGCTCCCAGAGTGCGGCGCTCGCCTCGAAGGCCGGGCGAGCTCCTGAGCGGACTGGTCCTGCGAGCGTCTCGAAGCGGTCCTCGGCGGAGGTGAAGACCTGGATCGCGCCCGAGGCGCGGTGTCACGAAGGGCAGATGCGTGCCCTCGACTTTGGCGCCGGCTGCGGCGTCGGCCTGCAGGGCGTCACCCGAGATCGTCGGCCGCCAGAGCACGGCCGCGGAGGCCTCCGGCGGTCCGTACCGCGGCCGAGCAGATCGCCCAGCCGACCGCGTGCGAGTCGCTCTGGGTGGCAGCTGGCGGGCAACCTCGCTGACCGCCTCGCATGTTCGAGGCCCGCCTGGCTGCGGCGGTGCTCTCCCGCCGCAGGCGGGTCGCCAGCGCGTCCACCAGCAGCCCGGCGACCAGGATGCTTCCCACGGTCACGATCCAGCGGGGGCACCGGCGTCGGGCCCCGAGACCTCGGTGAGCACCCAGGCATGCCAGGCGGCGCCGACGCTCCCACCCGGGCGGCGCCCCAGCGCGGCCCGAAGAAGAAGACGCATAGACGCCGATCCAGAGGTACCAGAAGGTGTAGTAGCCGCTCGGGTCGTGCCCGTAGTAGACGGCGCGCGTGACGACGATCGTCCCCGCGAGCACGCACAGCTGCTGATCGCCCAGACGGGCAGACGCTGCCGCAACAGAAGCACGGCGAACCCGAAGCACGTAGGAGATCCCCACGTTCAGCTCCAGAGCGCCGAGGAGTCGTGCTCGCTCGGGTGCGGCAGGACCAGCGAGAGGGCGCCGATGGTCGCCCCGGCAAGGAACAGCGAGCCGAGGACCGTGGCCATGATCGCCGGCTTGTCGAAACGAGCTGTTGATGCCGCGTATCCGAGACGCCTCCACGCCCATATGCCGCCGTAGATCGGCCAATAGCGGGATCGCGGCATCGGTATTTTCCCTCGGTCATGCGAAAAACTCGGTAAAGCCCGTGGGCGAGCTGAGCCGCGGACTATCGTCACCGCTCGTGAGCGAGAACGACAGGATCGATCCCGCGACCTCGATGGGAGCCGTCCGCCTGACGGCAGGCAGACCTCGACGGGCTCCAGGACTTCTACCGCGACGCGGTCGAGCTCACTGAGCTCGAGACTTCCAACGGCGTCGTGCGTCTGGGGACCGCCGATCCCTCGGATCCTCCGGTTGATCGAGCTGGTCGGGCGACCCGGACGCCCCGTAGCGCCCCCGCGGCACCAGCGGCCTCTTTCACCTCGCGCGATCCTGGTCCCCGGCCGTCCCGACCTGCCTCGCGCCCTGCAGCGGCGTCGCCGAGGCGGGCTGGCGGCTGAGCGGCGCCTCCGACCACCTGGTCAGCGAGGCCCTCTACCTCAGCGATCCGGAGGGCAACGGGATCGAGCTCTACCGCGACCGCCCCGCGACGCAGTGGCCGGTCCGGGACGGCGTCCTCCAGATGGACACCCTCGCCGCTCGGACCTCGACGGCGTCCTGGGAGAACTCCGCCGTGAGCGACGCCAGCACGGGATGCTCCGGGCACTCGCATCGGCCACGTACACTGAATGTCGGTGACCTGGCCGCCGCCGGAGGCTCTTCTACCGGGAGCGCTCGGCTTCGACGTCACCGTGCGCGGCTATCCGGGCGCCCTCTTCGTCTGGCGGGCGGCTACCACCATCACCTCGGCCTCAACACCTGGGCCGGGGAGGGCGTCCCCCTCGCCGTCCCGGCAGCCGCGGCCTGCGCGAGTTCGAGATCGTGCTGCCCAGCCGGAGGCGTCGCCGCGAGAGACCGCCTACGCCAGGCGAGGCTTCGAGCCCGTCCCGAGATGGTCGATCGGGTGCGGGCGACCGACCTCTGGGTAACCAGGTCAGATTCCGGGCCGCCGCTTAGACCCTGCCCGACCGGGTGTCGAAACCAGTTTGCGGATTTTTATACGGCGGACAATGCCCGGTCAGGCATGGCGGTCCTAATCTGCGCGCGTCGTGTGGATCAACCTCGGCGCGCAGCTGGGCGCGCCGAATCTGCCTAGGAGGCTGCCCCGAAGATGCTCAAGCACCCGCGCGCAGAACGTCATTTCCGCCACCTGGAGCCCCAACGGCGAGGCCCTGGGAACCGTCGACCTGACCAAGGCCGACAACAACCCCTTCGGAGCCGACGTCTTCTCCCCGGCCGTCCAGCAGGACGTTGCTGCCGCCGGACGTCTACGAGAAGCTCCAGGCCACGCTCGAGCACGGCGACGCGCTCGACTTCTCGCTCGCCGACGCCGTCGCCGAGGCGATGAAGGAGTGGGCGCTGGAGCGCGGCGCCACCCACTTCACCCACGTGTTCCAGCCGCTGACCGGGCTCGACGGCCGAGAAGCACGACTCCTTCTTCGAGCCCGACCGCGACGGCAAGCGCGCTCGCCGAGTTCTCCGGCAAGGAGCTGATCCAGGGCGAGCCCGACGCCTCCTCCTTCCCGACCGGCGGCATCCGCGCCACCTTCGAGGCGCGCGGCTACACCGCCTGGGACCCGACCAGCCCGGCGTTCATCCTCGAGAACCCGAACGGCGCGCTGCTCTGCATCCCGACGGCGTTCGTCTCCTGGACGGGCGAGGCGCTCGACGCCAAGATCCCGCTGCTGCGCTCGATGGACGCGCTCTCGACGTCCGCGATCAGGGCGCTGCAGTCTGCTCGGCGACGACGACGCGCAGCGCGTCTTCACGACGGTCGGGCCCGAGCAGGAGTACTTCCTGATCGACGAGCAGTACTACTTCGAGCCGCCCGGACCTGGTGATCACCGGCCGCACCCTGTTCGGCGCCAAGCCGCCGAAGGGCCACGAGCTCGACGACCACTACTTCGGCTCGATCCCCGAGCGCGTGCTCGCCTGCATGCTCGAGACTCGAGCGCGAGCTGCGCAAGCTCGGCGTGCCGATCAAGACCCGCCACAACGAGGTCGCGCCGGCGCAGTACGAGATCGCGCCGATCTTCGAGAACTCGAACGTCGGCTCCGACCACCAGCAGCTGACGATGCAGGTGCATGCAGCAGGTCGCGCCGCAGCTACGGCCTCGTCTGCCTGCTGCACGAGAAGCCCTTCGCCGGCGTCAACGGCTCGGGCAAGCACAACAACTGGTCGATGGGCACCGACACCGGCAGCAACCTGCTCGAGCCCGGGCGACACGCCGGCGGACAACATCAACTTCCTGTTCTTCTGCGCGGCCGTGATCCAGGCCGTCAACAAGCACCAGGGGCTGCTGCGGGCGTCGGTGGCCGAGCATCGGCCAGGACCACCGCCTCGGCGCCAACGAGGCGCCGCCGGCGATCATCTCGATCTTCCTCGGCGCCGAGCTGACGAAGGTCTTCGAGGCGATCGCCTCCGGCGAGCCGGCGACCCGCACACCCCGGCTCGTTCCTCGAGCTCGGGCGCCGAGGTCCTGCCGCCGCTGCCGATGCACGGCGGCGACCGCAACCGGACCTCGCCGTTCGCCTTCACCGGCAACAAGTTCGAGTTCCGCGCGCTCGGGTCGAGCCAGTCGCTCGCCTTCCCGAACACGGTGCTCAACACGATCGTCGCCGAGGCGATCGACGACCTCGCCGACAAGCTCGAGGCCAAGGGCACGCGACGACCTGGCGACCGCGGTCACCGAGGTCGTCAAGGACGCCTACGACGCCGAACAAGCAGATCGTCTTCGACGGCGACAACTACGACGAGGCGTGGCACGAGGAGGCCGAGGAGCGCGGCCTGAAGAACCTGACGCACGACGCCCGACGCCCTGCCCGAGGTGCTCGCCGAGCCGACGCGTCGCGGCCTTCGAGCAAGTACGAGGTGCTCAACGAGCGCGAGCTCGAGTCCCGCTACGAGGTCTGGATCGAGCAGTACATCGATCCGCGCGAACATCGAGGCCGAGACCGCCGACTCGATCGCCCGGACGATGATCCTGCCCGCCGCGCTGCGCTACCTGGCGCTGATCGACGAGGCCGGCATCGGCGCGGTCGCGCGACGAGGCCAGCCGCTGGTCGAGCGAGCTGGTCGCGGCGCATCAGGCGACGCTCGACGACGGCCAACGACGTACCCGGAGGGCATCGAGGGCATGGACCTCGCGATCCACGCCCGCGACAAGCAGATCGCCGGCGATGGACGCAGGTCCGCGAGGCGGCGGACAAGCTGGAGAAGATCGTCCCCGACGACCTCTGGCCGCTGCCGAAGTACGCGGAGATGCTCTTCATCCGGTAGGCGAGGCCACGGCGCGGCCGTATCGAGCAACCCGTTTAGTCGAGATTGCTGACCCGTAGAGATCCGCGAGGCCGAGCTCGGCGACCACGGCTGGGTGCTCGAGCGCCACGCCTACCTCTTCGAGGATCAGGAGGCCTGGGGCGAGCCGTTCATCGCCATGATCGCGCGTGTTGATCGCCGACTGACCTCGGCGGGCCCGATCCCGAGCGGGAGGCGCTGGATCGCCGAGCTCGGCGGCGAGCGCGTCGGGATCAGTCTACTGCGCGCGACGCTCCGACGACGTCGCGCATCCGCCTGATGTTTTGTCAGACCGCGACGCGCGCGGCACGGGCAGGGCAGCAAGCTGGTCGAGCATTGCATCGCCTTCGCCCGCGAGCGCGGGTACGAGCGGATGATGCTTTGCGACCGTCAGCCCGCTGGCGAGCGCCAGACGGATCTACGAGGCGCGCGGGTTTCGTGCAGACGAAGGAGGGCTGACGCATTCCCGAGGACCGTCGCCCAGGAGATGTGGCTCGACCTCGAGTCGTGACCTGCTCGAGCGCGGCGCAAAGGTCGCTCTTTGCGCGGATTGGTTGCTCTGTACCCACTTTCCATAACGGACGTGTGTCCAAGGGGCTAATAGTCAGTACGGCGGCCTCCGAATAAATGAGTGCATGGAAGCGAGCCGCGGTCGCCTCATGGCGATCATCAAGACGCAGAGCGAGATCGCCTCTCGGATCTCGACATGGATCAGGTGATGCACCTGGTCGCCAAGCGCGCGCAGGAGATCACCGGCGCCACGTCCGCCGTGATCGAGCTGCCGGAGGGCGAGTGAGATGGTCTACGCCGTGACCTCGGGTGAGGCGACCCCGTACCTCGGCATCCGCATGGACCGCCGCAGCACGCTCTCCGGGGCTCGCTCGACCGAGACCAGGTCCTCTACTGCGAGGACACGGAGATCGACCCGCGCGTGGACCGCCGGGCATCGAGGAGGGTCAACCTGCGCTCGATGATCTGCGTCCCCCTCAAGCATCACGGCAGGCGGTCGAGGTCCTCAAGGTCTACTCGCCGCAGCCCCGCCATTTCGGTCCCGCCGACGTCGAGACGCTCAACCTGCTGAGCGACGCCATCTCCGCCCATCTGGCGCACGCCTCGCTGTTCGAGCTCGCGGCCATGGAGGGCCGGACGGACGCGCTCACCGGCCTCTTCAACCGCCGGGCCTACGAGGAGCGGCGAGTGGTCGAGGCCGCAAGGAGCGCCCGCTACGGCCACCCGCTCGGGCTCTGCCTCTTCGACCTGGACGGCTTCAAGGGCGTGAACGACCGCCACGGGCACCCGGCGGGCGACGAGGTGCTCCAGGGCGTCGCGCGAGCGTGATCGACTCCTCCCGGCTCACCGACGACGCCTTCCGGATCGGCGGCGACGAGTTCGCGGTGCTGATGCCCGAGACGACGCTCGACGGAGTGAAGATCGCCGCGCGAGCGGCTCGCCGAGCGCGCTGGCCGAGGCGCGGCTCGGAGACGGAACCGTCACGGCGTCCTACGGGGTGGCGTCCACCACCGTCGGCGACGCGCTTCAGCCTCCACGACGCCGCCGATCGCGCTCTCCTGGCGGCGAAGCGGAAGCTCAGGCGCCCGCAGGCCAAATAAGCTCCCCGCATCGACTTCCAGGTTCGCAAAGACGATCTGCACCGAGACCGCGCTTCGTCGGACGACGAGGCGCCCGAGCTCGAGCCGGGCGAGGTCCTGCTCGGCGTCGACCTGCTTCGGCCTCACCACCAACAACATCACCTACCTGGTGATGGGCGACGCGATGAACTACTGGAAGTTCTTCCCCGCCGAGGATCCCTGGGGACACATGCCGGTCTGGGGCTACGCGAATGTGATCGCGAGCCAGGCCGATGGGGTTCCCGAGGGGACGCGGGTCTACGGCTACTTCCCTCGGCCAGCCACCTCGTCGTGCGGCCTGACCGCCCGAGCGAGACGGACTTCGTCGATGCGACCCCGCATCGGCAGGAGCTCCCGCCGCCTACAACCGCTACCTCCGCGCCGACGGAAACGAGATGTACGAGGAGGAGAACGAGGACTACGAGATCCTCCTCTGGCCCCTCTACTTCACCTCGTTCCTGATCGACGACTTCCTCGACGACGAGGGGATGTTCGGCGCCTCATCGGCGATCCTCTCGAGCGCCTCGAGCCGCACCTCCTCCGCGCTCGCCCACCTGCTCCACCGGCGGGACGGGCATCGAGGTGGTCGGTCCTCACTTCACCGCGGAATGTCGAGTTCACCGAGTCGCTCGGCGTCTACGACCGCGTGGTGCCCTACGAGGAGATCGACCTCGCTCGACCGCAAGCCGTCCGTCTACGTCGACATGTCGGGGGACGCCAAGGTCCGGAGCGCCGTCCACGGCCACTTCGGCGACGAGCTGAAGCACTCGGCGGCGGTGGGCATCACCCACCGCGAGGACCTCGGCGGCGGCTCGGAGCTCGCGCGGCCCGAGCCCCGTCTTCTTCTTCGCCCCGATCGCCTCAAGAAGCGCACCGAGGACTGGGGGCGCGAGGGCATCAACCAGCGGCTGGCCGACGCCTGGCGTGAGTACGTCGACTGGGCCCGCGGCTGGCTGCGCGTCGAGCACGGCTCCGGGCCGGAGGACATCGAGCGGATCTACCGCGAGATGCTGGACGGCAAGTCCGACCCCGCGGTCGGGCACGTGCTCTCCCCGGCGACTAGACCTCGAGGCGCTGCTCCTCCGAGGTCGAGCTCGCGCTCGACGCGGCGCATCACGTCGGCGCTGATCCGTCGCTCGTTGCGCAGCCGCACCAGCTCCGTCGGCGCTGGACCGCGTAGATCTCGTGCATCAGCCGCTGGTAGGCGAGCGAGCGCTCCTCGATGTCCGTCGCCGCGTCGCTCGATGGCTTCCCGCCTGCGGCCTTGAAGCGGCGCTGTCGGAAGTTGTAGAGCGCCGCGGACGCGCTCGATCGTCTGCCTCGCTGGGTCCACTCCTCCTCCTCGAGCTCGTCGACACGGTCTGAGCGCGGCCGCGCGCGATCACCAGCGCGCGCCTTGAGCTCCTCGTGCTCCTCCTCGTCCGTGCCGTCCTCGATCACGCCGAGGCGGCGAATCAGCCATGGGAGCGTCAGTCCCTGGCCCACGACGGTCACCAGGATCAGGGAGAAGGTGATGAACTGGATCAGGTCGCGGCCGGGCAGCGGAGCGCCGGCGTTGGTCGTGAGCGGCAGCGCCAGCGCTGCCGCCAGCGAGACCGACGCCCCGCATCCCCGCCCAGGACCCGACGACCCGCAGCTGCCAGGCGCCGCGCCGGGCGACCTGGGACGGCCGGCGATCGAGCGTCCGGATGATCACGGTGATCGACGAATTCGTCAGACGAAGCGCATCGCGATCACCGCGGCGCAGATCAGCGGCGGCGTAGCCCACGCACCTCGCCGGCCGGCTCGACCGCTCAAGCCGTCGACGATCGCTCGGCAGCTGCAGGCCGATCAGGATGAACAGCGCCGCGTTCAGCAGGAAGGTGAGGATCGACCACATCGCGAAGCCCTGCATCCGGCTCTCGGGCGAGGCGATCTCGGGCGCCTGAAGCCGAGATACCAGGCCGCAGGCGACGACGGCAAGGACTCCCGGAGACCCCGAGCTGATCAGCGGGGATGAAGGCCCCATAGGCGCTGAACAGCGAGATCGTCAGCTCGGTGTTGACGTCGGTGACCCGCTTGCGGATCTCGGCGATCACCCAGCCGACGACCGCGAGTCCGATCGCGATGCCGCCGCGCGGCATCGCCGAGGAACTCGAGAGGCCGTGTGCGACTGCCGAGACGCTCTCGCCGATCGCCGCGGCGACCGCGACCTTGTAGGTGACCAGCGCGGCGCGCGTCGTTGATCAGGCTCTCGCCCTCGAGGACGTTGACCATCCGGCGCGGCGCGCCGACCCGCCGCATGATCGCCGTGGCCGCCGCGCGGGTCGGTCGGCGAGACGATCGCGCCGAGCGCGAACGACATCGCCCAGGGCAGGTCGATCACCTCGTGGGCGACCACCCCGACGACCGCCGCCGTGGCCAGGGTCAGCCCGATCGAGTTGAGGGCGATGACCCGGGCGTCCGTCCCGCAGAGCTGCGCAGGTCGTAGAAGAAGGCCGACGAGTAGAGCAGCGGCGGCAGGAAGATGAGCAGGACCAGGTCCGGGCTCGAGCGTGGACGTCCGGCATCCCGGGATCAGGCCCAGGACGAGGCCGCCGAGCACCAGCGGGATCGGGTACGGCACGATTGAGCCAGTTGGCGATCGAGTTCAGAACTGCGGCCGAGATGAACAGCGCGGCCAGCAGGATCTGCAGGTCGGTCACAGCACAATTCTGGGCGATTCGCCCGGCCTAGGAGGTGCCGATCTTCGCATCGCCATACTCGCTCGCGGAGCACGGCGGCGGAGGATCTTGCCGGACGCCGACTTCGGGACCTCGTCGACGAACTCGATGCGGCGCAGCTTCTTGTACGGGGCGACTCAGCTCGGCGACGTATGCCAGGAGCTCGTCGCCCTCGACGTCCCCCTCGACGACGACGCAGCCTATCGGTGCCTCACCCCCCTCCTCGGTCAGCATCCCGATGACGCCCGGCGTCGCTTCACCTTCGGGTGCGAGACCAGCACGCGCCTCGAGCTCGGCCGGCGGCACCTGGTGGCCCTTGTACTTGATCAGCTCCTTGAGCCGGTCGACGATGTAGAAGAACCCGTTCTCATCGACCCGCCCGATGTCACCGGTCCGGATCCAGCCGTCGCCGACGAGGGCCTCGCGCGGTCGCCTCGTCGTTGTTGAGGTAGCCCCGCATCACCTGGGGGCCGCGAATCCAGATCTCGCCCTCCTCGCCCTCGGCGACGTCCTCGCCGGTCTCCGGATCGACCAGGCGCGCCTCGGTGTTCGGGATCAGCGCGCCGATGCTCCCGCGCGGCGTCTCCTCGATCCTGGCGAGCCGGCTCTGTGGCTCACCGGGCTGAGCTCGGTCATCCCGTAGCCCTGCCGGATCGGGGCACCCGATCCGCTCTTCGGCGCGCCGGGCGAGGTCGGCGTCGAGGGGGCGGCGCCCGGAGATCACCATCTTCAGTCGCGAGGTGTCGCGGTCCTCGATCTGCGGGCGCGGTCGCGAGCGCGAGCACGATCGGAGGGGCGATGTGCAGCCAGGTGACGCCGTGCTCTCGACGATCTCGAGCAGCTCATCGAGGTCGAAGCGCGGCATCGTCACGATCGTCGAGCCCTTCGCGAGACCCCATGTTGAGCATCGACCGTCTGGCCGTAGATGTGGAAGAAGGGCATCAGCCCGACCAGGACGTCCTCGTCGTTCAGCGGCATCGAGTTCCAGGCCTGCTCGATGTTCGCCACCAGGTTGCGGTGGGTCAGCATCACGCCCTTCATCAGGCCCGTCGTGCCGCTCGAGTACGGCAGCACGGCGAGGTCCTCGGGCTCCACCTCCACCGCCTCGGGCGTGCCGCCCGGCTCGGCCTCGGCGACGAATCCCGGTGGATCGTCGATCAGCAGCTTGGCGTCGGAGTTCGCCATCTGGCTGCTCGATCTCCCCGGCGTGCGAGCAGCGCGTACATCGGCGTCACCACGGCGCCGGCGCGGAGAATCGCGTGGTAGGCGATCCCCCAGGCGGGCTGTTCGGCCCGACCAGCCCGACCACGTCCCCCTTGCCGATGCCCCTGGACTGGAGCAGGGCGGCGACCGCATCCACCTGCTGCGCCAGCTCGGCGTAGGTGGTCACCGGGCCGCCCGCGCCCTCGATGAAGGCCGGGTGATCGCCACGCGCCGCCGCGCCGCCGAGCACGTGCTCGGTCAGGGTGACGTCCGGGATCTCGATGTCCGGCTCCGGGCTGTGGTAGATCAGCCTCTCCTCCCGTGCCGCAAGTAGCCGCCCGCAGGTCCCAGCCGAAGTAGACCTCGATCCGCTTGACCTGCTCGCCGTCGAAGGTGAGAACGCGGTCGTTGCAGCCTCGGCCCCGCTGCCGTCCGGGCCGCTTCAGCTCGTAGGTGACGATCACCTCGTCGCCCGACTCGATCAGCCGGACGATGTCGATGCCCTGCCCCTGCCCGGCCCCCGGCCAGCATCGCTCGAAGAAGCCTCTGCGATCGAGCTCGGGTCGGGCGGGCTCGAGAAGGTCAGCTCGCGGCGAGGTGCTCTCGAAGAAGTCACGGTCTCCGCGGAGAAGGCGGCGTAGAGCTCGGGCGAGCTCGCTTGCGGTCGGCTCCCATGCGGGCGACCCTACCCGCTCCTGGCCGAAATCCTCGATCACGCGGCCGCCTCGCCCGCGGGTGAAGGCTGAATGACCAGCGGATCAGCACGAGCGAGCCGGTTCTGGAAGCCGATCAAATAGAAGATGTGGGATCCCGAGCCAGAGGACCCAGGCGGGGAAGCCGCTCACCCTGAGTCCTCTTGATGTCGGCCACGGCGCCAGAGCGCGGCCGATGGTCGCGAGCGTTTCCCTTGTCGCGGTAGTGGAACGGCGTCGTGCTCGCGCCGCGCAGGCGCGCGCTGAACGACGCCTGGCCGGCGTAGCGGCCCCTGCTGCATCGCGACCGGCGCGACGCCCGGCAGCGGACTGCGGCTCGCCGTCGGCTCGCGCACGCGCGACCATGTCGCCGAGCGCGAACACCTCGGGATGGCCGGGAAGCGTCAGGTCGGGCGTCGACCGGTGACGCGCCCGGCGCGGTCGACCTCGGCGCCGGTCAGCTCGCGCGAGCTGCGCGCGGCGAGTCCGGACGCGGTGACGCCGGCGGCCCAGATGACCGTGCGCGCGGCGATGCGCTCCGCTGCCGCCGTCGGCGATCTCGATCGTGACGCCGTCGCGCGTCGATGTCGACGACCGTGCGGCCGGCAGCGGCGGTGACGCCGAGGCGCTCGAGCGAGCGCGCGCGCCGTGGCCGAGAGCTGCGGTGGGAAGCTCGGTCAGCACGCGGTCGGCGGTCTCGACGAGCAGGATCCGTGCCGTCGCGCGGATCGATCGAGCGGAAGTCGCGCCGCAGCGTGTCGCGCGCCAGCTCGCCGATCTGGCCGGCCATCTCGACGCCGGTCGGCCCGGCGCCGACGACGACGAAGGTGAGCCACGCGCGTCGCGCGCTCCGTCGTTCGTCTCGGCCTCTGGCGGCCTCGAAGGCGCGTCGAGGATGCTGCGCTGCGCACCGTCGAGCGCGCTCTCGAGCGACTTCGACCTCGGCGCGTACGTCCGCCACTCGTCGTGGCCGAAGTACGAGTAGTGCGAGCCGCCGGCGACGATCAGCGTGTCGTACGGGATCGAGCCGGTCCGTCGTCGCCGGCTCGCCGGCTCGAGCGCAGCACCGTGCGCGCGTCGAGGTCGAAGTCGGCGACCTCGCCAGCAGGACGCGGACGTTGCGGTCGCGCTTGAAGACCGCGCGGAGCGGATAGCGCGATCTCGCCGGGCGAGAGCGCCCGGTCGCCACCTGGTAGGTGAGCGGCTGGAAGAGGTGGAAGTTCCGGCGGTCGATCGAGCGTCACCTCGACGGGCGCCCGGCGCGAGGCTTGCACCGCCTGCAGGCCGCCGAAGCCGCCACCGATCACCACCACGCGTTGGCGCCCGTTCTGGCTCATGAGCCGGTCAGGTCGCGGCGTTCAAATGGCGCACAAAGCAAGGATCGCAAGAACGGCGCTGACCCGCTATTCGCGCTTGCTCAGTGCGAGCGCAGCGCGATTGCGGCGAACATCGCGAGCAGGGCGAGCACGGCCCGCATCCGGCCGGCGGTGGAGTGATGGACTTGCCCTCGAACAGGGTGAGGCCGAGGACCACGCCACCGCCGGGTTGAAGATCGAGGCTGGTGGCGACCGCCGGCGGCAGGATCCCCGTCCCCAGGGAGAGCTGGGTGATGGTCATCCCGGCGAACTGACGACGATCAGCATAGAGGTGCCAGCTGGCGAAAGCACGCCGACGCCGTCGTCCCGGGAGAACTCGACAGCGCCCTTGGTCAGGGGCCGAGACTTTCAGGCCGAATAGCAGGCCGGATGCTGTGCCAAGGAAAGCGGCCTCGCAACGCCCCCGCGCGGGTAAGCCCCGCGACGGTCAGCCCGGCGGCAACGCCGATCACCACCGCCCCGGCGACTACCCACTGCGCCAACCGGCGCGTCCCCGCGCCGCCGGAGGGATCACCAACACCAGGAAGAGGGCGAGGCCCGCGGTGACCACGAAGGCGGCGATGACGTCTCGCCGCGTGACCTTCGCTGCGCTGAGAGCCAGACGCCGAGCGGCGCGCGAATATCGACTGGTCGTCGCGAGGATCGGCTGCACCACGACCAACCGGACCGTCGCCGAGCGCGGCCGCCTGCAGGCCGAAAGCGATTCCGTACGCGGCGATTCCGCCCAACCAGACCGGGTGCTGGACCAGCTGGAAGAGGAGTCCGCGCTTCGCCTCCTGCCTCCGAGCGTCCATCACCGCGACGCGCTGCTGCAGCACGATCCCCAGCGCGAAACCGCGGCGGAGCTGAAGCGCGCGGATCACGGCCATGGCCGGACCCTACGCGCCGAACCGGCGCTCAGGACCGTGTAAGACTGGCGAGGAGTCCGAGCCGACAGGAGGTCTGAATGCACGCCCGCGTAACCCGCTACGAGGCTCGCACCGGAGAACATCGACGAGAACCTGCAGACGAAGAAGCAGGTGCTGCCGACGGAGCCGGGGCAGACCGATGAGATGAAGGGCGTCGTCTTCCTCACCGACCGGGAGAACGGAACAATCGTCGTGATCTCCATCTGGGGAGGACGACGATGCGATGCAGGCGAGCGAGGACGAGGCGACCTCGCGTACGCGAGGAGGTCACCGGGCCCGGTGAGACCGCGTCGGTGGAGCGCTACGAGGTGTCACTCCTGGAGGTCATCCAGCCGGAACCAGGCGAGCTGAGGCGCCTCCGAGGGGCCCCGCTTCGGCGAATCGCAATCATGGAGGGTGACACCTGCCCTCCAGTTGCTGCAACTGACCAAGCGCTACGACGACGGCACCCTCGCCCTCGACGACTTCGACCTCGAGGTCGCCGGGCGGCAGCTTCTTCGGCCTGCTCGGACCGAACAGGGCCGGCAAGACCACGCTGATCAGCGCCGTCTGCAACCTGCATGCGGCTCACCGACGGCGAGATCACGGTGTTCGGCCATCCCGCACGAGCGACTGGAGGCGCGCCGGCTCATCGGCCTCGCCGAGCAGGACGTCAACCTCGACCGCTTCCTCGACCGTCGACGAGACGCTCGCTCTACCACGGCGGCTACTACGGCATGACGCGCGCGACGCGGCCGCCGACGCGCCGAGGAGATGATCGGACGTCTTCGACCTGCGCGCCAAGCGCGACGTGCGCGCGCCCGAAGCTCTCGGGCGGCATGCGCCGCCGGCTGCTGCTCGCCCGCGCGCTCATGCACGAGCCGCGCCTGGTGATCCTCGACGAGCCGACCGCCGGCGTCGACTTCCGAGCTGCGCCATGGAGCTCTGGCGCTACATCCGCCGCCTGCACGAGCGGGGCAACGACGATCCTGCTCACCACCCACTACCTCGAGGGAGGCCGAGGCGCTCTGCGAGGAGATCGCGCTGATCGGCGGCGGCCGGATCATGGCCCGCGACACCGCTGCCGGGCCTCAAGGAGACCTCTGACGCCGCCACCCTCGAGGACGTCTACATGAAGACCGTCGCCTCAGCTCGGGCCGGCTTCGATCGCGTCGCGCACGTCAGCGAGCCGGGGCTGCAGTGAGTCGAAGTCGGTGAGGATCCAGGTCGCGCCCGCGGCGCCTCCCATGGAGCGGCGTCGTCGCCGAAGGGGATTTCCACGACGAGATCGAAGGGATCGTCATTTCCGGCGCGCAGGTCGCGAACCTCGTTCGCGAGCTCCTCGAGCGCGTCCGGTTGCCCGCAAGATCGATCACGAAGAGGCCATCCCAGCGGGCTCGCGCCTCACCGGGTCGCCGGTTCTGGCCAGCGAGCCGCCACCCAGACGGGGATGCGCGCGCTGCTGGACGGGAGCGGCTCAAACTCGCCGGCCCAGCAGCGCGGCCAGCCTCGCAAGCCCTTCGTCGAGCAACCTGCGCCCGCTTGCGTGCGTCGACCTCCTCCCCGAACGGCTCCAGCTCGATGTCCTCCGCGCCGCCGAGCCCGACTCCGAACGTCAGCCGCCCGCCGCTGAGGCGGTCCAGCGTGACCGTCTCCCGGGCCACCTTCTGCACACGCCGCCGCGAAAGCGGGGTGACCATCGGCCCAAGCCGCAGCTTCTCCGTCGCGTTGGCGATCGCGCCCAGCGCAACCCAAGGGTCGGCGAGGCCTCGCACGGGCGCTCGGTACGCGATGTGGTCCCAGAGAAGAATCCGTCCCAGCCCCGCCTCCGCGGCCTGCGCGAGCTCCACCAGGGTTCTGGGATCGACCAGCTCGTCGAACGGCGGGAGGAAGATCCCACGCTGCGCTCCCACCGGCTCGCACTATCCGCCGGCCGAGCAAACCCTTCGCGGCTCCTCGCCCAGGTAGCCCCTGAGGGGAGAAGCACAGCAACTACAGGAGGGACTACGAACCATGCGAATTCCGAAGCGGGTTCGATTGCGGTCTTCATCGCCGCGCTCGCGGCGCTCTCGGCCGCGCTCGTGGTCGGGGCGCTGAGTGCCGCTCGGCAGCGATGGCGGCCACGGCAAGGGTCACGGCGGGCAGCTGATCAGGGAATCGCTCGCACCGTCGGTGCCCACCGATCCGGCGTTCCACGGAGTCGCCGCCGGTGGCGCACCGTGGGTCCTGGAAGGAGGGCAGCGTGCGGCTCAGCGGCCACGGGCTGGATCTGCGAGTGAGGGCTGGTGATCCCGGTCGCCTGGGAACAGCACGCCGGGGCCGGTCACCACGATCAGCGCCTCGCTCTACTGCGGCTGCCGACTCTGGACACGATGGGCCGCGGAGACGACCGGGCAGGTGCCGATCAGCCGCAGGTGGCGACGCCCGGATCAGGGACAACTCGTTTGACGTCCCCTCGACCTGCCTGGCACCGGTGATCCTCGTTCAACCCGAACGGGATCACCACGCGCACATCGCGGTCGACGGCTGGCGGATGTAGGGGTGAGATCGCTGGGCGTGGCCGGCTGCCGGAGATCCGTCGGCGAGCGGCCGCCCCTACGGGCTCTTCCTCTGCATGAACCACTCCGTGAACTCGCGGCAGCGCCCTCGGAGTCGAACCGCATCACGAAGCAGTTGTCGTAGACGCGCGCGACCGGGCCGTCGGGCGAGTCCGCTGTAGGAGCTGATGCCGGTGGCGACCGCAACGTCGCCGTCGACCGCCACCGCCCGATGACACGTGGCCTCGAAGGTGCCGGGCTCGTCACGCGTGCCGAGCCTGGGGTGGTCGCCCTCACCCGCGCCAGGCCTCGACCACCTCGTCGCGGCCCTCGATCGCGTCGTCGTAGGGGTGATACCGGTAGGCGATGTCCTCGCTCGAAGAGCCGCAGCCGATCCGCTCGGGGTCGTAGGTCTTCCACGCCTCGACGTAGTCGGCGAGCCAGCGGTCGATCCTCCTGCCTTCGACATCGTGCCGCGATCCTCAGTTGCCGTGAGGGGCCGATGAGTCGAGCGGGCGGTGCCGATGTCTGCGCTCGAGCGCGACCAGAGGAGACGCGGCCTTCTTCGTGGGGCCGCTGCTCGGCTTTCGAGCCCGCCGATGGACCTGGGCTGTAGGTGATGACCGTCTGCCTCACCTGCAAACAACGACAAATCAGGCTGGCCCCAGGTAACGATCATGCCCGGGAACGACGACCCGGCGGCGCCCGGAATCTCGGCTGGAGTCGATGACTGTGGACCGCCGTCCACGCCCGTGCCATCGAGCTGGAGGCTACGAGATCGCCTGCCCGCTGCTGCAGCGAGGACTGGGGCGTCCGCCAGGTTCCAGCTGCTGCGCGAGCCGGAGGCACGATGGATCAGCCGTGGTCCCACACCGCAGCAAGGGCTTGACGCCAGCGCGGACCGGCGCAGGCGAAACTATATGGACCTCCCCTGGCACACAGCAGGAATCGAGGCGGCCGTCGGCGAGATCGATCCGGTCTTCCTCAACACTCCTCAGTTCGTCAGCGACCGGCTCTCCGAGGAGTTCGGGCGTGAGGTCGTGGTCAAGGTCGAGACGCTCAAGCCCGATCGGCAGCTTCAAGGGGCGCGGCACTTCGCTGCTTGGCACGGGAGCTCGATCCCTCCCTCACCTGGGTCTGTGAGACCGCGGGCAACTTCGGGCAGGGGCTCGCGTACGCGGCCCGGAACCGGGGTGCGCCGGTCCAGATCTTCGTCGGGCCCGACGCCCCGGAAGGGAAGGTCGCCCGCATGCGGGGCGCTCGGCGCCGAGGTCGAGGTGCACCAGCATCCCCGATACGGCCGCCCGCGAATATGCCGCCGACGGGCGAGCGCCGCTACCTGGTGGTCGACGGGCTGGAACCCGCCATTGCCGAGGGCGCCGGGACGATCGGCGTCGAGCTGGCCGCGAAGGATCCGATCGACACCGCCGTCGATCCAGCTGGGCGACGGAGCGCTGATCACCGGCGTCGCCCGCTGGCTGAAATCGCGCCGGCCGGACACCAGGGTCGTGGGCGTGTGCGCGAGCGGCGCTCCCGCCATGGCGCAAAGCTTCGCGGCCCGACGGCCGGTCTCGGTCGCCGGCGAGGGACGATCGCCGGAGCGCTCGCGATCACGGATCCGGTGCCTGAGTCGCTGGAGCGAGTCCTCGAACTCGTCGACGAGGTGGTGCTTGTGGATGACGATGACCTCCGGGCCGCGATGGCGCTGGTCGCTGAGTCCGTTGGGCGTGCTGGTGGAGCCGGCCGGGGCCGCAGGGGTCGCGGCACTGGCTCGGCACCCCGAGACGCTCACCGGGAGCGGGTCGCCGTCCTCCTCACCGGCGCGGCTGCGTAGCGGACGCGGGGCCACGGCTACTGTGTTTGCGATGAGCGAACACGTCCAGCCGAACCCTGGCAGGGCTTTCTCTGGCTCTCCCGCCGCGAGTGCCACCGCGTGCTGCGCCTCTGGACCCAGACGACGCTCGCGCCGGTGGTCTCCTCCCTGCTCTTCATCGTCGTCTTCGGGCTTTCCCTGGGCGGGCGGATCAAGCAGGTGCAGGGCTTCGACTACGACGAGTTCATCGTCCCCGGCCTGGTCGCGATGGCGATGGCGCAGGCCGCCTACTCCGAACAACGCCTCGACGATCTTCCAGGGCCGCAACGACCGCTTCATCGACGACGTCCTCGCCGCCCCGATCTACCACTGGCAGGTCAACGTCGGCTACCTGATCGGCGGCGCCTTCCGAGCCCTGATCATCGGCGTCAGGCGCTTCGCCGCCTCTCGCGATCCCGATCACCGGCGCGCCGGTCAACCAGCCGGCTTTCCTCGTGATCGCCGTCCTCCTCCTGGTCGTCGGCTTCGGCGCCCTCGGCACGATCGTCGGCATCTACGCCGAGACCTTCGACCACACAGGCTTCATCAACAACATCGTCGATTCATCCCCTCACCTTCCTCGGCGGCGTCTTCCTACTCGGTCGCGCCTGGTTCGCCTAAGTGGGAGCAGCTCTCACACGTGAACCCGCTCTTCTACGTCAGTGGAGACGATCCGCTACGGCTTCCTCTGGGCGCCTCCGACGTGAGCCCCTGGATCGCCTTCGCGGTGGTCGCGGCGATGTGCCTGGCGCTGCTGGCGTGGAGCCAGTGGCTGTTCACGAGCGGGCGGAAGCTGAAGCCGTAGAAAGTCTCGCCCCACGTGGTGGGGTTATAGGGACGCCCGAACTCGGACAACTTGGGAATTGCGGCCAATCGTTCGAGTTCCGGCATGCCTTTCGTCCAAAAAAAAGCGGCTGCTCGGGGGCTGGCGTCCCAGTCTGCACAGGTCCCGCATCTTCACGCCCCTGGCAAGAGTTCGCGTTCCGCCCCGACAGTCAGAAACGACTATGGTCGCTCGCGATGAAGACGGGCCGTCGAATCACCCTGATCCTCGCGCTGGTTCTACAGCTGTAGCTCATGGTCGCTGGATGTAAGGCGACGACAAGCCGGACTATTGTTCGGATGTGAGTGACCTTCAGAGTTCGGTTGACGAGCCCAAGAGCGTCGACCCGGGACCGACACCCTCTCCACCGTCCAGACGGAGGTGGACGCGGTTCAGAGTGACGCAAACGCCGTCGTGAGCTCGGCCAAGGCGGACTTCCCGGACGAGCAGCGCCTTGGAATCGTCCGTCTCGACCTCGACCTCGGTTAAGGAACTGCCCCGCGTCGCCGACGGCCGAGCAGCTGCTTGCGGTCGCGCCGCAGATCGCCAGCAGCGTGTCGGCTGCGGACAACCTCAAGAGCGCCACCAGCTCGGCCTGCGACTGAGTTCCGCCGAGTCCCGACGGGGAGTCGAAATCTGCCCGCTTGCGCGCGAAAAAGCGGGAGGGACAGGTCAAACCACTACTTCCCATAAACCACCGCTTTCGTCCAAAGCGGTGGGTTTTCAACCGGTGGGCAACTGCAGGACGGCCCGCAGCAGTGCGACCGCCTCGGAAGCCGTCGGGCCTAGTCCCAGTCCTCGTTCCAGCCCCGCCGTCAGCCCGTAGAGATCAACACGTCGAGGCCGATGATCAGAACGCCCAGAGCGGTGCTTCGTAAGGAACCAGACGATCTGGAGCGATCGCGTTCAGGGAGACGAAGAAGACCGCGGCCCAGCGTGCCGCGTCGCTGCGGGCAAACAGCCCCACTTCCCCCGTCAGAGCCACGAGCGAACCCAGGATCAGATACAACCCAGCCCCAGGTCGGGTATTCTGGAGATGATCACCCTGTTGCCGCCGACGGATCTACGTTCTTGTCTTCGAGGATCGCCGCCAGTCCCCAGAACGCATCGAGTGAACCGACGATCAACAGGACAATGTGCCGGCGAAGACCGCCCAATCTGACGGCTCTCTCTCCCGGACTGATCTGGATGCCTCCATTTCTTCCTCCTTGCGGTCCTGGTGGGAAATGCGAAAAATATGCGGTTGAGGACGAGTCGGCCAGGAGTATGTCCCCTGCCCGGAGGCGCGTTCATCTCCCGCGTGGCCCGGAACCTCCGTGGAAAACCCTGTGCTGATGGCTCCTCCGAACGTCGCCCATGCTGAAGTTGCGCGTCGAAATAGGGGTATAGGTTGCGGCTGCGTCGCGAAACGCGGCCGGCAGCGCGGTCCGGAAGATCGCGCTGGTCTGCAGAGCTCATGAGGCTGACATGGCGGCATCAGATCAACTCCCAGCAACCTTGCGCCGCCCGCCAAGGAAAGCGGAGTAGATCTGACGCAGCCGCGCAGGGCAAGGCCCAGGCCGATCTCTGAGCAGGACGTCGAGAACGCGCGCGCGACTTGCTTCCAGAATCAGGCTGACGACCTTCGCGAGTCAGCCGAGGCAGGCAAGGGCAGAATCTCCGCCTGGTGGCACGACGTACAGAGATCATGGAACGAGCACTGCCGCGATGCGGGAGGACATGGAAAACAGGAGAGCCGAAAGAGACACCGATCGGGCCCAGGAGAATGCCGACCGGGCCGAAGCGGATGCCGCGTCGTTCGCGATCGCCTACGCGAGTGCCGCGATCGATGAAGCCGAGTATGCGGTGCTCGACGCGACCCTGGCGAGGAAGAAGGCTGACGAAATGGCGGCGGCGCCTGGTTGTCGCGCCTCGATTAGACCTGATGGGAAAGCGGCGCTTAGCAATACGTAACTGAACGAAGTAATATCAAT
>ERZ1370068.1319-contig-11208_pt1 | contig 57849 bp, 82 predicted proteins | sample MGYA00561227_ERZ1370068 | MGnify/ENA primary metagenome ERZ1370068 (study PRJEB38410, sample SAMEA6850437) | metagenome | study: Metagenomic assessment of the ecological functions of the soil: analysis of the soil microbiota associated with the... | reverse complement strand
CTCTTGAGTCTCGGCAATGCTCTGCAGCAGTCTGGAAGGCTGGAGGAGGCCCTGAAGGCCTACGACCGCGGCGTGATGTTTCGAGCCCGGGGATGCCGAGCTGTGGAAGTGCATGGGCAACGTGCTCGTCAAGCTGGAGCGTTCCGACGAGGCCGTGCTGAGCTTTCAGCATGCCTTGAAGTTCAATCCGCGCCATCTGGAGGCTGCGAGCGCCTGCGCGGACCTGCTGTTCAATCTGAAACGCTATGACGAAGCGCTGGCCTATTTCAATCAGTCCGACGAGATCGAGCCGGGTCGCGTAGCCCCCTATCCAGACACGCGGATTGTGCCACGCGCACGCGATGCGGTTCGACGAGGCCCTGATTGATTACCGGAGGGCGCTGGAACTCGACCCCGGCCACGCCGAAACGCACAACAATGTTGGCATTATCCATGTGAGGTACGGTCGCTTCGATGAGGCGAACGCGTGCTTCGATTGCGCGCTCGCGCTGAACCCCAACAGTGGCGCCGGCGGTGGCCAACCAGGCGTTTGCGCTGGCCGAACAGCATCGGTTCGATGAAGCCTTTGCGTTCTACGCGAAATCGCTGGCCATCGAGGATAATCCGTGGACGCGCTGGAATCTGGCCCTGTTCCAGTTGCTGACCGGCGATTTCGAAGCCGGCTGGGCCGGCCGCGAAGCCGCGCTGGCCGGCCAATGTCCTGGTCGATCGCAAGTTTACGCAGCCGCTCTGGCTCGGGCGACGAAGTCCATTGAAGGCAAGACCATCCTGCTGCATGCAGACGAGGGGATTGGGCGACGTGATCCATTTCGCCCGCTATGTGCCGATGGTCGCTGCGCTCGGCGCGCGGGTCATTCTCGAGGTCCCGGGTCCCATCCATTCCCTGATGGTAGGGATGTCCGGGGTGTTGCAGGACCCGCGCGGTTTCCCCATGATGCCGGCGTTCGACGTCCATTGCCCGTTGTCCAGCCTGCCGCTGGCGTTCCACACGCGGCTGGAGACGATCCCGGCGCCGGTGGCGTATCTGCCGGCTGTTCCGCACGCGCGCCGCGAGGATGGCAAAGCCGGCTTGGATCGCACGATCGCTTCCGCGTCGGCCTCGTGTGGTCCGGCAACCGAGGTTCACAAGAACGATCACAACCGGTCGATGGCGCTAGCAGGCGCTGTCGCCGATCCTGGATCTCGACGCCACCTTTGTCAGCCTGCAGAAGGAGCCGCGCGACCAGGACATGGTCTTCCTTCGCGAACGCGCCGATATCCTCGACGTCAGCGAACACCTCACGGATTTCGTCGCGACGGCCGCTTTGGTCTCCTGCCTCGATCTCGTGATCACGGTGGACACCAGCGTTGCCCACCTCGTGGGAGCGATGGGCTGCCCGGTGTGGATCATGCTGCCGTTCACGCCCGACTACCGCTGGCTGCTCGATCGCGACGACAGCCCATGGTATCCGACGGCGCGTCTGTTCCGGCAGACCGAAACGCGCGACTACGCACCCGTGATCGATCGCATTCGGACCGAGCTGCAGAATCTGATCGGCGCGTGGCGGCCCGCGCCCGGAGGTGGCCGAAGCCCCCTCGCGCCTTCGGCAGCGATCGCTGAGCCGGCATTGACGAGCTGAGCTTCGCACCGGCCCGGCCGGCCGCCGTCGCTCGGAGCCTGTTGGCTCCAGGCATGATCATGCCCGTGGGCCTTGCCACCGCTCTGAAGACACGCGCGGCGCTTTTTCCGACCTTCAATGATGTGCGAGCGAGCAGGACCTCGGAAGCTGGTCCGCGCGCTGTTTACGCCTGGTGACACCTGACCGCCGGTGACCACCCGACCGCCGGTGACCACCCGCCGCGTCGAGACTCTCCGATCCCCTTCACCCTTTTTTAACCATGATTTTGAAACCGGCGCGGTAGCACCGCATCTGCCGGTCCAATTTAGTTTTCATTGACCATTTGGTTTCAGGGTCTCCCCGGGTTCGGCCAAGAAGGCTGAGCTGTTGCGTACACCAGAAAGGTTAGCGTCCATGTCTCTCTCCAACATCACCCTCTCGTCGTCGGTTCGCCAGAACCTGCTCTCGCTGCAGGATACCGCGAGCCTGCTCTCGACCACGCAGACCCGCCTCGCCACCGGCAAGAAGGTCAACAGCGCGCTCGACAACCCGACCAACTTCTTCACCGCCTCCGGCCTCGACGCCCGCGCCAGCGACATCGGCAACCTGCTCGACAGCATCGGCAACGGCGTGCAGGTGCTGCAGGCTGCCAACACCGGCATCACCTCGCTGTCAAAGCTGGTCGATACCGCGAAGTCGATCGCCAACCAGGCGCTGCAGCAGCCCTCGCGGCTACAGCACCAAGGCCAGCGCAGCTTTCGTCGGCGCGGGTGCCGGCGCGGGCACAACCACTGCCTCGGACATCAACGCCGGCAAGGTCGGTGGTTCGGTCTTCACGTTCTCGACTACTGCGGGTGTCGGCCGTCGACGATCACCGTCGGTGCGACGGCTGTCGCCTTCAATTCCACCGCCAAGACGGCGACGGTCAAATCGCTGGATGACCTCAACCAGGCTTTGTCGGCGGCTGGCGTCAATGTGACGGCTTCGATCACCGCGGCCCAGGAAGCTCACGCGTTCACGTCGACCAACGACGGAGCGAGCCAGAAGATCACCCAGGCCTGCGACCCCCACGACACCGGCATCGATTGCGGCCAATACGCTCGAAATCTCTGTCGCGGCTGCTCAGTCGACCGCAGGCACACTTGTCGACGGCCCCGATTGCCGACGCGGTGTCGCAGACCGCCCGCTCCAGTCTCGTTGCCCAGTACAACCAGATCATCCAGCAGATCACCACCACGGCGCAGGACGCGTCCTTCAACGGCGTCAACCTGCTCAACGGCGACACGCTGAAGCTGGTGTTCAACGAAACCGGCAAGTCGACCTCGAGCGATCGCAGGCGTGACCTTCAATCCGAACGGTCTCGGCCTGAAGTCGCTCGTCAACGGCACCGACTTCATCGATAACGCCGCGACCAACGCGGTGCTGACGTCGCTCAACACCGCCAGCACCACGCTGCGCTCGCAGGCTTCGGCCTTCGGTGCCAACCTCTCGATCGTGCAGATCCGTCAGGACTTCTCGAAGAACCTGATCAACGTGCTGCAGACCGGGTCGTCCAACCTGACCCTGGCCGATTCCAACGAGGAAGCGGCCAACAGCCAGGCGCTGTCGACCCGCCAGTCGATCGCGGTCTCCGCGCTGGCGCTCGCCAACCAGTCGAACCAGAGCGTTCTGCAGCTCCTGCGCTGATTTCGGCGAACTATTCCGATCCATCACGGCGGCGGGGCTTCGGCCCCGCCGTTTGTTGATGTGTGGATCATCTGCGGCCCAATGTTCTGGGTTGGAAGGCATACTTCCGGCTGGCGCAAACGCCGAAGGTCTGGCGAGAACTCGACCAGCGGCTGCGTGATCGGCTACGCGCCATCCAGCTCAAGCAGTGGAAGGGCGGTACGACCATGTAGTACGGGAACCGCTCGGCGCTGGGAGCCAAGCGTGACGTTGCGCGACAGGTGGTGTGCCGGGGAGCGATCAAAAAGGTCGCCCCTATGCCGATTGTCCGTGGTCCGGAACTGACGCTGGGGCGAGGCGACCAATCGCTCTGTAATGGCCTGAAACTTGGGCGTCCCCGGATGGCTTTGCCGCCCGATCGCTTCGACTTCTACCCATCATTTACCCATCATTTCACTCTTTATTCCGCATGACTTCAGAACCCGCCTGGTATCGGCGGATCTCTCAGGCCGATTTCATTTCCCATTGATCATTTGCTTTCAGGGTGCCCCCGGGTTCGGCCAAGAAGGCCGGGCTGTTGCGTAACACCAGAAAGGTTGTGTTCATGTCTCTCTCCAACATCACCCTCTCGTCTTCGGTTCGCCAGAACCTGCTCTCGCTGCAGGACACCGCGAACCTGCTCTCGACCACGCAGACCCGCCTCGCCACCGGCAAGAGGTCAACAGCGCGCTCGACAACCCGACCAACTTCTTCACCGCCTCCGGCCTCGACGCCCGCGCCAGCGACATCAGCAACCTGCTCGACAGCATCGGCAACGGCGTGCAGGTGCTGCAGGCCGCCAACACCGGCATCACCTCGCTGTCAAAGCTGGTCGATACCGCCAAGTCGATCGCCAACCAGGCGCTGCAGCAGTCCTCGGCGGCTACAGCACCAAGGCCAGCGCAGCTTTCGTCGGCGCGGGTGCCGGCGCGCGGCACAGCCACTGCCGCGGACATCAATGCCGGCAAGCTCGGTGGTTCGGTCTTCACGTTCACGACTACTACGGGTGCCGCGCGACGATCACCGTCGGTGCGACGGCTGTCGCCTTCAACTCCGCCGCCAAGACGGCGACGGTCAAGTCGCTGGATGAGCCTCAACCAGGCTCTTGTCGGCGGCTGGCGTCAATGTGACGGCTTCGATCACCGCGGCCCAGGAGCTCACGTTCACGTCGACCAACGACGGAGCGAGCCAGAAGATCACGCAGGCCGCGACCGCCACGACACCGGCATCGATTGCGGCCAATCACGCTCGAAATCTCTGTCGCGGCAGCTCAGTCGACCGGCAGGCACGTGTCACGGCTCCGATTGCCGACGCGGTGTCGCAGACCGCCCGCTCCAGTCTCGTTGCCCAGTACAACCAGATCATCCAGCAGATCACGACGACGGCGCAGGACGCGTCCTTCAACGGCGTCAACCTGCTCAACGGCGACACGCTGAAGCTGGTGTTCAACGAAACCGGCAAGTCGACCTCGACGATCGCAGGCGTGACCTTCAATCCGCAACGGTCTCGGCCTGGAGTCGCTCACCAGCGGCACCGACTTCATCGACAACGCCGCGACCAACGCGGTGCTGACGTCGCTCAACACCGCCAGCACCACGCTGCGCTCGCAGGCTTCGGCCTTCGGTGCCAACCTCTCGATCGTGCAGATCCGTCAGGACTTCTCGAAGAACCTGATCAACGTGCTGCAGACCGGGTCGTCCAACCTGACCCTGGCCGATACCAACGAGGAAGCGGCCAACAGCCAGGCGCTGTCGACCCGCCAGTCGATCGCGGTCTCCGCGCTGGCGCTCGCCAACCAGTCGAACCAGAGCGTTCTGCAGCTCCTGCGCTGATTTCGGCGAACTACTCGATCCATCACGGCGGCGGGGCTTCGGCCCCGCCGTTTTTTGTGTCTGGAACGGGAGGATCATGTCGTTCGAAAACAGCGCCTTAAGCCGTCGTGAGCAGGGGAACCGGTTATTAACCATGCCTCATAAGGTACCGTTAACCACATTTTAAAAGCTTTTGTTCATAACGTACTCGGGTGAGAGTCATGTAGCCCGTCGGCGCGGGAGAAGTCGCTGGCGACGCACACTTGAGGAAGGCGTTGAATATGTCCGATATCGTCCTGACGGCGGCAGTCCGCCAGAACCTGCTCTCGCTGCAGGGCACCGCCGACCTGCTCTCGACCACGCAGACCCGCCTCGCCACCGGCAAGAAGGTCAACAGCGCGCTCGACAACCCGACCAACTACTTCACCGCGGCCGGCCTCGATGCCCGCGCCGGCGACATCAGCAATCTGCTCGACAGCATCGGCAACGGCGTGCAGGTGCTGCAGGCCGCCAACACCGGCATCACCTCGCTGCAGAAGCTGGTCGATACCGCCAAGTCGATCGCCAACCAGGCGCTGCAGCAGCCCACGGGCTACAGCACCAAGTCCAGCATCAAATTCACCGGTACGGGCACCGGAGTCCCGCCCGCAGGTCCGGCGACTGCCGCCGACCTCACGACCAGCAAGCTCAACGGTGGTGTTTTCACGTTCACCAGTTCCGCGGGCACCGCCGTGACAATCACGATCGGCACGGCTGCCGCGGCCTTCGATCCCGTAGCCAAGACGGCGACCGTCAAGACTCTCGACCAGCTCAACACGGCGCTGGCAGTGGCGGGCGTCAACCTGTCGGCTTCGATCACCAACACGGACGAGCTGACCTTCACGTCGACCAACGACGGTGCAGCTCAGACGATCACCGGCACCGCGGCTGTGACTGCGCCGACGGCGCTCGACGCGATCAACATCAGCGCCAACGCGCTCGGTGGCGGCGCCGGCGGTGCGGTCGTTGCCAGCGGTTCCCGATGCGGTGTCGCAAACCGCGCGCGCCACCCTGGTCAGCCAGTACAATCAGGTCATTGACCAGATCAAGACCACGGCGCAGGATGCATCGTTCAACGGCATCAACCTTTTGGACGGCAACTCGCTGAAGCTGATCTTCAACGAAACCGGCAAGTCGACGTTGACGATTGCGGGCGTCAGCTTCGACCCGAATGGCCTCGGCCTCGCAAAGCTCGCCGCCGGCACCGATTTCATCGACAACGTGCTGACCGGCAAGGTGCTGACGGCGCTCAACAACGCCAGCAGCACGCTGCGCTCGCAGGCCTCGGCGTTCGGCGCCAACCTCTCGATCGTGCAGATCCGCCAGGATTTCGCGAAGAACATCATCAACGTGCTGCAGACCGGGTCGGCCAACCTGACGCTGGCCGACTCCAACGAGGAGGCGGCCAACAGCCAGGCGCTGTCGACCCGCCAGTCGATCGCGGTCTCCGCGCTCGCGCTCGCCAACCAGTCGCAGCAGAGCGTGCTCAAGCTCCTGCAGTAAGCCGGAGAAACGTTTCGAGGCCATCAAAACGGCGGGGCAGGGCCCCGCCGCTTTCACTGAAGCCGCGATGGAGCCGACGGACGACGCCCAAACTCGCTCCGTTAATGAAGCAAAAGCCTTTTTTTGATGCAGTTTTGCATTGGAATGTTCGGGTATTGTTCATGGTGATTCGTGGAATTGTTTCCGGACACGCGCGCCGCGATGCGGCGGTTTGCAAGGGGTTAGGCGATGGCGCTGAAGGTTGAATTGAAGCCGTTCGAGCGGATCATCATCGGTGAAAGCGTCATCACCAATTCGGAGACGCGAGCCCACTTTTTGATCGATGGCGAAGCGCCGATCCTGCGCGAGAAGGACATCCTGACGGCGGAGACAGCCAATTCCCCGGTGAAGCGGGTCTATCTCTGCGTGCAGCAGATGTACCTGGAGAAGGACATCCCGAAGTACCAGGAGCTTTATATGGGCTTCGTCAAGGATTTGCTGGAGGCGGTGCCGAGCTTCAGGCCGCAGATCGAGGCCTCAAGTAAGCTAATTTTAAGCGGCCAGCTCTACAATTCGTTAAAGGAAATCCGCAAGCTTATCAAACTGGAAGAGGAGTTGCTGAGGTGACGAATGTCTAGTGCTGCCGCCAACGCCTACGCACGTATTGCGAACACCACCTCCTCCCCCGTGATATCGAAGCCCAGGCCCTGCTGAAAGCGGCGAACAAGTTGCAGGCTATCGTCAGCAATGAAAACGCGACGAGCGAGCAGATCTCCGAAGCGCTGATGTTCAATCGCAAGCTGTGGGCCATCTTTCTCAGCGACGTCTTGCGCGACGAAAACCAGCAACCGTTGCAAGTGCGACAGAACATCGCCAACCTCGGTATCTTCGTTCTGAGCCAGACCATGGCGCTGCAGATCAGCCCGCAGGTCGAGCACATCAAGCCGCTGATCGAGATCAACCGCAATCTCGCGGCCGGCCTCAGCGGCCGCGCCTGAACAGCAACGGGCATCAAGCAGGAAGGTTGAGCTATGGGTGACATCTTCAGCACTCTCGCGGCAGGCTACACGTCCAAGCCCGCGCCGACTCCGTCCCATACCGACGTATGTCCCTGTCGATGCCACGCAGTGGAAGGGACCTGGAAGGGGACCTATTCGACGGGCGAGAAGTTTTCCTTCTCGGTGTCCGACGTGCAGGGATTTCGCGCGAAGGTGCGATATCAGAGCGGCAACGGTCCGATCAGATTCCAGGACATCCTGATCAAGGACAACGCCTTCAAGTTCGGCGACTCTAAATTCCTGCTGTCGAAGGATGGGCCACGGCACGATCAAGACCGTGGTCACCAATGCCGCCACCGGGCAGTCGGCCCTGAACTCGGCGCCGGTCGATCGGGTCTGATTGTCGTGAACTTTGCGCCGGCGCGATAGCCAGCATCGCGGCCGGCGCGGCACAGGCGAAATCGGGCGGCGGGGAAACTCCGCCGTTCTTTTTGGTGCCGTGCAGCGGGCGGACGAAGCCCGGTAATGCCCAGACTCCGTCACATTGTGTAACCGTTGCTAACCATATTTAAAGGCGCCAACTGTATGAAAGTTGGGCAGTTTTGAAGTCCCCGCGGTCCTGCGAACCGCTCCCATTGAGGTCGTGAATGTCCAATGCAGCCCAGGCCTACTCGCGTACGTCACATACGACGGCATCCCCCGTGAAATCGAGGCGCAGGCGCTGCTGAAGGCTGCGCGACAGCTTCTGGATGTCCAGGCCAACTGGGCGGGCCCCGACAAGAACATGCACAATGCGCTGCTCTTCAATCGCCGGCTGTGGTCGATCTTCATGAGCGCGGTGGAGACCAACGACAATCAGCAGCCGCTGGAAATCCGTCAGAACATCGCCAATATCGGCGTGTTCGTGATGAAGCAGACGATCGACATGCAGCTGAATCCGGATCCGGCGAAACTGAAGTCGCTGATCGACATCAATTGCAACCTCGCCGCGGGCCTGTCAGGCAAGGCTTGACGGTTCGCGCGTCAAGCCTTGCGGTCGGTGGCGAGAGCACGCGCAGGGCGCGCCCTTGGTCAGGTCGAGGGCGTGGAAATAGGCGCGACGGCGCAGCACCGCTTCATCGGGAAACTGCTGCACCACCGCGCTGGTCCTGACATCGACGACCTGATAGACGATCGAGGCTGCGGCGCGATCGAAAACCACCTGACGCGATCTGGAAACATTGACCGCATCGGACTCCGAGCGCGCGCGTGCGCTCGCATCCGCCGCCGTGACGCTTTGCGCCGCCGGCAGTTCGGTCGCTACCGCCTTATGCGCCGCTTCGCTCACGGGCTGCACAATCGGCGCGGCAACCGGTGCCCCCACCGGCTTGATGCTGAAATCTGTACTCACGGCAGCCTCCTGGCTTCCTTCGAGTCAAATCCCAACCCCTCTCGAATCGCAACTATAGCCGCGACACCTCTCAATACAATGTTAGAGAATGCGCTGAATTTCGCGCTGAAATCTGCGCAAGTTTTTAATTAAAATTGCTCATATTTTTAGAAGCACGCGGAACGATCACAGCGAGCGACTGACCGAGAGCGGCTTGATGTGCCGCGGGCCGGGCGACGGCGCGCTGGCCGGCAGCGGTGTAGGTGCTCGGAATATTGCGGCGCTGGATCTCGGTGTTGACGCCGCGCACGATGCCTTCGGACACCGCGTGCGCGGTTGCAAGGACGGTGAGGTTGATCTGCAGCATGGCGCGGAAGGTGTCGTGATGGCGCCGCAGCGTGGTCAGCAATTCCGGCGAGACCTGCGCCAGATATTTTTGCGCGTTCTTCAGGTTTTCGACTGCGACCATGTAGCGGCGCGACAGCTCGCTTTTCTGCTCTTCCAGCTGCATCGCCTCGCGCGATCTGGCCGGCGCGAACCAGTTCGGTTTCGCGCTCGATGATGCCGAGCAGCGCGCTCATCACGTCCATCAGATCTTCCGCGAGCTTGCGCGCTTCCGCCGGCGTGGAGATCGCTCTTGCGGGTGCCGGCGCGGGGCTTGGCCTGAGGACGCTGATTCATGTCGGGTTTTCCTTTATGGATCAGCCGGCGCGGTTGGCTTGCTGCAGGATCAAGGTGCGGAAGACGTCGTTGGAAATGCCGACGCCGCCGGACTTGGCGAAGGATTTCGAATATTCATCCGTCAGCATCGAGCGCCAGACGCCGGTGCCGGTCGTGTCGCCGAACGGCCCTTCGCCTTTGACGCCGGTGGTCATCTGCGAAAACATCGAGTTGAGGAACATCGCCTCGAACTCCTGGGCCTTGGCGCGCGTCTTCTTCTGCGCCTCGGGCGAAATCTTTTTCAGCGCGTCGGCGAAGCTGCGGATCGTTGCGGCCGTTGATCAGCGAAGTCTCTGGCTTCGTAGTATGCGTCGATGCCGTTGATAAGGCTCGTTTCCATCACATCACCTCGATGTCGGCCTGGATCGCGCCGGCGGCCTTGATCGCCTGCAGGATGCTGATCAGGTCGCGCGGGCCGATGCCGAGCCCGTTGAGGCCGTCGACGAGCTGCTGCAGCGAGACGCCGTCTTTCACGACCGCGAATTTCTTGCCGTCTTCGGTGACGCTGACGCCGGTGCGCGGCGTCACCACGGTGCGGCCGCGCGACAGCGGATTGGGCTGGCTGACTTGCGGGCTTTCGGAAATCGTCACGGTGAGATTGCCCTGCGCCACCGCGACGGTGGCGACGCGGACGTCGCGGCCCATCACGATGATGCCGGAGCGTTCGTCGATCACGATCTTGGCGGCGAGATCCGGATCGACCTGCAACTGCTCGATCTCGGTCAGGAAGGCGACGACGTTGCCCTTGAATTCGGCGGGGATCGCAAGCTGCACCGTCGACGGATCGATCGGCTCGGCGGTCTTGACGCCGAGGAAATCGTTGACCGCGGCGGCAATGCGCTTGGCGGTGGTGAAGTCGGCGTTGCGCAGCGCCAGCCGCACATTGGGCAGAGCGATTGAGCGCGAACTCGATCTCGCGCTCGATGATGGCGCCGTTGGCGATGCGGCCGACGGTCGGCACGCCGCGGGTGATCGCTGGCGGCTGCGCCTTCGGCCGCGAAGCCGGCGATCGCGAGCGAGCCCTGGGCGACCGCATAGACATTGCCGTCGGCGCCGAGCAGGGGGTGACGAGCAGGGTGCCGCCCTGCAGATTCTTGGCATCGCCGAGCGCGGAGACCGTGACGTCCATCCGCGTGCCCTGGGTGCCGAAGGCCGGCAGATTGCCGGTGACCATGACGGCGGCGACGTTGCCGGTGCGGATGGTGGCGCCGCGGATGTTGACGCCCATGCGCTCGAGCATCGCCTGCAGCGATTGCTTGGTGAAGGGGATGTTGTTCAGCGTGTCGCCGGTGCCGTTGAGGCCGACCACGAGGCCGTAGCCGATCAACTGGTTCTGCCGCACGCCCTCGATATTGGCGAGGTCCTTGATCCGCGAGGTCGCGCCCGCGGACGATGGGCGACAGCGCCAGCGCCACCAGCGCGGCGCAGGCCACCCCAAATCAGTCTTGCCGAACGGATGCCCGGGCATCCTGATGCTCCCCTCGAGGTATTGCAACCGGACCGCTGCGCCACTCCCATGACGGCGGTCCGCCATTAACTATGCGAGCGCCGTGCCATGTCGCGTTCTGCGAGGCAATACCTTGATATTGCTAGAATATTCGTCGTGAGGCGCGATGCTGCGGCGGCTTCACCGACGATAGGCGAAACTGCCGTACGTCGGCAGATTTTGCCGGGCTGTTTACGCATCGTTAACCATAAGGAGGCGAAGGTTCCGCTCTGACTCTCACCGGCGAGATCACCACGATGCGCATCTACGGACCGAACGGCACCACGCTTGGATCGCCCGCGAGCAACACGCGGCGAACCAGCTCGACCGGCTTCTCGCTGCCGGAACGCCGGCCGACTCCCGAGGAGCCGCGCTCGGCTGCAGCGCCGAAGGCCGCCGGCAACATCGATGCGCTGCTGGCGCTGCAGGGCGTCGAGGATCCGACCGAGCGCCGCAAGCGTTCGGTCGCGCGGGGCAGGGCGCGCTCGACGTGCTCGACGAACTCAAGATCGGACTGCTCTCCGGCAATCTCGATGCTTCCACCGTGAACCGGCTGCGCGATGCCGCCGCCAATCTGAAATCCTCCTCCGGCGATCCCGGCCTCGACGCGGTGCTGTCCGAGATCGAGCTGCGGGTTGAAGTCGAACTGGCCAAAGGCCGGGCAGTTCTAGATTTCTGCGCACGTCATCGGATGCGGGCGGTGTAACTCACGCCGCGATCGATTTGCGCGCGCGCGTCGTAGCGGCGCTGCGCGTTCAACACCTCCTTCAGATTCTGTCTCCGCCCAGTCGCGCAACGGATCGACCGCGCGTCGGCGAGCGTCGCGCCGAGCGGCGTGATCGAATACTCCACCGTCACCGGCACGGTCGCGATCGCGCGGCGCCTGATCAGCCCGTCGCGCTCGAGCGACTCTTGAGAACCTGGCTGCAGCATCTTCTGCGAGATGCCTTCAATGGTGCGGCGCAACGCGTTGAAACGCATCGGCTCGTCGCGCACGAGAAGCAGGATCAGCACCGCCCATTTGTCGCCGACGCGATCGAGGATCTGGCGCGTCGGGCAATCGGCCGCAATAGGCGTTCGGGGTTTTCGAATTGGCGGCTTTCACGGCGGTTACTCCGGCGTAATCAGGTGAGCCCAAAGTGCTCTCTTAACACTTACATCCTTTTCGCTATCTAGTCACTATTGGATACCATATTCGCGTATCGCAGGAGACTTCCATGAAGATCGCCGTCATCGGCGCGTCCGGCAATGCCGGTTCGCGCATCATCGCCGAACTCGCCCGCCGCGGCCACAGCCGTCACCGCCATCGCCCGCAATCCCGAAAAGATCGCCAGCCAGGCCAACGTCACGCGCGACCAAGGGCGACGTGATGGACCAGGCCGGCGCTTGGCCGGCCTGCTGCGCCGGCCATGACGCCGCGATCAGCTCGGTTCATTTTCTCGCCAGCGATCCGGTCAAGCTGATCGGCGCCGCCAGGGATCGAAGGTCGGCCGCTACCTCGTCGTCGGCGGCGCCGGCAGCCTCGAAGTGGCCCCGGGCGTCCGGCTGGTGACCACCCCGGGCTTTCCCGTGGCATACAAGGCGGAAGCCGAGAAGGGCGCCGCCTTCCTCGACCTGCTGCGGGCGGAAAAGGAACTGAACTGGACCTTCCTGTCGCCCTCGGCCCTGTTCACGGCCGGCGAGCGAACCGGCAAGTTCCGCCTCGGGACCGACCAGCTTTTGACCGCTGCCGACGGCAAAAGCTCGATTTCCTTCGAGGACTTCGCAGTTGCACTCGCCGACGAGATCGAGCGCCCGGCCCATATCCGCCAGCGCTTCACGGTCGGCTACTAAACGGACAGGCCGCCCCGATAACTTTGCCTGTGCAAGGCCTTGGGGGCGGTGCCCCCAAGGGGACGGCCTATATTGTCTGTCACAACCCGCCGCTATATAAGGCCCGCGCGGACGGACAATTTTCCGTCCCGCCTTGCACGTGAAGATGGGCTGGCCTTGGAAAAGTTGAAGAATTATCGACCCTCCGAAAAAGAGCCTTTCATGAACGACCGCCAGCGCGATTATTTTCGCGCCAAGCTGCTGGCGTGGAAGGACGAGATCCTGAGGGAATCGAAGATCACCCTGCAGACCCTCCAGGAAGAGAACGTCAATCATCCCGATCTGGCTGATCGCGCCTCTTCCGAAACCGATCGCGCCATCGAACTGCGCGCCCGCGACCGCCAGCGCAAGTTGATCTCCAAGATCGACGCCGCGCTGCAACGCATCGAGGACAACACCTACGGCTATTGCGAGGAGACCGGCGAGCCGATCTCGCTGAAGCGGCTGGAGGCCCGTCCGATCGCAACGCTGTCGGTGGAAGCGCAGGAGCGTCACGAGAAGCGCGAGAAGGTCTATCGGGACGAGTAAGGGTCGCACGGCTGCTCTTCGCGCCGCGCGGGCGATGCTCGACGTCGCTATCGCGGCGCAAGCCGTATAGCTTCGACCAGTTCAGCGCGTTCCCTGAACGCCGGCGGCAGCCCATAGGCGGCGTCGGTCAGTTCATACTCGACCCGGCAGCGGCTTTTCGGCAAAAGCCGTCCGCAGCACCAACCCGTCATTTTCGAGTTCGCGCAGTTGCACCGTCAGCATGTGCTGCGTGATGCCGGCAAGCGACCGGCGCAGGGCACCGAACCGCGTCGCGCCGTTCATCAGCGTGAAAAGAAGTTCGTTTCCATTTGCCGCTGATGGCGTGAATCGCGCGCTGGAAGTCGGCGAGGGCGACGCGATCAGGCGCGCAGCCGGCGCATTCGGGTTCATCGACATCTGCGGTGGTATTGTTTTCCATACCGGTCTCGAATTTCATCTCTTGCTGCGCCAACGTCCCTAGTGACCCAGATGCCGGTTTTACAGGTCCGGCCGCATGATTTCCGTGGCCGACCAACTGGCGAAAGGCAATGGCAGAGGCATCGTTCTGGTCACCAGCGGGTCTGGGCTTTATCGGGGTGCATACCATCCTGCAGCTGCTGGCCGCCGGCCACGACGGTGCGGACCACCGTGCGTCATCCGGACAGGAACAGGGATGTGCTGCGCGATGCTGCGCCAGGGCGGCGCGCCGTCGGCTGATGGCGCTTTCGTTCTTCACCGCCGACCTGACGCAGGATGCCGGCTGGCGCGATGCCCGGTCGATGGCTGCGACTACGTGCTGCACGTCGCGTCCGCCGCTTGTAACCTAACGTGCCCGGCGACGAGAACGAACTGATCATCCCTGCGCGTGAAGGCACGCTGCAGGTGCTGCCGTGCCTCGCGCGCGCCGCCGTCAGGCGCGTCGTCATCACCTCGTCGATGGCGCGCCATCGCCTACGGCCATCCAGCCGCAAGGCGCACCCGTTCGACGAGACCAACTGGACCAACCTCGGATGGCGCGTCGATGTGCAGCCCTACGTCAAGTCCAAGACGCTCGCCGAGCGCGCCGCCTGGGATTTTATCGCCCGCGAAGGCGGCGGCCTCGAGCTTTCGGTCGTCAACCCCGCGGGCGTGTTCGGTCCCGCGCTGGGGCCGGATTTTTCCGGCTCGATCGACATCATCAGGGCGCTGCTCGATGGCAGCCATGCCGGCGGTGCCGAGGATCTATTTCGGCCTGGTCGACGTGCGCGACGTCGCCGATCTGCATCTGCGCGCCATGACCAGTCGCCGGCGGCGAAAGGCGAGCGGTTCATCGCCGTCGCCGGCGAGCCGATGTCGATCCTCGAGATCGCAAGAGTATTGCGGCGCGAGCTCGGCAGCGCGGCGCGTCGTGTGCCGCGGTTCCAGGCGCCCGACTGGGTGGTTCGCCTCGCCGCGCGGCGCAATCCCGTTGCTTGCGCTACGCCCTGACCGATGCTCGGCAAGATCCGCCGGGCCACCAGCGCCAAGGCGCAGAAGCGTGCTCGGCTGGACGCCGCGCGGCAATGACGAGATGATCGTTGTCTACCGCCGAAAGCCTGATCAGGCTCGGCCTCGTCAAATCGTGAACGCGAGCATCGCCGCGTGATGCGCTTGTCAAGCGTCCCCGGCGGTGCTGAACTCCCGCCTGCAGAACAACAAGATCCGGGAGGCGGCGCCGATGGACAAGATTCTCGCGGCCGCACAGACCATCGCCACGCGCCCGCCGCAACCGCACGCCGCTGGCCTCGCTGCCGGCCGAACGTCGCGCCGCGATGACGAGGCCGAAGGCTATCGCATCCAGCGCGCGGTCCACGATCTGCTGCTGCCGCAGACCGGCGCCATGGTCGGCTACAAGATCGGCTGCACCAGCGCGGTGATGCAGCAATATCTCGACATCCCGCATCCCTGCGGCGGCGGCGTGTTCGCGAAGGGCGTGCATGACAGCGGCGCGAAGCTGCAGGCTCGGCGATTACGTCCGCGTCGGCGTCGAATGCGAGATCGCGGTGCGGCTCGCGCGCAATCTGTCGCCGAGCGAAGCGCCGTTCACCGCCGAATGGATGATGGAGGCGATCGAGGCCTATCATCCCGCGATCGAGATCGTCGACGACCGCTACGTCAAATGGGAGACGATGGGCGCGCCGACGCTTGATCGCCGATGATTTCTTCGCCGCCGGCTGCGTGCTCGGCAAGGCGGTCGCGCGCGCCAAGGCGCCCGATCTGCTCAAGATCGTCGGCCGCGCCATCATCAACGGCGAGGAAGCCGGCCGCGGCACCGGCGCCGACGTGCTCGGCCATCCCCACAATGCGCTGGCCTGGCTCGCCAATCATCTCGCCGCCGAGGGCAAGGGGCTGCATGCCGGGCAGATCGTGCTCACCGGGAGTCTCGTGAAAACCGTCTGGCTCAATGCCGGCGACCGCGTGAAGATGGAACTGGATGGGCTGGGCACGGTCGAAGCGAAGTTCACATGATCGCAGGGTGGGCGCAAGGCTCATCGCCACCATCTCACGACAGAGGCGATGGGTTCGCGCGCCCATCGCGCACCGCGAAGTTCATTGATCCCGCAATCGGTGAGAGTAATGGCAGAGAGCGTTCCGTCGGTTCTCGAATCCGACGCCAGGGGCGACATCGCCGACATCTATGCCGACATTCGCAAAGTTCTCGGCACCAGCGTCGTCAACCTGATCTGGCGCAACCTCGCGACCATGCCGGGCGCGCTGGAATGGACGTGGTCGACGGTGCGCTCGCTCTATCGCGGCGATGCGCCGCTGCACGCCGAAGCCGTCAGGGCAACGATCGCGCTGCCGGATTGGCCCGGCTTTTCCGCCGACACCTTGCTCGCCGCCGGCGTCGACGAGGCCGAGCAGGCGCTGATTCGCAACGTGCTCGACAGCTATCAGCATACCAACGCGCTGGCGCTGGTCGTTCTGTCGGCGCTGCTGGCGCATTACGAACCGCAGCCGGCCGATGCCGTGACGCCTGCCGGCGCCGCGCCGAAGCCATCCGGCGCCAGATTCCGGAGTTGCCGCCGATGGATGCGCTGGATCCCGAGGTCGCGGCCCTGGTCGAGGAATTGAACACGTTCGGCGAGGACACCGAGCCGCAAGTTGATCGCGAGCATGTACCGGCATCTCGGCGTACTGGCCTCGCATATCTGGCGCTGGTGCGAACCATGCTGGCGCCGCTGCAGCGGCAGGGACGGCTCAACGCGCTCACGCATTCGACCCGCGCGCTCGGGCATGCCCATGGCGCCGTGCTCGCGTCGGCAACTGAAACCGTCAGCGCCGCCGGACACGCTGCAATCCGCGCTCGCATCGCTGCCGCCTGTTCGTCGAACATCCGATCGCGCGCATGACCGGGATCTGCGCGCTGATCCGGCGCGCGACGCCGGCAGTGACGCATCAGCCGTCGGAGCACTTTCCGAGCTCGGATTTATCCCAGAATGCCTTGATCGCAGCGAAGGGCACGGAGAGCGTTCCCGGGCCCCATGAGTCGCAGCAAGACCTCCCAAGCGGTCCTCCTTGATGTTCAACTGCTCCCAGTCATGCTGCAGAATGATGGTCATATCGTCAGGATAATGCTTCGACTTGAGGCCAAGCGACAGCTCACGCCGTCGGCGTGGGTGGAATGTGATATTGACCGGCCGCTGCTCCGAAGCGAGCGGGAGCGCCGTCCGACGATCTTGGAGCGTGCTGCCGGCCTGCTGCAGCTCGGCGAACGCAGGCGAGGCCGGGATGAGGATCGCGAGCAGGAGGAAGCATCGCCGCACAGGGATAGTCGCACCGCCGCCCTTGCGGGGTATCCAGTACGCCTGCGACACCTATCGTGTCCATCACTGCTGTCTCCCGGAGTACCGGATCGCCCGCCTGCGAGCGCGGACGAATGGCAACGGGGCGTGTGTTCGCGTTGCCGCGCGCCTCGCTTCGCCCAGGTCTGTGCATAACCGGTTCCATCAAAAGAAAGAGGCCGCAGGGAATGCCGAGCGTCCGCCGGGCACCGCGCGCGCACTGCGTGCATCGGTTCGCGGGCACACGCTGGTTACGCCAGGAGCATAATGGTTAATCTGAGAACCGGGTCGGGTAGAAGAACGCCTCGCCCGCGTAGCGCCAATAACGGATGCCAGGACCAACCCGATCTTGCGCCGCCCGCAGCCTCGTTAACCAATCGCATCGGGCGGGCATGTGCTGCCGACCGAGCCGGCGGAGGCGTTGAGCGCCGTTCACGTCTGAGCGCCGTTGCGCACTCGGGGCAGACCGTCCTGCGACAAACTTGCACCCGACGCTATTGCGCCACATCGTCCGTGACGATCGCAACATGTCTTTCTTGCAGGATTGGGTGCGGCACGCTTGCGTGTGTTCGTGGCGCACCCGGCTTGCACCAGGGATACAGGAACGTATGCAGGCAGCCGCAATCAATTAGTGGGGCCTGTACCAGACGGGGAAACGACCAAAGATGATGAAATCCATTTCGCTCGCAGCAGCCACTCGCCGGCACCGCCGCGCTCGCGCAGGGCAAATGCGGCTCCTGGCGGAGTCGCGAAGAAGTGACGTCCGCGGCAGGAACGATCCTCGAATGGGAAAATTGTGCAATCGTCTCGCTAGACACGCGGTAACCCTTGTCAGGCTTCGGCGCAATCGTCCCCCCGACAGCGCCGGCGTTTCCGCCTTTGAAGAAGCCTTGCCTTTTTAGCGACCTTGGCGAGGAGACGTCAGACAGCGCCATCTTGACCGCGCGTGGCGCATCGCCCGTCACAGAGCTGATGACATACGCGCTCATCGCCAGCAAAGACGGCGACGCTTATGGCGATAATGATCAAGAAGAATTTTCCCATTGCTCTGGTTCCACGGATCCCAACGCAGTACGCTTGGGAATAGTTCTCTGCCGACAGGCTACACGCATCTGTGTTCATGACCCCGCCATCGAGACGAGGTCCCGGTCAACTAACAGTGAGCCGGCGATGTAGTACTTCACGCTGCGAGTTCTGCAATCGGATCAGGACATGAGGACTAATGCGCAGAGAAAAATGCGTACCGTATTTCTTGCTCTCGCGACGTCCGCATCCATTTTTGCAGCCGGCTTAACGCCGGCGGGAGCGCAGAACTATCCATACTGCATCCAAGGCGATGAATTCCCAGCGGGGCCGGCAGTGTAGCTTCTCAAGCTACGCGCAGTGCCAGGCAACCGCCTCAGGACGGACGGCTTATTGCGAACCCAACCGCTACTTCAATGCAAGGCCCAGTTGGTCGACAGGGGGCGGGTGCGTCATCGCTCACTGCTGACATCGTCGGCGCGGCACGGCAATAGACCACGGCCCCTCCGTCAGGGAGCTGACGGAGGCCGCGTAGAACATCTCCGTCGCGCCTAGGTTCGCAACGAGATGTGGGAGCTCGTGATAAGACTCAGAACGGCAGCAGCACGTCCATCACCTGCTGGCCGTAGCGGGGTTGCTGCACGTCGGTGATCTGGCCGCGGCCGCCATAGGCGATGCGGGCCTGCGCGATCTTCGAGGAATCGATGGTGTTGTCGCTCTGGATGTCCTCGGGGCGGACGATGCCGGCGACGATCAGTTCGCGGATTTCGAAGTTGACGCGGATCTCCTGCTTGCCTTCGACCACGAGATTGCCGTTCGGCAGCACCTGCGTCACCACGGCGGCGACGTTGGTCTGCAACGCTTCCTGGCGGTTGACCGAGCCCTTGCCGTCGCTCGACGACGGTCGAGTCCGTGGTCAGGATGCGGCCGGGCAGGATCTTGTTTGCCTGCGTGATCGTCTGCGGATCCGATGAAATCGGTGATCCCCGAGTCTTCCTTGCTGGTGCGGCTGCGCTGGGTCTCGTTGGCGATGTTGGCCTTGTCGGTGATGTTGACGGTCACCGTCAGGAGATCGCCGATCCGCGCCGCGCGCTGATCCTTGAAGAAGGCGCGGGAGCCGTTCCGCCACAGCGAGTTGGCGTTGTAGGAAGCCTGCTCCGGCTTCGGCATCGGCATCTGCACCGGCTTGTAGCCGGGCTGCGTGGTCGGGTTTTCGATCTCCGTCAGCTTCGGCTTTTCGCCGATCTGGGAGAGACGGTCGATCGAGGAACAACCGCTGGCGAAGGCGGCCAGCGACAGCATGGCGCCGGTGAGAATGATGCGGTTGATACGGGATGACTGACATTTACATTACTCGGCTTTTGGAGCGACTGGCGAACTGACGGTGGCGACGGCAACGGGCGCGGCGTTGTGGCGCGCCGAGCGAGGAGGTGGCGTCGCTGGTCTGCGGCGCGGGCGGGGCGTCGGCGGACCGTAATCGAAACCTGGCCGCGGCCGGTCACGGTGCCGGACACCGTGCGCTTCGACTGCAGGTTCATGACGTTGACGACGTCGCCTTCGGTGCCGTTCTCCAGCGCCTTGCCGCGCATGGTGAGATAGAGTCCGGGCGCCTCGTAGATCAGCGTGACGTTCTGGTCGCGCTGCACCAGATCAGGCTTGGCGAGATCGGCGGTCCGGATCGCCTGGCCGGCGCGGAGCTGGCGGCGGGCCTGCATGCCGACCGCGCGGTCGCGCGCGGCGGCATCCGCGCCGGCTTCCGCCTTCGGGCGGCGCTCGACCACCACGTCGGATGATTTCAAGATCTCATTGCGCTCGACATTGCGTGCCAGCACCGCGGCCTCGACGGTCTCGATCGCCGTGCCGGTGAAACGCAGCTTGGCCGCGGCGGCGCCGTTCTCGTTGGCGATTTCGAAGGTGATGTCGAAGCGGCCGTTGCGGTTGTCGTAGCGCACGATGGCTGCCTGCATGCCGCCGGTGAAGCCGGCGTCCAGCCTGACGTCGCCGGGGTCGCGGTCGAAGGTCAGCGACAGATTGGCGGCGTCGCCGAGGCCGTTGCGGCGCTCCAGCGCGCGGGCGATCTGCAGCTCGATGTCCTTGCCCTCGAGCGTGCGGGCCAGACGCGTCACCGAAATTTCCTTCAGGTCGCGGGTATCGACGCCGATCACTTGATGGGCGCGAAGGGTGTTGAGCACCTGCGCGACCGGCAGCGAGCCCGTGGTGCCCAGATCCGGCGCGCGGTAGATCGCGATCTGCGCGGCGCTGCCGGCATTGTCGATGACGTCGCCGATCCGCACCAGATCGCCCGACACCTGCACGTTGGCGCGCAGCACGGGTGCTGCGATCACGTTGCGGTTCGCGAAGGTTTCCGGGTCTGCGCGACCGCGGTCGCGCTCGATGCGGCGATCAGGGCGGTGGCGAGGAGGAGGGCGCGGGCGATCATGACCAGGTCCTCAGCGGAACATGTTGGAGGTGGATTGCAGCATCTGGTCGGCCGCGCTGACGACCTTGGCGTTCATCTCGTAGGCGCGCTGGGCGGCGATCAGGTCGGAGATTTCGGTCACCACCTCGACATTGGCCTGTTCGAGGTTGCCCTGCTGCATGTCGCCAAAGCCGTCGGTGTTGGCGACGCCGTCCTGCGGCGTGCCGGAGGCCGGCGTGTCCGTGAACAGATTGTCGCCGATCGGGTTGAGGCCGGCCTTGTTGATGAAGCGGGTCAGGCCGATCTGGCCGACCATGGGTCGGCGTGGTCGAGCCGGGCAGCATCACGGTGACCTGGCCCTGCGCGTTGATGGTGATCTGCGAGGAATTTTGCGGGATCGTGATCGTCGGCTGCACCGGATTGCCCTGCGCGGTGACGACGCGGCCCTGCGCGTCCATCATGAACGAGCCGTCGCGGGTATAGGCATAGGTGCCGTCGGGCACCTGGATCTTGAAGAAGCCTTCGCCGCGGATCGCGATGTCGAGGTCGTTGCCGGTCGGCGACAGCGTGCCCTGGCTCATCAGGCGCGGCGTGCCGACGGTCTTGACGCCGCCGCCGATGTCGACGCCGACGGGCAGGATGGTGCCCTGGTCGGAGGCCTGCGCGCCGACGCGGCGCACATGGTCGTAGATCAGGTCCTGAAACGCCGCGCGCTGCTTCTTGTAGCCGGTGGTGCGCATGTTGGCGATGTTGTTGGAGATCACCTGAACGTTGAGTTCCTGTGCCGCCATGCCGGTCGCTGCTGTGTAAAGAGCGCGCATCGATCAATGCCTTACGGTTATGCCGGAACGTCGGCGAGTTTCTCGACTGCGGTTCGGTGCAGGTCGCTGCTGCTGCTGCAGCATCGCCGAGATCTGCGTGTAGGTGCGCGTGATCTCGATCATGCGGCTCATCTCGTGGACGGAATTGACGTTCGACTTCTCGATGAAGCCCTGGCGCACCCGCGAGGTGGTGTCGGGCTGGGCGGCGATGCCCTGGCCGCGCGGAGTAGAGGTTGCCGCCTTCCTTCACGAGCTTCTGCGCGTCGGCGAACGAGACCAGCCGCAGCTTGCCGCGGACCGAGTCGGTGCGGCCGGTGCCCTCGAGCACGGTGACGTTGCCGTCGGCGGCGATGTTGATCGCCTTGTCGGTCGGCTGGAACACGATCGGGCCGGAGGTGCCCAGCACCGGATCGCCGCCTGCGGTCACGAGCTGGCCCTGATTGTTGATCTGCAGGCCGCCGTCGCGGGTGTAGCGCTCGCCGGCGGCCGTCTGCACCACCAGGAAGGCGCTTGCCGTCGATCGCGACGTCGAGCGGGTTCTTGGTCTGCTCGGAGGGGCCGGCTGCGAAATCGTGGAAGGTGGCGCGGTCCTGCACGAAGGAGACGCGGCGGTCGGCGCGCACGAAATTGTCTTCATGCGCGCGGCGAGCGCAGATATTCCTCGAACAGCGACCGGTCGGCCTTGAAGCCGGTCGTGTTGATGTTGGCGACGTTGTTGGCGACGACATCCATCTGCCGTTCCAGCGTCACCTGCCGCGAAAGTCCGACGAGAAGCGTATTCTCCATCGGTGGTTCTCCCCTTGATCGATCCGCAAGCCAGGCTCTCCCAAGCCCGTGGTCCGGATCCGTCGTAAACCGTTCGGGCTCTCCCAAGCCCGCAGGTCACGCCAGTCTACTCAGCGAAAGCCGTGCCAGTCGGGAAAATGCTGATTTTTGAAGGGGTTAGGTGTTTTGTCGGGGCGCGGCGCGGGCGGCAGAAAGGTCTTGTTGACCATGTTTGCCCGGCAGATTTTTCCTAGTTGGGCGCCAATGGAAAGGTTCCGTTAACCATTATTACCCTAGCGTTGCACGTGATAGAGAGCGCGTGTGCGCTGGCGGCTTTTGTTTCGCGTTGTGGGGACTTCGTTACCCAGGCTGGTGGCAACCGCGTTCGTTCCGAGATCGGAAGCGGGCGGGGCAATGGCTGACAACGAGCAGGCGGAAGGCGCAGACGGCGCGAAGCCGCGTCGTCGAAAAGGGCAAGCTCAAGCTGATCATTGCGGTCGGCGGGCTTCGTCGCCATCCTCGGCGCCGGCGCCGGCTGGTTCTTCCTGATGCGCGGCCATGGCGAGGAGAAGCACGCCGAAGCGCCGCCGCCGAAGCCGCCGTCCTTTGTCGAAGTGCCCGGACATGATGGTCAATCTGGTCGGCGCGCCCGGCGAGCGCGTGCAATATCTCCGGGTCAAGGTCGTGCTCGAGATCAAGGAAGAGAAGCAGGTCGAGGCGATCAAGCCGAACCTGCCGCGCGTCACCGACCTGTTCCAGACCTATCTGCGCGAATTGCGGCCCTCCGACCTCAACGGTTCGGCCGGGCTGTTTCGCCTCAAGGAAGAGCTGACCAAGCGGGTCAACAACGCGGTGGCGCCGCAGCAGGTGAGCGCCGTGCTGTTCAAGGAAATCGTCGTTCAGTGACGGGACGGATCTAGCATCATGGCCGGCAACCAAGACCAGATGGACCAGGACGCGATTGCCGCCCAATGGGAGGCGTCGCTCGATTCCGAGGATCCCGCGGCGGCGGCGGAAGAAGCTGCCGCCAATGAACTCTCCGAGAGCATGGCGCTGCAATGGGCGGCCATGGTCGAGGACGGCGGCCGCGAGTTCGGCAACAAGAATTCCGGCGAGCGGGTTCTGTCGCAGGAAGAAATCGACAATCTGCTCGGCTTCACCGTCGGCGACGTCAATCTCGACGACAATTCCGGCATTCGCGCCATCATCGATTCGGCGATGGTGTCCTACGAGCGTCTGCCGATGCTCGAAATCGTGTTCGACCGCCTGGTGCGGCTGATGACCACGTAGCTTGCGCAACTTCACCTCCGACAACGTCGAAGTCTCGCTCGACCGCATCACCTCGGTGCGCTTCGGCGACTACATGAATTCGATCCCGCTGCCGGCCGTGCTCAGCGTGTTCAAGGCCGAGGAGTGGGAAAATTTCGGCCTCGCGACGGTCGATTCCAGCCTGATCTATTCGATCATCGACGTGCTGCTCGGCGGCCGCCGCGGCCAGACCTCGCTGCGCATCGAAGGCCGGCCCTACACCACGATCGAAACCAACCTGGTCAAGCGGCTGGTCGAGGTCGTGCTGGCCGATGCCGAGCAGGCGTTCCGGCCGCTGTCGCCGGTGACGTTCTCGATCGACCGGCTGGAAACCAATCCGCGCTTCGCCGCGATCTCCAGGCCCGCCAACGCCGCGATCCTGGTGCGGCTGCGCATCGACATGGAAGACCGCGGCGGCAATATCGAATTGCTGCTGCCCTATGCGACCATCGAGCCGATCCGCCCGGTGCTGCTCCAGATGTTCATGGGCGAAAAATTCGGCCGCGATCCGATCTGGGAAGGACATTTCGCGACCGAAGTGGCGCAGGCCGAGATTTCGGTCGATGCCGTGCTGTATGAAGCCGACATTCCGCTCAAGCAGCTGATGAAGCTGAAGGTCGGCGATACCCTGCCGCTGGAAATGCGCCCTGAAGCGCTGGTGCAGGTCCGCTGCGGCAACGTTCTTCTGACCGAAGGGCGCATGGGCCGGGTCGGCGACCGCGTCGCCATTCGCGTCACCAAGCAGTTGCGCAAGCCCAATACCACCTTCGCGATGTTCGAGAAGGCCGACGAGCAAACCAAGTTGATGGAGGCACAATGAGTCATTCCCTTGGCATTGTAATCGAGAGTCTGGTGGCGGTGCTGCTGATGCTCACGATCGGCTACTGCATGCTGCTCAACAAGCGGCTGAAGCGGCTGAAGGCGGACGAGCATTCGCTGAAGGCCACGATCGCCGAACTGATCACCGCGACCGAAATCGCCGAGCGGGCGATCGGCGGCCTCAAGCACACCGTGCGCGACGTCAACGAGAATCTCGGCAGCCAGCTTGACCGCGGCGACGCAGATGTCGGGGCATCTGAAGAACATGCTCGCCGAAGGCGACGGCGTCATCCGCCGGCTGTCCAAGATCGCGATCGCGGCGCGGCCCTCGCAGGAGCCGAACCCGCAGCACCGGCAGCACCCAGGTCTCGACCGCCAAGGCGGTTGCCGCGGCGGCTGAAGCATTCTCCGAACGCAGAAGGGCCAGTGGCCTCGCCGCATGAAGTCGTTTCGCGACATCCGCGTCATTCCGGTCGTGCTGGTCGCGATCTTCGGCCTTGCGGTGCTGAAGATCGCCGGGCCTCGTGATCGATGGCGGATACGTGTTCGACTATCAGGTCAGCCAGCCGGCCAAGCGTTCGTGGGCGCAGGATAATCTTGGTTATCCGAGCGGCCGCCAAGGTCGATCCCGCCGACATCACCGGTTCGGTCAAGAAGGAAGAGAAAAGGAAGACGCCGAAGCCGGTCGCGCCCGCCGCCGAAGCGCCGAAGCCCGACGGCGTCGTGGTGTTTCCCGATCAGAACCCGCAATCGGTGTCGCCGTCGGAGCGCGCCATCCTGGAACGGCTGCAGGCGCGGCGCCAGGAACTGGAGCAGCGCGCGCGTGAAATCGAAATTCGCGAGAGCCTGTTGAAATCCGCCGAGAAGCGCATCGAGGGCCGCGTCGAGGAGGCGAAGGCGACCGAGGCGCAAGATCTCGACCGCGACCGGGCCAAAAGGCGGAGCAGGACGCCGCCCGCTTCAAGGGCATCATCACGATGTATGAGGGCATGAAGCCGAAGGACGCCGCCAAGGTGTTCGACCGGCTGGAAATGTCCGTGCTCTACGACATCGCCTCGCAGATCGCGCCGCGCAAGATGTCGGACATTCTGGGCCTGATGCAGCCGGAAGCGGCCGAGCGGCTGACGGTCGAACTGGCCCGCCGCGCCGGCACCGATAAATCCGACGTCCACCGCCGAGCTGCCGAAGATCGAAGGCAAGATCCTGCAGCAAAAGCCCAACTGACGCGGGACGCGCCGGGCACGCCCCGGTAAAGGCGTTGGCGCACGCGCCGGTCAGTACCTGCGCGGTCCCGATCGAAACGAACGAGCGATGCGCTACCGTGAGCGCGCCGCGCTCGTTGGTTTCAAGCGCGATCTTCTGCGCCAGCATGACATCCCCGCGACGAGGTCGCCATCCGGGACGAAGCACCATTTGCAGACGTGGTGGCCCGTGCTGCTGAGTTCCTCGATGTTCGTCTGCGTGCCATGGTGTATCCGATAGCGCGTCCCGGTATCGCTGCCGGTGACGTCGAAATATCGGAATCGCTCGTAGCTGGCGCGCTGCTTCGGCGAGAGCCAGCCCTTCAACAGGGTCAGCGCCCGCGCCTCGGTTTCGAAGCGGAACGATCTGGTGCAGGAACCAGATCGCGCCACGACCAGCGAAAGCGCCGAAAGCAGCAGCGTGCCGAGCAAAGCCAGGGCGAACGAGCATATCGCCAGGACGATCTGCTGGGTCACCGCCGTCAGCCACCAACAAGACGTGGATAAAACAGCGTTTCCTCCGCCGTCGGATCGAAGGAGCGGATAACCCGTTGCTCGCCGGGCCCCGATCGGACCGCTGCCGTAAAGCCTGCGCCGGTCAATTCCCTGAAACGCCGCTCGGCCTTTTCGACCTCCGCGCGATCATGGGTGTCGAATGTATGGCGGGTGTCACCGGTACGATCCATCACGATCTGGGTTGCCATTTCACGCACTCCGAATTGGCTGCCTTGAGGCAGGTTTGGCAGACCCGGGAGCATTGGTTGATTGACTGCCGGCCCTGCATCCCGGGTCCATTATTTCCCTAAGACGGGATGGCTGATCTTGGTTCCAACCGTCGTGAGATTATTGATGCCAGATCAAAGCGCGGGGCGGCGCTGTGGCAATAGCCGCAGCCCGCGAGCCTGCGGCGTGCCGCGATGATCACGAAAGGGACCGGATTCTGACCCATCCTGCGACGTGTGAAGCTTCGTCCGGGCGCCAGGCCGCCCCTCAGCGAAATCAATGAGTTGACGTTAACAAAACCTTAAGTCGGCCAATCCAAGATTCAAATCCGCAGGCGAGCGCGCTTCGCCGCAGAACTCATTGAGGCCGCGAGATTTCCTGGATGGGGCAAAGGGCTGCCGCTGGAACTGGGTCGCAGGGCCGCGCTTTGGCGCGGGCGGCCCGGCTGTGCCTCGGCCGGCCGCTTGCCTTTGTCCTGCTGCTCGCCGGCCTACGCTGTTTCGCAGCCCTGCCGGGCCGACGATCCGGTCGGGGTGAGGCGACGTTTACGGCCGGAGGCGGATTCGCGCGGCTGGTGTTGAAGCTGGCCGAGGACGTCGAGATCCGAGGTTTCGACCGCGGGCTCGATCATCATCATCCACTTCAAGCGCCCGGTGGATATTCCCGTCGACAAATTGTCGGACGCCGTGCCCGACTATGTCGGCTCGGCGCGGCGCGACCCCGACGGCATCGGCGATCCGGCTGTCGCTGGCGCGGCGGGCAACCGTCAACACCATGACGGCGGGCGAGCGGATCTTCGTCGACTTCCTGCCCGATAGCTGGACCGGTCCGCCGCCCGCGCTTCCTGCCGGCGGTCGTTCGCGAACTGGCGGAGCGGGCGCGCGCCGCCGAGCGCGCGCTTCGCGCGCAGCTGCGCGGTCAACGCCGCGAAGAAGAAGCCGCCGGTGCGCGTCCGCGCCTCGGTGCAGCCGACCTTCGTCCGCTTCGTGTTCGAGATGCCCGACGGCGTCGACGTCTCGTCGGTGCTGAACGACCAGAAGCTGACGCTGCTGTTCAACAGCGTGCTCAGCTTTCGACCTGGCGGACGCCAAGGTGGCGGCGCCGCCGAACATCGCCTCGATCAACCAGCGGGCCGACGCCGATATCTTCCGCGGTCGACATCGTGCTGATCGGCGAGGTCGACGTGCATTCCTTCCGCGAGGAAAAGAACTACGTCATCGACGTCGCCTTCCAGCAGGCGGAAAGCCAGCTGCCGAGCGCAACGCGCCAAGCCGGCCGTACTGCCAGCCGGGCCCGGCTCGCGGCTGTCGCGCGACAAGGCCCTGAAGGAACTCGCCGCCGCAGCAGCCGGCGGAGATCCCGCCCGTTACCTCGGAGACGATTGCCGAGCAGGCCAGGATCGAGATCAAGCCCGCTCAGGCGATCGAAGCGCCGGGTCGTGGCCGAGCGACGCAACGCCTGCCGTCGAAAAGGCGCACGCCGGCCGAGGACGACAGCGCCCGCGGCCGAGAAGATGACGGCCGCTGCGGAAAAATATCGCCGCCGCGGAAGCCGCGAAAGCAGTGCAGCCTGCCGAACAGATCCAGGCTGCCGCTGCGGAAGCGCCCAAGGCCGCTAGCGCACGGCCGGCCCGCGCGGAGCGGCCGAAGGCGACTGCGCCGGCGGCATCGCAGTCCGCCGCCGGAAAGCCGCGCCAGGACGACAAGGCCGCCACCGTCGAGGCGAGGCGCGACAGCGACGGCCTGCGCGTGACGTTCTCCTTTGCCACGCCGACCCCGGCTGCGCTGTTCCGCCGCGCCGATACGGTGTGGCTGGTGTTCGATCCATGCAAGCCGATCGATGTCGAGCCGATCCGCGGCAAGGGCGGGCGCCGTCATCGGCGATGTCAGCCTGCTGCCGCTGGAGAAGGGCCAGGCGATCCGCATCCGCCTCAACCGCCCGCAGATGCCTTCGCTCGAAGGCGACGGCCGCGCCGACGGCACCGACTGGACGCTGACCTTTGCCGACCGCGGCGCAGACGCCGCCGCTGCCGCTGATGGTGGTGCGCAACATCACCGATCCCGCGCTCGCCAATGTCACCGTGCCGCTCGCCAATCCCGGCGCGATGCACCGGCTGGTCGATCCCGACGCCGGCGATACGCTGCTGGTCGTCACCGCGCCGCCGCCGACCCGCGGCCTCATCAAGCGGCAGGATTTCGTCGAACTGTCGCTGCTGGAATCCGATCCACGGCGTGGTCGGTGCATCCGAACTCCGACGACGTCAAAGCCGAGGTCGGCGCCGACAAGGTGATGCTCGGACGGCCCGGCGGCTTGACGCTGTCGTCCGCCGACGTCGCCGCCGAACGCGCCACCGCGGCGGTGCGGCCGCTGTTCGACGCCGACGAATGGCGCAAGAACCAGGAAGAGAAATTTCTCGCGCGCGCTGGATGCGCTGATCGCAGCCGACGCGCCGCCGCGCGGCCCGAGCAGCAGGCGCAGGCCCGGCTCGAGCTTGCCAATTTCTACATGTCGCGCGGCATGTATCAGGAAGCGCAGGGCGGTCACCAACCTCATCCTGTCCGACACCAAGCACGGGCAACGAGGATGCCGCCGTGCTGATGGTGCATGCGGTCGCCAGCATCCTGATCGGCCAGTCCCGAGCGGGCGCTGAAGGATCTCGCAAATCCCGCGATCGGCAACGGCTACGATTCGCAGTTGTGGAAGGGCGCTCGCGCTTCGCGCGTCAGGGCAAATGGGCGGATGCGCGCGAGAAAGTTCAAGAACGCCGAATTCTCGATCGCCGCGCTGCCGCTCGAACTGCAGCGCATCGTGACGATGGATGCGATGCGGGCCTCGCTCGAGGTGAAGGATTATGCCGGCGCCGCGCGGCGGCGCAGCGAACTCGACGTCATCGGCATTCCCAGCGAGATGAAGCCCGCGATCGCGGTGCTGCGCGGCCGGCTCGCCGAAGCGCTCGGGCACGACAAGGACGCGCTCGACGCCTACCGTTATCGCGGCGCAGTCCGCGCGACCGGCAGGCGTCGGCGGAAGCGAAGCTGCTCGAGGTCATGCTGCGGCAGAAGCGCGGCGAAATCAGCCAGGCCGAAGTGCTGCGCGAGCTGGAGACGCTGTCGGTGACCTGGCGCGGCGACGGCGATCGAGGTGAGGACGCTGAACAAGCTGGCGCAGATCTACTCCGACACCGCCCGCTACGCCGAGCTCGCTCGCGGCGGCCACGGACCGCGACGCAGGCTGCAGCCCAATTCCGAACTGTCGCGGCAGGGCCAGGATGCGGCGGCGGCGCTGTTCGCGCAGCTCTATCCTCGGCCCGAAGGGCGACGACATGCAGCCGGTCGACGCGCTCGGCATGTTCTACGAGTTTCGCGAACTGACGCCGATCGGCCGGCGCGGCGACGAAATGATCCGCCGCCTCGCGGACCGGCTGGTCGCGGTCGACCTGCTCGACCAGGCCGCCGAACTGCTGCAGTACCAGGTCGACAAGCGGCTGGAGGGCGCGGCGCGCGCGCAGGTCGCCGCGCGCCTCGCCATGGTCTATCTGACCAACCGCAAGCCGGACCGCGCCATCGCGCGCGCTGCGCTCGACCCGCATCGCCGATCTCTCCGGCGAATTGCGGCAGCAGCGGCTGCTGCTGGAGGCGCGCGCGCAGAGCGACATCGGCCGCCACGATCTCGCGCTCGACATCATCTCCAACATCACCGGCCGCGAGGCGATCCGGCTGCGCTCCGACATCTACTGGGCGTCGCGGCAGTGGCGCGAGGCTTCCGAGCAGATCGAGCTGTACTACGCGCGACCGCTGGCGCGACTTCAAACCGCTGAACGCGGCCGAGAAGAGCGACGTGATCCGCGCCGTGGTCGGCTATGCGCTGGCCGAGGACGCGATCGGGCTGGCGCGCTTCCGCGAGAAATACGCGCCGCTGATGACGCGGCGAGGCCGACCGGCTGGCGTTCGATACCGCGAGCCAGCCCGGCCGCCTCCAACAGCGCCGAATTCGCCCTGATCGCCAAGATGGCCGCCAGCGTCGACACGCTCGATGGCTTCATCCGCGAAATGAAGATCCGCTTCCCGGATGCCACCGCCCGCGCGCCGCTGTCGCCGGAAATGTCCAGGGCCGAGCCGGTCCATACCGGCGCTCTGCCCGCAATATCAGGCATCAGGCGGATCGAGCTGAAGAAGCCGGCGAAGTAGCGGATTCGGCCGCAGGTTCGGCCAATTTTTGACCAGTTGACGCATTAGGAAGGATGTCAGCGTTTCACCTGGCGCTCTTTGCAATCGTCTCTAAGCTAACCGTCCGATGCCGCTGACCCGGGACCGAATTTTAGGACACGACAACGAGCGCCTCGCGTTCAGGTTCACCATGCTGAACCACGGCGAGACGGTCGAGTGCCAGATCAGCGATGCCGCGATGGATGAGCTGGCCGAGCACCAGAGGAACGGAAAGCATGGCCAGGGCAGGCGCAATTCCTGGCGTTGCGGGATGCCGTCAGAAGGCATTGCATCCGCGATATGTTCTGACCGGGTGCCTGTCGTCAAAGGCCGCGTCATCAGGATATTCAACAAGCATATTCAGAAGCCACCATCATCGCTGGCCGGCCCGATCGCGACCGGCTCGGAGCTGGACACGGATAACACCGTTTCGCTGCGGGTCATTGCCGAAACGAGGCCGGCAAGCGCGGCGCAATAACGCGCCGCGCTGCGATCGCTCGAAGCGGCCGCATGGCAGCCGCCGCGTCCGCTGAGATGCCGCGTCGCTCCGTCACCCCTCGACAGATGCGTCGTCAAAGCGGCAACCTGCACGCAAACAACCTGCCGGAGGACACCGTCACGATGAGCAAGCCCGCCAAAACCGAAGCCGAACTCATCGACATGGCGCGAGCCGAAGTGAAGGTTCACGTCGATTGCCCCGACGGCATCGTCATCTCGGTGATCCCTGACGGCGATAGCTGGGAATTCCGCGCCAAGGCCGACGACGCCACGATCGCCAAACCGGGTTATCCCGAATGCGTCGCCATGCTGGTCCAGATCGGCGACCACCTCAGCAAGCAGTATGATTTCAAGGGGTGAGGGGCGAGTGCGCGTGCGGCTCGGCTTGACCGCCCAAAACGTCTTCACACCGTGAAAATTCGTCCCGGGTTCAAAATGTTCTTCGGGTCGAGCGCGCGCTTGAGCGTGCGCATGGTTTCGATTTCCTCCTCGGTCCGGCTCATTTTCAGGTAGGGCCGCCTCGAGATGCCGATACCGTGTTCGGCCGAGATCGAGCCGCCGAATTCGCCCGTGAGGTCGTAGACCAGCTTCTCGAACTCGTCGTGCTTGTCAGGCGTATGTTCGTGATACACGCTGGGATGCAAATTGCCGTCGCCGACGTGTCCCATCACGATCGTGAAGGCTTGCGGATCGATCGCTTTGACGCGGGCATCGAGCGTATCCGCATATTCCTCCATCCTGTCGATGGCCACACTGACATCGAAGCCCATCCGTGCCGGCGTAATGGAAAGCTGCGACCGAGTTCGACGCTGGAATCGCGGATGCGCCAGATCGCGGCCGCGGACGCGTTCGAGCTCGAGAGCGTGGCGTCGAGGATCAAATTATCGCCCATCGCCGTCTCCAGCAGTTTCTCGAGGCCGTCACGGATCCGTTCAGCGTCGCTTCCGGAGGCTTCCAGCAGCACATAGAAGGGATGATGGGTCGGCAGTGGGCCAACCACACCCTTCACGCGCTCGACGGTCAGGCGGTAGTAGGCGTTCCACATCACCTCGAACGCGGTCAGATTCGCCGCCGAGTGATTTGTCGCGCCAGCTTCAGGAAAGTCATGACCTGCCCGAACGAGGGCAGGGCGCACAGCGCCACCTGCCGCCCGCCGGCGCTGGAAAGACGCGCAGCGCCGCGCGCGTCACGACGCCGAGGATGCCTTCGCTGCCGATGAAAAGCTGCTTCAGGTCGATGCCGGTGTTGTTCTTGATGTATTTGCGCAGGCCCTTGAGCACGGTGCCGTCGGCGGTGACGACTTCGAGGCCGAGGATCAGGTCGCGCATCATGCCGTAACGGATGACGCGGTTGCCGCCGGCATTGGTCGAGATGTTGCCGCCGATGGTGCAGCTGCCGCGCGAGCCGAGGTCGAGCGGAAACATCAGGCCGTCCTGCTCGACCCGCTCCTGGAGCTTTGCAGCAGCGGCGTGCCGGCCTGCACGATGGCGACGCCGGCGGAGGCATCGACCTCTTCAACGCTGTTCATGCGCTCCATCGACAGCACGATTTCGTTCGCATTCGGCAAGCGCGCCGCGCACCAGCCCGGTCATGCCGCCCTGCGTCGTAACGGGGACACCTTCGCGGTGACAGAGCCGCAGCAAGCGCGGAGACATCCTCCGTCGTTCTCGGGCGGACGACCGCGCGCGGTTTCGGCGCCGGATTGCCGGCGGGATCGTGATGATAGCGCGCGTCGATGTCGCCGCCTGATAGCACCGATGCCCTTGTCGAGCGCGTTGCGCAGTTCGTCAATGAAACCTCTCGGACATGCCCCTGCCTCTTCTTTATGAGAAGTTTGGCCGAAGCTCTTACATGCGGCATGGCCAGGAAGAAACCGGCCGGCCGCAATCGCGGCGTTTTCCGAACGGGAAAGGCGAGCTCTAAAGCGGCCATCCCTCGGGCCGGTGCTGTGCGGGCGATCAGTGCGGCTGTCGCCGGGAGATACTGTGCGGGGTCTTCTTGATGCGCGACTTCGGCATCGGCGGCGTAGCGGTGGGGCTGATGGTGGGACTGTCCTGCCGCTCGGGCTCGATCGAAGTGATCTGGTTGCAGGCGTCGCACTTGTAAACGTAGACGAGGGGCGCAGTCCGATCCGGGGCAGTTTTCCGATCCTGGGCCGTACCTAGCGCCGCAGATCTCGCAGCGTGGCGGCAGACCGGTTTCTGAAGGCTGGACGGGCATATCAAACTATCGCTCAAGCAACATACGAAACGACTCAATTCCAGCGATGGTGGCCGCCGATTGCATCGTAATCGTGGACAGAAAGTCCGTAAGACTACGAGGTGGTGCCGCTCATTCGCCGCAAGCATCCATTTTTTGCCACTAAATCGATCCCTGCCCGGGCATCCAAGCAACACACTGTACGGTGCAAACTCACAACGCCAGCGCGTGATCACACGGAATTCCACCGGATCAGACCCGGCCGAATTCCAATTTTGTAAGGCGTGCAGATATGTCTTCCAACAACGGTCACGACCCATCGATGCAAGCGGCGCTGGCGCTCGTGGAGGCTGCGGTGTCCCGTCCATCGCCCGCCAACAGATCTCAATATTGACCGGGAAGGGCCGGCGAAACGCGCCGTGAAACTCCAGGGCGCTGCAGCAACGCTTCCAGAAACTGAACGAGTATTGCGACGAGACAGTTGCTGAAATTCGCGCTTCGCTGGAGCAGGCGCCGCCGCGCTAGTCCGCAAGAAACCGGTGCCGGATTTTCCGGGAATGAAATTTGCGGCAGGATCAACGTAAGCCGGCCGGGATTACATACTGTGCATTCCGTACCGAGCGGCTCTATCTGGAAGAGCAGTTTCGGTTACGAGGCCCGGACTCCCAAGCAAGATGACGCTTCGAAGAAACGTCATCTTGCTCAGGACACTCCGGGCTTCGCTCTTCTCTTGGCGAAGCGGCACATACGAGATTGGATGTCGCTTCGGCAATGTCTCACTTCTTGTCGATCTTCGTGACCGCGTCCGCCTTGTCGATCTTCGTGATGGTCTTGGTCCCCGCCGCTTCGCTCACGGCGAAGGTGACCCTGTCGCCGGCGTGCAGGACGTTCAGCCGCGCGCCGTCCTGGATCTTGAATTCTTCGGTCGCGGCGCCGGCGTTCGCCCCGGTGGTGCCATCAGGCATATCCTTGATCGAGATGGTGCCGCTGATCCGATCTTATTCTGGTCACCGTCCCGGTCCGCATTTGCTGGGCAAGCGCCGACGTGCCGGCGATGCTGAGGGCCGCGGTGGCCGCCATAATCATCCCTGCGATTTTCATGGAATACTCCCGGACTGTAGGGCGTCTGCGATAAGCCTGGATTGCGGCAATAGTTCCACGCCGGCGCAGGGTGCGGAAATTTCTTCCCCACCCTTCAAAGGGGGAGGCCTGCGAATCGGACCGGCTTCAACCGGGACGCATTGCGGTTGGAACGAATCCCGTCAGGCCGCGCCGGCCTCGGGCTGGAGTTCGGTTTCCGTCACCGTCCGGTTACGGCCGAGCCTCTTGGCTTGATAAAGCCCGCGGTCGCAGCGCTCGATCATGGCGTCCGCCGATCTCGGCGAGACGGAATTGCGCCACCCCGATCGAAACCGTGATGCTGCCGATTTCCTTGCCCGTCGCACGACGGGTCAGACGTCGCTTCGGCGATGCGGCGGCGAATGCGCTCGGCGACGGTCGTGCAGGCCTCGAAGATCCGCTCCCGGAAGCACCGCGATCATTCCTCGCCGCCGTAGCGGGCTGCGAGATCGACTTCGCGAACACCTTCCTGCAGGACCTTTGCGACCAGCCGAAGCACCTGGTCGCCGACCTGATGGCCGTAATCGTCGTTGAATTTCTTGAAATGATCGATGTCGATCAGGAAGACGCTGAGCGCCTCGTCCTTTTCCATCGCCGCGATCTGGGAGAGGCGGAGGAATTCATCCATCGAGTGCCGGTTGGCGAGCCCGGTCAGCGCATCGGTGTTGGAGCGTTGCTCGGCCGCCTTCAGCGAGTCGCGGATGCTGTCCAGTTCCTCCGAGGTGGCGGCGAAATTTGCCTCCAGCGTTGAGGCTCGCGACGTTGCCTTTGACAATTCATCAACCAGTTTCGCAATGATCGTCCGGGGATCGCTGGTTCCGGCGGCTTCGGACGACACTTCGCCGAGCGCCTTGATGTGGGTCTGGTTGTCGGTGACGGCGGTGTTCAGGAATTGCTGGGCGGTGGCGATCAGGCCGCTCAATTGATCGGGAAGGTCGCCGAGCGGGTCGCGTCCGGAGTGCGGCGTCACATAGGTAATGTAGAGCTCGTGGTTGATCGCCGGGTCGAATTTGCGCTTGCCGGCGATCAGGATGTCGATGGTCTTTCGCAGCGCCAGCGAATTGCCCATGCGAATATTCGAACCAGACCGCAAAATTGGTCGGGGTGGCGGGCACCGATTGCTGCGCCATCAACCGCATAGCCCGGTCGGCAATCGTCGTGGCGTATTCGGCGTCCATATCGCCGATCGGCTGGCCTGCCATCGTTTAACCCGGTGATGCGATTGCTACGAAAATTCGGTTCCCTGGCATCCATTGTGCACGAAGGAACTAATCTGACCTTAAATTCGCTCGGAAACTCCGCGGCAAATAGGTAACTAATATTGACCTATTTGGTCCATGGAGCCTGCGGGAACCGGCCGCTAACTGCCGCCGTAGCTCTGCACCAGGCTGCCCGCCACCAGCGACCAGCCGTCGACCAGCACGAAGAAGATCAGCTTGAACGGCAGCGACACCACGACCGGCGGCAGCATCATCATGCCCATCGACATCAGGCACCGATGCGACCACGAGGTCGATGATCAGGAAGGGCAGGAACAGCAGGAAGCCGATCTCGAAGGCGCGCTTCAGTTCGGAGATCATGAAGGCCGGGACCAGGATCCGCAGCGACAGGTCCTCCGGCGTCGCCGGCGGCGGCCTCGCCCGAGAGGTCGACGAACAGCTTCAGGTCCTTCTCGCGAACGTTCTTCTGCATGAAGCCGCGCAGCGGCACCGGAAGCCTTCTGCAGCGCTTCCTCGACGCCGATCTGGTTGGCGACCAGGGGCTTGATGCCGTCGTCATAGGACTTCTGCAGGACCGGGCCCATCACGAACGCGGTCAGGAACATCGCAAGCGCAATGATCACCGAGTTGGGCGGCGCGGTCGCGGTGCCGAGCGCGGTGCGCAGCAGCGACAGCACGACGACGATGCGCGTGAACGACGTCATCATGATCAGGATCGACGGCGCGATCGACAGCACCGTCAGCAGCGCGATCAACTGGATCGCGCGCTCGGTGACGCCGCCGCCGCCCTGGCCGAGATTGATGCTGATGTCCTGCGCCAGCGCCGGATCGGCGAGCGATCCGGCGGCTATCAGATTAAGAAAAATAAAACTCTACGCGGAGATGTCGCCGGCCTCACGAAGGGTTCTTCGGACGGCCCAGCAAGGACGCCATCTCGTCTTCGAGATTCTCAAAGCCGCTCTTCTGCGGAGCGGCGGCGGGAACGGACGGCTCGCTGCGGGCGGGACGGGCGGGCGGCGTTTCCGGCGCCACCGGCGGCGCGACCGGTCTCGGCCGGCCGGCGCAGCGCGGCTTCCAGCCGCTGCGCCATTTCGGCGAGATCTCTGGTCGGCGCTCGACGGCGCGGGAGCTGCCGGAGGCGGGCGGAGGCGGCGGCGGCGGCGGCGCGTCGGCGCGCGCGCTCGGCGTCGCGCGAACCGGCGGCAGCGCTCACGGACAGGCTAGCGCCTCACGGATTGGCGGTGCCTCGCGGGCAGGCAGTGCCTCGCGCACTGGCGGCGCTTCAGGCCGCGGCTCGCGGCAACTCGCGCTGCGGCCGCGGCATCAGCGGCTCGCTGCGGGCAGGCGCGGCGGGGCCGGTTCGGGGCGATCGCTGAGCGATTCCGGCGCAAAGCCCGTCAGCGGATCGCCGCGACGTTCCGGCATCGGCGGCGGCGCAGGGCGGCGGACTTCGTCGGCGAAGGAGGGCCGTGCGGGCGCGGCGGCGGCTCGGGCATTTGCGGTTCGGCAGATGATCGAATGCGTCGGTCGATCGCGCATCGGATCTTGCCGCCCTGCGGCCTCGTCGCTCCAGGCGGCATCGGGCAGCGGCGCGATCCGGCGGCGGCTGCTCGCCGACCGCGCGGGCCGCGGCGCCATCTGATCGCGGCCGGGCATCGCGCGCACGATATTGGGTTCGACCACGATGTCGCTCGGGCCGCCGATCATCAGGAGATGCTCGACATTGTCGCGCCGTACCAGCACCAGGCGCCGGCGGCCGTCCACGGCGGCGGCGTCGATCACGGCCAGCCGCGGCATCCGTCCGCGCTGGGTGTTGGCGCCGAGGCGGTTGTTGGCGAAACGGCGAACCAGCCATGCGGCCACGCCGATCAGCGCCAGAACGGCGATGAATGCGAAGAGGAATGTCAGTGTCTGCATTCTTTAGTCCCCGGCCACGGGCCGTTCTCTCGATGCTGGCTTCGACGAGTGCGGTCTTAGGTCTTGCTGTCCGAGCATGTTCCTCGGGAACACGGTTCCCGCCATCCTGACCATGCTCCGAAGCGATCCGCAGACGGCGAATCACGCCCGAGATCAGCCTTATTCCTTAATTCCCCGCGGCGAACGCCGCCGTCCGGTTAATTAATAGACCAAGAATCGCTTGAGCCAAAACGACTTCTGAGCGCCCCAAGCCGCGTCGGGCTGGTGCTGGTTAACGCAGCTTTCGTGGCGAAAATGCGCTCGTTTTGTCGCCTGTCAGCGGGTATCGGCCGATGTCGCGCGGCGCTCAAGCGCGATTTTAACCAGCCGTTAACCATACACCGGGCAAATTCTGCCTACCTCGCGGCGTCTGCCCAGAGGTTAACGGGAGCCGCTCGCGATGGCCATCAACGATCTTCCGATCCTGTCGGCGCTGCGCACCAAGATGCAGTGGCACCAGGAACGCCAGCGCGTGCTCGCCGAAAACATCTCCAACGCCAACACCCCGAATTTCAGGCCGAGCGACCTGGTCGAGCCGAAATTCGACAACAAGGGCGCGAACGTCGGCGGCGCGATGGGCTCGCTGGCGATGATGCGCACCAGCGTCGACCCATATCGCGCGTCTCCGGCGGCGCGACAGAGCTTTCAGGGAGACGGCGGCAAGAAGCGGCTTCCAGACCAAGCCGGCCGGCAATGCGGTCAATCTGGAAGACCAGATGCTGAAGGTTTCCGGCCAACCAGATGGATTACGCGGCGGCGACCTCGCTCTACAGCCGCAGCCTCGGACTGCTCAAAACCGCCATCGGAAAACGCTGACGCCGCGGGTAAGGGAGCCGGATCATGGCAGATGATGGAAGCGATTTCGCCCGCTCGATGAGCATCGCGACGTCCGGCCTGCGCGCGCAGGCAGGGCGGATGCGGGTGATCTCGGAAAACATCGCGAATGCGGATCTCCACCGCGCCGACCGCCGGCGGCAATCCCGTATCGCCGCAAGGTGCCGACATTCTCGTCCGCGCTCGACCGCACGCTGGACGCCAGGGTGGTGACGCTCGGCAAGGTCCGGACCGACCAGTCGGCGTTTCCGCGTCAAGCACGAGCCGAGCAATCCGGCGGCGGATGCCGCCGGCAACGTCAAATATCCGAACGTCAATCCGCTGGTCGAAATGACCGACATGCGCGAGGCGCAGCGGTCCTATGAGGCCAACCTCAACATCATCAGCGCCACGCGCCGCATGATCCAACGCACGCTCGACATCCTCAAGGCCTGAACAGGAACCATAGAAAATGGCTTCACCGACCGTTGCAGCAAATGCCTACGCCGCGCTTTCGCGCATCATGGAATCCGGCGGCGCCGAGAAGGGCGGCCAGTCCGCCGGCGGCCCGTCCTTCGGCGCGTTGCTCAAGGACGCGGTGGGCAGCGTGCTGGATGCCGGCAAGAAATCCGACGCCCAGACCATGGCGATGAGTTCGGGCAAGGCCAACGTCATGGACGTGGTGACGGCGGTCGCCGAGACCGACGTCGCGGTTTCGACGCTGGTATCGGTGCGCGACCGGGTGATCCAGTCCTACGAAGACATCATGAAGATGCCGATCTGATTTGGTCGTCATTCCTGGAGCGAGCCGGCGCAGTCCGGCGTCTCGAAGGATGGCACATGGGCCTCATGGCTTCGAGCATCGCTCGCGATGCGCGCTGCTCACCATGAGCGAGACGAGAAAAGGAAATCGACAATGACCGGTGCTGAAACCCTCGACGTGGCGCGCGATGCGATCTGGACCATCGTGGTGGTGTCGTCGCCCCTGATGGTGATCGGCCTCGTGGTCGGCGTCGTGGTGTCGCTGTTCCAGGCGCTGACCCAGATCCAGGAGCAGACGCTGATCTTCGTGCCGAAGATTCTCGCGATCTTCGTCACGCTGTTGCTGGCGTTGCCGTTCATGGCGGATCTCGCTGCACGGTCACATGATGCGGATATCGTCGCGAATCATAGGCGGTTGATGCATTGTGAATGAATGCGCGTCGACATATCCCTGCTGCCGGCCCTTGCCGCCACCTTCATGCTGGTGTTTGCCCGCGTGGGCGCCATGGTGATGCTGATGCCGGGGTTTGGCGAGAGCAACATCCCGGTGCGCATCAAGCTCGCGATCGCGCTGCTCCTGACGCTGATCATCCTGCCGCTGCACCGCGCCGCCTATCAGGTCGACCTGACCTCGATGAGCTCGCTGGGCGTGCTGATGGTGCACGAGATCGTCATCGGCATCGTGCTCGGCGCCACCGCGCGCGTCACGCTGTCGGCGCTGGCGGTCGCGGGCTCGGTGATCGCCCAGCAGCTCGGCCTCGGCTTCGTCACCGCCGTCGATCCGACCCAGGGCCAACAGGGCCTGCTGATCGGCAACTTCCTCACCATCCTGGGCGTGACGCTGCTGTTCGCCACCGACAGCCATCATCTGGTCATCGCGGCGCTGAACGAGAGCTACCGGATCTTCTCGCCGGGCGAATTGATGCCGAGCGGCGACGTCGCGGCGCTCGCCACGCGCGCGTTCGCCGCGGCCTTCAAGATCGGCATGCAGCTTTCGGCGCCGTTCCTGGTGTTCGGCCTCGTCTTCAATATCGGCCTTGGCGTGCTGGCGCGGCTGATGCCGGCGATGCAGGTCTATTTCGTCGGCGTGCCGCTGTCGATCATGGTCGGCTTTCTGATCTTCGCCTTCGTCCTCACCGGAATGATGGCGAACCTATCTCAACTACTTCATCGGCGTGATGCACGAGCTGACGCCGCTGAAATAGAGCATGATCCGGACAGAGCGGGTACCGGTTTTTCTCGCGACAAACGCGGAACGCGTTTGCGCGGAGATCATGCTCAGACAAAATGCTAGGACGCCGCGATGGCCGACGATACCGACGACAAAACAGAAGACCCTACGCAAAAGCGTCTCGACGATGCGCATGCAAAGGGGGACGTCGCCAAGAGCCAGGAGGTCAACACCTGGTTCATCATCGCGGGCGCCACGCTGGTGTTGTCGACCTTCTCGGGATCGATCGGCGGCGGCATCCTGACGCCGCTGCGCAACCTGATCGCCAATGCGGGCCAGCTTCGCGCCGACGGCGCGGCGCTGCTCGCGCTCGGCAACACGCTCGGCTATGCCGTGCTCGGCGCCATCGGCGTGCCGCTGCTTGATGCTGATGCTCGCCGCGATCGCCGGCAACATGATCCAGCACCGGCTGGTGTGGTCGTCGGAATCGCTGACACCGAAATTCAGCAAGGTATCGCCCGGCGCCGGACTGAAGCGCATCTTCGGCAAGCAGGCGGTGGCGAATTTCGCCAAGGGCCTGTTCAAGCTGATCGCGCTCGGCGCCGTCATGATGGCGGTGCTGTGGCCGGAGCGCGCATCGCCTGGAATCGTTCCTGATGTTCGATCCTTCGGCGATCCTCGGCGTGACCACCAACCTGACGCTGCATCTGATGGGCGCGGTGGTGGCGATGCTGGCCGCGGTCGCGATCGCCGACTACTTCTTCCAGTACCGGCAATGGTACGAGCGGCAGAAGATGTCGCTGCAGGAGATCAAGGACGAGTTCAAGCAGTCCGAAGGCGACCCCCACATCAAGGGCAGGATCCGGCAGTTGCGCCAGCAGCGGATGAAGAAGCGCATGATGGCCGCGGTTCCCAAGGCCAGCGTGATCATCACCAACCCGACCCACTATTCGGTGGCGCTGTCCTACGATCGCGGCATGTCGGCGCCGGTCTGCGTCGCCAAGGGTGTCGACAACATCGCGCTTCAAGATCCGGGAAATCGCCAGGAAGCACGACATTCCGATCGTGGAGAACGTGCCGCTGGCGCGCGCGCTCTATGCCACCGTCGATATCGACGAGGAGATTCCGGTCGAGCACTATCATGCGGTCGCCGAGATCATCGGCTACGTCATGGGTCTGAAGCGCGGGCTTGCCGGCCGGAGAACGTGACAGGAACGCGCTGGAAATCGCCTTGAAATGCCTTCAATCTGTCAAATAGCCGCCTGATGGACTTGCGCTTGCGGGTCCGATTCAGGCACTCAGGAGGGTGCGCCAGCCGAACGCGGGGTTACCCGCGGCCGGCCGATCTGACCGGCGCGTGATTTCCTCGCCGAAGGGCAACGCCGCTTCATATGACCGCCGAAACTGACAGCCATCCGCCGACCGAGCCGTTCGCGGCCCACGAACCGGCGCGGCGGGGCGGTAGCATCGTGCTGGTGCTGCTGGTGGCTGCCGGCATCGTCGCGGTGGCGGTGGCGCTGATGACCATCGGCCGCGCCCAGGCCCAGCCCTATATCCTCGGCGTGCTGGCGCTGCTCGCCATGGTCGGCCTGTTCAACCTGTTCGCCTTTGCCGCCGGCATCATCCGCTTCACCGACCGCGCCGCCGACGACCCCGTGATGGGCCGCATCGCCGATCACGCCCATGACGGGCTTGGCGGTGACCGACCCGAAGGGCCATGTCGTCTATTCGAACGCCGCCTATCTGGCGCTGACGGGCGCCGCGAGCCGCGCAGGACGTGCGCCCGGTCGAACGCGTCTTCATCGGCAATCCCGGACGTCTCCGAAGCCGTGTTCCGCCTGCTCAAGGCCGCCCGCGAAGGCAAGCGGCAGCAGGAGGAGGTCCGCATCGCCGGGCTCCGACGGCGCGCAGGGCCGCTGGTTGCGGATGCGGGTTCGTCCGCTCGGCCAGAGCAAGCGCGAAGCGAAATACGCGGTGTGGTCGATCGCCGACATCACGCGGGACCGCGAGCGCCAGGAGGACGTGTTCCAGGAGCTGCAGCACGCGATCGAATATCTCGACCACGCGCCATGCGGCTTCTTCTCGGTCAATCCGGCCGGCGACGTCATCTATGTCAACGCCACGCTGGCGAACTGGCTCGATTACGACCTTGCCGAGATCGGTTCGGGCGGGCTGAAGCTCACCGACATCGTCTCCGGCGACGGCGCGGCGCTGTTGACCTCGATCGTGGCGGTGCCGGGCGAGGTCAAGACCGAAGTGTTCGACATCGACCTGCGCATGCGCGGCGGCAAGACCATGCCGGTGCGGCTCTATCACAAGCTCGCCTTCGGCGCCGACGGCTCGCCGGGTTCGTCGCGCACGCTCGTGATCAGCCGCGCCCGCGACGAGCATTCCGATCCCGAGCGCGCCGCCGAAGTCCGCTTCATGCGGTTCTTCGACCATACGCCGATGGCGATCGCGACGGTGGACCGCGGCGGCGCCGTCGTCCGCGCCAACGCCCGCTTCGCCAAGCTGGCGCAGAGCCTGCAGCCCGGACGGCGCGGCGAACAAGTCGATCTTCCGCACCGTGAACGCGCGCGACCGCAGCCTTCTGATCGCGGCGATCAACCAGGCGGCGGAAGGGCAGGGCGACATCGCCCCGGTCGAGGCCATGCTCGACGGCGCCAAGGAGCGCTGGGGGCAGTTCTTCGTCACCGCGGTCGAGGAGGACGAGCGCGAAACCGAAGCCGCCATCGTCTATCTGCTGGAGACCACCGAGCGGCGCACGCTGGAAAACCAGATCAACCAGTCGCAGAAGATGGACATGGTCGGCCAGCTCGCCGGCGGCATCGCGCACGACTTCAACAACGTGCTGTCGGCCATCATGATGGCGAACGACTTCCTGCTGAACGCGCACAAGCCGACCGATCCGTCGTTCCAGGACATCATGCAGATCAAGCAGAACGCGACCCGCGCCGCGACGCTGGTGCGGCAACTGCTCGCGTTCTCGCGCCGCCAGACGCTGCGGCCGCAGGTGCTCGACCTCGGCGACGCGCTGTCCGATCTCACCATGCTGCTGCGGCGCCTGATCGGCGAGAAGGTCAAGCTCGACCTCGTGCATGGCCGCGACCTCTGGCCGGTCAAGGTCGACGTCTCGCAGTTCGAGCAGGTGGTCGTCAATCTCGCGGTCAACGCGCGCGACGCGATGCCCGATGGCGGCAAGCTGACGGTGCGGACCGCCAATGTGACGGCGGATGAAGCCGCCCAGCTCGTCCTACAAGGGCATGCCGGCGGCCGACTACGTGCGGATCGACATTTCCGATACCGGCACCGGTATCCCGGCCGACATCGTCGACAAGATCTTCGAGCCGTTCTTCTCGACCAAGGAAGTCGGCAAGGGCACCGGGCTCGGCCTCTCGACGGTCTACGGCATCGTCAAGCAGACCGGCGGCTTCGTCTATGTGGACTCTGTGCCCGGCGAGGGCACCTCGTTCCGCATCTTCCTGCCGCGGCATCGTCCCGAACTGGAGGCCCAGCCCGAAGCGCAGGGCGCGAATGGCGCGGCAAAGGACGCCGGCGGCCGAGCCGCCGAAGCCGCGGCCCGACCTGACCGGGCAGGGCACCATCCTGCTGGTGGAGGACGAGGACGGCCTGCGGTCGCTGAATGCGCGCGGCCTGCGCTCGCGCGGCTACAGCGTGATCGAGGCCGCCAACGGCATCGAGGCGATGGAAGCGCTGGAGGAGAAGGACGGCGCGGTCGATCTCGTCGTCTCCGACGTCGTGATGCCGGAAATGGACGGCCCGACGCTGCTGCGCGAAATGCGCAAGCGCAATCCGAACCTGAAGATCATCTTCGTCTCAGGTTATGCCGAAGAAGCCTTCGACAAGAGCCTGCCGGAGAACGAGCAGTTCGCCTTCCTGCCGAAGCCATTTGCGCTCAGCGCGCTGGTTGAGAAGGTGAAGGAAACCATGACGGCGTCGTGAGCGGTGGAACCGACATTCCGGCGCCACGGATCGGCCGAGGCGGCCGGGGGCGACGGTGCCGAGGGCGCTCGCCACACCCCGGGTAACTGCTGCTACCACATGCCATATCGTCACATCCCCGCGACTGAGGGCCGCAGCCGCGGTTCCCGTATAGCGGCTTCACTTTTAGGCAGTCCGTGCCCATCTTAGAGGCGCTTCCCCATACCGGGGAACTGAGGAAAAAGACATGAATTTCACGCAAGGCACGCGCGGAATTGTTCGGGCGATCGCCGTTGTCCTGTCCGTGGCGGTCCCGCTGGCGATCGCGATCTCGGCGGCTGACGCCCGCGTCGGCGGTGGCAGTGAGCTCCGGCTCGCGGGGATCGCGGACCTATTCGGCGCCCCCGAGCACGCACCACGGCGCCGGGCGCGGCGCAGCCCATGAACCGCACCTTCACCCAGCCGGGCAGCCCCGGAGTGGGCGCACCGGCGGCGGCCGGCGCAGCCAAGGGCGGCTTCTTCAACCGGCCCGGAATGATGGGGGCATGCTCGGCGGTCTCGCCATGGGCTTCCTTGGCGCCGGCCTGTTCGGCATGCTGACCGGCGGCGGTTTGTTCTCCGGCCTCGGCGGTCTGTCGTCGATCATCGGCCTGCTGCTGCAGATCGGCCTGATCATCATCGTGGTGCGGCTGGCGATGTCGTGGTGGCAGCGCCGCCATACGCCGGCGCCCGCCTACGCGACGGGACCTGCTCCCGCCGCTGAAGGCCCCGGTGCGCCAGACCAGCTTCCGCTCCGGCCTCGTGGCTTTGGGCTGGGATCGAACCAGCCGCGCGCTGGAAATCCAGCCGGCCGACTATGAGGCCTTCGAGCGTCTGCTCGGCGAGGTCCAGGCCGCATGGTCGAACGAGGACGTCGCCAAACTGCATACGCTGGCGACGCCCGAGATGGTGTCCTACTTCTCCAAGGATCTCGAGGAGAACAAGGCCCGCAACGACGTCAACAAGGTGACCGACGTCAAGCTGCTGCAGGGCGACCTCGCCGAAGCCTGGCGCGAAGGCGAAACCGATTTCGCCAGCGTGGCGATGCGGTTCTCGCTGGTCGACAAGACCACTGGAGCGCACCACCGGCCGTCTGGTCGCGGGCAGCGACACGCCGGTCGAAGCCACCGAAGTGTGGACCTTCGCCCGCCGGCGCGGCGCGCGATTGGGAACTCTCGGCGATCCAGCAGACCAGCTGATCGCCACAACGTGACGAGGAAGGCGCTGCGGTTCGTTCCGCGGCGCCTTTTTCTTTGCCAGAATGGTCCGCTTCATTCGCATTTCGCGGCACCGGAATAATGGTCGCCGATCGATGTGTTGATGACAACGAACCAAAAACAACAGGGAGAGACTTCGATGAACAGCTTCGCCCGAATCATTTCGCCGGCATGCTTGGCCGCTTGCCGCCATATCGGCTGCTCGCCAGCGCGCCCGCGCAGGCGCAATCGGCCGATACCAGTTTCTTCCTGACCAGCAACGGCATCGGCAATGGCGGCAATCTCGGCGGGCTCGCCGGCGCCGACAATCACTGCCAGACACTGGCGCAGGCCGCAGGCGCGGCGCGCAAAGACCTGGCGCGCCTATCTCTCGACGCAGGCCGCCGATGGTCAGCCTGCCGTGAATGCGCGCGATCGCATCGGCAAGGGGCCGTGGAAGAATGCCAAGGGCGCCGTGGTCGCCAAGGACGTCGCCGATCTGCACAGCGCCGGCAACAACCTCACCAAGCAGACCGCGCTCAGCGAGAAGGGCGAGGTCATCAACGGCGCGCGGCGACACGCCGAACCGCCACGACGTGCTGACGGGATCGCAGGCGGACGGCATCGGCGTTTGCGGCCGGCGAGGATCGCACCTGCAAGAACTGGACGAGTTCGCACGCAAGGCGCGGCGATGGTCGGTCATTTCGACCGCATCGGCCTGCGCGACGACGACGCCATCGAAATCCTGGAACTCGTCGCATCCCTCGCGCGGCTCGGATGGCGGCTGCTCGCAGGCCGATCTGAAGAGCACCGGCGGCGACGGCCTGATGTATTGCTTCGCGGCGAACTGACGCGAGTTGATTGCCGATGTCAAGCGCGTAGCGCGCGTGAAGCAAGCGCGAATCCGGGATCTCCTCGGTGAGGTCCTGGGTTGCGCTTCGCTTCACCCGGGCTACGAATTCCAGCTAGGCGGCCTTTTTCTTCGCGCGCTTCTTGACAGTTTTCTTGACAGCTTTCTTCGAGGCTTTCTTGGCGCTCTTCTTCGCCTTGCTGCCGGTGAGGTAGGCGCCGACGTTCTTTGACGAATGCCCGACGGCGGCCACCGCGGCCTTCAGTCTGGCCGGCGTGACCTTGAATTTCTTCGACCAGTAGCTGACTTCGTAGGGCTGGCTCACCGCGATCCGCGCCCGGTCGGCGGCCTTGTGCTTCTGCAGCTTGATATAGGCCTCGACGTTCTTCGCGGAGCGTCCCGCTTTCTTGACGGCGGCTTTCAGTTTGGCCGGCGTGATCTTGAATTTCTTCGACCAGTAGGCGACCTCGTAAGGCTCGCTCAACGCGATCAGCCCGCGATCGGCCCCGCCGCGTTTCTTCTTGTTGTCCGCCATCCCGTTCTCCTGTCGTGTTGAGAAAATCGACGCTTCGAAACAGCGAACAACCTAACACGCCCGCTCGCATTCGGACAGATTCGGGCCCTGTGGAGATCCGCGCGACGCGTTCTGCTGCGTGTCGCGGTCGCGCGGACGACCGCGTTTGGCGTGACGAACCGAACCGGGATGATTTGTTAAGCCTGTCAAACCGGCATGCAGGAGGTGCCGTCGATGCGCTACGAGCTTCTATTACTGGCCGATGATTCAGGGCCGCGGCGAATATGTCCGCCTCGCGCTGGAGGAGGCCGGCGCCGGCCTATGCCGACGTCGCGCGCCGCGGCAACGGCATGGCCGCGATGATGCAGATGATGGAGGCGGGGAAGGGCACACCGCCGTTCGCGCCGCCGTTCCTGAAAGCCGGCAAGCTCGTGATCGGGCAGACCGCCAACATCCTGCTCTATCTCGGCGCGCGCCATGGGCTGGCGCCGAAGGCGGAAGCCGGACAAATTGCTGGGTGCACCAGCTGCAGCTCACGATCGCCGACCTCGTGCTGGAAATCCACGACACCCATCATCCGCTCGGCGCCGTCGCTCTATTACGAGGACCAGAAGGCGCCCGGCGAAGAAGCGCACCGAGGAATTCTGGAAGGAGCGGGTGCCGAAATATCTCGGCTATTTCGAAGGACCTGCTGGAGGCCAATGGCGGCGCCTACGTCACCGGCCGCCGCGCCACCTATGTCGACCTGTCGCTGTTCCAGATCGTGGAGGGACTGCGCTACGCCTTTCCGAAACGCATGAAGGCGTTCGAGCGCGAAATTCCGCAGCCTCGTCGAGCTGCGCGACCGCGTCGCGGCGCGGCCGAACATCAAGGCGTATCTGGCGAGCGAACGGCGGATTGCGTTCAACGAGGAGGGATTTTCCGGCGGTACAAGGCGCTGGATGTGTGACGCGTCGAATCCGGCTCCTATCCGTCGATCATGCCGGGCTTGACCCGGGGCATCCACGACTTGCTGCAGATGCGCAGATGGAGTCGTGGATGCGCCGAGTCGAGCCCGGCATGACGGCTGACAGTCGTCACCTGCTCCTGCCATCCATCGGCGTCATCGTCAGCTTCGACAGCTCGATGCCGTCGATGCAGCTCACATTCAGCGCCACCACGTCGACTGCCGTCGGGCTTCTTGCCGCGCGCAAAGACGTCGACGCCGCAATCGATGCAGAGCTGGTGGTGGATCGCGTGCTTGTTGAAGAGATATTCCTTCAGATTCTCGTCGCCGGCGCGGAGCTGAAAGCTCTTCGGATCGAGGAAGGTGAAATGCAGGCCCTTCTTGGTGCAGATCGAGCAGTTGCAGGCGGTCACCATCGCAAGATCGGTGGTGCATTCGAAGCGCACCTGGCCGCAATGGCAGCCGCCGGTGTAGGTCTTGCTATCGGGCATTGCTGTCCGCCATCATCGTCTTCACCAAAGTCCGGGCACCAGACGATAGCGCACCCGCGCGGCGTAGTCAGCATAATCGGGCAGGCCCTCGACCAGCGCGCGCTCCTCGATGCGGGCGCGAATGGCGAACAGGACGGCGAACACCGGCGCGATCGCCACGCCCCACCACGATCCCAGCAGCAGCGGCACGCCGACGAAGAACAGCATGATGCCGCTGTACATGGGATGGCGCACGAAGGCATAGGGGCCGCTCGAGATCGACGCGATGGTGGCGTTCGGCCTGCACCTTCACGACAGGCGCGGCAAAGGAATTTTCGCGGAACACCCACATGATGAAGGCGGTCGAGAGCAGATACATCGCAAGCCCGAGCGCTTGCAGCAGCGAGCGGAACGTCGGGATGCCTGCGCGCGCCGGTCCAGCCCGATCGCGACCAGCCAGATCAGCGTCGCCGCGACGAACGCCAGCATGAATTTCTTGTCGGCGGCGGGCTGGTCGGCCTGAACGTCGGCCGCAGGCGCTCGGCGAGCAGCGCCGGATCGGTCCTCGCGAGCCACAAGTCCGCAGGCGGGACCGAGGATCGCGCTGGTGACCAGGAACACCCACGCCGCCGGCCAGTGCAGCGTACCTGCTGACGCGAACAACAGCGCGCCGAGCGCGACGACGAAGATGGTATTTTGCAGCAGAAGCTTTGCGATCATGCGCGGGTTCCATTCACCCGTCGGCATGATCGCGTGCGTTTTCGGCAAACTTGGCGTCGTTGCGCGTGCCGCAGGGCAGGCCTGCGCGCCGTTAGCGCCAGCTGGTCGATCCGCGTTCCCTGTCCGGGCGGCAGGGCGGCGAGCAGCGTCGGCTGCGGCGTGCGCGTGCCGTCGGCGGCAGCGCCGTTCTGCACGTCGGGGGTCTTGTCGGGAGCCTTGAACACGGGGACTTCAGGCGGTTTGACCACCACCGTTGCGGCGACAGCAGAGATATTCATCGGAACCATCCTTTTCGTTGCCACCGACACTGGCCGGCTTGAAACGAACGATTGGTGAATTCGGACGGCTATTGCCGCGCCGACTGCCGTCAATCCCGACCGATGGTGAACGCGAGGCTCCCGATTTCATTAGAAATGTCCGGATCTCGGATGCGCGAGGCGCGGCGATCCGGCAGGCGCTGGCGGGCTACTCGTCCTTGCCGCGGGTCACCACGATCGAGGCCTCGGTCTTGGTGCGCGTGCATTCCATGTTGAGGCGGCGGAAGCGCATGGAGACCTTGTCGCCGCGCAGAAGGCCCATGCGCTTGATGCAGCGCGAGGTGCCGGTCAGCGCGTCGGGCTTCGGAATGGTGAAGATGATGGCGCCGGCCGAGGCGACCAGGTCGAAGAATTCCGGCTTGGGCTTGCGGTCGCGCCTTGGCGTAGAGCTCGATGGAATAGTTGCTGCCGCGGCAGCCGAGCGACAGCTCCTTCGCCGCCGGATGCGTCAGATAGATCATGTTGCCGGTGTTGACGCTGACCTTGATGCCGTCGATCTGGCTCTTCAGCTTCCTTGGCGATATCCTCGCAGCGGTCGGCCCGCGCCGGCGATGCGCTGAACGCGGCGACGCAGCGCCAGCGTGGCGGCAAGCAAGATCGGTCGGCGAAATTGTGATCCCAAAGCCATTGTGAATGCCCCTTGCGTCATTGAAACCCGCGCGCGGATTTCCTGCAAGGGGCGCGCGCGGAAGTCAACTTGATCTTGATGGTCGCTGTCAGAACCCGTGAGAGGAACACGCTGATCCCGAGGCGATCACGGCCAGCACGCCGTACAGCGTGGGAATGCTGACCAGCAATGTGGCAAGCCCCAGCCGCTGGCTGCGTGCGGCGAGCGCGATAGCGCAGGCGCCCATCAGCGGAAACGCGATGATCTGCACCGGCGTCTGGAAGGCGGAGAGGCCGCCGAAATCGAGGCCGTGCCGCACCACCGAGGGCATGTAGTTCAGCCAGTTCATCAGCACGAGCGCGCCAAGCGCCATGATCGCGTAACGCAGCCGGCCGATCGGTGGCCAACGCCAGCGCCGCCAGCGCCAGCAGCGGGTGGACGGCGATATACGCCTTGATGATCGCGCCGCCGAGGCCGGGGCCTGGAATTTCCGACATGTCGCCGAACAGCATCGGCGCGTGCGACAGCCCGTCGAACGCTTCGATGGCGGCGATCATGATGCAGCAGGAGATAAAGCCCGAGCAGGCGCGGCGCGCGGATCGGGGACGGGCGGCTGCGTCATGGCAATGTCGTGGCGGAGTTCATTCTGATCGCAATCGGTTGCGGGAATATCGGAAATCTCGGGTTTGTCTGAAAGGGCCCGGAACGGTTCAATCATCCGTACTGCTAGCGGCATACCGCCTGTTTCGGCCGCATCCGTCGGGCAAGCAAAACCTTCCTTTGGTCGAAAAATGCTTAGAACGGGTCTATCGCCGCGGCGCCGCTCTGGCCGCCGCCGGCTCCCAACCCGAGATCATCGACATGAACGCCCCGACCGCCTTTCCCGACCAAAAGCCCGTTCCGCCCTACAAGCACACGCCGCTGTTTCCGCTCGGCGCGGACACCACGCCCTACAAGAAGATCACGGCCGAGGGCGTGCGGGTCGAGAAGGTGCTGGGCAAGGACATGCTGGTGGTGTCGCGCGAGGCGCTGCGGGCGCTGTCGGAGGCCGCCTTCGGCGACATCAACCATTACCTGCGCCCGGGGCATCTGAAGCAGCTGCGCTCGATCCTCGACGACAAGGAAGCCAGCGACAACGACAAGTTCGTGGCCTTCGATTTCCTGAAGAACGCCAACATCGCCGCCGGCGGCGTGCTGCCGATGTGCCAGGACACCGGCACCGCGATCATCATGGGCAAGAAGGGCTGCAACGTCATCACCGACGGCGACGACGAGGCCGCGCTGTCGCGAAGGCGCGCGCGACGCCTATCTGCGCCGCAACCTGCGCTATTCGCAGGTCGCGCCGCTTGTCGATGTATGAGGAAAAGAACACCGCCAACAACATGCCGGCGCAGTGCGAGATCTACGCCGAGGGCGATGACGCCTACAAGTTCATGTTCATGGCCAAGGGCGGCGGTTCCGCCAACAAGAGCTTTCTGTTCCAGGCGACGCCGTCGGTGCTGACCAAGGATCGCCTGCTGGCGTTCCTGAAGGAGAAGGTGCTGACGCTCGGCACCGCGGCGTGCCCGCCCTATCACCTCGCGATCGTGATCGGCGGCACCTCGGCCGAACTCTGCATGAAGACCGTAAAGCTTGCGTCCGCGCGCTATCTCGATGCGCTGCCGACCCAGGGCTCGGCCGGACGGCAACGCGTTCCGCGATCTGGAGATGGAGCAGGAAATCCTGAAGATGACGCAGTCGCTCGGCGTCGGCGCGCAGTTCGGCGGCAAATATTTCTGCCACGACGTGCGCGTGATCCGGATGCCGCGCCACGGCGCGTCGCTGCCGATCGGGCTCGGCGTGTCCTGCTCGGCGGACCGCCAGGTGCTCGGCAAGATCACCAAGGACGGCGTCTATCTCGAGGAGCTCGAGCACAACCCGGCGCAGTATCTGCCGGCGGTCGAACAGTCGCTCGGCGGCGAGGTCGTCAAGATCGATCTCAACCAGCCGATGAAGGAAATTCTGGCGACGCTGTCGAAACATCCGATCAAGACGCGGGTGTCGATGACCGGCACCATGATCGTCGCGCGCGATTCCGCGCACGCCAAATTGCGCGAGCGGCTGGAGAAGGGCGAGCCGCTGCCGGACTACTTCAAGAACCATCCGGTCTATTACGCCGGTCCCGCCAAGACGCCCGACGGCTACGCCTCCGGCGCGTTCGGCCCGACCACGGCGGGACGGATGGATTCCTTCGTCGACCAGTTCCAGGCGGCGGGCGGATCGATGGTGATGGTGGCCAAGGGCAACCGCGCGGTCGCGGTGCGCGAGGCCTGCAAGAAGCACGGCGGCTTCTATCTCGGCTCGATCGGCGGTGCCGCGGCAAACCTCGCCGAGCACTGCATCAAGAAGGTCGAGGTGGTGGAATATCCCGAACTCGGCATGGAAGCGATCTGGCGCATCGAGGTCGAGGATTTCCCGGCCTTCATCATCATCGACGACAAGGGCAACGACTTCTTCAAGGAATTGAATCTGGGGTGAGGGCGCTCGGCCTCGACTCGGATTCGTCGCGGCGTGGGCCGACCGTAAGTCCTTGACAGGCGTACCTTCGCCTGAGATAACAGGTTCTGCCGCGACATTGCCGATGCGCTCTCCACCGGCTTCGACCGTGCTGCGATCGACATTCCCATCGGCATGACCGACGACGGCGAGCGGGCCTGTGACCTGCCTCGCCCGCGAGAGGTTGCGGCCGCATTCGTCACGCGTGTTCACCGGCGCGCGGCGCTGGCTGTGGACTGGAATTCTCCGATCCCGACGCCGCCAATCGGGATGCGTTGCGCCGTGGCCAGAAGCGGGTGTCGCGGCAACTCTGGCATCTCGGGCCGAAGATCATCGAGGTGGATACGTTCGTCCGCGCCAATCGCTCGCGCGACATTCGGGAGGCGCATCCCGAACTGGTTTTCCTGCGCCTGAACGCAGGCCGGCCGTTGCCGTCGAAGAAGTCCGAGGCTGGAATCGACCTCGCCGGCAAGCTGCTCAGGCGGGAAGGGATCAGGACATCGACAGATGGCTGACCGGCGAACGCATCGGTACCGGCGCCAAGATCGACGACGTCCTCGACGCCTGCGCTGTTGCGATTGCCGCGCGCGACGTCGCTGGCTGTGTCCCGGAAGGGATGCCGCCGCGCGATGCTTACGGCCTGCCGATGCAGATCTGGTCGTAACGCGATACGCGCCGATCGGACGTGCTGCCAGGCCCTCAACTGCAATTCGTCACCTGGTTCGAGCACAGCGCGCGCCACCAGCGCGCGCACGCCGTCTTGGCTTTCGACGCAGGCCCCAATAGCCGCTGCAGGCGAGCATGCGTTTCGGGCCGCCGTCGGTGTCGAGCGGGCCGCCGAGCTTGCGCTGCGCTGGCGTCCACTTGGCATCGGTAAAGGGCGCCTGGAACAGTCCGCCCATCCGCGTGCCGCCATTGGCGTAGTTGGCGCCGACCTTGTTGGCGGCGACCCAGCCGCGTCCGGCATAGGGCTTTGGCGCGTTGCGCGGGGTATTTCTTCTCGTCCTCGTAGTCCTGGCCGGGCGGCGTCGCGCCCTCGATCAGGAACCAGCCGTCCTTGAAGCCGATGATGCGGAATTCGGTCAGCCAGCCGCCCATCAGAGCGTGTTCTCGCTGCCGCCCATCTTCAAGCCGGTACGGCGGCGGCAGCGTGCCGAGCACGCGCGCCTTCACCGACAGGTTCGGCGCGGACGTTGAGGCCGCTTGGGATCGCGATCGTTCCGACCAGGCGCCGAGATCGCAGGGCTCGGTGCCCGTCGGAAGCGGCGCGCGCTTGGCCGCAAGCTCAGCCGCAGTCTTCGCGAAATCACTCGTCGTCGCCATCGCCACGCGCGCGGCTTCAGTTCGCCGATCAACGCCGCGCAAGGCCGCCATCGCCCTTTGCCGCAAGCCTGACGACCAGCGCCTGGTCGCGGCGCGAACACGCTGGCAGGAGATTTCGGATCGTTCGCATTCGCCGGATAGACAGCGAGATAGCCGGTTATGCGCGGCCTCGTCGGTGCGTAGGCTTCGCCCGCGACATAGCCCGTCGGCACCAGCGCGAGCGCACTTGCGCGCCACGCCGGGCTCAGGCGTCCCGCGCTGTGCGTTCGCCGCGCGCCGCCGGCAAGGCGACGAGCGGCGATCGAAATGCGAAGTCCTTGTGCATGGATGACGCGAACGGGACGCGCGCTGCTTCCCGCTATCGGGCTCAGGCCCGCGTCCCCGTGAACGGGAAGCGCCCATCGGGCCGATGCCCATTTCGCCGGACATGCTGTCGCCGGAGACCTTGCCGATGAACTCGAGGGTCAACGGCATCGGGTTGGTGATCGAGACCTTCCAGTTGACGGCGTCGCCGCTGATGGCGCCGTCGAAGATTTCGGTGGAATTGCCATCGGCGCCCTGCGTGCCCGTCAGCGTACCGCCGGAGCTCAACAGGGTCAGCGTTGCCTTGCGCTCGCCCATCGGCGTGCTCATGGTGATGTTCCAGTTTCCGTCCACGGCCATTTCTGTCTCCCCAAACATACACCCTGGTCTCGTTCGGCGGGGCAGGGGGCCAGCACGCCTGCCTGGTCGCCGACGCGCTCGGCGTGGCCCGCGTCACTGATCTCATCCCCTGGCGGGCGTCCTCGGCCTACGGCATGGGGCTCGGGCCGACTCAGCGTGTGGCGACGCGAGCAGACCGTCGGAGGCGCAGTCTGACGCCGACAGGCCATGCCGGAATTGGCGCGCGCCGCCGAGGCCTTCGAGCGTACCGGCGCGCTGCCGCGACCGCAGCGAAGGCGCCCAGGCCGTTCCCGTCGACCGCTCGATGGTCGTCCAGCATCAGGCGCGTGACCTGCGCTACGAGGGCGACGGACACGCCCCTGAGCCGCTCCGCCGGCCAGACGAGGCCCAGATGGCCGGCGCAGTCTCCACGCGTGCGCATCGCAGGCCCGCTACGGCTTCACTCGCGCCTAGGAAGGCCTCCTGGTGGACTGCGGCGCCGCAGCCGGTCAGCGGTCGAGGCGAGTGCGCGCCCGGCGGCGGAGGACGCGCCCGTTCCCGACCGGGAGCGCGGTCCCCCGCGCCGGTTGCGACCGCCCCGGCCCGTGCGCATGGGTCTCGGATCCATACCGGGAAAGCACCACCGTGCGCCCGTGTGTCTCAGGACCGGCTCGATGCCGCGGGCGCCGCGCATCGACGCCCCGGCGGTGCATCGCCGGGAGCGTAGACTCCGCCACCGCCCGACGGTCGAACCCGGCTGGCGCGGCCGGTCGACGCCCGCCGCCAATCTGATCCTCGAACGGGTCGAGACGCGCCGGACCGCCGCTTCGGCACGGGGCACCGACGTCGATCCGGTGCATGCTCGAGAGTGTTCAACAACCTCTTCATGTGCCATCGCCGAGCAGATGGGGCCTGCGCCTCGCAGAACACCGCCTACTCGGTCAACATCAAGGAAGCGGCTCGACTTCTCCTGCGCCGTGTTCGACGCGCGACGGCAGCCCTGATCGCCAACGCGCCCGCACATGCCGGTGCACCTGGGCTCGATGGGCGAGAGCGTGCGCACGATCATCGCGGCGAACCGCGACGGCGACGGATGCAAGCCCGGGCGACGTCTACGTGCTGAACGCGCCCTACCAACGGCGGCATCGACCTGCCCGACGTCACGGTGGTCACGCCGGTGTTTCGCGGCGGCGGCGAGGCCGGACTTCTTCGTGGCCTCGCGCGCCCACCACGCCGACATCGGCGGCATCACGCCCGGCTCCATGCCGCCGTTCAGCCGCACGATCGAGGAGGAAGGCGTGCTGTTCGACAACTTCCAGCTGGTCGAGGGCGGCGAGCTGCGCGGAGCGCGAGCTGCGCGCGCTGCTGCGTCGCGGCCCCTGGCCGGCGCGCAACGCCGACCAGAACATCGCCGACCTGCAGGCGCAGCTGCGCGGCCAACGCGCGCGGCGATCGCCGAGCTCGAGCCGTGCGGTCGCAGCGCACGGGCTCGCCAGTCGTGCACGCCTACATGCGCCACGGTGCAGGACAACGCCGAGGATGCGTGCGCCGCGGTGATCGGCGGCTGAGCGACGGCAGCTTCGCCTACGAGATGGACAACGGCGAGGCCATCGCGGTGCGCGTCGACGATCGATCGCGGCGCGCGCCGCAGCGCCGCGATCGACTTCACCGGCACCTCCGCGCAGCGGCCGAACAACTTCAACGCGCCGCGCGGCGGTGTGCACGCGCCGCCGTGCCTCTACGTCTTCCGCACGCTGGTCGACGACGACGATCCCGCTGAACGACGGGCTGCCTGAAGCCGCTCGACGATCGTCGATTCCCGAGGGCTCGATGCTCAACCCGCGCTACCCGCGGCGGTGGTCGCCGGGCAACGTCGAGACCTCGCCAGTGCGATCGTCGATGCGCTCTACGGCGCGCTCGGGCGTGCTGGCCGCCTCCCAGGGCACGATGAACAACTTCACCTTCGGCGACGAGCGCACTCAGTACTACGAGACCATCTGCGGCGGCGCCGGCGCCGGGCCCGGACTTCGACGGCGCGACGCGGTGCAGACGCACATGACCAACTCGCGCCTCACGGATCCCGGAGGTGCTGGAGTGCCGCTTCCCGGTGCTGCTCGAGAGGTTGGCATCCGCCGCGGTGCGGCGGATGGCGCCCGGCGCTGGCGTGAAAGTGACGGCGCGGTCCGCAGGGTTCGCTTCCTGGAGCCGACGGCGGCGAGATCCTGTCCACCCGCCGCCGTGTGGCCCTTTCTGGCCTGGAAGGCGGCGCGGGCGCTCGGGCGCAACAGCGTGGGAGCGGGCGGACGGCTTCGGTGGAGCCGTTAGGCGGCGTGGCTCTGGCGGAGCATACCGCCGGCGACGTCTTTGTGATCGAGACCCCGGGCGGGGCGGCTTCGGGCGGGATTGAACCCCAGCCCCGGTTCGATGGACTAACCCTGAACGATCGACCCTCCCGCGGGGTCGAGCCTGCGGAGGGTCGTGACGTGTCGAGCCTGGAGCGCGGACTAGCGGAACAGGCTGAGCAGGATACTGGACGAGCCGTTGGCGATCGAAAGGGCCTGACACTGAGCTGCTGCTTGGTCTGCAGGGCCTGCAGGGTCGCGCTTTCCTTTGGCCACGTCGGCGTCCACCAGGTTGCCGATGCCCGACACCATGGTGTCCTGCAGCTTGCCGATGAAGTCGAGGTGCGGGTCCCCAGGGCCTTGAGCCGGTGCCGAGCTTGGCGATCGCCGCGTTCACGTTGGTGATCGAGGTGTTGACCAGGCCCAGCGCGGTGGAGGCGGTGGCCGCGGTGTTGAACGACGAGGTCGCGGTCACAGGACGTTGGCGCCTGCCGAGGACCATCACCTGCGAAACCACGGTCATCTTGGAGGTGCCGGTGGCGTCGGCCAGGGTCACTCAGGTTGGCGGCCGCGGTCTTCAGCAGGTTGGCTACTCGAGAAGGAGGCAAGTGCTGGCGACGGTCTTCTTTGATCTGCTCGCGCAGCGCCGTAGTCCGCGTCTGTGGGCGGTGCGGGCGGCGGTGTCCAGCGAAGCGTCCGCAGGCGGCGAGCGCTTGGCCTTCATCTGCCGAGCAGGTCGGAGACCGTCTCGGCGGCCGAGATCGCAACGCCGACTGGCCGCGCTGAAGCGAATCCTTGACCGAGTCGATGGCGCTGACGTCGGCGCGTTGGTTCTGGGCGATGGCCCAGATGGCGCCGTTGTCCTTGGCGCTGGCGACTTTCAGGCCGGTGTTGATCCGGTTCTGACTGACCGCGGAGAGCACTGCTGAGCAATACGTAACTGAACGAAGTACAA